>Ga0310123_10000911_pt1 | contig 25665 bp, 15 predicted proteins | sample CB6_AW_1057_MG_FD_203505 | JGI IMG/M metagenome (GOLD analysis project Ga0310123, IMG submission 203505) | Marine microbial communities from Western Arctic Ocean, Canada - CB6_AW_1057 | ecosystem: Environmental > Aquatic > Marine > Oceanic | place: Canada: Western Arctic Ocean | collected... | reverse complement strand
GTTCTTTAAAATTCACTTGGCACCTCCATGTTGAATGGAACACGAAAATGCCAGGACAACCAACCTTATCCAATCGCGCAATCACAATTGAGCGCACCCCTGGGAATCGAATTCCGCTAAAACTGCCAGCGGTTTCGACGAGTGCAGTTTTGATTGGAACATCCGGCTCGATTACAGTACAAAGGATCCTGTGTAGAAGTAAGTTTGGTCAGCCTCAGTGATAAAATCCGAAGCTCGTTTCCCGACCTTGTGAAATTGGATAACTTATTTCTGCGCAGATCCAAACAGCACTCGTGATTCATTATACCCGCCAACCGAAGGGGCCTCGCCATGCCGCACCGACAGAGCTTCGCGAGTGTTTTCTCCATTTTGACTTGCCTCAACTGCGTGGCCGGATTTCTCCAGCCGCTGGAGGCTCAGGAGCCGCTTCTCGGCACAAAACTGCTCACCATCCAAGAACCACTTGATGAAGTGATGGTTTCGGGCATTGACCGTTTCGCGCTGCGAGAAATCAATGACTCCCCGAACCGCCGGGCCGCCCGGTGGAATCGCGATTTCAGTAGTCACGAAGCGTATGTCAAAAGCATCGCCAAGAATCGGGCTCGATTCCGTACGATGATCGGGGCCGTTGACCCGCGGGTGTCTGGAACTGCGATCGAGCTGATCGCCACCGTGGCCAATCCCAATCCCGTCATAGCACGGTCTGAAAATTTTAGCGTCTCCAGAATTCGCTGGCAGGTGTTGGATGGCGTCACGGCCGAAGGGCTTTGGTTGCGGCCTGTTGGTCAAGTGAGGGCGATGGTCTTGGCTCTGCCCGATGCCGACTGGACGCCAGAAATGTTCGCTGGACTTGCCAAGGGTGTGACCCCGCAGGCCCAACTGGCTCGGCGTTTGGCTGAAAACGGTTGCCTGGTCCTGGTGCCCACACTCATCAGCCGCAGCGATGAGTTCTCCGGCAGTCCGCTGGTCCGCTACACGAACCAGCCGCATCGGGAGTTCATCTATCGCATGGCCTTTGAGATGGGCCGGCACATCATCGGCTACGAGGTACAGAAGGTGCAGGCCGCTGTCGATGTGTTGGAGCGAATGAACAAAGCCGACAACGCCGACTTACCGATCGGTGTGGTTGGCATCGGCGAAGGAGCACTCCTGGCGCTGTACAGCGCGGCGGTCGATCCCCGGATCGACTCGACTCTGGTCTGCGGCTACTTTCAGAAACGGGAAACCGTCTTGGAAGAACCGATCTACCGCAACGTCTGGAGCCTGTTGACCGAGTTCGGCGATGCGGAAATCGCCAGTCTGATTGCGCCGCGGCCGCTGGTCATTGAAGCGTGCGCTGTCCCGGAAGTCGCCGGCCCACCGCAGCCCCGGCAGGGACAGCGAGGCCGCGCGACACCCGGTCGGATCGAAATTTGTACGCTGGGCATGGTCCGCAGCGAATTCGATCGCACGCTGCCTTACTACAAAAAAATGAACGCCGCTGATCGGCTCGCATTGGTCTCTAGCGGAGAAGGCAACGGACCGGCAGGCACCGACGCAGCCCTCTCGGCATTTCTCAAGGGATTGAGAGTCAACGAACCGTTGAGATCGACCGGAACGGCGCCCGAAGTTGCCGGCAATTCCATCGCAGTCCAGCAGCGAGAGCAGCGACAATTCAACGAGTTGGTCGAGTTTACTCAGAAGCTTCTCCGGCGTGCAGCCAAGGTCCGCGACCGGTTCTGGTCGAAGGCGGACCGTTCGTCGGTCGATGCCTGGGTCAAATCAGCCGAATTCTACCGCAACTACGTTTACGAAGAGCTGATTGGCAAGCTGCCCGAACTGACGATGCCGCTAAATCCGCGGACGCGCAAAGTCCTCGACGATCCCGCCTACACCGGCTACGAGGTCGTCCTCGACGTCTATCCCGACGTCATTGCGGCCGGAATTCTGTTGTTGCCCAAGGACTTGAAGCCGGGCGAAAAGCGGCCCGTCGTCGTCTGCCAGCACGGTTTGGAAGGGACACCCATGCACACCATTAACGGGCCGGACGGGGACGGTTACCGGGCGTACAAATCGTTCAGCGCTGAGCTGGTCAAACGGGGATTCATCGTCTACGCGCCTCAAAACCCGTATCGCGGCCGAGATCTGTTCCGCACACTGCAGCGCAAATCGAACCCTATGAAGCGGTCGCTGTTCAGCTACATGATCCGCCAGCACGAGCGGACTTTGCAGTGGCTGGCATCGCTGCCGAATGTCGATCCGCAGCGGATCGCGTTCTACGGACTCTCGTACGGCGGGAAGACAGCGGTCCGCGTGCCGCCGATTCTCAAACAGTATGCGCTGTCGATTTGTTCGGCCGACTTCAACGAGTGGATCCTCAAGAACGTCAGCAGCGAAGACCGCTACAGCTACATGTTCACCGGCGAGTACGAGATGTTCGAATGGAACATGGGACACGTCGCCAACTATGCCGAGCTGTCGATGCTGATGACGCCCCGGCCGTTCATGGTCGAGCGCGGCCACAACGACGGTGTCGCCCCAGACGAGTGGGTCGCCTGGGAGTACTCAAAAGTCCGGCGGCATTATGTTCAGTTGGGACTGGGCAACCAAACCGAAATTGAATTCTTCAACGGTCCGCACACCATCAACGGCAAAGGGACGTTCGACTTTCTACACAGGCACCTGAACTGGCCGAAACCTGACGAACGGTAATTCAAACTGAATTCGCAGCCGGAAAGATGAGACACCGAGACTGAGACGAGTGGGTCACATTATGCGGAGCTTTGCGGCATTTCGTTGAGTCGGTTTCCAGCTTGAGCCAGATGTCATGCTCGGAAAACGCTGGCATTGATGATCCGATCGATCCGCGAAGATATGCGGCTGCTGCGCGCGCATCTGTTTCGGCTGTTTTTGCTGCTGTTCGTCTTCTGAATTCTGATCATAACTCAGTCGGAAAGCCGCTGGATCGGGGCGCCCAGTTTGAAGTTTTTCGAGATGGTCACGTATCTCAACTTTTGTTTCATTACGCTGGGCGGCGTCGGTTATTTTGCAACCGCCATCACCGAAGAGAAGGAAGAACTGACGCTCGGCCTGTTGAAGATGGCCGACATCGGACCCTTGACCTTGCTGCTGGGCAAATATCGATGCCGCGGCTGATTGCCGCCGTGTTGCTGCTCTCGGCACAGTTTTCCTTTACGCTGCTGGCGATCACGCTGGGTGGCGTGACCATGCACCAAGTGACTGCCGCCTATGGTACGCTGACCAGTTACACGCTGATGCTGGCCGGTCTCGGGCTGTTCTGTTCCGTCGTGTTCCCACGTTCCCCGACCGCCTCGTTTGTGATGAGTTGGATCGTCGGCCTGTTCCTGCTCGTTCCTTGGTAGATCAGCGTCGTTATGACCGTTTTCTACAGCGGATTGGTTGGGACGGCGGTCAAAACGTTGTTCGACTGGCTGTATCAGGCGTCGGCCATCGGGCGGTTGGACGTGATCATGACAACCGATTTTTCCGCACCGGCCATCGGATTTCAGGTGATCACAAACACGGCAGCCGGATGTGTCTTTTTCCTGCTGGCTTGGGCGACGTTCAACGTCTTCAACCGGGACGATCAGCCAGTCTCGCCGGGGCGTGGACTGTTATGGAAGTCGCCCGCTCGTCTGCAACGCATAACCCGACGCCGCGCTTGGCGAAACGCGTTGTTCTGGAAAGACCTCCATTTCATGACGGGCGGCCTGACGACACTGCTGGTGAAGTTCGTCCTGTACGGACTACTGACGGCCGTTTTCGCGTTCATCGTCGTACCGATGATAAGCGGGGGAACACGGTACACCTGGGAAGAGTTCGGTGAAGTGCTGATGGTGAGTGCGCTGATTGTATTTCTGATTGAAGGGGGTGTTTATGCCGCGCGGATCTTTCAGCAGGAGGTCAAATGGAAGACGCTTCCGAGCATCATGATGCTACCCATTTCGACCGCGAGGGTCGCCTATGCGAAGATTGCCGGCTGCCTGATCGCGTTTGTACCGGTGGTCTGGTGGTTTGTGATCGGTGCTCTGCTGGCCCCCAAATCGTTCACCTACGAATTCGACCGCATTTTCGTCGAAGGCTGGTTCTGGTGGATGGTTTTCAGCTATGTGCTACTTTTGCATCTGATTACGTTTTTGTCGCTGTTCGTCAAGTGGGGCGCAATTCCGCTCGGCATTGGGATTGTGTTTTTCAGCAATATGATTTGCATTTTTACGATGCAATATTTCGTTATCAGGACGGGGAAATGGGGAATTTCAAGTGACGACGAAAAGTTCGCAGTGATCTGTTTTCTGGAATTGTTCGCCACGCTGATGCTGCACTTCGGCATTGGTGTGCGTTTGCGGTCGATCGCCGCCCGGTAGCAAGTCAGAACTTGTAAAGAAACAACTTCCCCAAAAAATCCGGCACAAACTGGGACACTTGGGCTGCTAACTCTTACATTTGGGGAAGTTATTCTCGGTAACCCGTTCACGCGGTGAAACATCTTGATCTGTTCTCGCGAGAGTCTCATGGAGTTGTGACGTCCTTTCTCCAGCGGGATTCACATTTTCGGCGGGATTCTCGCGCACTTCTGAGTCGTGCAGGACTTTGCAGAGTGAATCCCGCACCGTGACGTGTATTGTTTCGAATGCGGCCGGGTGGTTCTTCCGACGTGTCGAATACGAATCGCTCGTATTCGGGGGAATGTGTCAATAATAGAATGATGAGTTTTCGCGTCGCGATAGTAGAAGCCATTCGAAAATCCGGTTGGTGGCGAATAAGGTGCTTGAATTGCAGGTTCTGCTTCGTTGTCCAGAAGGTTTTCGGACCACTTCTAGTTCAGAGGCCGTTCTCGACAGGAGGTTACTCATAGGCTTCGAGCTCTTCCCAGCGCGAGTAGAGTTCACCCAATTCCCGTTCGATTGCACCTAAACGAGACTTCGCATTTGCGATCTCTGATCCCTGCTGCTTGAAGAAGGCCGGAGCCGCCATCACCGTGTGGAGTTCGTGTTGCTGCTGTTCCAGCTCGTCAATTCTGTTTGGCAGCGATTCGAGTTCCCTTCGTTCGTTGTAGTTCAACCTAGCCGGTTTGCCAGCAGAGAGTTGATCTGATTTCGGTTTCTTCGCCGGATTAGGTATTTGGGCGGCAGGCGTTAGCACCGCCTCGCAGCCTCGGATGTAGTCATCGTAGCCGCCGGCATACTCTTTGATCTGTCCATTGCCTTCGAAAACCAGCGTGTTAGTCACGACGTTGTTAAGAAACGCCCGGTCATGACTCACCAAAAGTAGGGTGCTGGCAAAGTTGGTTACCAGTTCTTCGAGCAATTCCAGTGTTTCAGTGTCCAAATCGTTGGTCGGCTCGTCCAGCACGATCACGTTTGCCGGGCGTGTAAACAGTTTGGCCAACAGCAGCCGGTTCCGTTCGCCGCCCGAGAGGAATCGTGCCGGCCGGCGGGCCCGTTCAGGAGTGAACAAAAAGTCTTGCAGATATCCGTAAATATGTTTTTGCTTTCCACCGATCAACAGCATCTCCTGGCCTTCCCCCACGTTTTCAACGACCGTTTTTTCTTCGTCAATCTGCTCCCGAAGTTGGTCGAAGTAAATCACCTGCAACCGCGTGCCGTGCCGAATCGTCCCGGCCGCCGGTTGCAATTCGCCCAGCAACAGTTTTAACAGCGTGGTCTTGCCCGAGCCGTTTGGGCCAATGATGCCGATTCGGTCTCCTCGGGTGATGAGCGTTGAGAAATCGTCGACGACAACCTGGTCACCATAGGCGAACGACACGTCTTTGGCCTCGATGACCAGTCGGCCCGAGCGTTCCGCTTCGACCGCCTGCATGCGCACGTTGCCGATTTGCTGGCGGCGCTGCCGGCGTTCTTCACGCATCTTTTTCAGGGCTCGCACGCGGCCTTCGTTGCGAGTTCTGCGGGCCTTAATGCCCTGCCGAACCCAAACTTCTTCTTGCGCCAGCTTGCGGTCGAACCCACGGTTCTGCTGCTCCTCAGCATCCAGTATCGCCTGTTTGCGTTTAATGAATGTCGAGTAATCGCAGGTCCAGTCGAACAGCCGGCCACGGTAGATTTCGATGATCCGAGTCGCCAGCGCTTGCAGGAACACACGGTCGTGAGTCACGAACACCAATGTGCCGTCGTAACCCTTTAGGAATCGTTCCAACCACGAGATGGATTCGATGTCGAGATGGTTGGTCGGCTCGTCGAGCAGCAGGATATCGGGTTTAGCAACCAGAGTTCTGGCCAAGAGCGCCCGGCGCTTCATGCCGGACGAAAGCGTCTCGAACGCGTCGTTGCCGTCCAGCTTCATCCGCGATAAAACACGTTCGACCGCTTGATCGACCTGCCAGTTGTCGATGTGTGACTGGCCGGCGATCGAGCCGTCGGTTTCATCCGCGCCCTTCCCGCCGCTTGCGACCAAGCCTTCCGCAACAATCTCGGCAACACTTCCGGCATAGGCCTGCGGAACCTCCTGCGCAAGGCGCGCAGCCCGCAACCCGGTCGCTCGGAGGATCTCACCATCATCCGGATCGATCTCACCGGCGAGAATTCTCATGAGCGTCGACTTCCCAGTCCCATTGCGGCCCAACAGACCGATGCGCTCGCCCCGGTCGATCTCAAGATCGACTCCGTCCAACAACAGCGGTCCACCCCACGAAAAAGAAACGTGACTAAGACTCAAGTGCGACATGCAATGTAGCTTCCGTTGCCCTTCATCTCGATTTTTCTGGTTTCAGTGCAAGCAGTGTGACGCGCTGGCGCAAGTACCTCAAGCGGCAACAGCCGGAGCTTCTCAACAACTCATGGGTTTTCTCGGAAGTCCCGTAACACGACCCTTAAACGGTCAACAGAAACGCGAAAACTTGCAGCGCCAGACGGCTGGCGGGATGGGGGAAGGGAAACGTCGACCAGAAACCAAAACGCCGCGGACGACAAGTTTAGTCAGTCCAATAGACTGTCTATTTTGGAAAAATATTGATATTATGCGGAAATACGCTTGTAGTCGAAGTGGATTTTATAGATTTGTTATACCAATAAGCCTCTATGACGAACTCTCGACCTCAACAAGTAACCCTGGCCGATCGCGTCGTTGCCTACATTCACGAGCTTGTGCGCGAGACGAAGCTGTCGCCCGGTGATTCGCTGCCGACCGAACGTCAGATTGCCGAAACGCTGGGTGTCTCGCGAGGCCCGGTGCGCGAGGGAATGGGTCGCCTACGGGCACTCGGTTTGGTCGAATCTCGAACCAAAGCCGGGGCCAAACTTGTCGAGACGAGTCCGCACCGCCTGTTTTCAGAAATCATGCCGGCCCTAGGGCAAACGGAAGCGCAACTGCGTGAACTTATCGAGTTTCGAGCCACCATTGAAATTGGTGCCGTCTCGTTGGCTGCCGCACGTCGGACAGAGGATGATGTGCGCGCGCTGAGAGCCAACGTGTCCGAAGGCCGCCGCACGATGACCGAAAGCGTCGATGCCTTTCACAAAACGGATATCCAATTCCACATCACCATTCTTGAGATGTCAGGCAATAGACTCCTCGCGGCGATCGGTTCGGTCATCGGCGACTTCGTGACGCGGGCCTCCGATTTTCAGGCGAACATGGAATGGGAAGCGCTCGACACGGCGATGGCCGATGCTCAAATTGAACACGAGCAAATCTTCAAGGCCATTTGCCATCAAGACGTCTCCGCAGCCGCAACCTTGATGCGCCTGCACATGCAGGAAATTCTCGAGATGGCGGGGATCAAAGGCCATTCGTCATCACCTCAGTGAACAATCGGTTATCCCAATGCATTGATTGCCCCATTAGAGTCTCACCTTGTCACATCTGCGCGCCTGTTGAGAAGAGCCCAGAGCGGAGAGTCGAGAGCCAGAAAGATCAACATCGATAGATTCTGGCTCTCCGCTCTTGGATGCGGCCGATAGTCCACGTTAGGGAGCCGGCATGCCAGGACAATTTGAAGCGGTTGTCACCGACTTTATTACAGAACCGCTGGACTATGAACGAGGCGTTTTGAGTGAACTCGCTTCTGTTGCGGCACTCGACGCTAGCCACGAAGAGGATCTGGCCGGCCGAATCGAGAATGCCGCCGCCCTAATGGTCTATCACCGGCTGTCGATCACCCGGCGCACAATCGACCGGCTTGAAAACTGCAAGGTGATTGCCGTGTGTGGGGTCGGTTTTGACAACGTTGATCACGTTTATGCCGAAGCGTGCGACATCCCGGTGGTGAATGTGCCCGACTACGGCACCGAGGAAGTTGCCGACTCGGCAATGGGGATGCTGTTGAGCCTAACACGCGGGATCAGTTTTCATAATTCACGTTTGCGAAAGCGTCAGGGGGAATGGGACCATCGGCCGGCGGCACCTCTCATGCGTCTGCGTGGGCAAGTGCTCGGAATTGTGGGGCTCGGCCGAATCGGCACGGCCATGGCGCTGCGAGGCAAAGCGCTGGGGATGGATGTCGTCTTCTACGATCCCTATGTGTCCGATGGGTGTGACAAATCGCTGGGGATTCGCCGTGCGGAATGCCTCGACGATGTGCTCAAGCAGGCCTTCGTGCTCAGTTTACATTGCCCGCTGACTGATGAGACGCGCCGGATGATCGACAGTCACGCGATCGCCACAATGCGTGGCGGCTCCTATCTCATCAACACATCGCGCGGAGAGGTTGTTGAGACGAGCGCGATTCCCGATGCGGTCGCTTCCGGCCGATTGGCCGGCGCCGGCATTGACGTGCTGAAAGCCGAACCGCCCGACGATGACGATCCGCTGATCGCCGCGTGGCGAAACTCACGGCATCCTGCGTACCATCGCGTGCTGATCAATCCCCATGCCGCCTTCTACAGTGAGCAGGGAGTTGTTGACATGAGAACCAAAGGGGCCGAGGCGTGCCGTCGCGCACTGCTCGGAGACCCACTACGTAATATCGTCAATGGCGTCGCTTTCGCCAATCATTCATCAACCGATCTTCATCAACCAACCAAGTAGGGGATGTGATGCGTTTTCAACCATCAAGAAGATGCTGCGTGCCGCAGCGTGATTCGATCATGGGAAGACTGAGGTTGGTCGGCGAAGTACAAAAGACAAACCCGGCCTTCCCCGACTCCAAAATGAAGATAGGGCCGATGATGCGCTCTGCCTTGATTGCGTTGGCTGGGGGACTGTTTTTTTTGCCTGCATTTGGATCGACGCTCGTTGCAGCCAACTCGTTGTCGTTCAAGTATAAGGATGGCACGAAGGGCCGTGAGTTCGGTGTCAGGACGCAGGAAGCGAAGATTCCCACCCGCTCCGACCGGCTGTACGCCTACTGCACATTCGACATGGGCCCGGTCAATCCAATTCTCTACAAAGACAGCGTGCCGGAATTCCTGCTGGATGGGAACAAGAAGACCAAAGGCACATTGACCGGCAGCAAGGCCTTTGAAGAAGAGTGGACATTGGCCCAAAAGAAAGCCGGGAAGAACAAGTTACAGCCACCCAAGTTTCATCAGGTGGTGATGCTCGGCCGCAAAACCGGCGACAAATTTGGTCTGGTAAACGATGGCCGCTCGAGTGCTTCCAACGCCTACACCTCTCCCTCGATCAACGCCGGCAGGTTGGACTATTACAGTCTCTACTGCCGGCCGAATACGTCATACGACTACAAAATTAAGCCGGATCTCAAAGCGAAGCGGATGACCGTCTGGGTCAGCGGTCGCGGCGACGGCGACTGGTATTTAATTACCGAAGATGCACCACTGTCAAGCAAAGCCGTAGAGATCAATCATGTGCGCGTCGAGCAACAGCTCGGCGCAGCCGGCATCCACAATCTGGCGGTTCGCACATCGCCAAATGCGACAGCCGAAAAAGTGCGACCGCATCCAGTTGCGAAAAAAGATCGCACGGTCGCCACGGGTCGGGGATACAGATTTCAGTCGATGCGGTCGGTGTGGGGCAAGCCCGGTCGGCATGTGACGGTCAGACGAACTGCCGGGCGCTGGTACGGTTTTCTAGATGTCGTTCAGGTGAATCAGAATACGCTGGCTTGCACATACAGCGACGGAAGTGGCCATGGCGGTTACGGCAGCCTGTTTGTGCAATTAAGCCACGACTTGGGCCAAACCTGGGAGAAACCGAAGGAACTCTACGACGGAGGCGGGCATTGTCCCCGCATTCAGAAGTTAAAAGATCAGTCGCTGTTGTTAACCGCTGGCTTGCATCTCCCGCGAAATAACGCGGCATTTTACGATGTTGCCCTACTCGACAGCCGCGATGAAGGCAAAACGTGGATTAACGAGCGCTGGAATCGTGCCGATCGTCCACGCCATCTCGGGAATATGATTCCCAGTCGAATCATCGAAATGCCGGACGGATCGTGGCGGATGGCGACGGTCTGGCTGGATTTTGTCAAGGGTGTGGCCAAGCAGCCGGGCCAAGCCAAAATCTGGAAGTCGGCAGACCGGGGAAAAACGTGGGAGCTGCTGACCAATATCAATGCCTGGCCACCCCACCACATCGACGAACCAAGCCTGATCCTTTTGCCCGACGGTCGATTGATGATTGTCGCGCGGGAATGGCGTGACGACCAACTGCCGGCCCTCAAGGGATTTTCGACCGACGGCGGCAAGACGTGGAAACTTCATGAGTTGCCGTTTCATGTTCAGGGCCGCACCTGTGGGGCGTTGCTGAAGGACGGCCGGATGATGGTCACGTTCCGCTCGGGCTGCGGCGGTTCTGCTCAATGGGCCTGGATCGGCGATCCAGATGCAACACATCCCTACCGGGCATGCGGGGCACACCTCAATGACCGGCATGTCGTCGGGCTGAAGAACGGTGCATTGCACATCGACAGCGATGGTGTCCGTGGACAGTTCACACGGTACTATCTGCGCCCGGCCGATACGCCGAACACAAAAATCGACTTCACCGTCGAAGCCAAAGTCGTCTCCAACGCCGGCCGTGCCGCTACGGTTTCTATTCCCTTTGTCGGAAAGTTTCGGCTGTTTCTGAACCGTATTCAGATGGCGAGTCACAAACAGGTTAGGGCGTCGACCGAGCCGGGGAAGTTTCACACCTACCGCTTCCTACGAGTGCCCGGCAAGGTGACGGTCTTCGTCGATGGGAAACAAGTCATCGAAACCGACCAAGTAGACGAATGGGTCGGAAAGGCGACCATGCAGCGCAGCCGCTACCTGATGGCCTTCGAAAACGAGGGGACGGCCGACCCAATCGAGGTCTTCCCCGATCTAATCACGACAGAGGTGACCGGCTACACCATCTGGCGGCGATTCCATCAAATTCTTGATGACCCGACTACCGGCCGCAAAGAGATTTCTTGGTCGGCCGAGAGTGGTGAGTTTCCCGACCAGTATCAACTCGATCACATCATCGAGATCGACGCCTGCGCGGTCAGTTGGGACCAGGGCTATCCCGGCTGGATGGAGCTTCACGACGGCCGCATCTTTGCCGTCAACTACATCGACGACACGGCTCCGCCAAACGGTCCTGGAAAGGGAAGATTCGGTGTCTCTTGGATTCGAGGCACGTATGTTTTTTCGGAGGATCTGCCACCGCTCAAGCAGTCACACCGACGATGAAGGCACCCATATGTTCTCGCATTCAAGCGTTGTGACTTCGGATTATGTTACCGGTGCCACGTGGATGATCGACGGATGGATACGAGTGCGATCTTCGTCTTCTCTCCCATGAACGATGAGACCATCGAAAGCATTATCAAGGATTCCAAAACCCATGAGCGACAATCGAATCTTACACCGTTCGGTCGGATCGGCAGCGCTTCTGACGGTTGCTCTGGTCAGCAGCCCCGAGTTTCTGCAAGCCGACTGCCGCCCCACATATCTGCGATGTGAATATCGCACAAACCCTTTGGGTGTCGATGTGACCCGTCCCAGGCTGAGTTGGGTTCTCAAGTCCGACGAGCGCGGTCAGGGCCAAAGCGCCTATCGCATACTGGTGGCTCGTCAACGAGAAACGCTGGCAAACGACGCCGGCGACCTTTGGGACAGCGGACGCGTCGATTCTGATCGGCCGATTCAGATTCTCTACCAGGGAAAGCCGCTTACCTCGCGGATGCACTGTTGGTGGAAGGTGCAGGTGTGGGACAAGGAGAACAAGCCCTCGGCGTGGAGCGAACCTGCAAACTGGTTGATGGGATTGTTGCAAGCCTCCGACTGGAAAGCCAAGTGGATCACCGATCCTAAGGCGGCCCGCCACGTGATACCCAGTGGGCACAACGGATACCATAGCCGCTTTGCCGATGCCGCCGACAAGACCAAATGGATCGCCGTCGATTTGGGTGGCGCGACTCCAATCGATTCCGTTCAGTTGTATCCATCGCGGCCTTATAGCTGGGGAAAAGATATTCCCGGCTATTTATTTCCACTGAGGTTCAAGGTGGAACTATCCCAATCGGCGGATTTCTCCGACGCCCGTGTGGTCGTTGACCGGACCGCTCAGGATGTTCCTCTTCCTCAAGCCGAGTCGTTGCGGTTAGCGTTCCCAACATCAACCGCCCGCTATGTTCGGCTGGCTGTTACGCGAATGCGAGCACATGACCAAATGCACTTTGGGTTCACGTTGGCGGAGTTTGCAATCTTTGCCGGCAAACAAAACGTCGCTCTCAAGGGCAGCGCTTCGGGTCAAGATTCGGTCGAAGTTGCCGGCTGGTCGGCCAAGAATCTCAACGATGGTCTGTGGACAGCGAAAAAACAAAATAGGAACGGACATTCTGCCGTCCTGCTTCGCAAGAAATTTTCTGTCGGCGCTTCTATCCAGCGGGCGAGTCTCTCGGTGACAGCGTTGGGACTCTATGAAATGAGGATTAATGGCCGGCGTGTCGGCGATCATCTTTTAGCCCCCGGGTGGACCGACTACAACAAGCGGGTGCAGGTTCAGACCTACGACGTCACATCGCTCGTTCGTCGGGGCAGCAACGCAATGGCGGCCACCTTGGGCAACGGCTGGTATGCCGGGCGGTTGGGACTGGCGCTTGCACCGGGACGATGCATTTATGGAACGCATCCCAAACTGTTGGCTGAGCTGGAAATCGAACGGACCGACGGAACCCGCCAGATTGTGGCCACCGATGCGACGTGGAAAACGTCTCAAGACGGGCCGATCCGCGCGAATGATCTGCTCGACGGAGAAGTCTACGACGCCCGCAAGGAGATGCCCGGTTGGGACCAGCCGGGTTATGACGATTCAACCTGGTCGCCGGCACACGTTTCGCAGGACGAATCACGACGGTTAGTTTGGCAACCCAGCGAACCGATCCGTCTTGTCAAAGATATAAAGTCGGCCGCCCGAACAGAGCCGAGCCCCGGTGTTTACGTTTTCGATTTGGGACAGAATATTGCCGGCAAGGTACGTATGAGGCTCGATGGTCGGAAAGGAACAACGGTTGTTCTTCGCCACGCCGAGCGGCTTAAGGCCGACGGGACACTCTACACAGCCAACCTTCGCGGGTCTCCGCAACGGGACGTCTGTATTTTGAACGGGGGGTCGATTGTCTTCGAACCTCAATTCACCTATCACGGTTTTCGTTACGTCGAAGTCACCGGTTTGGAGAAACCGCCGGCACTGACGGACCTGGTTGGCCTCGTCTTTCACTCCGCCTCTCCCGTAGTGGGACAATTTCGTTGTTCCCATCCGCTGGTTGAGCAGGTGATGCGAAACGTTCTCTGGTCGCAACGGGGCAACCTGATGAGTATCGCCACCGATTGCCCCCAGCGCGACGAGCGTCTTGGATGGATGGGCGACATTCAAGTGTTCTCCCAAACCAGTTGCTTCAACATGGACATGGCCGGCTTTTTTACAAAGTCTCTGCGGGATGTCGGAGATGCACAGGCCGCTGACGGGCAGTTACCCGACTTTGCCCCTCATCCCTACGGACCGAAAGGAAGTTTTTATGGTTCGCCTGGAGAGGCGGATGGCGGCGTTCTTGTTCCATGGCGCGTCTACCAGAACTATGCTGACACGCGGATTTTGGAGGAGCATTTTGACGTTGCTGTGCGGTGGATCGAGCACATCCGCCGCCACAATCCCGATGGGCTTTGGAGGAAATCTCGGGGCAGAAACTACGGTGAATGGCTCAATGGCGATACGCTTCGGATGGAAGGCTACCCATCTCGCGGCGGAGCCCTGCCGACCGAAATCTATGCGACGTTGTATTATGCACGTTCGGTTGACATCGTCAGCCGAATGGCCCGGGTTCTTGGCCGTCAGAAAGAAGCGGATCAATACTCGCAGCTTTTCGTAGACATTCGGGCTGCTTTTCAACGCGCTTACGTTGCCAAAGACGCGCGCATTCAGGGCGACACGCAAGCCGGCTATGCGATGGCTTTACATTTCAATCTGCTGAAAGAGGAAAACCACCCCCCGGCAATGGGACATCTGTTGCATGCAATCGACCACTATCACGGACGTTTGTCGACGGGAATTTACGCGACACGCGCGCTGATGCTCGAGCTTTCCCGCCGCGGTAAGCACCAGCAGGCATGGAAGCTGTTCAATCTTCGGGATGCTCCGTCGTGGGGTTACATGATCGACAGTGGTGCCACCACAATTTGGGAACGCTGGGACGCTTACATCCCGGGACGCGGGTATCAAAACCCATTCGTGAACTCCTTGAACCATTATGCGTTTGGGGCCGTGGGCGAGTGGGTTTGGCGAAATCTGGTTGGCATCAATCCCGATGATCGCCACCCCGGATACCAACACATCATCATCCGCCCTCAGCTGGCTGCCGGTTTAAGTTGGGTCGAAGGTGTTTATGACTCCATTCGCGGCCCGATCAGTGTGGATTGGAAGGTCGAGGCGGGCCAAATCGACCTCAAGGTGGCCATCCCCCCTGGTACGACTGCCACTGTTTATGTACCAACGACAAACGCCGCTGCAATTCGAGAAACGGGGCGACCCGCCGGCGAGTCGCCCGGCGTACGCTATCTCAACCTCCGCGATCATGCGGGTGCTTTTGCTATCGTCTCCGGCACGTATCGATTCACCGGACCCTACAAAAGTCCGAACAAGTAGACCACATTCTACCGCCATTCTATGCGGCCGTTCGGCCAGATGTCTCGTGCTGATCGACACGTGGCCAGATCGCATTTCTGTATCTTGCTCGAGTTCAACGGCCTTGATGCCCGCGGCGGCAACGGCAGAACGAGCGCGGGGCACTTCACGGACTAGATCAAAGAACATCAGAGGCCAATCGGCCGAGTTTGCGAGCTACGTCAGTGGCACGAGGATTTTGCAAAGGCTCAGCAGAGATCTTTCTCAGCGAACGCCGCCTACCGCGAGATGGAAAAAAGGCACAAGATCGGCCGATTTCAGAAGAATGTCGTCGGAAGGAAAATCGAACCTTTTCCAACGTCAGCGGGTTGATACAATGGAGTGAGACTTGGTTGGCATTTGATGTTTCACCTCTCGATTCAACAATTCGTCCTGTGTTCATGACGAAGATCTTTGGGCTGTTTTGCCAACTCTTATCCACCGTAAGCGCGAGTTTGCACCGTTTGCCTCTCGCGGACGGTAATCTGTCGGGGGTGGGCCGGCTCCGCGGCTCACTTCTCGAAATGGTTATTCCCTTACGGTGGGGAGTCCTTCGTCTTCCTGTGAAATTGGTTAACAGTCTGAGCCATCGCTCTTGACATGACAACAACGACATCTCCACAGACGTAGTTTTCTTGAGTTCGATGATCGATGAGTCAACGTCCTGAATCTGAACAATCCGGGGTGCAACACTCGGAGAGGGCGTTCGCATTTCCAAGCGGGCCGCCCTCACTATCGGGGCCGAAAACGGTCGTCAACCCAGAGCGCCGGGACATTAAATCGACAGAAATCCGGCCCATGTTTCCGGCTGACGCTTCCGAGTGGAAGCGACTCTTTCCCACAGACCGGGACGCTCAGGCCGATTCAGACCCCAGAGACTCATCTGATGCTAATGACGGACCCGCGGGTGTCGAATTGGGTCATTTCGTCATCGAAGGGCTGATTGGCCGAGGCGGCATGGGGGCGGTCTTCCGCGCGATCGATAAGCGATTGCAGCGGATCGTCGCGCTCAAGGTGCTGACTCCCGACCTTTCACGGGAAACGGCGGCGGTTCAGCGGTTTCGGAATGAAGCCCAGGCCTCAGCCCGGCTCGATCACGACAACATCGCCCGAGTGCATTACATCGGTGAAGACCGTGGTCTGCATTTTATTGCCTATGAGTTCGTCACCGGGTCGAACATTCGCGATCTCATTCAGGAAACCGGCCGTCTGCATCCGGCCGAAGCGATCAATTACACGCTACAGATTGCAGCGGCACTGAAACACACGTCCGCTGCAGGTGTCGTCCACCGCGACATCAAGCCTTCAAATATCGTTGTGACGCCCGCCGGACGCGCGAAACTTGTCGACCTGGGATTGGCGCGCAAAGAGAACTCCGAATCGGTCGGCGAATTGACGGTGGCCGGCACGACGCTCGGCACGTTCGACTACATCTCACCCGAACAGGCCAAAGACCCGCGGGATGTGGACGTCCGCAGCGACATCTATTCGCTCGGCTGCACGTTGTACCAGATGTTGACCGGCGAGCCTCCCTATCCGCAGGTGACCATTGCCCAAAAGCTGTTGCACCATCAGGGGAACGAACCTCCCGACGCCTCGAAGAAGAATCGTCACGTTCCGGCGGAATTGTCGGTCGTCGTGCAAAAAATGATGGCCAGTGATCCGCGCCGCCGCCATAAAGATCCTGATGAACTGATTCGCGACCTGATGTTGGTGGCCGGCAAGTTGGGCATCGGGTTAGTCAACCCCGAGGGTCTGGTCTGGTCGTCTGCGATGAACGCGGCGAGGACCCGCTTCTGGCAGCGCAATCTCGGCTGGATGGCAACGGCCGGTGCGCTGTTGTTGATTGTCTTCGCGTTGGAGCAGTACCCGGGACTTATTCCGCAGCCGAATGTCTCCTCTTCCGACGAACCTCCAAATTCGGCTTCGCCCGACATTGTGAAGCGCGACAGAAAAGTTGATCAGAACGTAACGACCGAGCCTCGCGGCATTCCCAAAAGCAATTTCGGCAACAACGACGATGAAAACAAAACCGCCGGTGTCGTGGTCCCGCCGGCGCCAACCGCACCGGCCCAAATCGAAACGTCGAACTCTAACGGCACGAAGTCGTTAGATCGGAAAGAGGTGCTGCCTACTTCGGAAACCGGACAGCCCCGCAAAACCACTGGCAGTACTGCTGTAAATGTTGTGGAGAATCCGCCGCCGAAGGATGAACGGGCAACTTCTGTCGGCAGTTCTTCCGTGGCCGCGCCCGTTCCGGTAACCGCCGACACTTCGGCGGCTGCAACCGTTGCCACCAGCGGAAACTCAGAAACTCTGGACCCCAAATCGGCCCCGATGAACGTCGACGAGCCGCCGCCCATCACGATTGTTGGCGAAGGGGACGCCGCCGGAAAATCGTTCAATACGCTGGAGGCGGCCTGCGCGGCCGCCAAAGACGGCAACGTCATTGTGCTACGTTACAACGGTCCCCGCCCCGAACTTGAGAAACCATTTCGAATCGCCAACAAAACGATCACCATTCGCGGCGAAGAGAGTTTTCGACCGTCAATTGTGTTCCAGACGTCGAGCGATCCCGGTCTGGCAGCTCAAAGCAGGATGCTGACTCTGATTGGCGCGTCGGTTCGGCTCGTCAATGTTGACCTGCACATGAAAATCCCCAAAGACGCCGACCTCGAACAATCCTGGGCGATCTTCAACTTGCAGGGATCGGAACAGATCGAGCTGAAAGAAGTGACGATCACCCTCCGCAATTCGGAGACCAATCCGCCGGCAGCGGTCTTCGAGTTGACGTCCGGACCGGAGCAGAACCTGGTAGACATAAAAATGATGAAGGATGGTCAGGGAACGGTTCCGGAAGAGTTCGGAATCAAAATCAGCGAGAGTTTCGTGCGTGGCGGCTGTGACTTCTTCAAGGTGGAACATACGAGGCCCGGCCGGTTCGAGATCGAGAATTCGGTCTTGGCGATCGACGGGACGCTGCTTTCAGTTCTGGGCGACCTCGACATGCCGGCTGAGAAGTCAGATCTCGAATTGCAATTGGAACACGTAACCTGTCTGGTCGGCAACAGCTTGATTCGCTGGGACAGCGGTCCCGATCCTCATGACCTGCTGCCGGTGCAGGTCACCTCGCGCAACAACATCCTCTCGACGAAAACCGAACAGCCCCTGATCGCCATGACCGGCAACACCGACATTCAAGATTTTAACCCGCTGTTGCGCTGGAACGGCGAGAAGAACTTCTACGACCGCTTCCCCATGTTCTGGTCGACTACCGATTTCGCGACGAACCAACTGATCTCGCTCGACTTCGACGAATGGAAGAGCCTCTGGGGGGCGGCGACCGAAGTCGATGCACATGGCGAGAACATCGGCTGGCGGATTGCCTGGTGGAACAAACCGTTCTCCGATCTTGTGGCTGCCGACCTGGTGCTCGACCGGAACATTTTCAAGAACGCGGCGGCGGGCGGCGCGGCCGACGGAAGCGACGCCGGTGCCGATCTGGACCGTCTACCCGCAACCCCGACGCGTGTGCTGCAAAAGTAAGGTCGCATCGATCGATTGCCGTGGGAGCAGACCGTCTGCATCTGGTTACTGCACCAGTGATTCGATCTCTTCTGCCGTAAACGGCTGCTCAAGCCGTGCACCGAGTTGAGTGACGATGCGGGCCGCCGCATGCGAGGCCAGATGCCCCGCCTGCTTCCAACTCAGGTCCTGCGTGATTCCGCTTAGCAGGCCGGCAGCGTACATGTCTCCGGCCCCGGTCGTGTCGACCGCCTTGACCGTCAAGGCTTCAATCGATATCGCTTCGCCTTCGTGCATCAGAATGGACCCGTTCGGGCCGAGTGTCAACGCGACGTTACGGGCATGCTTATGAATTTCGTGGGCAATTTCGATCGGGTCCTGAAGGTCAGTCAGGCTGCGGCCTTCCTGCAGGTTGCAGAACAAAAGATCGACCGGTCCTTCGATCAGTCCCCAAAACTCGTCTCGATGATGCTGGATCAGAAATGGATCGGAGACCGTGAAAGCAACGAGCACGCCCTGTTTTTTCGCGAGTTCAATCGCCTTCAGGGCGGCCGCATGCGGCTTTTCGGCCGTAAACAGATATCCCTCAACGTAGAGGTATTTCGCCTGTCGAAGCTCGGCTTCGTCGATGTCTTCCGGGCCCAGTGTTGCTGAAACTCCCAGACAAGTCAGCATCGTCCGCTGGGCGTCTTCGGTGATCAGCACCACACACGTGCCGGTTCGCCCCTCGGCTGGCGGGACCTCGATGGTGACGCCCATCTTCCGCATGTCGGCCAGACAGAACTCGCCAAGTTCGTCGTTGCCGACCTTACCCGCATAAGCCGCCCTGCCGCCGAAGTCGGCCACACCAATGACGGTATTGGCCGCCGAGCCTCCCGCACAGCGATTTACGGGAACTCCATCCAGCTCGGCGAGCACCCGCTGCTGCGTCTCTTCATCGACAAGCGTCATCATCCCCTTGGCAAACTTCAAACGCCCAAGCGTTTCGTCGCTGACCTGGGCCTGAATGTCAACCAGCGCGTTACCGACTCCGTACACGCCGTAGCTCATACGAATTCCTTTCTGCACAACTCTCGATCAATCACAGAGCGCTGCGCGCAGACACCGGTTTCGAGTTTTCTTCCGGTTTGGCCGCGAACCAACAGTTGATTCCGAATTCTACTGAAGACATTCATGGGATGATACTCGGATCGGTCCGTCGGCAGCCCACGTTGAATTTCCCACCGTTTCGTATACGATTACGATACCAGCCGATGGACTGAAACCCTGCACGGACGCCGAATCCAAAGGACTCCCCAAATGTTCGATCAATCCAGCAACCGTTCGTATCAGTTGCCGCCGTTGGGTCGCAATTCATCCTCGACCCAGCCAGGAACGACCCCCGGCAGCTTCGCCGCTGTACCGCAAATTGTGCCCGGACTTGCCGGCCGGTTTACGTTCTCCTCTCCCGACACCGCCGGCATGCCCCAGCCTTCGGACAAAACGGCGTGGGACTTTCTGCCCGACGGTTGGAACACAGAGGAACTTGGCAAATCTGAAATCCGAAATCCGAAATCCGAAATCACTGAGGTCCTCTTCCAAGAGGCAGATGGGTGCTGGCGACGGGTCACCTTACCGAACGGTTTTGAACCAATCACACAACTGGAATACGCCCGGCTCGGAATTGTCACATCTCAAATGAAACGCGTCGCCCAGCGCGAGCCGCACCTGACGGCCGAACAAATCCGCGACGAAATCGCCGCCGGACGTCTGATCATTCCCGCCAACAAGGTTCATCTGGGCTACCAGCTCGACCCGATGTGCATCGGCCGGGCCTCGCGGACCAAAATCAACGCCAACATGGGGGCCTCACCTGTCTCGTCTGGCACCGAGGAAGAGCTGGAAAAACTCCGCTGGGCTAAACGCTGGGGGGCCGACACCGTCATGGACCTCTCGACGGGCGGCAACCTCGACGAGTGCCGCGAAGCCATCATCCAGAACAGCACGGTCCCCATCGGTACGGTCCCCATTTACTCGATGATTATCGGCCGCCGGCTCGAAGATCTGAACCCGGGCTGGATTCTCGACACGCTCGAACATCAAGCGGCTCAGGGAGTCGATTACGTCACCATTCACGCCGGCATCCTCAGCGAGCACTTGCAGTATGTGAAGGAACGGTTGATTGGCATTGTCAGTCGCGGCGGGTCGCTGCTGGCCAAATGGATGATCCACCATGGCAAGCAGAACCCCATGTACGAACACTGGGAAGAGATCTGCGAGATCATGCGGCGGTACGACGTCAGCTTTTCCATCGGCGACGGTCTTCGTCCCGGCGGACTGGCCGATGCCACCGACCGTGCCCAATTGGCCGAGCTGCAAACAATGGGCGAACTGACCGAACGGGCCTGGCGGAAGGGCGTGCAGGTGATGATTGAAGGCCCCGGCCATGTTCCCTTCGATCAGATCGAATTCAACATGAAAATCGAACGCCGTCTGTGCCACGGGGCGCCGTTTTACGTTCTCGGCCCGCTGGTGACCGACATGTTCCCCGGCTACGACCACATCACCAGTTGCATCGGGGCGACAGCCGCTGCCTACCACGGCGCCAGCATGCTCTGTTACGTCACGCCGAAGGAACATCTCGGCCTGCCCAAAAAAGACGACGTCAAACAGGGCTGTATCGCCTACAAGATCGCCGCCCACTCGGCCGACCTGGCGCTCGGCATTCCCGGCAGCCGCGACCGAGACGACGAGCTGACCAAAGCCCGGGCCGCGTTGAACTGGGAGAAACACTTCGAACTCAGCTTCGATCCCGACACGGCCCGCGCCTTTCATGACGAAGATCTTGACGTCGACACAGACTTTTGTGCCATGTGCGGCCATGACTGGTGCAGCGTGCGGATCTCCAAAGAAATTGTCGAGTTTGTCTCCGGTAAAGACGCAAGCTACCAATGGGACCGAGCCAGTGTTTCGGCCGCTCTAACTCCCGATCAGCAGGAGATTCTCGAAAAGCGGGGCGTGCTGCACCCCGAGGAGATCCACCGCCTGGCATCGAAAACGAAAACAACAATGACCGCCGAGGAGCAAAAAGCCGCCTGCCACAGCGACTACGTCGATGACGAGCAAGCCCAGCAGTTGCAGGAAGAGCGGCTCCCGGTTGTGGAACTGGAGAGTTAATCCCTGATTGGGGTCGAAACATGAATTTTGTTCGCATTTTTTTTGGGGTTTCCGAGGTCGAGTTGCCGCTTGCGGCATAGCGGGCCATACAGGCCCGCGAAAAACCAAACTGGCTTGACGACCGATGCGCCGTTTACTCGAGTATCTCATCCTTCGGTCGGTAAAAAAGGGCCACTGGCAGCATCAACAATCCAGTCGCGGCGAACGTCCAACTGACCGGCAGCGCCGCTAGGTCAAGCAAGGCCGTACAGAGATAAAAGAAGCCGGCCGATGCCAAAATCCCGATCCAGTTGATCAGGTTCATGGCACCAATCATGCGGCCTTTCTGGTCTTCCGGGGGACGGGCCTGCAGAAAGACCTGCATGGGGACGACAAATAGCCCAGCAAAAAGGCCCAGACCGGTCAGTCCGAGCCGAACCAGCAGTTCGCCGGCGGAAGCGGGAACCAGCATCGCCGACAACGATTCGAGCGGAACCTCGGCGATGACTTTTTTCGGATCGTAAGGGTAGCTGAGACCGATCACTGCCACCGCGGCAAAACAGGCAACAATGCCCCACGCTCCCACGGTCATCAGTTCGAACCGCACCTGCTTTTTCGACAGCTTGCCCGCCAGCAGACAGCCCAAGGCAATGCCAACGCCCATGCAGGTGGCCAGCAGACTGGTGCGGCCGTCACTGATTTCCATCTGTCGTTTGCCGAACGCATTCACGGTCGGCAGCACCACCCCGCCAACCAACCAGAACAGCGAGGAGACGAGCAGAACCCCCAACAGCGGCCGGTCCCGCCGCAGCAGACTGCGCGTCTGGGGGTTGATCCAGAGTGCCGACGGCTGAAACGGCAGATTCGGATGGGCGACCGGCGTCCTGCGGACCAGCAGCGACGTCAAGGTTCCAACGACGGCAATCGCCACGCAGAAGAGGCTGACCATCCACAGCCGACCCGGCAGCAACCACTGTTTGAGATAGCCGGCTATCGCGGTGCCGAAGATGATCGCCAGAAACGTGGTCATCTGGATCACACCGTTGCCTGCCGGCAGATCACGCCCGCGAAGCATTTCGGGCAAGATGCCGTATTTGGCCGGTCCGAAAAATGCGCTTTGCGTTCCCATCAAAAACAGAACAACCAGTAGCGAGCTCAGTTCGCCCGATCGGAAAGCAACAATCCCGACCAGCATGACACCGATCTCGGCCACTTTGCAGAGCACGACAATTTTCCGCTTGGTCGTCCGATCGGACAGATATCCGCCGAACCCGGAAAATAACACGAACGGCACTGCAAACAGGCCCTGCGCCGTGGCTTGATAGATGTCGCCACTGGCCTGACTGCGGGCTGCATATTCAACGCACAACAGCAGGGTCAGTTGTTTGAACAAATTGTCGTTGAAAGCCCCCAGGAACTGCGTGGCGGTCATCCCCCAGAACGAACGGTCGCGCGAGATCCAGGGCGGCTCAGAGAGTGGCATTGAATTTGCTCTGTTAGGGTACGTTGGGAATACGGCCGGAGTTTTGGGTCGTTTTTGCAATATCTACTTCCACTTTTTACAAACCTCAGGAGAAATGACCAATGCCACCCGCCGATGCGAGGGGCCTGTTTGCCGAACTCGAACAGGTCTCCGACCCTCGCGGGCGTCAGGGACAACGCCATCCTTTGACGGCCATGCTGGCCGGAGTTGTGTGTGTGACGTTTTGCGGAGCACGTGGATTCAAACCAATCGCCCAATAGCTTCGCGCTCAAGTGCCGGCGACTTGGTATTGGCTTGGTTTCAAATGTCGCCCGCCTGTTCGAATGGTGGCGTGGCCACTGGGGCATCGAAAACAAAGAGCACTGGGTCCGCGACGAAACGTTCGGCGAAGACCGCAGCCAGATACGAAGCGGAGCCGCCCCACAAATTCTAGCGGCGTGAGAAATCTGATCATGAACTGACTCCGCACCCACACAATTGGCAACATCGCCCAAGCCCTACGCGAAAACGCCTGGAATCTCCAACGCCTCTTCACCATGCTAGGCAAACCAATGAGCCGCCCTGGTACGATCTCGCAGCGAAGCTTGCAGGTTGATTTGGGATTGATATACTGAGCGTCGGTGGGTGGCGTTCAGCAATATGTTCAGTTCGCTGACGGTGCTGAGGATTTCCTGTCCGGAGCGACAACGCGCAAGTGGCGGAATTGGCAGACGCGCTAGGTTGAGGGCCTAGTGTCCTTTTTGGACGTGGAGGTTCGAGTCCTCTCTTGCGCACTGAAACGATGATGTTCGGCAAGGATATTGTGGAACCCTTTTTCTGTTCGTCTCTTGCCTAATTCCCGCCCGATCAATTTCGACACGGTTCGAGACATCATCCGTCGCCAGGTCTTCCGGTCAGCGCCTGGTCCTGATGCCGTTCACCAACCACGTCAAATTTCTATGCACTGCCGAACAGATGCAGTCAGCGCTCGTCGTTGGCGCGGTTGCGGGCAGACAGGCTGCGATCACACAGCCGAACGAATTCTAGCGGGGTTTTGATGGGGCCTTTGGATTCGTTCGGCGGGTTTTGCAAATGAGATTTGATCAAATTTCCCGGGAGATCATCGGATGCCGGTTGTCTTGATTACACCGGAAGAAATGCTGCACAATCAGGCTCCTTACGTCGAGCTATTGTGTCAGGCGGGTTTCGACGTCGTATATCCCGAAGACCCTAAATTCACGCGGGGCCTGTGCAGCGAAGAAGAAACGATTCGACAACTGAGCGTTTGCGATGCCGTGCTTGCCGGCGGCGAGCATTTTACCAAGCAGGTCGTCTCGGCGCTGCCCCGATTGCGAGTCATTGCCCGCGCAGGTGTTGGTTACGATCGGATCGATTTCGCAGCGGTCACTGCCTGCGGAATTTTGGTGACGATCACCCCCACCGCTAACTATGAAGCCGTCGCCGAGCAGGCCCTCGCACTTTTGCTGGCGGTGGCCAAATCGGTTGTCGCCAACGACCGTCGGGTGCGGGACGGCTGGGAACGACGGATGACGCGTCCACTGCGCGGCTGCGCGCTGGGGCTCTTCGGATTGGGCCGCATCGGTCGTGCCGTTGCCCTCCGCGCCAAGGCGTTCGACATGCGAATCTTGGCCTGCGAAACGCAGCCGGATCGACAGTTCGTCGAAGAACAAGGCATTCAATTGGTCGATTTCGACACACTGCTGGGGGAATCTGATTACCTGAGCATTCATTGTCCGCTCAATTCGCAAACCGAAGGCCTCTTCGACAGCAAGGTGTTTGCCCGGATGAAACCCAGTGCTGTGCTGATCAATACAGCTCGGGGCAAATTGGTCGAAGAAGCGGATTTGATCGCGGCCTTGCGCAGTGGCCAGGTGATGGCTGCCGGGCTGGACGTGATGGAGCAGGAGCCGACCGCCTCCGACAACCCGCTGTTAGAACTCGACAATGTCGTGCTCAGCCCGCATATCGGCGGTGAAGACACGCTGTCCTCGGAGCGGATGGGAATTGAAGCGGCTACGTGTATCATCAAGCTGCGTCAGGGAGAGTGGCCGCACGGGACGGTCGTGAACGACGAGCTGCAAGAAGGCTGGACCTGGTAAATCGACGCTCGGTGCGGTGGGTGATTTGATTGGAATGCCACGCTACCGGCGCGGTTGGTTTGTCAGCGCGAACCTTGTCGGCTCGGATTCCGACAACTCGAATTGACGCGGGCCATCGGGAAAGCGGGCCTGTCATTTGACGTTTCACAGATCAAGACATCTGCTCGATGCTGGCATCCAGACAAATCAAGATCACAGAAACACCGGCGGCACCGTCTTGTGCCTGAGCAGCAGCAAGTCCTGGCGGATGTGGACCTCCATGGCGTAGCGGCAGACCTTCCAAGCCTCCTCGGCCGGCGGGGCCGGATTGTAGGCCGATAGAATCGTCTCGACGATCTCGCCCAGGGTCCGGTTGTCGTCGATATGTTTGATGAACCG
>Ga0310123_10000906_pt1 | contig 25771 bp, 25 predicted proteins | sample CB6_AW_1057_MG_FD_203505 | JGI IMG/M metagenome (GOLD analysis project Ga0310123, IMG submission 203505) | Marine microbial communities from Western Arctic Ocean, Canada - CB6_AW_1057 | ecosystem: Environmental > Aquatic > Marine > Oceanic | place: Canada: Western Arctic Ocean | collected... | reverse complement strand
CCGCCACCGTGTCCACCTGCCGCCGCTTCGCCTCGAAGGTCTGGTTCACGCTGAAGGTGAGCTGCTTGCGCGGCCGGATCGCCTGACGCCCGAACACGCGCTCTTGCAGCTCGGAGGAGGCCACCTCGGGAGCGTACGAGAAGTCGATCCCGGGCGAAAGCTTGTGGCGGATCGCCTCGAAGGGACCGATCCCGGGAAGGAAGCCGAACAGGTCCGACTGGAGGCGCGCGCCAAATGAGAGCCGGACCGGGCCGCTCACGAAGTGGTCGCTCGCCACGTCGATGGTGTCCGACCTCTGCGCGTTCCCCTGGAGGGTGAGCGACGGGGTCAGCGTGGTGGAGCCGATCAGCGGCTGCTGGTAGCCGAGCGACGTCTGCCAGGAAAGGTCCGTGCGCGTGATGTCGCGGAGGGTCTCGCCGGACTCGGTGGTCGCCGCCGCCATCGGGACGAGCCTCTGTCCGGAGGGCGAGAAGCCGAGCACCGGATCCCCAAATCCCACCGGCACCTGGAGCACGGACGCGCGCTCAAGCGTGAAGCTCTGCGACCAGAAGAGCTTGCCCAGGTTGAAGCTCGAGCGAGCGCGCGCGCCTATGTTCTCGAGGTCCGCGGTCGCGGCGCTGATGGTCTCGCCGGGCTCCGGCACCCGATCGATCGTGCGGCGCGATCCGCCCGCGCCTCCCGACCAGGTCAGGTTGTTCCACCAGCTGCCCCGCCCCGGAAGCGCGCGGAAGAGGGTGATCGACGAGAGGTTGAGCTGCACCTCCGGGAGCGTCATCTCGAGCCGGTCGTCGGACAGGTATTGATCGCGGTTGCCGGAGAGCGAGACGTTCCCCCACTCGAACCGCCGGTCGATCCCGCCCGTCGAGTTGATCGACTGGGTCACCTCGCGCGGGTCGAAGCTGTTCCTGCGGATGAAATCGGCCGACGAGCTGTAGCGGGCCGACATCCGGAACGAGGTGCGCTCGTCCATCTGCCAGTTGTTGTTGGTGTCGAAAGCAAACTGGGTCCCGCCGCCCGCCTGCCAGTACCGCCGCATATTGACCGTGCCGTTCAGGAACTGGCGCACCCAGGCGTAGCGGAGGCTGCCGGTGACCGAGGTGAAGTTGTCGCTGAACCAGTCCAGCGCGACCGTCGCGTCCGCGTAGTCGGACATGGCCCAGTAGAAGCCGACGTTGCTCACCCGCCGCCGGTATCCGCCCGAGGTGCGGACGATGTCGTTGACGCTGAAGCGCGGGGTGAGCAGGCCACTGGCGCGGCCGCTCCCCAGGCTCTGCGCGATGAAGGGGAACCAGGCGACCGGAACGTCCCCGAAGTAGAGCTTGACCGGCCGCGCCACCAGCACGCGCCCGGCGATGATCTTGATCTCGTCGGCGGCGAAGTGGTAGTGCGGCACCTCCAGGTCGCACGAGGTGAAGTGCGTCTCCGAACCGTAGACCACGTCGGGCGACACCGAGGGCAGATCGCCGGTGACGTACCAGGTGGCGCCCTCGCTGTAGCGCGTGCGGGCGCCGAGCGCGGTGCCGCGCTGCTCGGCGAGGTCGTAGATGATCTCTCGGCTGGTGATCGGGTCCCCCTGGGGGGGGGTGTAGACCGGACGCCCGAGCCCCTGCACCTGGCCGCTCACCTCGTCGTAGCGGATCACCGAGTCGGCGGTGAGCTCAGCCCCCTCATGCACCAGGCTCGCGCGCCGCGTACTGTCGCCGTGCAGGATGAGCACGCGCTCGGTCGCGTCGAACTCGGCGGCGAGCCCCTCGTACTGGGCAGCGCCGTAGCCGGCCAGCCCGAGCAGCGCCTGGGCGACCGAGTCCCGTCCCGCCGGGGCCGGAGGAGCCCGCGCCCCCCCCGGACGGGCCCCGGTGATCACTACGGCCGTGTCCAGGGCCGCCGTGTCCGGGGCGGGTGGACGCTCGAGCCGGCGCAGCGACTCACGGATGCGGAGCTCCACCGAGTCCTGCACCTGCGCGGTGGCAGGAGCGGGAAGGACGGCCAGCACCAGCAGGACGCACGTCCACCCGAGGCGACGGGCGCTCATCATGGCTCGACCTCCTCACGGTCCGCCTCGACCGCGCCGTCCGGTAGCCCTTCCGACGGTAGGATCGAGTCCTCCTCCGGCTTCTTCCGCACCAACACCGCCAGGATGATGCTCACCTCATAGAGGATGATGAGGGGGAACATCATCAGGAACGTGACCGTCAGCACGTCGCCCGGGCTCAGCACCGCCGCGGTCACGGTCGCGATCACGATCGCGTGCCGCCGGTGCGCGCGCAGGAACGTCGGGGTGACCAGCCCGAGCGATGCCAGGATCATGATCACCACCGGCAGCTCGAAGACGATCCCGAAGGCGAGCAGCAGCCGGACGACGAACGAGAGGTACTCGTTCATCCCGATCAGCCAGTTGCTCGTCTCGGTCTGGAACCCGTACAGGAACCGGAGCGTGAGCGGCAGCGCGATCCAGTAGGCGAGCGCGACGCCGGTGGCGAACAGCACCAGCCCTGCGTAGAGGGCCGGGATGATGATTCGCCGCTCGCGCCTCTCCAGCGCAGGCGAGAAGAACGCCCAGGCCTGGTAGAGGATGATCGGGAACGCGAGCAGGATCCCGAGGATGATCGCGAGCTTGATCTCGAAGAAGAACGGCGTGAGCGGCGAGAAGACCGACAGCCGCCCCTGCGGCAGGAAGGGCTCTGCCGGGCGGATCAGGATGTCCGTGACCCGCAGATAGTGGACGATCAGGAACCCGAGGATGGCGCCGAGCAGCAGCGATCCACCCGCCTTGAAGATCCGCCAGCGTAGCTCTTCGAGGTGATCGAGGAACGGCATCTCACCGCGGGAATTAAGACGCAACGCGCGGACCCCCGGCTAAGGCAGCGGCAGCTCGACCTGGCTGCGCGCGAGCGCCTCTCGCTCGCCGCGGATCTCCAGCTCGTCCACGGCGTCCCTGAACTCGCCGGCGTCCTGGAAGTTACGGTACACCGAGGCATAGCGGACGTAGGCGATGCGGTCGAGCTTCTGCAGTGCTTCCATGACCAGCTCGCCGATACGAGCGCTCTCCACCTCCACCCCGGCCTCGCGGGAAAGGTCCTCCTCGATGCGCTCGACGGCGTCCTCGATGTCGCTGGCCGAGACCGGGCGTTTCGCGCAAGCGACCTTCAGACTCCCGAGCAGCTTGCCGCGGTCGAAGTCCTCGGCGGCCCCGCTCCGCTTGAGCACCTGGATGGGGTGCTCCTCCACCACCTCGTAGGTGGTGAAGCGGGCCTCGCAGACCGCGCACTCGCGGCGCCGGCGCACGGCGCGTCTGCCCTTGCTGGTCCGGGTGTCCACCACGCGGTTGTCGGTGGCGTCGCAGTTGGGACAGCGCATGGGAGGAGGAGCCTCGGGACTACCGCAGCTCCCGGAGCCGCTCGCGTGCCGGACCCGCGGCGTCGCTGGCGGTATAGGTGTTGACCACTCGCTCCAGGAAGACGATCCCGTCCTGGCGCTCGTCCAGGTCGATGTGCAGAAGCCCCATGCGATAGAGCGCGTCCGGAACCCGCGGAGCGGTGGGGTGCAGCTCCGGGATCTGCCCGAACGTCTGGATCGCCTCGCGCAGGCGGTCCTGCTGCTCGAGGATGTCGCCCAGATAGAAGAGCGCCTGGGGCGCGAGGGGGTGGGTGGGAAAGTCGCGCAGGAAGTCCTCGAAGGCACGCTGGGCGGTGTTGAGATTGCCGCGCTGGGAGAGCTGTACGGCCGTGTTGTACGTCACCTCCGCCCGCCCGGTGGCCGCGACCTCGCCGGCGAGCTGGGCGGGTCCGACTACCGCCTCGCCGCCCACGGGGCCGGCCGTGATCGCCCCCCGTTGGATCCGCTCGAGCTGATCGCGCACCGACGCGATCGTGCGCTGGCTCTGCCCGGTCAGCTCGCGCAGGGTGGCGAGCTCGTCCAGGATGAGCTGGAGCTGCCGGGCCACGTCGCCGCGGATCTCGAAGAGCTGGTTGGCCTGACGGCGCAGCGTGTCCTGGGTGTTCGCGCTCTGGCGCGCCAGCATGGCCAGCACACTGTCCTGGCGCGCACCCAGGGCACGCATCTCCACACGCACCCCGCGCAGATCCCCCTTGGTCGCGCAGCCCGCGGACATGACCAGGGCGGCGGCCATGGCCGCCGCCCTGGGAATGGTGCGCCTGCCGTGGGTCATGCTCGGCTGGCGATCACCGTGGGGCAACAAGCTCCGCGCCCCCCGCAGTAATGATGAACTGGGCGCGCCGGTTCTGCCCCCACGCCGCCTCGTCGCTCCGGTTCACGAGCGGTTCCTCCTCGCCCCGCGAGCTGGTCACGAAGCGGTCCTCGTCCAGCCCGAACCCTGTGAAGAAGGTCTTCACGGATTCCGAGCGGCGGGCGCCGAGGGCCAGGTTGTACTCGGTCGAGCCCCGCTCATCCGCGTGCCCCACGATCGTCGTCCGCACGCCCGGGTTCGCGCGCAGGATGTCCACCTTCTCACGCAGGACGCTCTCCGCGTCGGTCCGGATGTCCGCCCGATCGTAGTCGAAGTGCACGAGCACCTCGAGCGTGGTGCGCATGGCCAGCTGCGCAGCGGCTATCCGCTCCGCCTCCGCGCGCGCGCGCCCGGCGGCCGCCTGGGCGGCGGCGATTGAGTCCTGGCGCGCGCTGGCAATCGAGTCGGCGCGCATCTGCGCGAGCTCCTCCGCCGTGGGCCCGGTGGGCGCCGGGGGCGGGGGCGGCGGTTCCTTACTGCAGGCCGACGACGTGGCCACGACAAGCACCATAGCGGCGAAGGCTAGGCGTGGTGCGCTCATTACCCTGCTCCTCGGGATGTGGGGATGGTCAACCCTGCGGCGCCGCTTGTGTGCGCGGCGGTCTCCAGCCCCTGCATATAGAGCCACGACCGGAAGGACGCAACCCGTTTCGGGTCACCCCCCGGTCTGAGCCGGCGACCACTCCGGAACCGTGACGTCCACCCCGGAGAGGACCGTCCGGATGTTGCCGGTCGCCACGTCCACCACGAAGAGGCCTTTCCCCCAGCGGCGCGCGCCCTTGAATACGAGATGGCGGCCGTCGGGGGCCCACGACGGATCCTCGTTGTTCCCCTCCCACGTGAGCTGGCGCACCCGGCGCCCGCGGTCCTCGATCCGGACGACCAGGATGTGGTAGGTTCCGCGCCGGATCGCTCCGTGGAACGCCACCATGCCTCCCACGGGAGACCAGTCGGGCGCGGTGAAGTAGCCCGGCCGGTCGAAGGTGTAGGGGGAGATCATGTCTGCCTCGCCCCCGCGCCCCGGCATGACGTAGATCTGGGGCTGCGCGGTGCCGAGCCGGTTCGAGTTGAAGACCATCCAGCGCCCGTCCGGCGAGTACACCGGGGAGAGGTCGTTCCAGCGGCCTCCGCTCAGGTGGGTGAGGCAGCAGTTGCGCTCGATGTTGTACGAGAAGATTCCGGACCGCTCCCCCGAGGTCACCGCGAACGCGAGGGTCACACCGTCGGGCGCGAAGGCGGGCGTGATGTGATCGCCTGTCTGGAGGGGCGCGATCATGCGCTCAGTGAGCGTCCTTAGATCCCTCACGTAGATGCGGGCGAGCCCGCTCTGGAAGGACGTGAACGCGAGCTTGCTGCCGTCCGGGGACCAGGCCGGCGAGAGAATCGTGCTGCCGTGATTCGTAATCCGCTCGAGGTTCTCGCCGTCGGAGTCGATCAGGTACATCTCCTTGGCCCCGGTGCCCGGCGCCACCATCGAGAAGGCGATCCGGCTGGCCGCCATCCCGGGCTCGCCGAACACCCACTGGACCACCTGGTCGGACACCCGGTGGACCGCCATCCGGAAGCCCGCGTCCTGCGGGTTCGGCAGATCGAAGTGCCCGCTCTCCTTCATCCGTCCGTAGACGATGTCGTGCAGCTCGAGCACGAGCGTGAAGCGGTCTCCGGCGCCCTCCACCTGGCCGGAGAGGAGCCATACGGCGCCCAGCCGATCCCAGAGCCCGTAGTCGACCGACTCCCGAGCGAGCGCAGCGGGGAGCGAGTCCATCATCTGGAAGCGGTCCGAGTAGCGCAGGTCGCGGGCGATGATCGCCTCGACCTGGGGGGCCGCAGCCTCCCCGCCAAAGCGCGCCCCGAAGGGGAGGAGGGCGAACGCAGGGGTGTAGGTGGTCTCGTAGACCAGGCCGAGCGTGACCCCCGGAATCGAGTCGCGCACCTGCGCGCCGGCAGGCACGGCGGAAGCGCTGAACGCAGCCGCGAGGGCCGGGACGCAGGCCAGGAGTGCACGTCGCCTCATCACGACTTCCCTTGGTGCCTTGCTAGGAGACGGGGACGCTCGGCTCGTATCGGGATGATCCTGGCCGGGCTCAGCGGAAGATCCCGGCCGGGCGGAAGGTGAAGCGGATCGGGAGCCGGTCGTAGGGCAGATCGTCGGGGAGCGGGCCGAAGCGTCCCGCCTGGCCGGCGCACTCGATCGCACCGAGCGCCTCGTAGTCGAAGGCTGGATTCCCCGACTGCGTGACGAAGCGTGAGCCCGAGACCGAGCCGTCGGCCTCGACCACGAAATAGATCTCGGTCAAGTGCGCCCCGCCCCCGCTCCAGCGGAAGCAGCGCTGAATCTGGACGATGATCTTGTTGTAGTAGACCGGATAGTCCCGCCGCAGCCCCTCGATGCGGACGTTGACCGCGTCCGCGGATTCCGGGGTGCTGGTGGGGGCGGGCGTGGAGCTGCTCGGGCGCGGCGGAGGCTCGGTGCGCACGGGCTCGGGGGGCAGCGGCTCGGGCTCCGGCTCGGGCTCCGGCTCCGGCTCCGGCTCCGGCTCCGGGGGAGAGGGTGGAGCCTCGACCACGATCTCGGTGGGCTGGGCGTCGGGGAGCGCGACCAGCTCGATCTGATAGGAGACGAAGTCCGGCAGCTCCGGGCGGAGCGAGGCCGCGACCAGCCCCCCCCCGATCGCGAGCGCGTGCACCAGGACCGAGCCCAGGGCGTGGCGGCCGCTCGGACGGGCGTGGCGGCGCCGGATCGGCTGGATCACGGCCTTCATCGCTCCTCGCGCGGCTCGGCCACCAGGAGGAGAGGCTTGCCGGCGGCCGCGACCGTCGTGATCACCCGCATCATCGAGCCGTGCATGGCCATCGAGTCCCCGCGGATGTAGACGCGCTCGAACGCCCCCGTCTCGGCGAGCTGCGGAAAGCTCTGCTCGAACTCGTCCATCGTGAGCGCCGTCTCCTCCATGAAGACCGTTCCGTCCGGGCGCACGGTGACGATGAACGGCCGATCGGCGGAGGTGATCGGCTGAATCTGGCCACGGGGCAAGTTTACCTCCACCCCGCCCTGGAGGATCGGCGCGGTGATGATGAAGATGACCAAGAGCACGAAGGCGACGTCGACTAGGCTGGTGACGTTGATGTCGGCCCGGACCGGCAGGTCGTCCCCGCGCAGACGCTTGCGCCGCATCCGCTACACCCTCCCTTCGCGGGCCAGCGTCCCGATGAACTCGCTCGAAAAGCCTTCGAGCTCGCTGGCGACCAGGTTCAAGCGCCCCACGAAGTAGTTGGACGCCAGCACCGCGGGAATGGCCACGAAGAGGCCCGTGACAGTCGTGACGAGCGCCTCGCCCACGCCGGGGGCCACGGAGGAGAGGTTGGAGGACCCGGTGGCCGCGATCCCCAGGAAGACGTTCATCACGCCGATCACCGTGCCCAGCAGGCCGAGCAGCGGGGAGACCGATCCGATCACGGCAAGCCAGGTGAGGCCGCGCGCCAGCTCGTCACGCTCCTCCGCCTCCTCCTTCTCGAGCACCATGCGGAGCGCCTCGAGCTGGGTAAGGGAGAGCCCCTCGACGACCGGCGCCCCCTGCCGCAGCGAGCCGGGGCGCAGCTCGCTGAAGAAGTTCACGCCCTGCCGGAAGACGCGGCCATAAGGGGAATCGGGAAGCGCGAGGATGGCCTTGTAGGCGTCCTCCAGCCGCTGCGCCTTCTCGATCTGTACCAGGAAGCGATCGCCCTGCTTGCGCACCTCACGGAACTGCTTCGCCTTCCAGAAGATGAGCCACCAGCTCAGGATCGAGAACAGCAGCAGCGTCCCGAGCACGATATAGGTGGGAACGGTCGCCTGGCGCAGCAGATTCACGATCGAGGCGCCCGGAGGCGCCTGGAGCACTACGGCCAGGACAGTCATCGCGCCTTCGTCCGCGTGATCAGAGACCCTCCCGGTGCGCGGCGATGTATCGGTACGTCTCCTCAAGGCCCTGCGCGAGCGTGCGCCCGGGCGTCCAGCCCCGCGCACGCAGTCGCCCCGCGTCGAGCGCGCTCGTCTGGAGCTCGCCGGGCCGGGGGTCGCGATGCTCCCTGCCCGGCCCGGCTGCCGCCACGCGCTCGAGCAGCGTGGCCAGATGATTCACGCTGGTCTCGATCCCGGTGCCTACGTTGTACGCAACCGCGTCCAGATCGGTCGGCTCGTCCGGCAGCGTCATGTCCGCGGCCAGCAGGTTGGCGCCGACCACGTCGGCCACGAACACGTAGTCCCGGGTCTGCTCGCCGTCCCCGTAGATGGTGAGCGGGATCCCGTCGAGCAGTCGGTTCGAGAAGATCGCTACTACACCCGCCTCACCGTGCGGATCCTGGCGTGGCCCGTACACGTTGGCGTAGCGGAGGGCGACGTACTCGAGCCCGTGCACCCTGCGGTAGTAGTGCAGGTAGTACTCGCCCGCGAGCTTGCTGACCCCGTAAGGGGAGAGGGGCAATTTGGGTGCGGCTTCCGGGGTGGGGCGGTGCTCAGGCGCGCCGTACACGACCCCGCCGCTCGATACGCAGAGGAAGCGCCGCGTCCCGGACCGCACGGCCGCCTCGCACAGGTTGAGCAGCCCGAGCACGTTCACGCGCGCGTCCCTCGCGGGATCGGCAACCGAGGCCCGCACGTCGATCTGCGCCGCGTGGTGGCTCACCAGCTCGATGCGTGCCTCGCCGAGCAGCCGCCCGACGGCGGGGTCGGCCACGTCCGAAACGACCAGCTCCGCGCCGGCCGGAACGTTCTCGCGCTTCCCCGTCGAGAGATCGTCGAGCACCCACACGCGATCGCCGCGCGCGAGGAACGCCTCGGCGACCTGGCTGCCGATGAACCCGGCCCCGCCCGTGACAAGCACGTTCATCCCTCGTCCCCTCCCGTCAGATGGCGAACCAGGGCCACGATCTCTTCCGCCCTTCCCTCTTCCGCGGCCCCACGCAGGCGCGCCGTGGGCTCGTGCAGCAGTCGCTTCAGGAGCCGCCGCGAGAACGCCTCGAGCGTGTCCCGATCCGCGCCCGAGAGGTGCGGCATGCGCTCGAGCAGCCGCTCGAGCTCGCGCGCACGAACCCGTTCGCCGTGCTCGCGCAGCGCGCGGATCACCGGGACCACGACGAGCGTGCGCTGCCAGCTCCCGAACGACTCCGCCTCGCGCGCGACCAGCGCCTCGGCGGCGACCGCGGCCTCCCGGCGCTGGTCGAGCGACTCGTCCAGGCTGCGCTGAAGGTCGTCGACGTTGTAGAGGAAGACCTCCGGCATGCTCCCCACCTCGGGCTCGACGTCCCGCGGGATCGCGATGTCGATCATGAGCAGCGGGCGGGTGGGACCGCGCGGGCGCGCCTCGGCCAGCGTCGCGCGTGTGATCAGCGGGTGCGGCGCGGAGGTGGAGGTCACGACGATGTCGCACTCCGCGAGCGAGCACGTGATCTCCTCCATGCGCACCGCGCGGCCGTGCAGCCGCTCCGCCAGGTCCAGCGCGCGGTCGTACGTGCGGTTGGCGACCGTCACCCCCCGCACCCCCTCGCGCCCGAGCGAGGCGACCACGCGCTCCGCCGTGTCCCCCGCCCCGAGCACCAGGATGCGCCGCCCGCCCAGATCACCGAAGATCTTGCGCGCCAGGTCCACCGCGACCGAGGCGACCGACGCGGTCCCCTCCCCGATCGAGGTCTCGGAGCGGACCCGTCCGCCCACCGAGAGGGCGGTCTGGAAGAGCCGGTTGAGCACGGCGCCGGTCATCGGCGGATCGACCTCGGCGGAGCGCTGGTAGGCCTCGCGGACCTGCCCCTGCACCTCGGCCTCACCCAGCACCATCGAATCCAGCCCCGCCACCACGCGGAAGAGGTGGAGCGCGACGTCGTCGCCAGAGCGGTGGTACAGGTAGCGGTCGATCGGGCCGGGGAGCGTCCCCGCGGTCCGCGCGAGGAGCGCCTCGACGCGCGCGAGCGCGCGCTCGTCCTCCGGGTTGAGGTAGAGCTCGGTCCGGTTGCAGGTCGCGAGCAGGACCGCCTCCTCGACCCCGTCCAGGCGGAGCGCAGCGAGCGCGCGCTCCGCATCGCCCCCGGGGAAGGCGAGCCGCTCCCGCACCTCGACCGGGGCAGTGCGGTGGCTCAGGCCCACCAGCGTGGGAGCCACGTCAGCACCTTACTGGGCCGGAGGCGCGGCGCGCGCGCGCGCCCCGGCAGCTCACGGCCGGCGCCCTGCCGCTGGGCGGCGCACCATGTCCGACGACGGACGGAGCGAGGCAGCGCAGCGGCCGCAGCTCACAGGAACCCGCCGTTCGCGTTCCCCGCGAGCCGGAGGACCACGTAGCCGGCGGCGATCAGAAGGAAGGCGAGCGAGTTGGCGAGCGCGGCGCGGCGCTCCGGGGCCCCCTCCCCCAGTGTGCGCGACAGGATGGCGCCGAGCAGGACGAACCAGCTGAAGAGCCCCCACCACATGTCCGCCTGGTCCTGCCCGAAGGTGCCGCGGAAGCGGACCGTCCAGGCCCACCCGAGCGCGAGCGAGAGGGAGAGCAAGACGAAGCCGGCACGCGCGCCTACCCGTCCCAGCCGGTCCAGCGTTGTGAGGGGCGGGAGGAAATGGAAGAGGCGCCCCATGCGCTTGGCCTTCAGCTCGCGGAACTGCGCGAGATAGAGCCACCCGGCCGCGCCCGCGAGCGCGATGCCTACGACGCCGGCGAGCCCGAGCCCCGCGTGCAAGACGAACCAGCCCCCACGGAAGTCGGGATCGGCGCCGGAGGGCCGGATGCCGACGGCGAGCGCGGTGGCCTGGAGCACGATCGCGAGGGGGAGGAGGAGGATACCCACCCGCTCCCCCTCGCGCACCGCGAGCGCGCCGAGCAACCCGACTGCGGTGAGCAGCGCGAGCATCGAGAGGGAGGGGCCGAGCCCGACCAGTGGCAGCTCGCCGAAGGTCGTGGTGAAGCGGGCTGTAGCCACGATATGGAAGATCACGCCCGCGGCCGCGATCCACGCGGGGAGCGCGTCCCCGCCCCACGCTTCGCGGGCCCACGGGCGAAGCCCGGGGAGCCACACTTCGCCTGTGGGCCCGCCACGACGCGAGCCGTGATCGCCTCCCCCGCCCCCAGCAGTGCGCCCGCCCGCGAGGAGCGCGCGCAGCCAGAGGAGAAACGCCGCGTTGTAGAGGAGCAGTGCGAGGAGGTGGGTCACGTGCCGGAAAAGCTCCGCCTTCCGCCGGTTCGCGCCGGCTCCTGCCGGCTGCGGAAGCTATGCAACTCGGAGTGGGGCTGGAACCCCGAGCCCTGTCGCGGAACCGGGCGCGGCATCTTGCGGTCGAGCGCGACCCGTCCACCCGTCTCGAACACCGGGTTCCTCAGCCAGACGATGCGCGCGCAGGAGTGGTCCGGGTGCACGGAGATCACCTGGAGCCGGCCCTCGACCCCGGGGGGAACACCGGTTCCCTAGTTCCAGACCACCACGTACTCGTCCCCGATCGCGACGCCTTGGTCCGAGCCCTGATCGAGGAAGGCGATGTCGTGGATGCTCTGGAGCGCGTGCTCGGCGGCGAAGCCGAGGATCGTGGCGTCCGGTCCCGCCAGCATGGGCTGCGCCTGCACCCCGGGCTGGAGCGGGAAGGAGGGGAGGAGCTGGAGGAAGTCTCCCACGCGGAGCCGGTCGAACACCGTCACCACGAGGGCGACCGCTCCCACCGGGGTGGGATCGCTCACGGCGAGGACCCCGGTGGGAATGAGGACCCGCCCGACCCCCGGGACCACGCCACCCTGCCGGAAGGCGAGCAGCTCGGTGCCGCGTGCCGTGGCCAGCCCGGGAAGCTCGACCTGGACCCGGTCGTACGGCATCGCCGTCATGCGCGGGACCCGCTCGTCCTCCGCGCCCGCGAACTCCGTCACCCTCCCGAGGTGCGGCGGGAGCCCCTGGAGCGGGCCCAGCCAGGGAGCCGCCACCGAGACTTCGCGGGGCACTGCGGTGCGCCGGACCGAGGTGCCGATGATGCCGAAGCCGGCCGCACCTCCCGCCGTGTAGAAGACGGTCCGCTTCGGCTCGACCGGCTCCTCGATTGCCGGCGGCCGGGGCTTGGGAGCCGGTTCCGGCTGGGCGGTGGGCGCCGGCTCGACGGCGACCTCGGCCACCACGGTCGTCGCTGCGACGTCCGGGATGGTCAGCCCTCACCGGGATAGATCCAGTGGGCGTCCTCTACCGGACTACCCGGGGCGCGGTTGGCCTCGTAGATGCGGGGCCAGCGCCAGGCATCGTTGTAGTAGCGCTGGGCCAGCGCCCAGAGCGTCTCCCCCTCGACCACCTGGTGTCGCTGCTGCGCCTGCGCGATGCCGGGCAGGAGAACCAGGGCCAGAATCGCCGCTGCCGACCGGACCATCAGGGCTCCTCGGTCAGGTGGGAGGGCCGCGCAGCACCCGCACGCGACGGCCCCATTTCAATCGAAGATAGACCCGCCACAGGCTTCGGGTCAACGAAGATTTTTGCGAATAACCAACAAACGTTTCCAGACGATCTCCCGGTGGCATCGGCGCGGTCAGGCGGCGGTTCCGATCACGCGCCTCACGGTGGTCCGCAGGCCGTCGTCCTCGTCGAGCAGTGGAGACGGTTGTACAATACCGTTCGACCCCACAGCGCCTGCAGTGGGCGTCCCCCGGCCCCAGAGACGATCAGACCTTCGCCCTGGTTCCTCAGGATGCCTCAGCTCCAGGGGTCCCCGCTGGCTCTGGGTCTAACATAGGAAGTGGTACCGTACCTGGGGGCACGTCAGCCCGCCGACGCGGTCCCGACGAGCATCGCGAGACGCTAATAACATGAAGATCTGGCTTGTCCAGCGGGCGGAGCCCACGCCGCATGACGACCAAGGGTCGCAGCGGCTCATGCGCGTCGGGAACCTGGGCAAAATGATGGCTGCGCGTGGACATTCGGTGGTGTGGTGGACATCGACGTTTGATCATAACGGGGGCCGTCAGCGCTTCGCCCAGGACGTGCGGTTGCCGGTCGAGCCGGGCTTCGAGATCGAGTATGTCCGCGCACCCGGGTACAAGCGCAAGCGATCTCTGGCGAGACTGTTCGCGGACTTCCGACTCGCGCAGAGGTTCGCAGTGCGCGTGCGGGAGGCGTCCGAGCGCCCGGACCTGATCCTCGCGTCATTGCCCGATCCCCGAATGGCCCGCGACGCCGTATCCTTCGGGCGCGAATCGAGAGTGCCTGTCGTCGTGGACGTCCGAGATTTCTGGCCGGATGTCATCTACCAGCACGTACCGAGTGTCCTTCGTCCTGCAGGCCGTGTGGTGCTGGCACCCATGGCTCGTGCGACGCGCTTGGCCCTGGCTGAAGCAGATGCGATCACCGGTGTGACCGAGTCATACGTTACCTGGGCGCTGGAGAGGGGTGGTCGGCAGAGGACAGAGTGTGACCGGGCATTTCCGCTGGCCTGGGTACCGTCGACCGTGGCCGCATCCGAGCTCTCAGAGGCGGAGTCGTTCTGGGATGGCCTCGGGGTGCGGCGAACGCCGCACAAGCTGATGGTGGTATTCGTCGGCGTGATCGGGCACTGGGCGAATTTCGACCCTGTGCTGCTGGCGGCAAAGATCCTCCGGCAGCGGAACCTGAGCGTGCAGTTCGTCATCTGCGGTGATGGCGACGCCCGGGCTGACCTCCTGGCCAAGGCACGGGATACGCCGGAGCTGGTGTTGCCGGGCTGGATCGGGAAGGGACGAATGCTAGCTCTTCTGCAGCGCGCCGATATCGGCTTGGCCGCGTGGGTGGATCATCCGAATTTCAGGAGCAACATCGGGAACAAGGTCGCCGAGTACGTTTCGGCTGGCCTTCCGATCGCCCTTTCCCTGGATCGTGGGGTGCTGAAGGAACTGCTGATGGCGCGCGGATGCGGCTTCTCGTATGGCGGAAGAGGTGAAAGCCTCGCCGACGCATTGGCGGAGATGCTTCTACAGCCTGCAACGCTCGATACGTACAAGTTCCGTGCGAATGCAACCTTCCGTGAGATGTTCGACGGCAATGTCATCTATAACGACATGATCACCCACCTTGAAGAGGTGTATGCGAGCCACAGGGCATTCCCCCATGGGCGGAGATCATGAACCGTCCGGCCACGGTGACTCCCATCGATTATAGGCCTCACGTGATCGGCCGCAGTGCCAAGCTCATGCTTCCGGCGTTGCGCAGGTTCCTGCCGAAACGGGCTTACGATCGGATGTACGCCACGCTCGATCGTGGCTACAGATCCGTGCGCCGCTTCATGTGTTTGTCCAAGGTCCTCCTGGCGCGACTGAGGCGGGATCATCGAGGCATCGCGCGCGCGACGCTGGCCCATCGGCTCGTGCCTCATACGATGGGAGGTCCCCTTGCCTTAGAGAACGCGTTCGACATCGTGTGGAAGGTGGATGCCGAGCAGGTTCCGGGGGCGCTCGTAGAATGCGGAGTCGCCGAAGGCGGCACGGCCGCTATGATGGCCATGGCGAATCTCGCCAGCGGGGCACCGCGTCGAGAGAAGTGGCTGTTCGATTCCTTTGAGGGGCTGCCGGATCCCACCGAGGAGGATTACGTAGGCGATCGAGCTGGGCTGTTTATTCGCCCTCTGTCGAAGGGGGATTGCCGCGGGACGGTGGAGCAGGTGAACCGCTTGATGTTCGACCTGCTGGGATTTCGCCCCGAAGAGGTGCGCCTGGTGAAGGGATGGTTCCAGGACACCGTACCGGCCCACCGCGACAGGATCGGGCCGATTTCGGTACTCCGACTCGATGGGGACTGGTATGAATCGACGAAGATTCCGCTCGAGAATTTCTACGATCTGATCTCGCCGGGGGGCGTCGTAATCATCGACGACTATGCGACCTGTTATGGGTCGCAGCGAGCCACAGACGAGTTCCGCGAGTCCCGCGATATCGCTAGCCCGCTCAATCCCGATGGTAGGGGAGGGGCATGGTTCCAGAAGCCGACGCGTTGACCTCGTTGCCGATCAATGGGAATGCAGCCAGCCCTTGGGTGCCCCGCGATAGGTGATGATGGAACAGGGCGTTCCTCGGGCATCACGGTTCGTGCATAACGGCCGTCGGCTAGTGATCTTCTATTTCGTCGTTGCCTACGCGTGGCCCTGGGTCGGCAATGTCCTGCTGGGTGACCAGCTGCTGTCACCCTTCCGACGGGCGCCGCTCACTCTGTATGCGGTGGGGTTGGTCGCAGGGACGCTTCTCCTGTACACCCTCTTTTCACGCAGTGTATTCCTGGTGCCGCGCAGGGCACCGAGCAGGCCTAAGATGTCCAGGTGGTTGGCAACTGCCGGCCGGACCTACAGCCGATACCGCTTGGTCACCGCGCTCGCCGCCCTGTGGCTGTCGAGCATGTACTATGCGACGGGCCTGAACAGCTTCCGGTACAGTGTGCTGCCGCTCTCAGAGGTCGGATCCCCCCTGTTGTTCGTGACAAACCTGGTCATGATGGCGGTCGGCGTAGACCTCTTCGTCATGATGTTTCTGCGCAATCCTACGGATGCTCGTCCGCCGCGGCTCGTCATCGAGGACCTGATCCTTTCCGTCAGCTATCTGTGGTCCGCGAACGGTGCCATGGCGGTTGTCGTGGGGCTTTCCGCCCTGCTGTGCAGCCTCGGCCCGAAGTCCTTCGGTTCGATCGTGTTCTCCACGCGCAACCTCTTCTCCCTGAGCTCCGCCCGACGCCTCGGTAGGGCCGCGGTCACGATCGTCCTCCTCTTCGCCACGGGATGGCTGACCAACGAGGGAATCAAAGCGGCGTCCGGGGGGAAGGCCGATATCGTGGACGCGGCCGTGGGGGCGGCGCACAGGGTCGTGGCCGGGGAGGAGTGGGTGAGCCGATACGTCGACTACATCACAGCGCGCACGTCCGTCTACTACTACTCGCTCCTCTTCTCCGCTGACGACCCGGACGACGTCGCGGCGGTCGCGGAGCTCACGCCCGCACTCCTTCCACTCAGGAATCTCGCTTTCCGTGCCGATTTCGTTCTCGGAGAGCCCTTCGGCATACCGCGGCCGGAAGTGACAAGCATGAGGCGTCTCAACTGGCTGGTACTTGCGGAAAATCCGGCGATCCTGCCACGTGCGGGAGCCTCACCTGGCTTGATCGCGGCGTTCAATTACGCGATGCCTATGCCATTGAACGTCGTGTTCTGTGCGCTATACCTCGCCTGGTTCGCGCGAGTTGTCGATCTGACGTTGTGGAGGCGCGGTGCGCAGGGCGTATCCCTGTTTGGTTTGTTCCTGCTCTTCATATTCTGGGAAAGCTTCCTGCAGTCACCTTTCGATCTGATGCTGATCATCGACACGGCCTTTCTTCATGTGGCAGCCATGTACACACTGTATCGCATGGAGAGAGCGCGATGGTTGGTCCAGGCAGGGCGGCGGAGCGCGGCCGTTCCGTCCCCGGGTCGACCGGGACCACTTGAGGAGCCAATGACAGGGCGATATCGACCCGTCACGCTCTGAGGCCCGCGTGGGAATCGAATACACGGTCGGACGCCTGGTCGCCGTAGCGAGCCGGCCGCTCTTTCTCCTGATCGCGAACAACTATCTGGGTGTGGAGGCCGCGCAGGGTGTGGCGGTGGCGTTCCTGGTTGTGTCACTTGCGATGATTGCGACCGCGGCGGACGCCCATCGACCGTTCTATGTGCAGCAGTTCGAGGGGGAGACGGGCGGGGGCGGGCTGGTCTTCTACGTTTATGTAGTGAGTCACCTGATCCTGGCGGTGTTGGGCGGTCTGATGGTCTGGGGGCTCACCTGGCACCTGGCCGCTTCGGGGGTGCTCGCGGTCAGTGCGGTCCTGTATCTGTGGTCGGAGAAGATCGCGGACGAGCTCCTGAGGTTGCGCCTCTTCCAGCGGGAATTTGGGGTGTGGGGGCAGTCCCTTATCGCCCGATCGGTGGTCCAGCTGGGCGGGCTCGGTGTCCTCATGCTCTGGATGGGGGGCAGGGCCCCGGCTCCCCTCGCAGTTGCCCTCCTCACCCTGGGTAACGTGGTCGTCTTCAGCCCGCAGCTGCCCGCGTCCATGAGACGGATCCTGTCGGTGCGCTCGGTGCGGGTGGTAGGCTGGCTCGCGCGGAGGGCGGTGGCGATGCTTCGGGCGAACTGGCGGCTCTGGGCGATCGCCCTGGTCAGCGCGTCGATCGGGTACGTCGACCGAGTGCTCGGCTTTGCAATCGATCCGGCGAATCTACCGATCTTTCTGCTCGTCGTGATGTGCTTCTCCATCGTGCGGATGAGCGTGGATTTCGCGTATCTGAGCCGTCACCGGCGGGACTTCCTGCAGCAGCGGCTATCGGTGCGCGGTGCGATGTTGAATTGGGAGTTCATGGCGACCATCGTCGCTGGCCTGGGCCTCGCCTCGATCGCGGTCACCTTCGTCCTCAGGGCAGCGCGTGGGGCGGATTCCTTTCCGCTCCTCTACGTCCTGGCGATCGGCGCGCTGCACACGTCCGTCGCGATCTCGCTGATCCCCCGGGAGATCTCCTACTGGACGCACGCCTATGGGTTGATCCTTCGGATCGAAGGGCTGTTCTGGGCTCTGTTCGCGAGTGCCGCGGGGGCGTTGTGGATGCTTGGCCTCGGCGCTGGTGAGATTCTCGCGGCCGCGGCGTGCTGCGCCTGGGTCCGGCTGGCCATGCACCTCGTGGTGGCGAGCCGTGCGAGGCCGTCATCCGTGGGCGCGGCGAGCCGGGGGACCACAGTTCTAGAGGCCCCGTGACCTCGGCTCCGACGCTTCCCTGGAGCAGCATCGCCCTGGGCTGCGAGGCGCTGGGGGGGGCGGACTGGGGGGCCGTGGATCCGAAGCAGCTTGGTGCCGCGGTGCGCTGCGCGCTCGAACGCGGGATCGCCGTCTTCGATACGGCAGACGTCTACGGCCTGGGCCGAAGCGAGCGGGAGCTGTCGCGCGCCTTGGGTGCTGACCGGTACCACGTGACGGTCGTCACCAAGGGAGGAGTGCGCTGGGACGAGGGCAGGGGAAGAGCGAGGACATGGAAGGATGCCAGCCCCCGTTATCTGGCTTCGGCCCTCGAGGCGAGCCTGACGAGGCTCCGGCTCGACGCCGTTCCGGTCTACCTCGTGCACTGGCCGGATCCAGCTACGCCCTTGGGTGAGACGCTCGACTTTCTGGAGCTGGCGCGGTGCGAGGGCAAGGTCGTCGCGTACGGGTTGTCGAACCACAGCCCCGACGGACTCCGTGCCGCGCTCGATACGCACCCTGTATCGGTGCTAGAGGAGGAGGTGAGCCTCCTGTCGGGTGACGGGGTGATCGAGCGCCTCGCAGACGCGCGGCAGAAGGGTCTCTGCACGCTGGCGTACGGGGCTCTCGCGCAGGGTCTGCTCTCGGGGAAGTACCCTCCCGGGGCACGCTTTGACCACACCGACCGGCGGCATCGGCTCGATCTTTTCAGCGGCGACGCCTTTCACCGCAATTGGCACCTCCTGGCTGCGCTCGACGACATCGCCCGAGAGATCGGCGCGACACCCGCACAGGTGGCGATCCGGTGGGTGAGCGGATCGGGTGCTGCGAGCGCCGTGATCGTCGGCGCGAAGACGCCCGAGCAGGTGCATGAGAACTGGACCTCCGCATCGATACGACTGACGGACTCGCATCTGGAGAGGCTGGGTCGGGCTCGTCAGGCGGCCGGCCTCGTGGATCCTCACGATCCGAAGCACGGAGCCAGTGCCTGATCGGATGAAGCGCGCCATCGACGTGCTCGGCTCCGCTGCCGGCCTGCTCCTCCTCTGGCCTGTGATCCTCCCGTTCGTCCTCCTCATCTGGCTTCAGGACGGCCACTTTCCCTTCTACGTGGCGCCGAGGGTCGGCAAGGGGAAGAGGCCGTTCATGATGGTGAAGCTGCGGTCGATGACAGTCGACGCGCACAAGCTCGGATGGGATTCGACCAAGGCGGACGATCCTCGGGTCACGAGGATCGGTAGCGTGATCCGGCGCTACAAGCTGGACGAGGTGCCACAGCTCTGGAACGTCCTCAAGGGTGACATGAGCCTGGTCGGTCCGAGACCGAACGTGCAGCGAGAGACGGACCTCTACACCCCCTTCGAGGTGCGGCTCCTCGAGGTGCGACCGGGGGTCACCGATTTCTCCTCGATCGTGTTCACCGACCTCGCGGAGATCCTCAAGGGACAGGAGGATCCGAACCTGGCCTACCGGGAGATCGTACGTCCCTGGAAGAGCCGCTTGGGCGTCTTCTACGTGGAGCGTCGGAGCGCCGCCGTCGACCTCCACCTGATTTGGCTCACGGCGGTCGGTGTGATTTCCTGGAGACGTGCGCACAGGGGCGTGCAGCGCCTCCTGCGCCGCCTGGGCGCGAGCCGCGACCTGATCGAGGTGGCGGGTCGGGAGCTCGGGGAGGGCGCCCGGCTGCCCGGGACCGCCATGGGTGGGGCGGAGCGGGAGGGGGGCGGCGCGAGCCCCTCGGACTCCACCGGAGGCCTCGTGCGGCGGGTGGAGGAAAGGGGTGTCCGTGACTAGCTTCTGGGCCCTGGATCCGTGGTTGAACAACCCAGTGAGGGCGCGATGAGCGGGAGCGATGACTTCACCAGCCAGAGCTGCGTTCGAGATGCGCAGGAGGGGGTCAGGGAGGACGGCTTCTTCCTCATCGAGGACGGATACGATCTCGCCATCTGTAGTCAGATCGCGCAGTGGATGGAGCAGCACGAGGCCGGGGAGGGGGAAGAGGTCAACTACGGGGGGAGCGAGCTACGGATCTGGAACGCGCAGCTCAAAGATCGCCGCGCGGCGGAGTTCTTCTCGGCCTGCAATCAGTTTCTCTCCAGCCTGGAGCAGGCCGACCGGGAGGCGTTCAATCTTCTCGCGATCCGCAATCGTGCGCTCCCGCCCGACGACGAGCGGTCCCGGGTGGGCCGCTGGCACTTGGACTCGTTCAGACGTCAGTACAAGATCTTCCTCTTCCTGTCGGATGTGACGGCGCAGACCGGCCCACTCGAGTTCATTCCCGGAACGCACAAGCCGGCGTTCAAGGCACGTGGTCTGGTAACCGGCCGCTATCTTAAGCCCGGTGACCTTGTGAAGGGGAAACGGAGCTATCAGGTGCTCGATGAGCGGTGGATCGATCGCCTGGAAGCCCGGGGGTACGAGCCGACGGCCGTCGTGTGCAAGGCGGGGACAGTCCTGGTCATCGATACGTCAGCCATCCACCGCGCCCGTCCGTGCCTGGAAGGGACGCGCTACGCCCTGACGGCGTACTACCATTAGCTCTGGCCGGTCGCGGGCCGGCCGTCACCGAGATCGAGGGCACATTCCAGTGGAGATGCGTGAACTCGGGGATCTCGCCGATCCCCGTCAACATCAGGAGCCCGTCGACATCGGGGGAGAGGATCCCGCCTTCCTCGTCATCCAGCTCCGGAAGATGCTCACCATCCGGCTGGTCGAGCGGCACCTGGCGCTCATGCGGAAGGAAGGCCTCATCGGAGGCCCCGTGCATCTTGGGGCTGGGCAGGAGGCGATCGCCGTCGGGGTTTCCGGGTGTGTTCGGAGCTCGGATCGGGTATTCGGTGGTCATCGCTCCCACTCCCACGTCCTCGCGTTGGGCGCGAGCATCCACGGGCTCCTGGCCGAAGTCCTGGGAAAGGAGACCGGCCTCTGCCGTGGCATGGGTGGATCGATGCACCTGTGGGATGGACCGCGGGGATTCTACGGCTCGGTTCCGATCGTGGCCGGCACGGTACCTCTCGCAGTGGGGGCCGCGCTTGCCGCGAAGCTCCAAGGGACGGATGCCATCGCGGTGAGCTACTTCGGGGACGGCGCCATCGAGCAAGGGACGGCGCAGGAGTCGCTGAACCTCGCTCGGATGCTCAAGGTACCGGTGCTGTTCGTTCTCGAGAACAATCTGTTCTCCAGCCACATGCACATCCGCCTCCGTCAGCCGCACGACTCGACGGCGCGTTTCGCGGCGGCCCACGACATCCCCTTCGAGGTCGTGGATGGCAACGACGTCGTGTCCGTCCACCGAGCGGCCGGGCACCTGGTCGACCGGGCGCGTCAGGGTGAGGGTCCCGGCTTCCTCGAGGCGGTGACGTACCGGTGGTACGGCCACGTGGACTGGCGGGAGGACGTGGATGTCGGCGTCAATCGGTCCGCAGAGGATCTCGCCAATTGGAGAGCGAGGGACCCGATAGCTCGACTGTCGGCGTCCCTGGAGGCCGCCGGCTTCTGGTCGCGGAGCGAGGAGGCGGCCCTCGTGGACGCGCTTGAGAAGGAGATTGCCGGCGCCTGGGAGCGCGCCATGGGCGATCCGTGGCCGGACCAGGGGGCGCTCCTGGATCGCGTGTACGCCGCGGCGCCGAGCCTGTGATGGGCTGTCCGGTGACCTGCGATTACGGCACCGCCATCCGATCCGCGTTCGAATATCTCCTGGAAACCTACCCGGAGGTCTTCGTCATCGGCCAGGGTCTGTGGAGTCCTTGGTATGTCGGCAACACGATGACGGATCTGGACAGGAAGTTCGGCGTGCACCGTATCATCGATACTCCGGTGTCGGAGTCCGCATGCACCGGGGCCGGAGTCGGAGCCGCGCTCGCCGGAATGAAGCCCATCGTGCTCCACCCGCGCATGGACTTCATGCTCTATGCGATGGACGCCATCGTGAATCAGGCCGCCAAGTGGTCACACATGGTGGGAGGACATGCGAACGCCGGCGTCACGGTTCGCGCGATCATAAATCGAGGAGGCGAACAGGGGGCACAGCACTCCCAGGCCCTGCATGCCTGGTTCGCTCACGTCCCCGGTTTGCGCGTCGTCATGCCGGCCACAGTCGCTGACGCCCGGGATCTGCTCATCGCTGCTGTGCTCTGTCCCGATCCCGTAGTCTACATCGATGACTGCTGGCTCTACGATCTCGAGGCCGAGCTGCCTCCTATCAGGGAACTGGATCTCAGTTCGATCGCACCAGAATGTCTTAGAATGGGCAGTGACATTACGATCGTGGCGGCTGGGTTCTCCACCAAGCTAGCCCTCGAAGCGAGGCAGGAACTCGCGAGCCAGAACATATCTGCAGAGGTAATTGACCTCCGTGTTCTGAACCCTCTTTGCATAGATCCTATTATTCAGTCGGTGCAGAAGACTGGTCGGCTCCTTGTTGTCGATGGTGGATGGCGGACCTGCGGTTTGAGCGCCGAGGTAATCGCTTCTGTGGCGGAGCAGGTATCGCCACGGGTCCTGAAACGTCCCCCAGGCCGGATCACGCTTCCGGATGCGCCCGCACCGACGTCGAGGATTCTCGAGGAGATCTACTATCCTTCTGTCGCCACGGTTGTTGCAGCTGCGCGGAAGATCCTGGCCTGACGGGCCGGAGTAGGAGTCGCAGTGGGGGGCGATCAGCTTGATTTGCCAGCAAGTTTGGATGTACGGCCGAAACGCTGAGGAAGGGGGTTCGACAGGCGGAGCGAGTGAAGTTGACCCGGTTTCGTGGACACCTCCGTTCCCGCAGTTTGGATGTGTCCACGAAACCGGGTCAACTTCACTTCGCGAAACATGTACATGTCTCCCCGGGCCAGGTTGTAGGGTGCGGACATCGTGGCCTGCCAGATAGCTGGATAGCCCCTTGAGAGCCAGCGCCTCGAAGGGAGCCTCGAACCGCGCCGACCCGCGGCCCTCGGGCGCGCACCATTCCCATCCATACCGGACAGGTGCTAGCCTAGCTCTGCCCCCTCGTTCGAGCCCTTCGCGAATGCCCTGACCGCGGGATCCGTCACGCAGTGAAGACGATCGTTTCGTACCTCGCTTCCATGACGACGCTGGGCAAGCTTCGCCGGCGCTACGCCCCGTTCGTCAGGTACGTCCTCGTCCTGATCGGTGTGATCCTGATCTACGGGTGGGTATTCCACGCGCTCATGGCGCGCGAGGGCCAGACCCACACCTGGTTCACGGGCGTCTATTGGGCGCTCACGGTGATGAGCACGCTGGGGTTCGGAGACATCACCTTCACGACCGACCTCGGTCGCGCCTTCAGCACCTTGGTGTTGATCTCCGGGGTCGTGTTGCTGCTCATCATCCTTCCTTTCCTATTCATTCGCTTCGTGTACGCGCCGTGGCTCGAGCAACAGAGCCACAGGCGAATCAAGGCGCTTCGCTCCGTGCCGGCCACGATGTCGCACCACGTGATCATCTGCGCCGACGATCCGATCGCCTTGGGCCTCGCAGAGCGCCTGCACATCTCCGGCGTCCCCACCTACGTGATCGCGCCGGATCCCGCAGCGGCGAGCCGGATGCACGACGAGGGCCGGTCGGTGATCACGGGCGAGATCGACGCGGTAGACACCTTCGTAGCCGCCCGGGCGGATCATGCGCGCCTGGTCTTGGCCAACTCGTCCGACACCGTGAACAGCAACACCATCCTGACGGTTCGGGAGCTGAGCCCTTCGGTGCCGATCGCGGCGATCGCCGAGCTCGACGATTCGATTGACGTTCTCGAGCTCAGCGGGGCGACCCACGTCCTGGCGCTCAAGAAGCGCCTCGGCGAGCACCTCGCCGGCCGTGTCAGCGCGGGCAGCGCCCGGGTCAACGTCATCGGCAGGTTCCACGAGCTCCTCATGGCCGAATTCCCCGTTCACGAGACGCCATTCCAGGGGCGTACGGTGCGGGAGACCAATCTTCGCGAGCAGGTCGGGGTGACCATCGTGGGCGTTTGGGAGCGCGGCGAGCTCCATCCACCCACGCCCGACTACCGGCTCCTCCCCTCTAGCGTGCCCGTCGTGATCGGGACGGAGGAGCAGATTCAGGAGCTAGACGAGATCCTGGTGATCTACGACGCCAACCCGAGCCCCGTGATCGTCATCGGAGGGGGCAAGGTCGGGCGGTCGGCGGCCCGCGCGCTGAAGCGCCGCGACGTGCGCGTGCACGTTGTGGAGAGGAACGAGGCCGTGACGCACAAGATCGTCGGGGTCCCCGATCGCTTGGTCGTGGGTGACGCGTCGGATCGCGCGGTTCTCGAGGAAGCGGGCATACGCGATGCGCCCTCGATCCTCCTGACCACCCACGACGACGCGATGAACGTGTACCTGACGATCTATTGCCGGCGGCTGAATCCCGAAGCTCGGATCCTGACCCGGGTCACACACGACCGAAACAAGGATGCAATCCTGCGGGCGGGCTCGGATCTCGTTCTGAGCTACGCGTCCCTGGGGGTTGAGGCCGTGCTTTCGATCGTCCAGGGGCATGAGCTGATGATGTTGGGCGAGGGCGTACACCTCTTCCACATCCCGCTTCCCGACTCCCTCGCCGGCCGCACCCTTTCGGAAGCGGGCATCGGGGCGCGCACGGGTCTCAACGTGATCGCGCTCCGGGAGAACGGACACACGAGCACGAACCCCTCGGCGTCGCAGAAGCTCGATCCTGGCTGCACGCTCCTCGCCCTGGGAACCTCCCTACAGCGGCACGCGTTCTCGGACTGCTACGACTAGGGACGAACGCCGGAGGAAGCCGGAACAGAAGAATCCGGAACATAGGTCTCGAAGAACCCCTGCCCGCGGTCGGAGATGGGGATCCCCGTGAGCTCTCCCGTGACCGAGAACTCCCCGCGCAGCTGGAGGAAGACCTGGTCGTCGGTGGTGGTCTCGCGGGCGTCGCCTGGACGCTCCGCACGGCGACCTCCAGCCGCAGCCAGTCGTCGGTCTGCGCCTCACCGGGAAACGCGAGACGGAGGTTCCGAGCGTCGACGACCTCGGGCTCGCATCCCAGGGCCGCCAACTCCGCCGTGACGACGCCGAGCGCCTTGGCGGTGTCGTTGTCCGGTCGGCTCGTGGCCGAGATACACACGATCTTCTTCATGGAGCGCCCTCATCCCTAGTCAGTGCGTACGACCGGCTTCCCCGCCCCTCGAATCAGCTATCCTCGTCCTCCGAGGTATCCTCCGCAGACGCATCGCCGCCGTCCGCCAGCTCCGCCTTTAACCGCTTCTTCTCCAGCTTCGCCTCCCGCTTCTTCTGCTTCTTCATCTCCTTCTGCTGCTTCTGGAACCCGTAGTTTGGTCGTCTGGCCAATGCACACCTCCAGATCTGAGCGCGTTGATTACGACTGTCAACTAGTTGCTACCCCTTCGACACACTGCGTTTCATCCCGATCTCGAAGCACCGATTTCGAGCCCTCACGTGCCCCACCGTCCACGCACCCACGTGACCATCCGGGCAACGCCGGTTATACTCGCCCCGGCCGGAGCCGTGGAACCACCAGGGCTCACTTCGGTTAGCCACGGTCCTTTGGTGGACACCCGTTCACCCGGTTCACCCGATCCGGACGGTCCCGGCGGGAGGCACTGGAATCCTCTCGACAGCTTCTACGTGGCTCTGATGAGTCTGACCACAGTCGGCTACGGAGAGGTGCATCCGCTGTCGCGAAGTGGTCAGATCGTCGCCTCCGCGCTCATGTTGACGGGGGCCATCGCCATGTTGGTGGGTATCGGGGTCGTCGTCGATCTCATCGTGGAGTTGGAGCTGACCGACTATGCAGGTAGGGGACATCCTCATCGCGACCGGTGAGCGGCCGAACCTGAAGCGC
>Ga0310123_10000905_pt1 | contig 25779 bp, 22 predicted proteins | sample CB6_AW_1057_MG_FD_203505 | JGI IMG/M metagenome (GOLD analysis project Ga0310123, IMG submission 203505) | Marine microbial communities from Western Arctic Ocean, Canada - CB6_AW_1057 | ecosystem: Environmental > Aquatic > Marine > Oceanic | place: Canada: Western Arctic Ocean | collected... | reverse complement strand
TTGATTCAAGCAGGAAAAGGGATCAAAGTAACGTCGCCATTCGATCAGAGTGGTGAGACTGCAGCCATAATGATCGTTGACCCAGCTCCAGAGGCCTAACACAGGAGCGACCGGTTAAGGAATAAATCGCCCCGACAGTGGTGCTAAACGACGCCACTGTCGGGGCGATTTGCATTTAAGTGGGTATTCTTAACTGAAACGAGGGGCGATTAGACTTTCTGCAGAAGTTTCACGAAAGGCTCTACGGAGGGCTGTTGTGTTCAGTCGAACGGAAGTCGGTGTCTACACATTAAGATATCGGTACGAGAAATTACTGTAAGACTTTCGGCAATGTTGACGGGACTATTTGGGGGACACGGTATTACGGGTCGATGGGGTTCCGGTCACTAAATAGTTATACGTTTCCGGCTATACGCTAGGAACGGGAGACAAACAAAACCATGGTTGACTATTTTGCTCAGTGTCGCAGCGTCAGTTGGTTTCTCTTGCTCCTTTTCTGCTTCAGTTCCACGGCCGAGATGCAGCCGGAGCTAACGGCTGACAACATCGATGGTTTGCACGGTCATGCCGGTCGTGGGGATGTTGAGGCGCAGGTCCGTCTCGGTAGTCTGTACCAGCAGGGTTTTGGTGTTCGACAGGACGATGTGGAGGCACTGAAATGGTATTTTCTTGCTGCCAAACAGGGAGATGCCGTCGCGGAACTTTCGCTTGGACTCATGCATGCCGAAGGTCGAGGTGTAACTGAGGATTTCTCTGAAGCCATCAACTGGTACCGGCGGTCGGCTGAGCGAGGCAATAGTGATGCGCCGTTTTATCTCGGGCGTATGTATTTAGAAGGCCGTGGTGTTCCTCAGGATTTTGTGTCGTCACATATGTGGTTAAGTATTGCGGAGTCCCGTTCGACGAGCGATTTCCGGGAAACAATCGTGGAACTCCTTGACGGTCTTACGGGCCGAATGACGGCTGAAGATGTAAGTGAATCGCAACGTCAAATTCGCCAATGGAATACTGCTCATCCATTAGATCCGTAACTAACATGTGGAGTTTTAGTGTCAGGAAGACGTAGAAACAACTAGATACGGATCACAGGGTTTAGTATTTCGCAGTGTGCCTCTTTGTGTATTGAATGTCCTGTCTTTACGCGATTAGCGAGATTCCTCGATTGGTTTTCACTGAAAAATTGGTGTTTGGTGCCAGGGATGGATGCCGGCGTTGCCTTTGACCCACTTTTGCGAGAATCTCCTTGGTTCGATACTGCCGCTCATTGGCATCAACGGCTCTGGCTTCGCTAATGAATTTCAGCTATGTCGAGGTGTTGAAGATAGACTGCATAAACTCCAAATATGCTGATTGATCTTGATTTTTATTATTCTTTCCTTTCTGTCTGGCTCGTCATCGCTGTTGTTACTTTTTCCCTGCTGATGTTTGTTCCGGCTCCTTACGGAAGGCACGAAAAAAGAGGTTGGGGTCCTCGGCTACCAGTACGCCTTGGATGGATTTTGATGGAGTCTCCCTGCGTCATTCTTATGAGTGCACTTTTTATCACTCGGATAAGTTCTCAGGAACCACTAGCGAGTGTTGTCTACTGTTTTTACGTCTTTTGGACAATTCACTATTTACACCGATCGTGTATCTGGCCTCAACGAGTACACATCCCCGGGAAGAGGATGCCCTTTGTGATTGTAATGACGGGGGTCGTTTTTAATGTCGTTAACACTCTGTTCAATGCTGAATGGATATACAACTTGAAGCCTGAGGGTTACCCTTACCAATGGCAATGGTCCCTGCAATTTTGTGTCGGTGCGATTTTGTTTGTTGGCGGAATGGTCACAAATCTTAGGGCTGACAATATTCTTTTTGAGTTGCGACGGAAGACGAAATCGGAATATGACATCCCAGAAGGTCAATTGTTTCGTTGGTTGTCTTGTCCGAATTATGCCAGTGAAATTATCGAGTGGATTGGCTGGGCGGTAATGACTTGGTCTCTTGCTGGTTTTTCCTTTGCCATCTGGACCGCGGCCAATCTGGTTCCAAGAGCACACGCCCATCACCGTTGGTACCATGAAAAGTTTCCTCATTACCCGAAAGAGCGACGAGCGCTCATTCCATTTGTCTGGTGATTTGAACCAGTTGTTTAGATTTCGGTGAATAAAGGAATGACGACTTCCCTTTTCACTCAAAGTCTTCATTTTGAGCTTTGGGCCTAACTCATTTGGCAAGATAGGTTTGAAAACATGAGGTGAACTTGTAAACGATTAGAAACAATACAGTTACTTCATTTTCTGTGTTGACTTGCTAGGCAAGTAACAATAGGCTTGTTCTTTATATAGGGTGGGAATGACTATTTCCAAGCGAGCGTGTGAATGCTGAGTCCGAGGGGCCGTAGAGTCGAGAGCTTTCGAGATTGTGTCGTTAGCGGTGGATTGGTCGCAATTGTGCTGTTGTTGCTGCCTTTTGAGCCCCTGGCGCAGCAACCTACTCAGTCAACGCAATTTGCATCGACGTCATTGACCCCTGAAGTTTCGGACGAATCAGTTTATCGTGACTTGTTGACACGTTACTGCATCGGATGTCACAACCAAAGGCTTGAGACAGCCGGGTTGAATTTGGAGTCAATGGACCTTGCGGATGTGAGTAAATCCCCCGAAGTGTGGGAGAAGGTCGTAAGGAAACTCCGCACTGGCACAATGCCACCATCAAACAGACCGCAACCGCTTAAAGAAGATCGTGATTTCCTATTGTCGTGGTTGGAAACGTCTCTTGACAGGGAGGCGACTTCGAATCCAAAGGCTGGTCGAACAGAGGCTCTCCGGCGTCTCAACCGAACTGAGTATCAGAACTCTATTCGAGACCTTTTGGCTGTAGATATCGATAGCACGTCACTACTGCCGCCTGACGAGAGTGGTCACGGTTTTGACAACGTCAACGTTAGCGATCTCACGCCGGCGCTTCTAGATCGCTATATTTCAGCTGCTCAACGGGTAAGTCGGTTGGCGATTGGCACCACTCACGCGTCGGTTCAAAGTGAGGTTGTTCGTGTGCCAGCGGATGTTACCCAAGAAGAGCACGTGCCGGGTCTTCCGATCGGAACACGCGGCGGCATTTCGATGCCGTTCACCTTTGTTCAGGACGGCGAATATGACATTCAGATCCGATTGGCGCGCAATCGCGGTGGTTTTGTCGGTGGTTTACGGCAGCCTGAACCCCACGTTCTGGAATTACTGCTGGATCGAGAGCGTGTTACAACGTTTACGATTGAGAAGCCCCTAGAAGGCGACGACCATTCTGAAGTTGATTCGCACTTGGAAATTCGCACCACTGTATCGGCCGGCCCTCACGATATTGGAGTGACTTTCTTCAAACGGGCTTCGTCGTTACTTGAGACTGAACGGCAACCGCTCCAATCGCATTTTAATGAGACACGGCATCCTCGGCAGACTCCGGCGGTGTACGAGATTTCAATTGCAGGGCCATACAACGCAACGGGTGTGCGTGATACCCCGAGCCGCCGCAAGCTATTCGTGTGTCGTCCGCAAGCCACTCAGGTTTCAGAGGAGCGATGTGCGAGAGACATTCTTTCGGACTTGATGCGACGGGCGTACCGCCGACCAGTTGTCGACGATGATTTTAAAAGGCCGATGGCGTTTTACAGGCAGGGTCGCGTCGACGGAAACTTTGATACTGGCATTGGTATCGCGCTGAGTGCTGTGCTGATGAGCCCGAAATTTTTATTTCGAGTAGAAGTTGATCCCACCGATGTCGAACCAAGGACCGCCTACGAAATTACCGACCTAGAACTGGCCTCGCGCTTGTCATTTTTTCTCTGGAGTAGCATCCCCGATGACGAATTACTTGACGCTGCGATTCGCGGAGAGCTGAGTCGGCCTGAAGAATTATTGCATCAGACTCGGCGGATGCTACTCGATTCACGGTCGTTTAATCTTGCAAGAAATTTCGCAGGGCAGTGGTTACGTTTGAGAAATCTTGAGGCCGTTAGTCCCAACGTGCGTCTGTATCCGGATTTTGATGACAATCTTCGCCAAGCTTTTCGTCAAGAGACGGAGTTGTTTTTCGATACCATCGTACGTGAAGACCGCAGTATCGTGGAACTCCTAAAGTCGGACTACACATTCTTGAATGAACGTCTCGCGAAGCACTACGGCATTCCAAACATTTATGGCAGTCGTTTTCGTCGTGTGGCATTGGACGCTGGTAGCAAACGGGGTGGGTTGTTGCGCCATGGCAGTATTCTGTCGGTGACGTCCTATGCGACGCGAACGTCACCGGTGATTCGTGGTGTCTGGGTCTTGGACAATATTTTTGGAGCACCTCCACCTCCGCCCCTCCCGAATGTGCCTTCTCTTGATGAAAATACGGTTGCTGCTAATCTGCCGATGCGTGAACGGTTGGCCGCTCACCGTAACAACGTAGTATGCGCGAATTGCCACCGGACAATTGATCCCGTGGGTTTTGCGCTTGAGAACTTTGATGCTATCGGGCGATGGCGTGACCACGAAGGTGACAACGGTCGGATGGATGCATCGGGCGGATTGCCAGGAATTGGTGATTTTGTTGGCGTGGCGGGTCTTGAAGAAGGCCTAGTGAGTTCCCCAGAGTTGTTTGCTGGGACGCTTGCCGAAAAACTCTTAACGTTTGCACTTGGCCGCGGGGTCGATTACTACGATGCTCCAGCAATTCGCCAGATTGTGCGTGAGGCAGAATCCAACGATTTTCGTTTTTCGTCGCTCATTCTAGGTATTGTGAAAAGCGTGCCGTTTCAAATGAGGAATTCGACATGATCATCACGAAGAAGGCTTTGCCGAGGCGAACATTTTTGCGTGGACTACAGGCCACGTTGGCTTTACCGTTACTTGACGCGATGATTCCCGCAGCTACAGCGTTGGCCAAGACGGCGGCAAGTCCTGTGCCGCGGTTGGGGTATGTGTTTGTACCGATGGGGTGTTACCACGACAAATGGATTCCCAAAGGCCAAGGCACGTTGCGGCAATTGTCGCCAAGCCTAAGTTCTTTGGAACCGGTCCGCGACCAGCTGACCGTTGTCACGAATCTTGAACTGGAGTTGTCCTATCCCGGGACGCACGATACGTCAAATTCAGGATTCCTGAGCGCTGCGTTTGCCAAACATACAGAGAGTTCTGATTATCACTTAGGAACGACGGCTGACCAACTCGCAGCCAAGTACATCGGCCAAGATACGCGGCTTCCGTCGCTTGAATTGTGTATGGACATTGATCCATTGGCGGGAGTTTGTAATAACGGTTATGCCTGCGTATACCAAAATAGTCTCTCGTGGTCGTCACCGACGACGCCACTTCCGTCCGAGGCCCATCCACGTATGGTGTTTGAGCGTCTCTTTGGGGAAGGTGGAAGCCCAGAGGAACGACGGGTGGCGCTGCAAACCCGCGCAAGTTTACTCGATTCGTTCAGTGCCGACATCACGACTTTAAAGACAGGGCTGGCTGCTAGCGACCGGGTGCGGATTGACCAATATTTAGACAGTATTCGCGAGGTTGAGCGGCAGATCCAACGAGCGGAAAATGGAGCGATGGAGAATCCTGAACCGGATATGGAACGGCCGACGGGCGTCCCGGTGGAGTTCGCGGACCATGCACGGTTAATGTTCGACCTACAGGCGTTAGCGCTTCAGGGAGACATCACTCGGGTCGTGACGTTTCAGCTGACCCGAGAGCTTAATAATCGGACATATCCTGAAATTGGAGTGCCCGACCCGCATCATCCGACTAGTCATCATGGCAACGATCCGGAAAAACTTGAAAAAATCGCGAAGATCAACACCTACCATGTGTCGCTATTTTCAGAATTTCTTCAAAAACTAGCGGCGACTCCGGATGGTGATGGATCACTTCTTGACCATACGATTTACTTGTATGGAAGTGGTATCGGTAATCCGAGTATTCACGACCACGAAAACCTACCGATCATAGTCGTTGGTGGAGCAGGTTGTGGGATGAAGGGTGGTCAGCATATTCGATATACGGAGCAGACGCCGTTGGGTAATTTGCATCTCACGCTCCTTGATCGCGTCGGAGTGCGTCTGGATTCCTTTGGCGATAGCACAGGAAAAATTGAACATTTGTTCGACGAAGTCACGGTCTAACAGGGAGAGATGATTGATGGCGTCGCGACACATCGTAAAATTTGCGCTTCTTGTGGCCGTTTTCATTGTCGGATCGGTCAGCGTTGGGACTTCTGCAGCTCCGGGAGACGCCCTTCTTGCTGATGCGGCAGAACAACGACAATTAGGTCTGGTCGATGAGTTGCTCAACTCGGGTGCAGACGTAAATGCAACCCAGGTTGACGGAATGACGGCGCTGCATTGGGCTGCGTATCACGACGATCTTGATACCGCTATGTTATTGGTTCGGTCTGGTGCGGACGTGAGTGCGAAAAATCGTTACGGTGTCACGCCGATTTCTCTTGCTGCGACAAATCGCAATGGTCCTCTTGTGAAAGTGTTGTTGGAATCGGGCGCCGACGCAAACACGGTCCTAAGTGGTGGAGAAACTGTACTTATAACGGCCTCCTATGCAGGTAGTCGTGAGGTCGTTGACGTTCTGTTGAAACACGGGGCTGATCCGAATACGACGGAACATCGTAATCAGACGGCACTGATGTGGGCAGCGGCCGAGGGTCATGTATCGGTTGTGGATGCATTGATTGAGGCGAACGCGGATCCTCAGGCTAGACTATTTTCTGGATTTACTCCCTTGTTCTTCGCGGTGCGAGAAGGACGGACTGAAGTTGTGCAACGACTACTTGCCACTGGCATTGATGTGAATGCCCTTCTCGAGCGTGATAAGGATGCGCAGTGTTCTTGGTGCGATGCTCGGTCGGCGCGGCCCGTTAACGACGGAATGAGTCCGTTGCTGATGGCGGTTCGCAACGGACATTACGAATTGGCTTTGGCGTTAGTTGATGCTGGTGCGGACCCAAATGACCAGCGTACGGGATTTAGTCCGATTCATAGTGTGAGTTGGGGTCGGAAACCTGATGCGAGTGACACCGGTAATCCGTCACCAGTCGGGTCGGGCGCGGTTTCTAGTCTCGACTTTGTGAAAGGAATCGTTGCACGTGGTGCAAATGTCAACCTTCGGTTGGACGGAATCAAAGCTCGTCCACCACAGACAGCGTCGCGATTAGCGAGTGAGGGAGCCACACCGTTTTTTATGGCAGCGGACCGAGCAGACCTGACTTTGATGCGTCTCTTGGTGGAACTAGGTGCGGATCCCTTCATGCCAAACGTCGACTTTACCACTCCCTTGATGGCTGTCGCGGGCTTAGGTACAACGGCTCCACTTGAGGAGGCGGGTTCTGAGCTGGAAGCCTACCCGGCGGTTCAATATCTGTTGGCACTAGGAGCTGACATCAATGCGATTGATGAGAACGGTGATACGGCTATGCATGGGGCAGCATATGGCAACTTTCCGACCGTCGTTGAATTGCTTGCGGCGCAAGGGGCTGACCCTGATATCTGGAAGAACCAGAACCAACGAGGACTGACGCCTTTGTTCATTGCCGAAGGATATCGGGGAGGAGGATTCAAACTTTCTCGACCAACGACGGAAGCAATGAATCGCATTATGTTGACAGCAGGACTTTCGACAGAAGGACCACGTCCTCAAATAAGGGATATTTACGAGAAACCAGCAGCTCTTCAACGCTAAGAGTCTTTCAGGTAGCTTGCAGCGACCGAATATCCGGCCCTCATTTTGAGGGATTCACTCGTCTTAGTTCTTGAGTGCACGATCGCTCTAGTGTTAATTCAATCGAGTCTGTCCAGAGAGTCGACGGTCGAAGTTGACTCTAGGGGATTTTCAGTCGGTCTGAACAATTAGTCTCTAAAGAAAATCGCAGCCGTGATTCCTTCTTGTATCCGCTCAAGAAATTCGGTGACGGTACCTTTTGGTTGAATTGGGACTGTCTAGCGAACAAAAGCGGCGCCAACCACCGGAGTTCTCGAACTGGAATGTGGGCTCGACGAAAGTCATAGTGTGTTACGAATGCCCAAATAACGGTTTCGATTGCTTCTGGAATAGACGCACTAGGCTGGTGAGGGCAACTAAGAACAAGAGAGACCCAAGAAAAAAGGGGGCACCCGGCATTATGAACGGTGCTCGATCGGATGTGAAAAAACTAAAGAGCCCAGTGGTGAACATAAGCGGAGAAAAAATACTAGTGAGACTTGTCAGTGAGGTCAATGCGCCCTGTACTTTACCTTGTTCTGAGCGCGCTACTGTTCCAGCAACCAGACCTTGGATGGCAGGCAAGGTGACGCCGGACAGAGAACCGAACACAATGATGACGAGAACTACCCAACCTGCGGAAGCCATTCCATATGAAAGAAAAGCCATCATAGATATACTCAAACCAAAAATAATCGTCGAATGTTCTCCGAATCGCGTAATGATTGGTTTGATTAGTAAGCCCTGCACTAATGCCGCCATTACCCCCACGAGCGCCAAAGTAAGTCCGTTGGTCTGTTCATTCCACCCGTAACGAAATCCTGTATAGAGGACCCAGACGCTTTCCAGGCCACGTTGAGCTAGGGACGCAAATGCAAACGCGAGAGCAAGTCCAGCGACCAGAGGGTAAGCTCGAAGTCCAAGAATACTAGTGAGCGGATTCAAGTGTCTCCATGAGCGAATTGTTCGATGTTCGAGAGCTAAGGACTCGGGAAGTACAAAGAATCCGTACAACCAGTTAACAAGGGCTAAACCGGCTGCGACGAAAAATGGTAGCCTGAGATTGATACCGCCGAGGAGCCCTCCAAGCGCGGGTCCAAGAATAAAGCCGAGACCAAACGCTACACCGACGAAGCCATAGTTACGCGCCCGAGTCTCAGGCGTGGAAACGTCTGCGATATACGCGTTTGCGGTCGTGATGCTAGCACCCATGATGCCTGCAACAAAACGACCTACAAAAAGCCATCCGATTGATGGCGCCCAACCCTGAATGAGATAGTCGATGCCTAGTCCGAAGAGTGAAATAAGGATGACGGGTCTTCGTCCAAAACGATCAGACAGTACGCCGAGCGCAGGTGCGCACAAAAACTGCATTAATGCGTAGCTTGAGATTATTAGCCCGTAGTAACGTCCTGCTAGAGCGACATCACCGCCAAGAAATTGTTTAATGAGTTCGGGAAGTATGGGAACGATGATTCCCAAGCCAAGGATGTCAATGAATAAAGTGATAAAAATGAAAAGCATTCCTGCGCGACGTGTCCGAGCTCGAAATAGCATTTCTCTCCCGATTAATTGTCGAACAAAGAGCTGGCTCTTAACCTTCTGGTCGTGAACTTTACGAGAAGCGTTGCCGGGCGTTTCCGTTGAACAATTTCAGCCGGTGAAAACTGTCACCTATTTACCGAAGTAAGTGTTTTCAAGCTCATCAGTTCTTAGTAGCGTGAATCCGGTTTTTCGACGGGAGATATAGTTGAGCCATCTTCATGAAATTAATTGCTTGCGCGATTGATTGTTGCTCTCTACCAAACATCACTGTTGTGTTCCTGATACTCAACCGATGAGTCCTATAAACGTGTTCAGCGTTGACGTCCTTAACTAGGAGAAGCGAGATGAAGCCGTGAGTTTTATGCCATTTGTCTACCGAGAAGAAGGCAACGCGAAAACGAAAATGTTATTACCAGCGCTCGGTCGTAGTTCCGGTGTTAATGTAAGAAAAGCCCTCGGATTTCCGGAGGTTCCAGTACTGGCAACAATGTACTGTTGACCATTTACAGAATAAGTGATTGGAAAGCCTGTAACCGACGAACCGAGGTTGATTTCCCAAAGCACTTCACCGGTGTCGTGATCAAATGCTTTGAAGCGACCGTTTGCATCTCCACCGAAGATGAGGCCGCCTCCAGTTCCCACAAGCGAGGTGGTCGCGGATCGTTGCTCATGTTTCCAGGCTGTTTCTCCCGTTTCGACGGAGATGGCTTGGACTGTACCCACTTGATCCGTTCCAGGGGCAATCTGGTTTCGCACCGCAAGTGAATAGAGTTCAAGAGGTAGGGTGTCGTTGCTTTCTACAGTAAGCATGCGTGCACAGGTGTTACGAAGTGGGAAGTACATTAACTTTGTTAGAGGGCTGTAAACTCCAGCTTCCCAATCTTTGCCTCCGTTATACGTGGGACACACAAGAACTTCCTGTCCAAGGCCGCTAAAAACAAGTTCAGAATTTTCAGAAACGACACCGGTTTCACCATCAATGTCGCTGATTACGTTTTGCGTTACGGTTGGTGTTGCCCACAGAAATTCACCGGTTTCGCGATCGAGGGTATATACCACGCCCGTTTTTCCGGGAATCCCAGTAACCACTTTTCGTGTTTCGCCTGGCTGGAGTCTCGGGTTAATCCAACTGACAGCGGTCGAAGATGGAGCAACCGCTGTGTCTACTAAGAGACGTTCAAAGGGGTGGTCGAGATCCCAGCTGTCGTTAAGATGCTGGTAATACCAAATGATGTCGCCAGTAGTAGCATCGAGTGCCAAGGTTGAATTGTGGTACAGGTGCTTCTTGTCGGTGCCACCGAGCATGAATTTTGGCGCGGGTGACGTTACCGAAGTTCCGAGGTAAATCAGATTCAGCGCCGGATCGAAGCTTGGGACCATCCAGGCTCCGACGTGGCGTCTTTGTTCGTAAGGTATGCCTCCCCATGTTTCATCGCCAGGTTCACCAGGTGCGGGAATCAAACGGGTTCGCCAAATTTCGGCTCCATTGTCGGCGTCGTGAGCCGTAATTACGCACGCTTCTGGTCCACCTTCCGGCATGCAACCACGACCAGAAATCACTTTGCCATTCGCGACGATGGGTCCGGACGTATGATGGGCGGGGTTCTTCGTGTAATCGAGGATTTGTGTTTCCCAGACTAGCTGGCCGGTGTTGGCATCGAGAGCGAATACAAAGGCATCCGCACTCGTGTCGATAATCAGGTTCTTGTAAATAGCGATATTCCTGTTTGCTTCTGAAAGTGATGCCGCAACGAATTCACTGAGATCGTCCGGCCTGGAGCGGCGATATTCCCAGATGAGGTCTCCAGTGATTGCGTCGATAGCTTGGATAACGTCTCTGGGATTTGGTAGGTACATCACTCCTTTGTATACCAAGGGTGTTCCCTGCTGGCTGCCTGGTGTCATTGCTCGGGTCCAGACCAAGCGTAGGTCATCAACGTTCATTTGGTTGATTTGATCGAGAGGGCTGTAACCCCACCCGTTCAGTGTTCGTCTCCACATTAACCAATCAGCTGGGTCGGGATTCTGAAGCGTCGCGTCCGTTACCGGAACGAAAGCTTCATCGGATTGGGTATGAACCGAGATGAATCCAGAGGCCATTAACAAAAAGGTCAAAAACGTGTACTTTAAAGGTGACCTAAGGTTTCGTTTATGCATCTTAAAGATTCCTTGCTTTCGAGGTATTTCCAAATGGCTCGACCGTGCCGATTATACGACTGAAGCATTCCGAAAGAGGTATGCACAAAACCCAATAGCGGAGATATTAATTTGGTTCTTTTCGGTCAGACATCGCACCTAACGGAAGGGAGTCGGACATTAATTCCTACAACGACCTTGCTCTGGAGTTACGTTGAACTGAAACGTTCACCACGTTACGATTAAGGACTTGGGTGATCGTTCGAATTTCAAGACCTTTGAGTCTGTCTTCCTTATTTCATCGTTTTAAGGAGTTGCTATGAGCTTACAGAAGTCCGTCGTTGTGATGGCTGCGACAATAAGCATGGTCTGGCTCGTTGATTCGGCTGAGGCGCAGTGCGCACCAGATGGGGATATCCAATTTTTGTGCGGACCTGTGAGCCCAGAGGATTTGGTGACGATTCCTGAATCGCCGTGGGTAATCGTGTCGAGTATGGAAGATGACGGGTATCTATCCCTAGCTGACAGTCGCGACCATTCCTCAACTGTAGTGTTTCCAACTCCAGAGTCTCAGCCAGAACATGACTTGGCGACTTTTGCTCAATGTCCAGGGATGTCCACTGCTGATTTTAGACCGCACGGGATTAGTTTGCAGTCTGGAGGTGACGGCGTACACACACTCTTTGTTGTACGCCATGGGTCGAGAGAGGCAATCGAAGTTTTTCGAGTTGACGCTCGGACCGAAGTGCCAAGACTAACATGGGTTGGCTGTGCCGTAGCGCCGGAAGCCCTTGGACTGAATGCTGTTGTTGGGCTTCCCAATGGCGGTTTTGCGGCAACTAGTCCGAGGACTGGTGACGTGTGGGAATGGCACAGCGAGACCGGTTGGAGCCTCGTTCCCGGAAGTGAAAACATTGGCCCGAACGGGCTAGAGATATCACGAGACGGACGGTGGTTTTATGTCGCTGGCTACGGGAGTCAGTCTGTAATTCGTTTGTCACGTGATTTGATGCCCATCCGGAAAGATGTCGTGGAAGTTGGCTTTAACGTTGACAACGTTCACTGGGCATCTGACGGAAGTCTTTTGGCTGCTGGTCACAGTACACCCACGAGAACCCGAGTGGGAGAATGCATGCAGCAACGAATTTGTGATGGGATCACATCAAGAGTTTCGGCGGTGAACATACAGTCCTTAACCGCTCGGGAGATTTTTGCTTATCCGACCAACGAATATTTGCTCTTAGGAACGGCTGCGATTCAGGTTGGCGCTGAAATTTGGGTTGGTGGTATTGCCGGCGGTGACCGAATAGCAAGATTTCCAGCGCCATAACGACGCCTGAAATGCTTGAGATGTTTCGTTTGTGCTGCGAAAACTCTGATGAATTTTCTGACTGTTCGCATTTGCGCAAACACTTCACGATTAAATGTTTCTAGCCGCTTGTTTTGGAGGAGTGCAGTGATCGCCGAGTCTTCTTTTGGTCTGATTAGGGAGTTGATAGTATCCGAGTTATTAGTCGTTGACTGGTTGCGGAAAGTCTCGTATGGTCCAAAATAATTCGGACATAAAATTCCGGGTGGGGATGGACGTTAGGCGCCATTTGCCACGTTCACGTCGCTCATTTTGAGGAGATTTTCGATGAATAAATCGCAGTCAGGGTTCTTGACGCGTCGTGACGCGATGCGTCTTCTCGGTGGAACTGCGGCAGTTGGGTTCCTAGAGACGCCAAATTTCGTGGCAAAGTTGGGAGCTGTTGCGTCTCAGGATCGGGTGACGTTTCCAGAAGCCTCCATTATTCGAACCGTCCTTAGTGATATCGACCCAACAGTGCTGGCTGATGGGGCAACGCTTTTTCATGAACACCTATCACTGTCCGACCCATTGCCTTCGTGGGTCACTCCCCCTGAAAATGGGGAACCTTTGGGTTCATTTACGACTGACATTGACCTCATGGTCGAAGAAGTCAAAGCGACAGCTCAGGAAGGTGTGAGCTGTATTGTGAGTGGTGGAACGATTGATCTTGGTCAGAGCTTCGATCGGTTACGCATATTGGCGCAGCGATCGGGTATGCATATTGTCGGAGCGAGCGGCCTTTGGACGCAACCGAGGTATCCGCCAGACATAGCACAAAAGACGGAAGATGAAATTGCACTGGATTTTGAGCAGGCTGCTAGTGCGGAACGATGGGGTGCGATCGGAGAGATTGGATCTTCACTAACGATGCACCCTGATGAGCGTAAGGTGCTTCGGGCTTCCTGTCAGGTCCACCTTCGTACGGGTTTACCGCTTTTCACACACACGCCACACGAAGGTTGTGGGCAATGCGGAATCGAGCAACTCGACATTATTGAGTCAATGGGCGTCGATCCGAAGCTTGTTTGTATTGGCCACTTAGCGGACATCACAGGAGACCCAGGAGCGGAGGTCCACAAGGCATTAGCTGCACGCGGTGCATTTCTCGGATTTGACACGGTTGGCCACCAAATTACACAAGGCGACGCTGAGAAATTGGAGATGATCCTATCTGTCATCGATGCTGGTTACGAAGACCATGTGCTTTTGTCTGCGGACTTTGCAAACGAACAGGAACTTAAGGCTAACGGTGGTGCCGGGTATTCTTCGGTTGTGGCGATCTTCGTGCCGAAGTTACGTTATGCCGGCGTTCCAGAAGAGACAATCACGAAGATCCTCGTCGATAATCCGAGGAGATTCCTTGCGTTTATACCGAAGAGCGCATGATTCTATCGGGAGTTAAAGAACGGGAGCCCGTCGTTTTGCGTTGCCTTGCTGCGTTGTCATTCTTATGTCTTGACTCCACGGACGTCACGCGTACGAAGGACGGTCGGCTCTTTAATGCTCTTGCGAAACATAAACGTTTCGAAGGGTCCCTATAACTAACAGTTAGAACGCCCACTACCGCTATTTGACGAACGAGTTTCGGTGAAACGTCAACAGTTCCCTGGTCGTATCGAGACTTGGAATAAGCGATTCTCTCAGTCGAAGCCACAAGGTTTAGTTCCTACGCCGTCGATTTCGTTCGCCGCTGGTGCCGCGAAACCAGGAACCGCTCTCGACTTGGCTTGTGGTACGGGTCGACACGCAATCTTCTTGGCCGAGCGGGGTTGGCACGTGATCGCCGTCGATGGGTCCCGTGTAGGAATCAATCTAATGTTGGCAGAGGCGGAGGCCCGCCACTGCCGAAACAGAATTGAGCACTACGTCAAGGACCTGGAGGCGCAACCAGCCGAATTCGTTATTGAGCCTGATGGGTACGATTTGATTGCTGATTGCTTTTTTCTACACCGCCCATTGTTTTCACCCATTCGTTTCGGTGTGCGGCCTGGCGGGCTTTTCGTTGGGGCCCTTCACGTGTCTGCTCCCGGGCTCAATGACCGGCACCGGTTTGTCTTGAAACAAGGTCAACTTGTCGGGATGGTTCGGGATTGGGGTTGGAAGATCCTGTATGAGTCCAAAGACTTAGACACAAATAGGGCCGTTGAAGGTCAATCCACAGAAGCACTTGTGGCGCAGCGGCCGGCCTAGTCGAACTGGGTCTGTCCAGTGGCAGATGAATGGAGAGTGAGGAAAAATATGTTCTCTGATGTTGGAACACGAAACAGACGTGCGGAGCCGGCGACGACTTGCGTTGCCCGCTCCACGCGTCCGATTGAATGAACACATTGTTGCGTGCTATTTCGATTGGGCCATCTGGGCTTCTTCTCGTCGGTGGCCGGCGAGGATGTTCGGTAAACCGTAATTCCCTTCGTGGCACGCGTACTCGTAAAGGGGACCATCGACAAGTGTCATCGGAATAGAGGCTGTCCACGTGTCAGTGAAAGTGACTGGGTCATCGACGGTGACGTGGTAATCCATGACGCCGGAATCTAGCTTTGTGAAGCGCTCGATTACACGGCCTTGTTCACTGGTGCCAAAGAATGCCACGCTGAGTCGGTCGACATGCCGAAGATTGGTCGTCTCGACGACGAGAGTGTTTCCTTCCCAGTGGCCCCGTGAATCACCGAGCCAGTGCTTGATACCAGTGTCGATGCGGGAACGCCCGTCCAATGGAATGATCCGTGCGTCGTGAATCATCTCCACAAGAATTACAACGTAGTTCGGGGTCTGGAGAATCTGGTAGTTATGATTATAAAACCCTGGCAGCATTGCGCCTGGTAGACCACGCGAGATGCAACGCTCGTACGGGCCACGGTCCCACCAGGTGTCGGCTGGACTCATACGTCTGGCTTCTGCTTCTGCCTCGGAAACTTTCTTCGCCAACGAGGTCAGTGGTGGTAATCGGCCGTCTGGCGGGTCAATCAGCAAGGACGTGCGATTGCCGGAGAGTGAATCGCTTGATTCAAACCAGATGTTCACGTTGTACCCAATATGTGGCCTCGCTAAGGCTTCGTTGCGTATGTCGGCGATCGATTGTGAGTATTCAGCGGCTTCTTCATCCGTGAGGATGTTTCTTTCGCTTAGATCTTCCGGGCGCTCAAGGCGTGTTGCCGTCACGTTATTCCAGATGCCCTGAATGTCAGGGTCCCCCCATGCGGTTCGTGTTTGTGTCCATTCTTGGCTTCCTTGCGTTTGCGCGATCAGGAAATTGGGCGTTGCCATAAGGACGACCAGAAGAATGAAGCACTTAACGAATATTCGTTCCGTCATAATTGACCTTCTCCTTTTGTTCTTCCGGTCTCAACTGGACGTTGGCACGTTCTGGTGCCGCACAGCTGTGTGTTCGCTCTAAATTTACGTCAACTCTAACGTTGTTGTACTCTTCTGCAAATAACGAGGATCGAATCATCGGGTCGTCGTACTGCGGTGGAGATTAGCATCATTAAGACTTTTACTTTATGCAATTCTTCCAAGGAATCCACTCCATTCGATTAATCCATGCAGCACACCGTCGAGCACTGCAAACAACATTCTGAGAACCATGCCATTCCAACCCGGTCACTCAGGTAATCCATGCGGCCGCCCGAAAGGACCGCGGAGGGGTGCTTCTTTAGTGGTCTGGTAGATGGAGACTTACGGTGAATGAGAGTAGAAAGCGCACGGATGTCCAAGACCTCAGGTTTTACGGTCGCCCATTTAGTGATGCCGAAGGCTCGTGGCCGAAGGATGTCAGACGGCGAATGAATAGAAGGGCTATGAGGGTCGTTGCGGGTCATCTTGGTCCACTGCAGCGGCTGCGTTTTCTTTGGAGATTTTTTTTGGCACGTCAGCGTGCTCGTGGGATCGACTTAACCAGATTCCGAAAGCGCGGCCTGAACAACGAACGGTTTATCAATACACAATTAAATTACCTGGCATTGTTCGTGACGCTACAAGACATAACGAATACTGAACGGGCCATCGAGATAGCGAAGGATGTCATGGAGAAGACAGCCAGGGAACCTCTTCTCCTTTGTCTACCGCCGCAAGAGGATGTTCGCGCGATCGGAGCGCCTTTTGAGGTATTTCGGCAATACCTACGTGCTATGCCTGCTGCCGCGTGTTCCGGCGGCTGCCACGAAATAAGAATATCCGAAGACACACCGGAGACCTTTCAGTTCGATGTGACATGGTGTGTATGGCTAGAACTTGCTCGGGCTATGCGTGTTCCAGAGGCATGCCTCCCAAATTGCTACAGTGATGATTTAGTGTTTCCGGACTACTTCGGGGCTCTTGGAATCAAATACAAACGAACACAGACCCTTGCTGGGGGCGGCCGATGCTGTGATTTTCGTTTCGAGCGGTCATCCGGCGGGACAATGAACTCGTGAGGGACGCCGCGCACCCGCGTGACTAAGGCCCGTCCCGGTTGAACCGCCCGTCGCCCCGGGTAGCACAATCCCGTTGTGATGTTGGTCATTGATGCTCTCTCATCGGTTGCATCATTGTCCCGTTTCGCATTCTCCCCATTGACGAAACCGGTGGGCGAAGTCGCAAGAATATCTTGAACGACACAGGCCGCGACCCGTAGATGGACACCAACTGAGCGGGCACCTTATGAACGGTGACATCCCCACCGATAGCGAGTTCAAAGCGCCCAAGTTGAGGCAGATCTCGCATCGCGCCGACCGTTAAGGCCACGACCGTGCTCGGCTCGGAATGGCCGCTGTCCATGTACGTCTTGGCCCTCAAGAGAAGTTCCGTTTCCACGTCCACTGCCTCAAAGCGACTGTAGATAACATGCGGGGAAAAGCGACGGGTCGCTTCTACAAAGAAAGCATCTGAGAAGTAATCAGCGTGGTCTTTGTCGTTACGACCGTACCCAGCAGTGAGAGCGGTGAACCGGGCGCCCGACTCGGTTAGCCAAGACACTGATGTCGTGGTGCGACGCACATTCCCAGGCTCGAGTGTCTCGGGCCTCTTTAAGAACCCATGCGAGACCTGAAACGCCAAGTGTTCATAGGGTTGAAACCACACACGAGTTGCCCACGAGTCGAGCGCACCAATATCAGAAATGCCCCACCGATCTTCATCCGGTTCTCCACCGTGAAACACTGAGCCCTCGATGGCTATGGGGCCGTGGTCCAATCTTGCTGCGATGACCCCCTTGGCGATGTGTGTCGAGTCGAACGTGTGGTGTCCCAAAGGTGCGAACGGATTCTCTGCGGCGGACAATCGGTGCATGAAGGCGACTGGTCCCAGTGTGGCCTCCCCCACGGGCCCCCCTGCGACAGTGATGCTGGTGCGGGGCGACAGCGGTCGGCGCCACGCCGCCGTCAATTGCATCACGAAATCGTGGGGATGCTGACGGTTTGTGAGAGGTTGTCCTCTGTAGGTCTCACCGGTCTGAAAGATTTCGCTGTAGCCGTCACCGCCCAATGTGATCGGTTCGAGACTGAGCATGCCTCGAAGCATGAAGGTCCCGTTTCCCACAGCCCGACTCGCCATACCCATCCACCAGTTTTGTGAGACAAACTCTGTGACTCCGCGTGGTTTAGGCTGATCGTTGAGCGTGAGAAAGACGACCCCATCCTGCATGACTCTCCACCGACCAGATGGGGTGACCTGTTCGTGTTGCGTCTGGTGAGATTCGTGATCACTAGCGTTAGCCGCCGGATGATCGTGATCCTGAGATGCCTCTACGGTGACAACAAGCGAGACCGAGATAAGCAGAGTGAATGCACGCGCCAAACCAGCCGGCGTAGCGTATAGACCTTTTTCCATATGTCTCCTGGACAAACCGAGGGCGTCCCAAAACACTTCTAGGGCTGAGAGAGAAAAGACCTGAGATGCTACGTCTAGAGCCGGAGGGTGCTAGCTAGTGGGGAAATCGACGAGCGGAGTACGTGTGCCAGGAGTGTGGACGAATGCGGGAAGGCAAATACGTCCAGTTCAACGAGAATCAGGTGGGGCACGACCGAATGGAGATTATGTGAATCGGAGATATATATCCTTGAAGCGGTTAAGACAACACCAACGTCCGTCCGCCCACACGAAGAAGCCCGGTCAGGGAACTGAGAGTCCTGAGAATCGTGCGAGTCCGAATGAGCCGGACAGTGCGTGGCGCTCGGTGGTAAATCATGTTTTGTAGGGAGGTCTTTTACGCTCGCGAGGTCGCATGTCATCAGACAAACCGGCACCATGATTTGGAGAACTGCGAGGACCGCGCTGTTCTGAACCGACCACCCAATGAGGCGCTTCACCTGTCGGATAGTATTCCTAATTGAGGAAAAGGCAAAAGAAACTGTGAGAAAAGTAACCGACAGACAGTTCACGCGACGGCCGAGCAATAAGATTCGCCGTGCTGATCCGAAGACCGAGTCTTACTCAAAACTACGTGACATCACTTATGGTTGGAAGTTTGAACCCTAAAATTATCAGGAAGAACTTCTGAGAAAAGTGGCGACCCCAAGGGTTCCAAGTTGGAACCAGCTGCTCGGCTGGCTGAAAGAGATGGACGCGCTGAAACAATCTTGAGAATACGTAGCTTAAGCCTTCGATTCGCCTGGCTTTTTATCGTTCAGAGCCTGTAGCTGTTAATCCCCGTTGATATTGGAACTTCAGTATTGAGCTTTGAGTGGCCAAGAGCTAGGCTAGAAATCCGATGTTTGGTAAGGAAGTTAATCGATTAATCCAAGCAACACACCGTCGAGCACTGCAAACAACATTCTGAGAACCATGCCATTCCAACTCGGGCAATCAGGTAATCCATGCGGTCGCCCAAAAGGATCGCGGAACAAGAACAGTCTTGCAGCGCGGGAATGGGCGGCAGGGATTGTTGAAGACCCGAAAGTGCAAGCGCGACTGCTCGCCGATGCGAGAACAGGAAAACTCCATCCATCGGTGATGACGGCATTGATGGCCTACGCTTACGGCAAACCACGTGATGACACGAGTTCAGAGCCGATGATTCCGCTGTCAGAGATCGAAGACGCTCGTCAGAGCTTAGAGATTAAGCTCCAGCGCATCCGCGAATCTCGTTCCGCCCGCCGGGGCACGAATTCGATTTCTGCAGAGTCTCCAAATCTCCGCATGCGCCGGGACGGGCCGTAAGCCGCTGCGTCCCGGCGTTCATCGGTAGCCTGACCACAGTCGCCAGTAACAGCTATACTGAAGGTCCATCAGGATATAGCGCAAATATGGCTGAATACGACGATAGACGGCGAGCCCGTAGTAGATACTGCGAAACCGCTCGGGTGTTACGTCATTTCCACCGGCTCGGGGGACTATGGTACTGAGTAAATCCGAATTCATTGCATCCCTGCAGGACGAAGTCCGCATCCTTCTTCATCTCGCAAGTAAGATTGACCGTTCGACGCTTGATTACCGCCCCACGCCGAAGCAGCGAAGTACGCTGGAGTTGCTCAGGTACATGGGCATGATGGGACCGATGATGATCAGGTATGGCCTGGCCAAGGACGGCGAGTTCGATCGTGACGCGTGGATGTCAGAGGCAAAGGCAGCGGAAGCGCGTGACTTTGACCAGACACTCGCTGCGATTGCCGCCCAAGCCGACGAGTATGCAAAGCTGTTCGCGGAAGTGACCGACGACGATTTCCGGTCCGAGATGACCGCATTTGACGGCAGCAAGATGACACGCGGTGACTACCTTGTCAATTCTGTGCTCGGAGGCTGCGCGGCCTATCGCATGCAGCTGTTCCTGTATCTGAAGGCCTGCGGACAGGAGGAACTCGGGACGTCCAACCTGTGGCGCGGAGTTGACGCCCCGGCATAGACCGAATAGAGCGCCGAGCGTCGGCACCGGGCGCCCGAGTTGTCTCCGTTGAACCGCGCGCCGCACTGCGGTAGGCTAGCCGCCATGACTCTGTATCGCCGCCACGTCAAACCTCTGCTCGTCGCGACGTGTCTGGTGGCGACGTGGAGTGTGTGGCCCACGGCTCAAACTGCAGAGGAACGCGTCGAGGAGCTACGTTCACAGGCCGACCAAGGGCATGCCTTCGCGCAGGTTGAGCTCGGGAACATGTACTACAGATCGGCGGCTCTGGGATTTCCCCAGTCTAGCCGGGAGGTCATTCGGCAGGACTATGCGGAAGCGGGGCGCTGGTACCGCCTCGCCGCCCACCAAGGCCATGCCGAAGCGCAATACCGCCTCGGAGTCTTGTACTTGGACGGCCGTGGGGTGCCGCAGAACGATACGGAAGCGCTCCGCTGGTACCGCCTCGCCGCCGACCAAGGGCATGCCGGCGCGCTATTCAACCTAGGGTTCATGTACGACTACGGCCGCGGGGTCCCGCAGAGCGACGTGGAAGCGGTCCGCTGGTATCGCCTCGCCACCGACCAAGGACATGCCGGCGCGCAATACAACCTCTGGATCATGTACCACAACGGCAAAGGGGTCCCGCAGAACGATACCGAAGCGGTCCGCTGGTATCGCCTCGCCGCCGACCAAGGGGATGCCGACGCGCAAAACAACATCGGGAACATGTATGAGTACGGCAAAGGTGTTGCCCAGGACTATGCAGAAGCGGTCCGCTGGTTCCGCCTCGCCGCCGACCAAGGGCATGACGACGCGCGATACAGCCTCGGAGTTGCGTACTACAACGGCACAGGCGTCCCGCAGAACGCCACGGAAGCGGTGCGCTGGTTTCGCCTCGCCGCCGACCAAGGGCATGACGACGCGCAATACATCCTCGGAATCATCTATGCCAACGGCCGCGGCGTCCCACAGAGCGATGTGATGGCTTATATGTGGATCAATCTTGCTGCGTCGCGAAGCGATGGAGAATTAAGGGAGAGATTAGCAGACTTCCGCGATGAGATAGCCGCACGACTCACCCCTGACCAGTTCGCCGAAGGGCAACGCCTAGCGTTAGAGTGGGACGCCGCGCACCCGCGTGATTAAGGCCCGTCCCGGTTCGCTTCTTGCCGAGCAATCTCATGATTGGTAAAGAATTCTGAGGGAAGTGGCGATCCCAAGGGTTCCAAGTTGGAATCAGCTGCTCGGCTGGCTGAAAGAGATGGACGTGTTGCGAAGGGCTGGTCAATACGCCGCGTAATTGTGGCTATTTCGGCTTGCGTAGGCCCCTTCCGTTCCGGCACTGTTAGATCCCTTGGTGAATTGGAAACATAATGCACCCGTCCTAGGGACTGAATGTCATGAATGCTAAGCAACAACGGTTCGTCACGGAATATCTCGTTGATCTCAATGCCACCCAAGCGGCAATCCGTGCGGGGTGCAGCGTAAAGACTGCACAGCAACAAGGCTCCCGTCTGTTAACAAATGCTGTGGTGAAGCAGGCCATCGCCGCGCAGCACAGCAGGCAGCTGAAGGCTGTTGACGTTCGTATTGAAGATGTGCTGCGGGACGTGATGGTGATTGCCCTTGGTGAAATACTGACCTCCAGTAATAGACCAGTCACATCGCGCTACGCTGATTCTTGCAGTCAGCGTTGATAACTAATCGGTTCGAGAGTAAAAGGAGAGAATCATGCGAATAAAAATCACGGGTGTCTTTGTCGACAATCAGGAGAAGGCGCTGAGGTTCTACACGGAGACTCTGGGTTTTCTCAAAAAGACCGATGTCCCTGTCGGGGTCGGCGAGGACCGCTGGTTAACAGTTGTCTCGCCGGATGCCCCAGACGGTACGGAACTTCTTCTTGAGCCCGACAAGCATCGGGCCGTCGGACCGTTTAAGCGGGCTCTAGCGGAAGATGGTATTCCGGCAGCGCAGTTTGAGGTGGACGACGTGACGCGCGAATACGACCGGCTTCGAGCGTCTGGGGTTCGGTTTTCACAGGCGCCGGTTGAAATGGGATCGACCACCTTCGCCATCTTTGAAGATACATGTGGCAATCTTATTCAGATCGTGCGCACAAAATGAGGTTTTCGACGGCACCAGTTTGTGGTGTCTAATGTAGAGAATTTTATGGATATGTAACGGTTATTTACACGTATAAAGAAAAAGCGTTTCAGGCTCGCTGTGTGGAGGGCGATGAATCCCCGTGGTTTGAGTCACTCGATGAAGCCGAGTCGTGGATCTTTAGTCAGGGTGTGGGTTGAAATTCTCTAGGCAGACCGTGGCTCCTGTTTTGATTCGATAGGCCAAACGTTGCTTTGGCCCGGGGCAGGCGAATCGGAAAACACGGGTAAGGAGGTCGTATGCGTCTGATATCTGCATTGGTTGGACTGAGTGCAGCGATGATCTCTATGTCGTCGACTGGTGCGGCCGAACGAGCGGAGCGAGTTCAGGCGGCGAGCGAAGCCATGGAGCCATTTCGAGTCATAGGCAATATCTACTATGTCGGCGGTAGCCCATACCCGTTGAATGACACCAATCCATATGGCTCCTATCTCATCACGACACCGGAGGGACACATTCTCCACGACACGGGTACGGCGGACATGCACGAGTTCATCGTCTCGAATGTCGAGAAACTCGGGTTCAACATCCGGGACATCCGGGTCATGATTTCGAGCCATGCGCATTGGGACCACATCGAGGGCCACGCGGCTATGAAGCGAGTGACCGGAGCACAGGTTGTCGCGCTCGGTGGTGACGCAGTGGCGCTTCAGGCAGGTCAGGACAACTCGGCTCTCGGGGCCAGAGGCTGGGAACCTGTCACCGTGGATCGCGTGGTCGAGGACGGTGACACGGTCACCCTGGGTGGGATCACCTTGCGCGCCCTGTGGACGGGGGGACACACACAAGGAGCCACGATGTGGATGACAACTGTCGAGGAGGGCGGGCGGACGTTTGACATTGCCTTTCGTGGCGGTGAGGTCCCGAACGAAGGCGCTCCACTCGTCGACAATCCGAGGCACCCAACCGTCGTGGAAGACACGCAACGAACCCTGCGCCGGTTCAAGGCGCTCGAGCCCCCCGACCTTTTCTTGCACAATCACGCGTGGAGTGGCCATCCCGAGCTGGACCCGGACCTTCCCGTCAACCCGAACTGTGCGAGCTGCCTCGACGCTGAGGGATGGACGGCTGAATGGCAAGCAGCCGAAACAAGATTTCTGTCTTGGCTGACGGAACCGTAGATGAGTCGAACATTTAGCCGGCGGTCTTTTGAAGAAGTGGCGACCCCAGGGGTTCCAAGTTGGAACCAACTTCTCGGATGGCTGAAAGAGATGAATGCGCTGAAACAATCTGACGAATTCGTCGCTTAAGCCTTCGATTCTCCTGGCTTTTCATCGTTCAGAGCCTGTAGTTGTTAATCCCTGTTGATATTGGAACTTCAGTATTGGCTTTGGGTGACCGCTGGTCTAGCTATCATCCCTCGTTGAATCCCCCCCCTCGCTGTAGGCGGACTGTAGTAAAGACCACGAAATGTCGTTGAAGCCAGCACGCCCCCGCGCTACGCTATCGCGGGATGTCTGAACAGGAGAGTTGCTAATGGCGAAAATGAAACAGTTGCAGGAAGTCTGGCCGGATAGCGCGACAAACCCGTACGCGATCACACCGCCCGTGATCTTTGGCGGCCACCCACCGGCGCTCGGCGTGTCATTCAGCGGTCGATCCATGTGCCAGGTTCCCGCGGTCGCCGCGTTCGCCATCGCCCTGCTCCCAGCGGCCGCCCTGGCCCAGGTCGAGCCCGTGTCCGGACCGGTGTCCGCCGACGATTTGACGCCCTACGCGGGGACATACACGATCGTGGCTCCCGGCGTGGCGAAGGCCAACTACCTGGCGGTGCTGGAGGGATTCCTTGAGGCCGACGGCGACCCAATCGGTGGCGTCGGTGCGAGGAATCAGCTTGCGGCCCAGTTCGACCGGCTCGATCAGGACACTGCTCACGACACGGTTGTCAACGACAAGAATGGCCACAGCTGGGTGGTCAGCGCACCGACGGCGGCGGCGGAGGGCGAGCCCCACGGTCTGTTCGTGTTCATCTCGCCGAGGAACCAGGGGAGCATTCCGGGCAACTGGCAGGAGACGCTGGAGGAGAACCGTCTGATCTGGGTGGGGCCGAACGAGGCGGGGAACCGGATCTCCACCCCCTGGCGCATGGCCGTCGCGCTTGAGTCGATCGATCTGGCGACGCGGCGATACACGATCGATCCGGATCGCATCTATATCTCGGGCCACTCGGGCGGCGCCCGCGTGGCCAGCACGGTGGCGTTCTTCCACCCCGACCGCTTCACGGGAGGGGTCTACTTTGCGGGGGTGAACTGGTATGAGCCCACGCCGTCGCAGGGGGGGCGATTCCTCCAGCCCTCGATCGGCAAACCGCCGGAAGTGGTCCTGGAGCTCGCCCGGGACCGCTCGCGGCACGTCATCGTGCAGGGGACGGACGACAACGTGGCCACCTACGTGCCCAGCCTGTGGAACGTCATCAAGCAGAGTGACTTTCGGACGTTCGAGTATCTCTCCGTCGAAGGGCAGGGCCATGGTCTCCCCGACGCCGAGTGGCTGGACCGTGGCTTGGCCGTGCTCGACGGACCTCTGCGCGCGGGTGGTAGCTCATCTCGCTGAGCCGTGCAACGTGGCTCGGCGGGCAAACGAACACCAGCGCGTGGCGCTGGAGCGCCGCCTGGGAACACTCCGACAGCCCCCGGTCACGTTCGACGCTGCGCCGGAGCGACGGCTCCAGGCGGCAGTGGGGAGTGGCGCGACGTGCTCGGCCGCCACGTAGCGCAGGCGCGGCAGATCGTCGTCAAGCTTCTTGAGGGCCGGCTGACCTTCGAGCCCGAGACCCGGGCCGGGCTCCGCGGCTTGCGGCTCCATGCGGTGGGCACGGTGGCGAAGCTCGTCTCGGGCGTCGTGCCGAGCAAGCTGTCATATTTGTAGGTGGTGGCGTCCCCAACGGGACGTAATACCATGCGTATCCCAGGTCCAGTTGTCTCAGTCGGCCTCGACTTCGACGGTGCGGTGCGACTCGTTGCGTGATCGACGATCGTCCCTTGCGTCCTGGCCTGACGGCGTCACACGCTAAACGTTTGGGAAGTTGCTGGGCCTGCAGGCGGCGGGCTGGTGCTCAGGGA
>Ga0310123_10000904_pt1 | contig 25785 bp, 25 predicted proteins | sample CB6_AW_1057_MG_FD_203505 | JGI IMG/M metagenome (GOLD analysis project Ga0310123, IMG submission 203505) | Marine microbial communities from Western Arctic Ocean, Canada - CB6_AW_1057 | ecosystem: Environmental > Aquatic > Marine > Oceanic | place: Canada: Western Arctic Ocean | collected... | reverse complement strand
CAGTTGTTGCGAGTGCTCTGCTCGGGTTGGCATCAAGTGCTCCGGCAGTTGGGGTCACTGGTAAGAACCATAGATCTCCCACCGCCACGAAAGCAACGGCATCGCCTGCTGGCGAAATTGAGGGCGAGACGATCCCGCGTACCGGTTGAGCATCTGTAGAATCAAAGTCGCGTCGGCGCCGTTCGTATGGTTCTCGATCGAATGTTACACGCGCCTCGAACTCAACTATTTCGCCTGACTGCTGCTGGGGGCTGTCCAAATTGCTCCGGAGAAGCCGCTGATGTTTAACTTTGCCATCGGCGGTATAGAGGAACTCGTTGTCGGAGATCCAGGCAACCCGGAAGGGAAAGACGTCTTCGGCTAAACCAGATACCGTACGTGGCCCAGCATCGGATGTTCCAACTCCCAATTCCAACAACAGCAAACGGCTCGAGCCCTGCCCGATCTCGTTGAAAATCAGACGTCTGCCGTTTGGGCTAAAAGATGGGCCCGCAATCTCCCCGTCGACCTGAGCGACGGCACGCTCGTTGCCATCAGCCTGGCGAACAAGAACCTGTCCCCCTGGATCTCCGGATTTCACGTAGGCAATGGCACTGCTGCTGGGAGCGTAGACCGGTGCAAAGTCTGGCATAGGATCGTTGGTGATTTGGGCAATGAGACCGCTTGTAACGTTCAGCTCCCAGATATCGTAGTTACCACTTCGGTCCGAAGAAAAGACGATTCGGCTTCCGTCATGTGACCAGGCTGGCTCACGATCGTCGAACAACCCAAAAGTGTGTTGTCTTAGATCCTGGCCATCTTTGCTGACGCTCCAGATGTGCCAGTTTCCGTCGCGGTAGGCTTGAAAGGCAATTTGTTCACCATCGGGCGCCCAATCCGGCTGGCGAGCATCACTGAGTTCATCGGTGATTCGGTGGGCCACGTGATTCGAGCCCGGGATGACCCAGATCGAGCCCAATAGATCGATCGCCAGTGTTTCACCGTCCGGGGACAGCGCTGCCGCGAGATTTGTGCCCTCGTGGATCACAACTTCGATTTGGCGGGGAGGGACTCCGGCTAGGGCATAAGCACCTACCACGAACGCCCCAATCACCACTAGAGAAAACAAGAGTCGGCTCGTCATCCGACACTCCTTGGATACAAAACCAAGTGGAGCTGAGGGGGCTCGAACCCCTGACCTCGTGACTGCCAGTCACGCGCTCTCCCAGCTGAGCTACAGCCCCACCTGAGCCCTGATGTTCACCGTGCAACGATGTGAAAATCGAAAGTGAAACTCTATCCGCTGTATACGGATCAGGCGACCTCTCCAGATGTTTCAAGCGGCTGATCGTCAGCCGTTCCGGCTTGGCGGAGTTGCTCGACTTGCGCCTCTTTAGCCGTGATTTTCTCGATTAAAATGTCCATCGTGGCGACGCCGTTAGCGAATTCCTCGACTTCAGAAAGTGCAATAGAGTCACCATGCTCCTTGAGCGCCGCATGGACAGCTTGCCCGAGCCGAGCTTGGACCGCCATTTTTTCCCGGCGAAGCCTGTGTATATCCAGTCTGAGGCGGGAAACGCGACCGCTCTTGCGAGTTTCGCGCTCGACCTGCTTGGAGATTTGTTTGATCTCACTCCAGACGCGGCCAAGTTGCTTACTGACTTGCCCCTTTTCCCGCTTTGCTTCCATTTCAACTTTCCCACTCATGCAGTATTGCTCCTCAAAGTTTGACCATTTTTCATTCTAGCGGAATTGGTCCCGGAAAGTTTGCCCCTGCACATTTGCAGTTGCTCCAATGGTGATCGGTAAGCGGGGGTATAGAAGTGAGTGGCACCGAGTATGTTTGTGCTGTGAACTCTAATCGAACAGCCCCGACAACCAATGCATGAGATTTAGAAGGAACTGATAGTTCTCTTCGGCGGAGGGTGCGTTCATGCCCATTGGGGAGCGTTCCGCACCGGCCACCTGTGCTGAAAACATCGCTGCTTCCCCGAATGCGGCGACCTGGCCGATGCCGTGGCGCAGAACGGCACCCTGAAACCAGCCTACTGCGGCAAGTTGAGGTGTCGTATCAGTGAACTGCGCGGCCACCTTGGGGAGTAAGACCACGACATCGTCGCCCATCACCAACAGTGGGTCGATCGGTGTTTTGGGATGGGCACGGAAGGCCTGGCCAGTAAACGTCGTGACGCTTTCAATGCGTTCGCCTACTGATCGCCCGTTGGTGATCGGATGGGGCCTCAAAGAGCCGTCGGCTCGGGTGAAAATCATCCCGCCCCCGGCCCCCTCAATATCAAATCCTTCTCGGCGAGCGTATCCGTTGGTAAACAACAGCCCGAAGTATGCGGCGAGTTCGCTGGCGGCTCCTGGAAACGGCATATGGTCGGCGATCAGAAGGAGGGAGCCGCCGCTCTGGACCCAAGTTCCAACCACCTCAATTTCGGACCGCGTGAAAGCCGATGGGTTCGGTAGCATCCATTCCTCGACGTCGTCTTCGTTCAACGCATTGGAAATCACCAGGATGCGGGCGCCAGCCAGTGACAGTTCGGTGAACTCCGTTGCTGCTGGGCGCACGATGTAGCCGTCCCGACGTAGCAGTTCAGCAAACGGTTTGTACCGGCCCTCAGCAGTGTGAAAGTTGAAGTGTGCCTCGTCGATGAGGACGACTGGGCCGGTACCGATTTCGAAGGCAGGGTCAATAATTAGAGGTCGAAATTCCAAATCGGGACGTTGCTGTGCAGTGACGGGTAGTGGCGCGGTGACCAGAATCGCAAGCGCTAGATAGAGGGTAAGCGAGCGGTTTCTAGACATGCTTGGATCCTTTCGGGCTGGGTGCGGTTAATCACGCTTTGGTTTTGTTCACTAGACTTCAATACACACCGAGATCATCCAGCCAGATCATTCCTTGACTGCCGGGCTTCATCGCACCTTTGTCTATCACGAACACAATCGCGCGAACCTTGTCAAGGTCTAGTTGACCATCGGTTTGCGGATTGATTGACCGGAGACTAGTGAATGGGACAGACACCTGCTCCCAATCCGTTTGGGTCTTCACAGACGCGAACCACCATTCCGTGGAGTCATCGGACGAGGCAAGGTTCTCGTCACGAACCTGCACCCACATTCGATACACTCCGTCAGCTCGGGTCCAGAACGTAATCCCCTCGCGACCTTCCAAGTTTCGGTCTTCCAAGTTGACCAAAGCAACAAACACATCCGGATGGTCCGAAGTGGGTCGACCGAGGCGAAATGCCATCCGAATAGCGCCACCGTTGTGCCTGTCGCCATCTGGGTCGAGAAGATTTTCGTTGATCATCGATGTCGTGTCTCGACTTGCGACGAAGATCGTATTCCCGTCGAAACGATCAAGGATCTCGGCCGGCGCGACAGTTTTTGACCTGGGGGGCCAGTCAGCTGTGCGAGCTAAAAGCCTCTCACGTTCAAACACCGGGATCGGATTTGAGATAACCCACGGTACTTGCCAGCCATCCACAGCGACTTCGACCCTATAGACGCCGACTCCGGGCAGGGGGATATTGAGAGTCTCCAAAGTTTCAGCGAACATTTCTCCGTCACGCAAGAGCCGGATTTGGGCACCCGCGGGAACATGGCCGCCGGCGCGAGCACGCAAATTGGGTTCGTATGGAACGCTCTGTCCCATAGTCCACTGCCGACCGTCCCTGGATTCGATGATGAAAGAAAACATGTCGGCTGGGGCAAGGCCGTCAAGACCGATATAGAAACGTCCTTCTCTGAGCGCACCGAGTATCAAAGCTCGATCAATGTCGGCCTCACCCGACAGAGGGTTGTTAAGCAGCAGGTGATTCTGGGCCAGAGAGAAAAGTGAGTCGTAAGAAGGAAACTTTAAAGACCACTCGTCTATGATGGACAGTCGGTTGTGAGCGTCAGCCCCAAAGATCCCGATGACATCACGCGCCTCCAGCATGTCGTCCCAGTAGGTCAGAGTATCCTTTGGAGAAGTCATGATCCTGAGGAGAGAGTATGGCCGATTCAGCTGGAATAGAGCCAAAGTCATGATTGAACGAAGTCCAGCTCGACGCCACTGGTTATCCCCATTGATGATCTCTATGCCCCAAGGACCGGTGAGATTCGTAGCCGACCACTGAAGGCCCTTCCTTGGGGAAAGCGGGTGAGCTACGAACGCGAACCCGCCAAGATCATGAATATCGACGAGCCCGTCGGTAGCGTTTCCTGAAAAACGAAAACCTGGGTCTTCTTCTAGCCCTAGGGCAAGCAGGTGGCCCACAGTCGTTGAGAGTTCTGAGCCCACCAGGGCGAGAGTGTCACCGTGATAACCGGCATAGGGAAACGCATCGAGGTTGTTGTGGTCGGTAATCGCGACGAAGTCGAGGCTATTGAGACGCGCTGCGGCGATCACGTCTTCGGGGCTCCCGCCCCCGTCTGAGAGCGTGGTGTGGACATGCACTACGCCGCTTGCTCGCTCGTATCCGTCATCTATCGCAATGCCTGTGAGCGGCATTGGTCCCCAGACCGCTACACGAAAAAGGTAGACCCCCAGGATGATCTGAATGATCGAGACAAAAAGGAGGACGAAAATGGTCCGGTTTCGTGCGAACATCAACGGAGTATTTTCGATGTTCGTGCCGAGCGTTTGTCGATGAACACGTGTGGAATCAAAAGGCGTAACTCACTAGCGGCAGCACGCGCGTGCTCCCAACATTTAAGCTGAAGGTGCTTTGGGGGCTAGTTGGCACAGTACAAACAGAGGATAACGGAGACGAGACCAGTACCTGGGGAAACACGTCGATCTTCCTTGAGAGTAGGCTCACGCAGGGTAGTTTATAGAGGAGATTGAATACGTGTTCAACGGTACAGCCTGAAACGTCTACACATGTCAAAGAAGCGGGCTTTGGTGGCTCTCTCGGGAAGTTGGCAGCGGCTGAAACGGGAGCAACATGAGTAAGCGGCCAATTTCGGCCGGGCCAGTAGCTTTTCGGAATCGATGAAAGTTGCTGCTACTAAACAGTTTGACCTTGGAAGGAAGCGAATAGGGTCTGGTGGCCCTCTCGGACTTCAAATCCGACGGGCGTCGTCGAAAGGCGGCGTTGCTGGGTTCGATTCCCAGGCGCTTCCGCTTTTTCCCATGAGAGGCGAGTCTTGAACAGAATCCAAGGTGAGCTTGCTAATGTGTCAACACTCGTCGTGGCCCTCACGACGTCAGCGGTTCTCATGGCGGGATGTGTAGCTCGTGCGAGCCTCCAAGAGAGGCTTATTGCTGAGGATCAACGCATCACTGCAGAGGTCATCCGCATCATCGAGGACGAGAAGGGCATCATCACTGCCGATCTAAGCGTTGAAACGAGAGAAGGTGTCGTTGTGCTTTACGGTGTCCAATCTGAGTTGGAATCAATCAGCGCTGTGCTGCGACGAATCTCCCGCGTCCGCGGGGTGGTCGAGGTCATCAACCGCATACGGATAATTCGTGCTGAAGCTGAGCGATCAGACAGAAAGAATCTTCACAGCTTGTAGGGCTACAATCGCCACCATGGCGACGACGGACCGGACCTCGCGGTTACTTACTACGCGGGCCCATGAGAATTTGGTCTCAGGAGGTTTCTGTTGTGGGCTAGGTCGGGGGACGAGCCGCGGCATGAGTCCCGGAACCTCAACCATCAGGTCCTGGTATTCCGCGCCAAAAATCGATTGCAACCGTAGTTCTTCAACGTGAATCGCGGGCAAAAAGAAGGCGATGAACAGTAGTACGTAGCCGAATGTCCACCAGGCTGCATCCTCCACGCTGACTGCGAGTCCTAGGCCCATCAGGAAGCTACCGAAATACAATGGATGGCGAACAAGACGGTACGGACCACCACGAGCCAGTTCAACGTTCTTTTCGAGGTAACCAGCCCCCCAGACACGTGCTGCTTGCCCGAGGATGATCAAGGTCACCCCGATCGTCAGACCGGTCCAATGTGGGTTGCTGAAAGCAACATAGATGAGGATGACAATGATTGTGACCCGGACACGGTTGTGTGCTACCCACCGCCGCCATCGCCTTGTCAGTTCAGCCGGCATGGTATTGATTAACCTGCCTTAGCGACCGAGGTTGATAGACGCTTGAGAGCTGCGCCGACCACATCACCAGAGGGTAGAGTTTCTAGGCAGGCTCTCGTACCCAAAGGGCACCGTCTCTGATGACAGTAGGAACATGGTTGGAGGCTGGTGACGACCTGATCAGCCGGATCAATAGGTCCGAGGCGATGTGGCGAAGTCGGCCCGAAAACTCCCACAGTCGGTGTCTGGTTGGCGACCGCTAAGTGCAACGGGGCGCTGTCGCCGCCGATAAACAACTGAGCGCGGTTCAGCAACGCGGCGAGTTGGGGCAAGGTGGTGGGGAATGCTGCCATGTTGCCTTCGCCAGCTGTGGCTGCTAAGTGATGTGCCGAGCGTTGCTCTCCCGGGCCCCAGCACCAAAAAACAGTCATGCCTGTCTGGCGGTATAGATCCCGACCGACAGCGGTTTGCTGTTCCAGTGACCATCGCTTGCTCTGCCAGTTAGCGGAGCCGTGCATGACGATGAACTTTTCGATACCTAGTTGGTCGAGTTCGGTGCCCACCAGGACCTCGTCTTCCCTGTTGTAAACAGGCGGAAAGCGCCGCTTCGACTTGGACACCCCGGTTGCCTCCACAAGGTGTAGGCTGCGCTCGATGATGTGTGCTTCGGGGTCCGAAGGTGGAGCGCTGACGTCATAGAGTCGGGATGCAAACGGCTCGCGGAGATCGCGGTCGGCAAGTCCCCAAACACGGGCACCTGAAAGACGGGCGAAGATTGCTGACTTCGTCAAGCCCTGGAAATCAAGTGCTAGCCCGTACCGTGCCTCACGAAGTTGGTTTATAGCTCCTCGCATCGATCTAAGAGACTCCGGCCGCCAGAAACTCCGGCGCCAGGCGTGTGTATCGAGTACGTGAACGCTGGGACCGTTTGGGATGCGCCGTAACAGTGGCGCCGCTGCTGGTTCCACCGCCCAGCCCAGATGGGTGGAGGGCCAAGCGTTGCGTAACGCACTATAAGCGGGCAGCGTGTGAATGACGTCACCAATCGAGCTTAAGCGCACGATCAATACACTGCGGGGGGCTCTTTCTCTCAAGCTTCTTCTTGGATCGTGTGCAGGATATCGGTGGTGTTGTGGGTCTTGGGCCCGCCAACGAGAGCGACGCGGACACCGACTCTATGCGCTGTTGCCTTCTCAGGTACACCCGACTTGTAGTCTGTGCCCTTACAGTGAACGTTGGGACGGAGTAGTTCGATCAGACGATCCGCCGTCGGCTCAGCAAAGATCGTGGCGTAGTCCACCATTCCCAGTGCGGTTACAAGCCGTGCTCGATCCTCGCCCCCCATGATCGGGCGACCGGGACCCTTGAGTACCCGCACGGTATCGTCAGCGTTTATGCCGACGACAAGAATGTCTGCCTCAGCCGCAGCGCCTTGCAGGAAGGCAATATGTCCTGGATGTAGTAGGTCGAAGCAGCCGTTGGCAAGAGCGATGGTGAGGTTTTCCTCCCGGCGCCGCGTAGCAAGCACTGCGGCAAGTTCTTCAGGTTCCATGATGGGCGATGTTTGGTATCGACTCACGCTGGCGCCTCCAGTGCAGCTCTTAGCTCGTTCGCTGGGACCGTTGCGGTGCCACGCTTCATTACTGCGAGGGCGGCGGCCACATTGGCGATGCGGGCGGCCTCGAACATCGACGCCCCAGCAATATGGGCAGTCGTGAATGCTGCGATGACTGCGTCGCCGGCACCGGTGACATCGGCGATTTGGTCGGTCCCATAAATTGGCAGGTGATTTATCGTACCGTTGACTTGGAACAGTGACATTCCCCGCGAGCCGCGGGTGATGAGCGCCGCTTCGCACTCCAGCTCTGTAATCAGGCGCCTGCCGGCGTTGTCGAGTTCGTTGCCGAGTGCTCCGGCCGGAATATCTAGTGCCACTTCCACCTCTTCCTCGTTGGGGGCAACGACATTGACTCCTCGATAGTTCATCAACGCGTTGCGTGAGTCAGCTACAACTACAACGCCACGATCGCGCAATGGTTTCGTGATCTCGGAAACGGTCTCAGCGGCAACATTTCCCATCCCGTAGTCGGAGATGAGCAAGGCATCGGCATCTGAGAGACTTGAGGCAAGGGCTTCTCGGATTCTTTGATCGGAAGCATCGGACACAGGCCAGCCTCGGTCGGCGTCTATTCGCAAGATCTGTTGCCGGACAGTGTGACGTCCGCCAGCCATAATCCTGGTCTTCATAGGTGTGAGGGCGTCATTGCGTTCAACGAGGTAAGTTGTGTCGATACCCGCCGCACCGAAGGCGGTGCGCAACTCGTGGCCCGCGTCATCGCCCCCCAAAAAGCCGACCGCCGTTACCTGAGCGCCCAGTGCTGCAGTGTTCATCATTGCGTTACCGGCGCCACCTGGGCGAATCTCCTCACGTTCCCGCCGCACCACTAGAGCCGGGGCCTCACGGGAGATACGGGTACTGGAACCGTAGACAAAGCGGTCTGCGACGACGTCACCCCACACGACAATGCGCGCCTTGGCGAAACTTTCTATCCAAGGGCAGAGGGTTAAGAGCGCTGGCAAATCAGGAGGAGTCAGACTCTGCATGGGATTCGTGGGTGGGCGAAGAAGAACGCGAGTTCTCACCTAGCATAGATTAGGGATGACGCAGACCACCGTACCCCTGCTAGGGTACAACCTAAACAGGATGGGGAAAATCCCTCCCCGGAACTCTTTCTTGGCTTCTTGAAATGGACGCAAGTAGTTAGGGGAGAGCTGATGCTTAGCTTTCGACAGCACTGACCCAGTAGGTTTTAAGCATTCCGTTACAGAGCTGCCCGCCAAAACCCTTCGAGTTTGGTGAGCACTCGATCCGGACTAAGTTTCACCATGCATGCGTGGTCAAGTGGACATTCATCGTAACCACATGGTTGGCAGAAGCGCTGAGTCGAAAGCTCCAGAACATGATCTCCACGTGGGCAGCTCCGCGCTGGGTCCGTAGGGCCAAAAACGACTGCCGTTGGGCGTCCAAGGGCTGCGGACAGGTGAGCACCACCAGTATCGTTGCTGACGATCATGCAGCACTTCATAAGTGCTCTCGCTAGGTCGGTAAGGCTGATACCACTGAGGTTAGCTACTTCTGTTTTGCATGCAGCAATGATGGCGTCGTTTACTGAACGGTCAGCATTACTCCCGAACAGTACTGGATGCATTCCCCATTCTTGGTGCAGGAGATCGATCAAATGAGCGAAAGAGGCTACGGGCCAGCGCTTTGCAGGATCATTGGCAGAACCGGCGAAGATGCCAACGTACGTGTTAGACGGCAGAAGGATTTTTGTTATGCGGTTGTCAGGTTCTGAAATGCGTAGCCGATCGTCATTTGGTCCGGCGGCGACGAATCCAGCGTGCTCAGCAAGACGTGCAAATCGATCTGCCTCGTGAACCATGTGTTTTGGCCGACTCTCGGAAACTACGTCGGTGAGCAATAGTTCGCGACCATCAGTTGCGTACCCGACCCGTCGAGGAATGCCCGCTATGGTTGCTAGTAATGCCGATTCAAAAGAATTGGGCAAAAGCAGGATGGCATCAGCCTGGAAAAGCCGCATATCCGCTACAGCGTGGATCGCGTCGCTAACTCCAGCGACTCCGCATCGGCGGTGGTAGGGGAGATAATTCGAAGGGAGGCCAGATGCCGCCAGTAACTCCAGATAAGGTGATGGTCCCCAAAGCACGGTTCGCTCGCAGGAACGCTGTATGACCCGTAGAACCGGGAGTGCCATCAGGGTGTCACCGAGCCAGGTCGGTAGCCGTACGACCCAGGTACAGTTCACTTGGCCGTCTTTTCATCTGTGGAAGGTGGGCGTGAGCGCCATCGATCGTGGATCCATAACCATGCCTCGGGACAAAGGCGGATATGGCGTTCGATCTGAGTGGTCATTGCAGCGGTGAGTTGCTCGACCTTGTCGGTCCCTTGGATCGATACCCCGGTTGTGTCCAGTGGCTCGATCACAAACCGATATCGTTCACCCTCGGGTACGCAAAACAGCATGATGACCGGGGCGCCGGACCGAACGTGAAGCTGGGCGCTCACGCGCGTGGTGGCTGCCATTTCGCCGAAGAACGGAACAAATGACGCCTGCGATGGAAGAGTATTTTGATCTACTAGCACACCGACAACCTCGCCGGCTCGTAGCGCTCGCAAGGCCGGGCGGACGCCGTTATCCTTATGGATGACACGGGCTCCAGTGCGTGTTCGCAGTCGATTCAGCACAGACTCGACTTGGGGATCGTCGATGGTTCGGACAATTACGTTCATAGGTACACCAATGTGGGCTAGTGCCACCCCCATCAGTTCCCAGTTGCCGAAATGGGCCGTCGTGATCAAGGCTCCGCGCCCCTCGGCGATGGCGGCGTCGAGGTGTTGACGTCCTTCGAAGACGGCGATTTTCCCGAGAGTTTGGTCGTTGAGAGCCGTGCTCCAGAGCATCTCTACAGCCGTGCGTCCAACCTGTTGGAAAGATTTTTGTGCAAGTTGGCGCCGGTGAGATTCGGTAAGCTTTGGGAATGCTAGGAACAAGTTTTTCATAGCCACCGCACGGTGTCGGGCATCAAGAGCCCATGCCAACGACCCGAGAGAACGGCCCACACTGGATGCCACTGGGAACGACAGGTGGGGAATAACGGCCGCTGCGACACGGGTGAAGCTGCCCGCAATACTCATTGTGCTTGCTGGCTCATGCGGCGTCGGGAAGTGAAGAAAGACCAGTAAGGTCTTTGAGCCACGAGACCAGAGTTTCAGGGGAGCTTGTTTGTAGCCGATAGCCCCATACCCATAGTGGGCCCGGGAACGCTTTGTTGGGCAAGCGAACGGCGTCTTTTTCAGTTGTAACCAAAGTGTCGGCCCCACACTCCTGGGCCATTCTGACGACCCTGGTGACGTCTTGCGCACGGAATTCGTGGTGGTCGGGAAAGGCGTACTGCCCTTTCAGGGTGACGCCGTCTGCTTCGAGATCTTCAAAGAAACGCTCTGGCCGGGCGATGCCAGCAAATGCGAAGGCGGAACCTTTGAAACGGATTTCTGTGGCTTCGTTGCTTTCGGTGGTTGGCCATGCCCGTGGAATTTCTTGTCCGAGTGGCCAGCAACAGGGTATTTGACGGGTTAGTTCGAACCGTGGATGTTCGGGGAAACGATTGTGCAACCCCCTCGCTGCCTCGGTATCAGCCCGGACGATCAAGAAACCATCGGCTCGAGTTGCCGCACTGGATGCTTCTCGCAAGCGACCACTTGGTATCGGGGCATCCTCCCAAAATGGTTGCTCTGGATTGACGATCAGCAAGTTAGCGTTTCGCGCCAGACGCAGGTGTTGAAATCCGTCGTCGAGCAAAAATACGTCTGGTGTCACTGCTGCCGCCGTTAGCGCAACATGAGCCGCTTCCTCTCGGCGTTTGGCCACCACGACCGGGACTGTTGGCAGAACTGATGCCAACCAGAAGGGCTCATCCCCCGCTTGGTCAACCTCGACGATCGGCCCACGGGCGTCTCCGTGAGAGACCAACAGTGCCGCCGTGCTTCTACGCCGGTAACCGCGGCTTAGAATCGCAGGCTGGATACCGGCTTCTGAGAGAAGGCTTGCAATCAGCGCTGTGGTTGGGGTTTTTCCGGCCCCGCCGACCGAAAGCGCGCCAATGCTGATCACGGGACGTTCCAAGTTAAGGCATGGTAGCCAGCCGCTCTCATAGAGCGATGCACGGAAGCTGGTTAGCATACCCCAGGTTGATCCCAAAATACTTAGCATGGGCTGTATCCTACCCGTCAGACTCAGTGATAAGACTTGCCACGACGCGAGCTGTGCGGCGGCCGGCTGAAGCGTCGCGCAACGCAACCCGACGTGCCAGCCCTCCGATCTTCCGCCGCCGCGCATCATTCGCTAGTATCGCCGACCAAACATCCCCAAGTTCCTCGGTTCCCTGGACCTGGATTCCACCTCCGGATTCCAGCATCTCTGTTGCCAAGCTGGCGAAATTTTGCATGTGGGGCCCGAAGATGACTGGTTGTCCGTAGATAGCTGGCTCCAGAAGGTTGTGTCCTCCACTGTCGACGAGGCTTCCTCCGACAAAGCTGGCTAATGCCAACCCATAGGCGGCTGGTAGCTCGCCGATGGAATCTAACAAGAGCACTTCTGCATCGACCGGACCTCCGATACTACGGCGGCGGCACTTCCATCCCGCAGCGGTCACCGTCTGGGCAACCTGATCGAAACGCTCTGGATGACGTGGCGCAATTAGTAAAAGGGTCGACGGATTTGTTGCCCGAGCAACGCGAAAAGCCTCGAGGACGAGCTCCTCTTCTCCAGGCATCGTGCATCCAGCTGCGAGTAGAGGTGGGTCGCCATTGAGACTAAGTTGCTCAGCAAGTTCTTGGCGGGAGTGAACCGATGAGGTCAGCACCAGTGCGTCGGCCTTAAGATTGCCGGTTGTGAACACGCGTTCTGGGGGGATTCCAAGGTTACGAAAGCGCGCGGCCTCCCGGTTGGTCCGGGCACAGACGATCGATAATTGAGAAACGATTTTCCTCATAAGGCATCCGAGACGGCGATAGCTTCCAAGTGATGAACTTGAAAGCCGCCCGTTGACCAAGGCAATGGGGATGTCTCTCTGGTTACATGCATTCAACAGATTAGGCCAGATCTCAGTTTCAACCAGTACCACGGCGCGCGGTTGCAAAGTGTCGAAGTACGGGCTTATAGCCCAGGGAAGGTCGACGGGGCAATAGAAACAGGCTGCAGTGTTCGCCTTTTTTGCCAACGCCTGTCCTGTGTCCGTGGTAGTTGAAAGCACCACCGGGATCTCCGGAAGCAACTCGGCGAGGTGGCCGAGTAAGCCGCGCGCAGCATGGACTTCCCCCACCGAAACTGCGTGGACCCAAATAGCTCCGGGCTGGACGTTGGCGACGTGCTTTGGCACTTTGCCAAAGCGCTCCCTAATTCCGCTGCGGTAGGTGCCGCTTCGGATTATGCGCCAGATGACACGCGGAGCGTAGGCGCACAACCCAATCAGGTAGAGGAGGGTATAAGCGACATACATGGCAACTTTAAGGAATGGCGCCGATGATCGCCAAGTTTCTCAGGCGGGGAAGACGATTATACCCTGAGGTGCGACAATCAGTTCATGGATGATGAGTTAATGGCAAATTGTAGACCGCTGCGGTCATTGCTGGACCTTCCCGCCAGTCGGTGGCGAGAGGTGCTCGATCATAAAACGGGGGATGGGTACCGGGGTGACCAGATTGCTAACTGGGTATTCAAACACGGAGTCTTCTCGTTCGATGATATGGAGAACGTTCCACAGAAGCTTCGTCGAGATCTCGCTGCTCGCTACACCGTCGTTCCTCCGGAGGTCGCGGCCCGTTTTGAATCTGTTGACGGCACACAACGTTTCTTGCTTGAACTCCAAGATGGCCAAAAAGTTGAGTCGGTATACATGCCATATTCCGATCGTGTCACGCTCTGTATCTCGTCTCAGGTTGGTTGCCGATTTGCCTGCACTTTCTGCCAAACTGGCTCCATGGGATTGCAGCGTTCACTGACCGCCGGGGAAATCGTTGGGCAAGTGCTACGGCTGCGGGCCGAGCGAGGCTGGCTCTCGCGTCCAGTCAACGTCGTTTTTATGGGGCAAGGTGAGCCGCTAGACAATATTGATGCGGTTATTCTCGCGATTCAGGCGTTACAGGACCCCGCTGGACCCGGCCTCAGTTGGCGCCGCATCACGGTCTCGACTGTAGGCATAGTGAGTGCGATTCAACGACTCTCGGAGATGGGGGATTCACGGCCGCGACTCGCTGTTTCACTGAATGCCAGTACCGACGAAGTGCGTTCTGAGATCATGCCGATCAACCGCAGATGGCCAATAGAAGTGTTACTTAGTGCGTTGCGTGATGTCGATTGGCGGAAGGGTGAGCGCGTGACGTTCGAGTACGTGATGCTTTCGGGTATCAACGACGGGACTGACCATGCACGGCGTCTTGGCGATTTATTGAGAGGCCTCCCAGCTAAAGTCAATCTGATTCCTTGGAACTCTGTGTCGATGCTTCCGTATCGGCGCCCGAGCTTGAAAAGTGTTGAGCGTTTTCGGGTTATGGCCCGAGCCACCGGGCTTGACGTGCTGGTGCGTTATAGCCGAGGTGCCGACATTGCAGCCGCATGTGGGCAGTTGCATACTTCCGAGGTTACGTTACCTCCAGACACATTAAGGTAACCAGTTCCCTAGAGGCCCTCTTCCACCAGTCGTTCCTGCAATTCGCTATCCATATGAATAACCTTGTCGATTTGGGAAGCTCGCTCGTCTGCAACTTTGCGGGCAATATCTTCGTCTGAAATTGCGATAATTCTTGCCGCTAGATGGGCCGCGTTTACCGCGCCAGCCTTGCCAACACCAACGGTACCTACCGGTACGCCACCGGGCATTTGTACAGTTGCGAGTAAAGCGTCAAACCCCCCCAGCGACGAAGCTACCAGTGGAACGCCGATGATTGGTAAGGCGCTGTGTGCAGCTAGTGCACCTGCGAGGTGTGCAGCAGCTCCTGCTCCAGCAATCAGCACCTTGATGCCGCGACTGGCCGCGGCGCGTGCGTATTCGCCGACGGCGTCGGGAGCACGGTGAGCGGAGATCACCCGAACTTCATATTCGATGCCATATCCTTTTAAGACCTTTATCCCGTTCATCATCACGTCTAGGTCTGAACCACTACCCATAACCATTGCAACCTGGGGGGAACTCATTGCTTGTTTTCTCCGCGGCGACCGATGTCGCTCCTGTAATGCATGCCCTCGAAGCTAATCTTCTCGATCGCTCCGTAGGCATTTGAAAGAGCCGTGTCGAGCGAATCACCCAACCCGGTGATGCTTAATACACGTCCACCGTTGGTGACCAGCTGGTCTCCCTCGCGGGCGGTGGCCGCATGAAACACGAGGACATCATCCATGGTCTCTTCAAGTCCGTGGATGGGCAGGCGGAGTGGGCTCTTGCCTGGATACCCAGGCGCCGCCAACACAACACAGGCCGCATGCCTGCCACTCCATTGGATCGGCCCGCCGCCGCCGTCACCGTTGGCGATTCCGTTGAGACGGAGCGCTAAATCTTCGTTAAGGAGAGGGATCACTACCTGCGTCTCCGGATCACCGAAACGGCAATTGAATTCAAGTACTTGGGTCCCCTGGTCAGTTAGCATCAAGCCGGCGTAGAGAACGCCTTGGAACGCTCGACCCTCTGCCGCCATGCCATCAACGGTGGGCTGTAAAACTTCCTTTAGGATCCACTCGGTACCGGCTTCGTCAAGCACATGGGTGGCTGGCGCATAGGCTCCCATGCCACCCGTGTTTGGGCCTTTATCTCCATCGTATACGGCCTTGTGATCCTGGGAGACAACGAGCGGTACAGCCTTCTCCCCATCACAGATCGCCATACAAGTTGCTTCGACGCCACGAATGAACGCCTCAACTACGAGCCGCTTCCCCGCGTTACCGAACACCTGTTCCAGCATCGCTGCTCGCACCGCCGCATCGGCTTCGTCAGGGTCATTGCAAATGACGACCCCCTTGCCAGCTGCTAGGCCATCAGCTTTTACGACCAAAGGGTAGCCCCACGGCGAGTCAGCGACGAAATTGAGAGCTGGATTCAATTCATCGAAAATTTTGAACGCCGAGGTTGGGATGCCGTGCCGCCCCATGAACTCCTTGGCGAATGCCTTGCTCCCTTCAAGAATTGCCGCGTTTTTCGAAGGTCCAAAGCAGGCTACTCCATCGGCCCTGAGTCGGTCAGCTAACCCCGCCGTCAGCGGCACCTCGGGACCGACGACGACCAGATCAACATCTCTGTCGACAGCAGTAGCCACCAGCATGTCGACGTTGTCCGCAGGAATGTTCCAACATTGCGCCTGTAGTCCGATACCGGCGTTTCCCGGTGTGCAGTAGATGTTGTTGACCGACTTGCTATTGGCGAGGCTCCACACGAGAGCGTGTTCCCGGCCACCGCCACCAACTACGAGTACGTCCATGGAAGGAACCCGGAATTGACTGGATATTGAAGAGTCGTATGGAGCGCTTGAGAGATACAAGCGAAGCGATTATCGCATGAGGTCAAGTTCGAATCACCTCGTGGCTTGTGTCGGGGTGGTTGGTGGGGCGGCAATAGCATTGTTTTTTGCCTGCCATAGCCACATAACCAAACCTGGGACCCAGATCGCAAACCGCACCCAGATAGGCTCTACAAAGGTTGAGTTAGCGTCGACCAGAATCCAGTAAGAGAGTGGGGCCAAAGCGGTGAGCGTGATCCAGCCGATATCGAGCGCGGCGGCAGCGAGGGGGAGCGGCCACAACAGGTACCAAGGATGAATTGCTGGAAGCAGGAAGATAGCGAGCAATAGGAGCCAGTAGCTGGCCCGAACCGGGTCCGTACCTCGACGCCAGAACGCGTACATCGCGCCGAAACTCACCGCAGCAGCGATGGCTTTAGAGAACGGCTCGGAGCCGGTGACACTACGCAACAAAAAGAATCCGGCATCGTTGAATAGCCATCGGCCAGTGTAATCGAGCCACGGCTGTAGCAGTCCGAGCCTTGCGTCAGCGAACGGAAGATATCCAGCAACGATTACAGCGGCAACCAGACCGATGTGCCAGGGTGGACGCTTTGTCAGCATCAATGGCAACCAGATCAGCGGCCAAGTCTTGACAAGTGTGCCCGCTGAAAAGGCGAATGTCGAAAGCAGACTTTTGTTGCTGATGCTCGCTAGCACCCCCAGCATAAGCGCTGCTGTTGGCCAACTGTCAAAGTGTCCATTTGAAGCTGATTCGAGTACCGCCAGTGGGCTCCAAGCGTAGAGAGCGATACGCCACTCAGGTAGCTTCCAACGCCGTAGGCAACCGAACAGCAAGCCTATACACAAGAGGTCGCCGAGTGTTGCCATCGCTTGGAAGGCAATAAGGCGAGAGTCAAGTTGGTAGGTAACCCGGAACAGCCATTGTGCTAGTGGGCCGTATATGGTGCGTATGGCAGGGTAGTTAATGCGCAGCCAGAGCGGATCCCGGAGCGCGGCCAACTCCGACGAAGCCGGGGGTTCGGTGTAGGGGTTTAAGTTGGCTGCTTGGACGCGACCATCCCAACGATATCGATATATATCGTCAGACAAGCTTGGTGGCACCGCCAGCAACATTACTCGAAACCCGATGGCTCCCAACACGATCGCGATTACGAGGACTTTTCTGGTTCGAGAAGGAAACCTCGACCACTGCCGATGTAACCATAGACACGCAAGGGCGTAGACGAATCCGGCGCCAAGGAGGATGATGATGGAGCGCCGTGGTGAACCACGGAGGTCGTGAAGATGGATCAATGCCAGATAAAATATGGCTATCCCTAACCACCAGCCGAACAGCTTAGCGAGAGGCTTCGACGCTTCGAATCTCATCCCGATATGACGATCGCCACGTTTATGCAATTTCCGACCCTCGCGGGTGCCTGGCTTGGTGCCTACTATGTCGTGTTGTTGTTGCTCGCCGTTTACGGAATTCATCGGCTTGTAATCGTGGCGCTTTATCAATTTGGCCGTTCGAGTGCGCCGGGGGACCTCAATACAATGAAAGAATGGCCCCAGGTAACTGTACAGCTTCCGTTGTTCAACGAGTTATATGTCGCCGAACGGTTACTTAAGGCTGCCGCAGCCATTGATTATCCGGCCGAGTGTTTTGAAATACAGGTACTTGATGACTCTACCGATGGGACCTATGAAATCGTGGCGCGCACGGTTGCTGAACTGCGCCGGAGCGGTGTTGCTATTAACCACTTGCACCGGACCGATCGGCAGGGTTTCAAGGCTGGGGCTTTGGCGTCTGGGCTTGGCAGCGCCCGCGGTGAGTTTATTTGTGTCTTTGACGCTGACTTCCTTCCGCCTCGGGATCTATTGAAACGTTCTTTGCCACACTTTGGCTCGCCCGAAGTCGGGATGGTACAGGCTCGTTGGACCCATTTGAATCGTGATTATTCGCTGCTTAGCCGGGCCCAAGCACTACAGTTGGACGCTCATTTTGTCATCGAGCACGCTGCCCGTAACCGGTCGGGTCGCTTCTTTAATTTTAATGGGACTGCTGGGATTTGGCGGCGAGAAACAATCGAGGACGCTGGCAATTGGCAACACGATACGCTTACCGAAGACCTTGATCTCTCATATCGAGCCCAAGTGCGCGGATGGCGCTTTATCTACTTGAATCACGTTGAAGCTCCTGCAGAACTGCCAGTTCAGATCAGCGGGCTTAAGAGCCAACGGCACCGGTGGACCAAAGGTGCGGTGCAGACAGCCCGCAAGATGCTCGGGTCCATATGGCATAGTCCCGTTCCATTGCGCGCCAAGATAGAAGCAACCTTTCACCTGACAGCGAACGTTAACTATCCGCTTAATTTAGCTCTCTCAGTCTTAGTCTTCCCCGCTATGTTGATTCGGATGAAGACTGGATTCGAAGGATTCTTATTGGTCGATTTGCCGGTGTTTTTGTGTGGGACACTTTCGGTCTATGCCTATTATCTTTTGGCGCAGCGTGAACTCGGTCGCCTTAATTCCGCTGTGTTCAAATCGCTTCCGGGCTTGATCCTCATGGATACAGGGTTGGCCGTGAACAACACTATGGCAGTTCTTGAAGGCTTTAAGCGAGACACTGGTGAATTCGTGCGCACCCCGAAATTTTCTCTGGCCCGAACCGCAGATGATTGGACCGGTAAAGCGTACCGTGGTGGCGACAGCTGGATTTGTGGAATCGAGTTAGCTATCGGACTTTACTTCAGTGTGACTGTGGTGGTTGCCATTCAGCTTGGCATGTGGCCGGCATTGCCATTTTTGATGTTGTACCAGGCTAGCTATCTCTACATTGGCCTCCTGTCATTGATTCAGAGGCGTCGAGAAATAAGCGCCGCCGTGCTTGCCAGTTCATGAAGATTGGGCCTATTGACGCCGTGATTGCGGCGGCGGGAAGTGGAGCTCGTCTCGGAGCCGACACGCCGAAGGCTTTTGTAGAGATCGGCGGCGTTCCTCTATTGCGCTACGTACTTAGCACTCTGGAGTCTCTTGGGGTTGGGCGGACTGTCGTTGCTGTGCCCGCTGACGATATTGATCGTTGGACTGACAGGGTGTTCGAAATAGCCAAACATCCCCTTCAGGTGGTCGCGGGCGGTTCGACAAGGCAAGCATCTGTACATGCGTGCCTTGAGGCTTTGCAAGAAATTACTGACCCTAAACAAGACGGTCGAGATCGCATCGTAATGGTTCACGACGGGGCAAGACCATGCGCAAGCTTCGACCTGTGGCGGCGAGTTGCAGAAGCAGCAACCACTTATGGGGCTGCGATACCTGTTTTGCCTTCGGTGGATTCGCTCAAGCAACTGGATCACAGTGGTGACGAGGTGAGATCGATCGATCGCACCCGCATTGTTCGGTCCCAAACGCCGCAAGGGTTTCGCTACCCTGTGTTGATTGCTGCGCACGCTGCTGCGACAGCATCCGGAACCGAAGCGACTGATGATGCGACCTTGGTCGAGTTGTCTGGACATCCAGTAAGAGCTGTACGGGGAGAAATGGAGAACATCAAAGTGACCACTCCGCTTGATCTTGACTTGGCAGCCCAGCAACTAATAGGCGAAAGGTCGACTGTTATGCCGATGCGGGTTGGTTATGGCTATGATATTCACCCGCTTGTTGAGGGTCGGCGGCTTGTCCTCGGTGGAGTGGAACTCGAGTACGAACGTGGGTTAGATGGGCATTCCGATGCCGATTCGCTAGTGCACGCAATTATTGACGCTCTCCTCGGGGCAGCTGGTTTAGGAGACATCGGCCAGAAGTTTCCTTCTGACGATCAGCAGTGGAAAAATTCCGACAGCCTCGCTCTATTGAAAATTGTTGTTGATGATCTCGCCATTGCTGGTTACCAACCGGGCAACGTTGATGCGACGATTTTGGCTGAGGAGCCGCGTTTGGTACCGCATCTCGGACTGATACGGCATCGCCTTGCCGAGAGGCTTGACCTCCCGGTGGGTGCGGTCAACGTTAAGGCTGCCCGGGGAGAGGGCATGGGTAGTATAGGGCGGGGTGAGGGTATCGCAGCGCACGCTGTTGCAACTGTGTTGGCCGTGGCACAGAGTTGAGCTAAGTGTGAGTGAATGGCTATCGGGTCGCCGCGTGGTCCGCGAAATTCTACGTGGATCAAACCGAGAGATTGATTCCATTTGGGTCGAGAGAGGGGCAACCGGTCAGGTCCTCGACGAGATTCGGTTAGCAGCAGAAATCCGTGAGGTAGAATTTCGTGAGGTGGAGGCCGACGAATTCGCCGGCCTCCACCTTCCGGACGCACAGCGTGTCGCGGCAAGATGTGGTTCCTTCCGCTATCGTGACGAGGGAGATCTGCCCAGAGCATCGGGCAAATCCGGTGTTCTAGTGGTGCTTGACCATCTTGAGGATCCGCAAAACACCGGGGCGATTATGCGGACTGCTGAGGTTGCTGGATGTCTCGGTGTTTGCATCCCGAAGCGTCGATCCGCCATGGTGACTCCTGCCGTTGTGCGGGTTTCGGCAGGTGCTACCGAGCACCTCGATATATACCGGATTGGCAATGTTGCCAACTTGGTCAGGTGGTTGCAGGATAACGGCTACTGGACAGTGGCGCTTGATGCTGAGGGTGAAGAACCCTGGAGCCAGGTTGACTACCGGGGACATATAGCCTTGGTCGTGGGGTCGGAGGCTAAAGGCGTGCAGCGGTTAGTGAGGGATAGGTGCGACTACCGGGTGGGGTTGCCTCTGCGTGGGAAAGTGGGGTCACTCAACGCGGGCGCGGCGTTTGCTGCCGTCATGTATGAGGTTGTCAGGCAGCAGACGGCGTGAGAAGAAGGGAGCGGGCTGCCCATTTTTGTTGCTTCTGGCAATTTCTTGCCAGGCCTCGGGAGGCCGCTTATCATCTGGTTTCATCGCTGGCGTAGCTCAGTTGGGAGAGCAGCTGATTTGTAATCAGCAGGTCGGAGGTTCGAGTCCTCTCGCCAGCTCCTTAATTCTCATGGGGAGTTGCCCGAGTGGACAATGGGAGCAGACTGTAAATCTGCCGGCGCATGCCTACGGAGGTTCGAATCCTCCACTCCCCACTATATACTTGGAGTTGAACTTTGAGTTCAATCGTAGAGTCGGGCCAGAATTTAACCTGGCTTGGCTAGCATGCGGCGTGGTCTGCTGTTAAAATCCGGCTCTCAAATTTGGGGTAAGTTGCGCGTCATCCGGCTGTTGGGGCGGGAATAGCTCAGTTGGCTTAGAGCACCAGCCTTCCAAGCTGGGGGTCGCGGGTTCGAGTCCCGTTTCCCGCTCTTCCTTGTCTTGAAGCCGCCGTGTCCGCGGTGTCCGTCAGTGAGGTCTGAGGAACGCAGCATCTGCGGCATCTAACATGTAGTGGGGCCCACGTGGCTCAGTGGTAGAGCGCTTCCTTGGTAAGGAAGAGGTCACCGGTTCAATCCCGGTCGTGGGCTCCATTCCCACTTTCGGGTAAAACATCGACGGGCGGTGCGTGGCACCGAGAGGATTGCAACGTCTGCGGAGGTAATTGATGGCGAAAGAGAAATTCGAACGTACGAAGCCGCACGTTAACGTGGGAACAATCGGACACGTTGACCACGGCAAGAGCACGTTGACGGAAGCGATCACCTTAGTCCAAAGCAAACAGGGGCTGGCCGAGCACGTACCTTTTTCGAGCATTGACAAGGCTCCGGAGGAGCGTGAGCGGGGAATCACGATCGCGATCGCCCATGTCGAGTACGAGACTGAGGCACGACACTATGCTCATGTGGACTGTCCTGGCCACGCTGACTATGTGAAGAACATGATCACGGGTGCGGCGCAGATGGACGGGGCAATTCTGGTGGTGTCGGCAGCGGACGGTCCGATGCCGCAGACGCGCGAGCACATTCTGTTAGCACGGCAGGTGGGGGTTCCAGCGCTCGTTGTGTTCCTGAACAAGACAGACCAGGTGGACGATGAAGAACTACTTGAGCTGGTGGAACTCGAAGTCCGGGAGCTGCTGAGTGCGTATGAGTATCCAGGCGACGACATTCCAGTCGTGCAAGGTTCAGCGCTCAAGGCGGTGGAGGCCGGTGGCGAGGGGGAGGCAGCCGAGCCGATTGCGGCACTGATGGAGGCGCTGGATAGTTCCATCCCGCAGCCGGAGCGTGAGATCGACAAGCCGTTCCAGATGCCGATTGAGGATGTTTTCACGATTTCAGGCCGCGGTACGGTGGTGACGGGGCGCATCGAGCAAGGAATCGTGAAGACAGGTGAAGAAATTGAGATTATCGGCATTCGGGATACGCAGAAGAAGGTGGTTACGGGCGTGGAGATGTTCCGCAAGATTCTTGATGAAGGTCAGGCGGGGGATAACGTCGGTGTGCTGCTGCGTGGAACGGACCGGGACGAGGTGGAGCGCGGGCAGGTTCTGGCGGTGCCGGGGTCGATCACGCCGCATACCAAATTCGCTGCAGAAGTCTACGTGTTGACAAAGGAAGAGGGAGGGCGGCACACGCCGTTTTTCAAGGGCTACAGGCCGCAGTTTTACTTCCGGACGACAGACGTGACCGGGTCGGTGGAGTTGCCCGATGGTATCGAGATGGTGATGCCGGGAGACGCCATTACGTTTAAGGTGGAGTTGATTTCACCGATCGCTATGGACAAGGGGCTGAAGTTCGCCATCCGTGAGGGTGGTCGGACCGTTGGTTCTGGAATCATCACCGAAATTACCGACTAGGGAGCGGAACCGAAGTAGTACCGGATGGTTGGGAGGCCAGTAGCTCCAATTGGTAGAGCACCGGACTCCAAATCCGGGGGTTGGGGGTTCGAATCCCTCCTGGCCTGTCAATAAGGCTCTTTCGAGATGATTAAGCGATTCATTCAGTTTTTAAAGGAGGTACGGGCTGACTTCCACAAGGTCACGTGGCTGAAGCCGAAGGAAGTTTATGGCACCACGATCGTAGTAATCGTGACTTGTTTCGTGTTCGGTTTCTTCTTGTGGGCGGTCGACCTCGTAATGGGACGGATAGTCACCGGGTTGTACGGGTACTTCAGCTAGACAGCTTTGCACAACTGCTGAGATGGTGAGCGCGTTGGAACAGAGTGAGCAGATAGAGTCGGCAGGCGACAACGACGAGGCTGTAGTTGACCTTACGGCACTAGCTTCCGAAGCGGACGTCGAAGTCGCTCCGGAACCAATGTCGATGGGGGATGAAGAGCCAGATGACGGCATGCATTGGTATGTTGTCCACACATACTCCGGGTACGAACGAAAAGTACAGCAGAGTCTCGAGGAGAGAATCCGAACGCTAGAACTTGGCGATCAGGTAGCGGAGCTGCTCATTCCCACCGAGGACATCGTCGAGATGAAGTCAGGTAAAAAGGTGGTAACGGCGAAGAAGTTTTTTCCCGGCTACCTCCTAATTCGTATGGCGATGAATGATGGCCTGTGGCATGTGGTTAAGAACACACCTCGAGTGACGGGCTTTGTTGGTTCCGGTTCGAAACCGATCCCTTTGCCGCCACACGAAGTCAAGAAGATCGTCAACCGGATGGAGGAGTCAGTTGAGGCTCCTAAACCGAAATTCCAGTTTCATAAGGGCGAATCCGTGTGCATTATTGACGGCCCGTTCACGAACTTCCAAGGAAAGGTCGATGAAGTCGATGTGCGGCGCAATACGCTGAAGGTCATGGTTTCAATCTTCGGACGAAACACACCTGTAGAACTCGATTTTTTTCAGGTAGAAAAAGTTTAGCGTGACTGTGACGAATCAGGCGGGGTAGTTATCGAATAATGGCTAAACCAAAAGGAAAACCGGTATTGGCGCAGATCAAACTGCAGATCCCTGGCGGGAAGGCGACACCGGCCCCTCCGGTGGGTCCCGCCCTTGGCCAGCATGGGGTCGCTATCATGGACTTTTGCCAGGCATTCAATGCCGCAACCAAGGATAAAGGTGGCCTCATTACCCCGGTAGTAATCACAGTCTACCAAGACCGAACTTTCAGCTTTATTACTAAGACACCTCCCGCAGCTGTGTTGCTGAAACGGGCCGCTAACATTGTTTCGGGAGCCGCCGAACCCAACAGGGAAAATGTTGGCACGGTGACGCGAGAGCAGCTCAAGGAGATCGCACGTACCAAGATGCCCGACCTGAACGTCAACGATGTCGACGCTGCGATGAAAACTATCGCTGGCACAGCGCGCTCGATGGGGATCAAGATCGAGGGAGCCGGGGAAGGGGCCTGAATATGCCGAAGCATGGAAAGCATTACGCTGCGGCACTCGAGGCCATCGAGGATCGTGAATACCCGCTTGACGAGGGGGTTGCAGTTGTCAAAAAGAACTCTTTTGCCAAGTTTGATGAGACCGTCGAAATTGCTCTGGTGCTCGGCGTCGACCCGAAGCACGCTGACCAGTCGGTTCGTAGCACCGTTCTGCTCCCGCACGGGACCGGAAAGAGCAAGAGAGTTGCGGTGATCGCTCAGGGCGAAAAGCTAAAGGAGGCAGAGGCGGCAGGTGCCGATGTGGTTGGTGGCACAGACCTCTGCACCCGGATTGCTGAAGGCTTTCTTGAGTTCGATGCGGTTGTTACAACACCCGACATGATGCGCGATGTCGGCAAACTTGGCAGAGTGCTCGGCCCGCGCGGCTTGATGCCGAATCCCAAGGCTGGAACTGTCACATTTGAGGTTGGCAAAGCGGTGGAAGAGATACTGGCCGGCAAGCTCGAATTCCGTGTCGACAAGAACGGTGTCGTGCACGCGCCCATAGGCAAGGTTTCATTCGAAGAAGCGGCGCTCAGTGACAACATTCGCGCTTTGAGCACTGAGATCTTGCGGGTGCGACCGGCCGCAGCAAAGGGTAAATACCTAAAAAGCGTTCACCTTGCTTCGACCATGGGCCCCGGAGTGTCGATCGACCCCGGTGACCTGATACCGACGAAATAGCGAACAATGGCCATTGATCGGGCACAGAAAGAACAGAATGTGAAACAGTTGCGGGCCGATCTCGCTGGAATTCCGCATGCGATTCTGGTCGATTTCAAGGGGCTTGATGTTGCTAACGCGACGAACCTTCGACGGAAGCTCCGCGAGGATGAAGCGAATTTCAAGGTGGTGAAAAACTCAACCGCACTGCGTGCTATCGAGGATCTTCCGCTCGCTGAATTCAAGGACCTTTTCGTTGGTCAGACGGCGATCGCCTATACCGACGGTGATGTTGTCAGCTTCGCCAAGACACTACGCGAGTTCGGGAAAGAGTTTGAGACGCCGAGCTTCAAAGGCGGCATCATCGATGGTGCGCCAATCTCCGCGGAGGAATTCGAGCAACTTGCCAAGTTGCCGAAGCGCGACGAGCTGATTGGCAAGGCTTTGTACCTTATGAACTACCCGATTCAAGGCTTGGCCACGGTTCTCGGGGGCATCTTGACGGGTGTCGTGACGGTGTTGGACCAGATCCGTGACAAACGGGAGCAGGAGGGCGAGGCGGAACCTGTGGAAACTAGCCACCAAGAGGGGCCCGTCGAGGGAGTTGTTGAGGCTGAAGAAGAAGCTGAGGCCGAGGGAGTTACAGCAGCCTCTGAGGAAGCTCAGGACGCAGCGCCCGATTCGGTAGAGGAAGAAGGGCCCGTCGAGGAAGAAGTTGCTGAGGCTGAAGAAGAAGCTGAGGCCGAGGGAGTTACAGCAGCCTCTGAGGAAAC
>Ga0310123_10000903_pt1 | contig 25828 bp, 21 predicted proteins | sample CB6_AW_1057_MG_FD_203505 | JGI IMG/M metagenome (GOLD analysis project Ga0310123, IMG submission 203505) | Marine microbial communities from Western Arctic Ocean, Canada - CB6_AW_1057 | ecosystem: Environmental > Aquatic > Marine > Oceanic | place: Canada: Western Arctic Ocean | collected... | reverse complement strand
AATCGCTCAGGTCAACGTCGCGATCGAGGTCGCTGTCACCACCAAGGTAGGGAGAACCATAACCGTTCTCTGTGGCTGCGCTGGCGAGCCAGTCGTTGATGGCCGTGGCACCGCCGCCTGCCAGAGTATCAAGATCCGCAATGTCACAGCTGCTGTCACCGGTGAGGTCACATGCTGGACCCTTACCGCCTGCAATGGTGAAGTTCACCAAAAACAGTGCGACCACTACCCATACGAGCGTCAGCTTCGCAGCGCTCGACTTCTTCATACTCGACATAGTCATTCTCCCTATGAAAAAAAATAATGTTCTTTGGCGACGTCTCATGGACGCATAAAAAAGCCACTGTCACCCTGTGCAGTAGCTACACAGAACGCCAGCGGCTTCTCCGAAGTCCAAGAGCGGTTCTTCAACTGGGACTGATGTTTCATTATCAGACTACCCGGGTTGACCATAGCAACTAAACACACATACTCGCCCCAAGGTCAGGAACAGCCTTGAGGCATTTGACTAGTTTACCAACAAAAATAACGATTACAAGAGATAGGCTAAGTTTTCCCCACAAATAGTTGAGAGAGTGTCTGGAAAATGTAGCGAGCCAGCCGGGCCAAATTTCGCAAGAACTGTCTACAAGTTGACCAATTTTCAAGAAGTGTTCAGACTTTGAAACATGCCGGGCCTCTCAATCCAGGGGGCAGAGGAATTTTCTGGGTTTTGTGTTGACAGCAAACCGTTTGCCCCGCAGTTGGTCGGGCGTTACCAGCCGACGCTGCTAAAGCCATACATACGATCTATTCAGGGCTGTTTTACGTCATAGCAAAACAGGAGTTCTTGATCGCGGAGGTACAATCGCCCATCAACAATGACCGGATGGGTCCAAATTCGACCGGAAGGTTTGCGCCGTTGCGACTGTGGGTCCAACGTAAAACGTCCTCGTTCGTTCCAGTGTTCAGGCGAAGCGTCGACCAGCGCGACGATTCCTTCTTCTTTATCCAAGCAGTAAAACATTCCATCAGCATATGCGATTGACCCTTTTCCGAACTCATCCCGGTTGCGCCAGACCCGTTCACCAGATTCAAAATTCTGGCACAGCCAGCCGACTCCGTCAGAATAACCATAGATGTGGTTGTTCAACAGGATCACACCTCCGTGATGATTCTTCATGAGTTTGTTGTCAAATACTTCCAATACGGAATTGTCCGGACTTATCTCCACCAGTTTGCATCCTGCGCCGTATCCAGAGGTAACGTAGACTCGATTTCCATCGCAGATGGGAGTTGTACAGACAGCAACACTGCCTCGCCAGTCTGTTTGCCAAACGAGGCTTCCGTCCCCGGCCGCAATCGCAACCAGATGTTCCTGGGTAATTTGGAGGTATTGTCGGATTCCGTTGATTTCAGTCACAATCAAGGAAGCGTATTGTGCTTCATCGGTGAATTCGGAGCTCTGCCAAATCAGATTCCCATTCTGTTTCGCCAAAGCCACGATGGCGCCTTCTGTTCCACCTGGAGTACACACGATCTGCGGGCCATCCACCAGAACCGACTCACAATATCCCCAGTTGGGTAGCGAACCGCCAAAATCTTGCATGTTCCTGCGCCAAAGGACCGCACCGTCCGTTGCCTGGACAGCAATCAGGTCCCCCTGAGCACCTAGTGCATACACAAAATCTCCGTCACTTGTAGGTGTCCCTCGGGGTCCATTGCCCCATCGGTTTTCGTATTCCGGTCCAATCCCGACAGACCAGATCTCGGAGCCTGAACGTGAATCCAAGGCAATTAACTGCTCGGCACCACCACGTGATCCCATGATATAGAGCCGATCGTGTACGACAGCAGGCCCGGAAAATCCAATGCCAGCCGATTGAAACAGCCAGAGACGGCGTGGACCCGCTTCCGGCCATTGTTTGAGCAGTCCCTCTTCGTTCGACAAGCCCGTACGTTGTGGCCCGCGCCATTGTGGCCAACTTGGTCGGTCAGCTTCTGCCAACGAGACCATGGAGGTTAAACATAACACAACGGAGAATAGGAGAAGTTGGACACGTCTCATGCGAATTGGACCTGCAAATTCTGATGTTGGATTGTGGTGAGTAGGGGATCGTAGAATTTCTCAGAAGATGACAGAAGTCTTTGCGTAAGTTCACCCCATGAGAAACAGAAGAATAAGTGACGCGGTGACTCTCGGCAAGGGACAGCCATAGGTGCGAGGTAGTTTCCAAGTGGCCATCAGAGATGCGTTGCCTGCTGCTTGACTCCGCTATAATCAGTGCAAATCCCGTAGTAAACTGGTGGTCCGACTCCAATGCGACACAAGGGCGCATGGAGAACTGAAGGGCTATTTGCTGGCCATCGTATTTGTTCTCGTGACAAGAAAGCGTTGCGGGGCACTGGACAAGCGGCACGATCATGTCGAAATTCAAAGCCTGTCACTGTTGTGGAATGATACACCAGTTACCCGCTCTGACGTTTGGCCAGATGGCCACGTGTGTGCGCTGTCATGCGATTCTTAAAAAACCAAATCCCAGGGGAGCGGTTCTACAACGTACTGCGGCATTCGCATGGGGGGCATTGATCCTTTACTGGCCCGCAGTGTTACTTCCCATTTTGCGGATTGAGCGGTTGGGTCACCATCGCGAATCCAGTTTGTTGATGGGAACGTTCGAACTGCTGAAACATGGAAATTGGTTTGTTGGGATGGTCGTCTTGTTATTTTCCATCATGTTTCCCCTGATTAAGATTCTGCTACTGTTAGAGCTGAGTATGTTCGAGGTAATGCATCATCGTCACAAAGCTTTCGCTTATCGTCTGATGGAGAATGTCGGTAAATGGAGCATGATGGATGTGATGTTACTTGCATTTCTGGTAATGCTGGTAAAACTTGGTAAGCTCGTTGAATTTCAAGTAGGACCTGCTGTTTTTGCCTTTGTGCTGTGTGTCGCGTTAAGCATGTTTGCGTCTTTCTGTTTTGATCCGCATGCAATCTGGGAGGAAGATAGATGAACGATGACTGGGACCCGAATGAAAGTTCCTCTCGAGAACATCAACGGTCCGCTCAAGAATTTCCAACGGCCGACGTTCGTCCACTCAGACCGACATTGTACCGACGTTTTCTGTATTCCGTTCGAATGTGGCTGGTGGCCTGTATGTGTTTGGCGATTTCCGCCGGCCTGGTAATTTATTCGATCACTTCAACGGATGCCGAGATTCTCATCCACTTCGATCACGGTCAGGGAATCAAATCGGAAGACGCGCTTCGTTTTCGTGGAATTAATGTGGGCGAAGTTCTGGCGGTCGAATTAAGTCCTGAATTGCAAGGCGTTGATGTGCGGGTTTCGGTTAACCATGCCGCAGCGGGTGTCGCACGCAAGGGTAGCCAGTTTTGGATCGAACGGCCCCGAATCAGTCTCACAGAAGTTCGCGGACTCGACACGTTACTGGCGGGACAGTTCATTGCAGTAGCTCCGGGTCCGGCTGGCGGCGCTCCAGTGACGGAGTTCAACGGTTTGGCGGCTGCTCCAGCGGGAGATTTAGTAGCCGGGGGTCTGCGAATCGCCTTGCGTGGAGCTCAATGTGGCGGGATGCGTCACGGAGTGCCCATTTTGTACCGTGGGATCCAGGTGGGACATGTGCTTCAAGTTGGCTTGTCTGACGACGCAGCGAATGTTGAGGCAGTTGCACTTATCCTGCCGGATTTCAAACGGCTGGTTCGAGAAGATTCAAAGTTCTGGAATGCTAGTGGCATTGAGTTGAAGTTTGGTTTGGCTGGTATTCAACTCACTGCAAATGCACTCTCGACCATTGTCTTGGGGGGAATATCGATGGCAACGCCAAGTAATCCAGGTGCGTATGCCCTGCCGGATCAAGAGTTTCAAGTTCACGAGAAACCTGAGGACCATTGGTTGGATTGGCAACCCGATTTATCTACTCCACCGACGTCCTGATACAAGTTTGGAAGACTGAAAAGCGGGACGTGTTAAAAGGTAACAAGGCCAGTCGAAAGCGTCGTGCGTGCGTCGGCCAGCGGGTAAGGATAAATCACGAGGTCCTTAGCGGGGTGTGGTGGAGCGCTTCCCAATTTGATGGTTTTTCTATTGAAGTTTAAATGTCATGACGGTCGGTAACTGCACACAAAAAATACGTGGCTGGATATAAAAAAAGCCCCCGGAAGCGGTGGGTCCCAGGGGGGCAAAGGACTCCAAACTTTCCGGGAGCGATTGGAAGCGACAATGGAAATTGCGCTGCCGCAGCAGTTTTTGTGGTGGGCGAAGTTTTCGAAGCGGACGTCAGCCTCCTTGCCGACGTTACGCTCCGCGGTCCGCAGAAACACAACCGATCTGGGTGTGCTCCCAATGCGGACTCTCCGCCACGTGGGGTTTCTCCTGTATTTTATGTTGGTGACCGGTTGCATTGGACACGGTCGTTTACCAGATGGGGCGGGAGAATAGGCGATAATTAACACACGGTCAAGAGCGGTTTCAAACAAATTCCAAAGATTTCCATTTCCACCAAGGGGTTTTTTGAAAATCGTCAGCCGCTTGTGAAATTACCGATTGGCAGTCACCTGTTGTCTCTTGTGTCAGACCCGTGGAGGGCAGAAAGCAGCTCCGACACCTTGGGTAACTCTACAGAGGGCTTCTGCACAGAGGCGGTCTGTCTGCGCATGGCGAGAAACGGAAACCTGAAGTCAACGCTAGCGTGCCAGAATCGCTGGTGACAAATCTACCAAGACTCAGGATGCAGGGGGCATTCGGCAATGAAAGATTGCCCGATTTCAGACGCCGGCCCGACGGTAAAGTCACTGCACACCAGCGATTCAGAAAACTTGTTAGCGAAGTTGGATCGCGTATTTACAAATGTCGAATTTTTCACAGGCCATGCACTGACCGAAAGACAAAAGCTAAACGGTAAGAGGCTGCATGCTCTACGAGTGGGCCGCATTCCACTGTTCTCGCCAGATTGGAACACTCCACCACACGTAGAAAAGAAACGCAAACAGTGAAGCTGCTCCTGCTACTAGAAAGATACCGGAAAACCCCCAACGGTTGGCCAATGTTCCCAACAACGGAGCACCGACAAACGCACCAAGGTCGGTACACACAGTGAACAACGCCGACCCCGTGCCGCGCATTGGATTCGGAAAAGGGCCCAGAATGAGCGCGTGGATCGCGGGAAAACAAAGTGCGTGTCCCGTTCCGGTAAGGATGGCAGGGACAAACAACAGCCACCAGCGTTCAGGCGTTATGAAAAGGAAACTCCACAAGCCGACGGCCATAATCAGCAGGCCCAAGCAGAGTATCTTTCGACGTCCGATTCGGTCAGCAACGGCCCGTGACAATATTCGTACGAACAATCCCCAGCCCCCGTAAATCAGAAAGAAGCAGCCTACCGGTGAGGCTAAGCTTGTTGAATTCAGCGAGTGGTCCACAAAACTTGGTAGAAATACGAACGGTACCGTCATGCTGATTCCGAAAGCAATGCAAACCAGAACGACCGCACCGGGCCAATGGCTTTGAGATGTGAAGCAGAACTCCCTGATACCACCTACCGAGGTGCGGGACGAACTTAACCGTAAAGGCTTGACAAACGACCACAGGAATATGGTCAACAGGGTCAATCCGGCCGAAATGCAAAACAGACAAAGATAATCAGCACGCGTACGCTGGCCGGCACCCAGAATTAAATCACCCAGGTAAGGTCCGGTCATAATCGCAACGAATCCAGCTGATCCAAAGGTTGCGAATGCTTCCGTTTGACGGTGACGAGGTGCTCGCTGGGCAATGTGGGTTAAGGCACTGATATAAACTAACCCGCTTCCGATCATCATACTGGCTCGCAGGAAATGGAGTGTCCAACTCATCGAATGAAGGCAGGCATTGCTCAGAATGCTGATCCCGAATACCACCAACCCGATATTCCAGACCTTGCGGGTGCCCACCTGGTTGATCAGTTGGCCAATCCATGGACGTGCTACTAACGCCAGTCCGGCACCCAGTCCCATGACCCAACCAACGTCCGCCACAGAGCCTCCCAGGAACTCCACCCAGCGCGCGTAATGCGTCAGTACCATATTGGACAGTACGAAGCAAAGCTGGCCGCCAAAAAGAAAAGCAAACTGGCTGTCGTATAAGACTTCGTCGTGCGTCTTGGGGGGGGGCAGATGGTCTCGATTGGGCAGAGTGGTAACGCTCACGCTGGAATATCAAAGAGGAATAAAGGCGGGAAGATCAAGCGGTGGGGAGGGACGAACCACATAGCATCGACAATAAAACGTCGGGGTGCAAGGCCCCTGGTGTGCCTTCCAAGGCAACGTCCTGCAAGTCTTCGGTGCATTGCGTGAGGTCAGGCCCAATTCTCACAACGGTGGTTGGCTTGGCTCCCGGCTGCCACATTTTTCCAGTTAGCTAAATTCTTCCGGCCGCATCAACAGAAAATGTCAGGCTGTGGCAGGTTGTTTCAATTGGCGTGGTGGAGTTCGATAAGAAGTCATGGGGTCAAGACTATTTTTCCTGCCAGTGTTCCTGCTTTTCCGACAGTATTTTGTTCTTGAAGCGAGTGGGCAGAGGCAGTTTCCGAGAGTGGCAGAATTCGGTCGATATGGGCCAGGATGTTCTTGTTGGTTAGCCAGGAGTTGATGTCGTTCGCGCACTTTTGTTGTTCCTGATAGCTGGCATTGAACATGGCAAAACCGACCATCGTACATCCCTTGACATAAAACGGTCCAACAGGAAATTCTGGACGTGCTTCCCGTCCCGCCATGAGTACGATGCGACCCCGCTCAGACAAAGTACCAACAATCTGATCAAAATCGGGTTCCCGCTGGGTTTCCCAAAAGACATTTACACCTGTACCGCCAGTAAAGTCCAAAATACCTGTCGCTACGTCTTGTTCCCGATAGTTCAGTGCAACATCCGCTCCCAATTCCAGGCACTTGGCGACCTTTTCCTGACTTCCCGCAGTTGTGATGACGCGAGCACCCGCTGCCTTGGCCATTTGAATGACCATCGATCCGATACCACCGGTCCCGCCTTGTACCAATATCGTTTCACCCGGCTCCAATTTCGCATCTCGAAATAACCCCAAGTGAGCAGTAATCGATACTAAAGCACAAGCGGCTACTGTCTGGTCGTCAACGTTTGACGGAGTGGGATAGAGCCATTGTTCATCGACCAGCGCGTACTCTGCAAAAGTTCCTTGTCGCCCCAGTAGTCCCTGGTTGCTACACCACACTCGGTCACCCGTTTGAAAACGTCGGGCTTGAGGACCAGCGGTCTCTACGACACCCGCCAGATCGCAACCCACGACAAAGGGTAGGGGAAGATCAAACGAAAGCATGCCGCTGCGCACGTAGGTGTCCACGGGATTGACAGCCACAGCGGCAATCTTCACTAAAACCTCGTTGTCCTGGGGTTGGGGTGTGGGAATGTCTCCGTAGATGATGTTTTCAGGAGGGCCAACCTTTTCAATGTATGCAGCTTTCATCGCAATCCTCGTTGTTGTGGGTCGTCATGGTGCAGACCCTGATTTTACGCCTGTGGCGGTGTTCGTCGACCACCTGAAGCGAAACGATGGAATAGGAGTACGTTCCGGGTGGGCAACGACGACTGCTTATCCGTTGGCGGCATCCGTGCGCGAAGTCCGGGTTCCGACGACGCATTGACTCGGTTTCCGTCAGGTGAATCGGAATCCTTCTGTTTCCCGTTTAGCGGAATGGTTCCTTGGTGCCCTCGGGAGTTGAGATGGATGAGTCATTGAATGGCATGGAGTTGTTGGCTGGCAGCCCAAAATCCCCTACTGCCGAGCATCGTCACCAAGATCGCCGTTTCGTCACCACCCAGCGGCATGCTCTTTTCAAAGTTCTTTGGGCCTCCAAAGTTGAACCAGTTGAGCGATTGGCTGATGAGAGAGTTCCGTCCAATGGTCGACCATGAGTTCAATGTGTGCCAGTGCCGCCGTAGGAAAAGCCTCCTCGCAGTCGGTCAATTGTTCCACCAGGATTTCCAATCCGGGGTTATGGCCCACGATCATGACCCGTTTGTATTCTTGTGACAGCAGAATGAGTGCTTGGATCCAAACGTCTGAGGGGGCAAGGTAGAAGGTGGATGAAAATTGTAGCTCTCCATGGAAACCACTCGTGTCGACAACGGCTTCGGTGGTTTCACGGGCCCGCTTCGCAGTCGAACTGAGAATGATATCTGGTATAAGACCTTCATCTCGCAACAGTTGTCCCATGCGTGGTGCATTGCACCGACCACGTTGGTTTAATTCCCGATCGTGATCATTGATCGAGAAATCTGTCCAACTCGACTTCGCGTGTCTCAAAACCAAAAGAGTCTTCATGGAGTGATGCCCTGCTTCGAAGTGGTATGCAATACCTTGCCGTGTTCATCATGCCAGGTGACGGTAAGCTTGGCAGGAACGGCGGCCTTGGCGGGATCCACCTGTATGTGCATGAAACCGGCGGATTTCTCCTTCTGCGCGTAGACCTGGTTGATCAAGCCTTTGGGATCAGTAGATGTTGGGTCACCAGGATTGTGACCGAGGCGGGAATTGGCGTCCACCAGTGCGCCGCATGAAAATTCCTCGATACCCAGCGGATGAATGGAGTGGTACTGCCAGTGGCGATCGCCACACATTAGGTAGAAGCCCTTGGCTGCCAGACCGCTTTGCTTGAGCCAGTCAAAAAACTCATCGCGTTCATGACGGAAGCCGCCAAAGTTGGTGTGGTTATCGAACTTGCGCGCGTCGTCCGGGCCAATCATTGGGTTAGGCGAAATCATCAGCTTGAAAGTGGCATCACTGGCCGCGAGCGTGCGCTTGAGCCACGCCCTCTGTTCTGCGCCCCAGATGGACTTGCCCGGACCATCAGTCATGATGTTGTCGCTGCGGTAGATACGGTTTTCAACAAACCAAATCTGCAAATCCTTGCTGACGCGGTGGGTGCGGTAGGTTTTGGTGGTGGTGTCACCCATCGGGGCATAAGGAAGTTGTTCGTACATCAGCTTTTGTGCGACTTCCGGGGAAGGGTCGTGGTCACCTGAATTGTCGCCGTCGTCGATGCGGTAATCGTGGTCATCAATCTCCCAGTAGGTCGGCACCTTGGCGAAAAGATCGCGATAACGCGGTTGCACAAACTGCTCGTGCCATTTCTGGCGCAATTCCGGGACGGTTTCCGCGCGTGAATCCTTGGGTGTGTCGTAGTAAACGTTATCGCCCGTGCCCACGAAGAAATCGGGCTCCAGCTTTAGAATGCTCGCCAACGCGGGGTATCCCAAGTGCTTGTCCAGTCCGGTATATGGCTCCAGCCCCTCTTGTTGACGCTTGAGATGAATGGCGCGGTCCACACGGTTATCACCATGAAACTTTGCGTAGTTCATTCCAGTCACCACCACGAACCGGACGGACTCCGCCCGGGCTTTGCCTGGCAGTAACCTGAAGCTGGCCACCGGCCCTGTTCTCAAATTATCCTCGCAGGCACCAATTCGCGTGCGAATCTCATAGCGCCCTCCCGCCTTTAAATTCTTGAATACCGCACGCGCTATGAAATCATTGTTTCCCTTCGCTTCAACAAGCTGCGTTTGCAACCCCTCGTTGCTACCCACCTTCAACAAGGAAAACTCCACCACGCCCGCCATACCCGGCACATCCCACCGCGCACCCGACGGCCCCTCCACATTAGCACGCACCAGCTTGTCTGTCTTGGTCAGGCGCACCTGGGCCAGCGCACTGGTGGATGTTACTCCACCTACCATAATTCCCTGGCCCGCCTTGGGTCCGCTGCAGCCAGCGATGGCAATCAGCGTCGCAAACGTAAGGTTATTGAGGTCGGGCATTCTGATCCTTTTTGGCGAATTCACCACCATCACGGCTTTCATAATGGTCCAGTGGCCAGGGAATGTACAGGCATAGGGCTATTCGCCGGGCTTGGTGGGTGCCATCAAACGGAGAATTTCGCCGGCCATGGGCGGGACCATTTTAGTAGGATGTAACACGTTATTGGTCTTAGGGATGCCCTAGCCGATCTTAACCTGCTCGTGGTCGTCGGCCATGCGCGTGGCGGCCAGTCTGACGGCGTCACCGCTGCCGGGCTTCACGGTTACAAGGTTGTTCTGGATGTCAAACTGCGCATCCCAGGCAGAGACTCTTACCGTCTGGCGAAATCTTCGTGTGCCGTACGAACTCGCTGATGAATTGTCGCAACGGCGCATTGAGCACGGTGAGGTGATGATTGAACCGCCAGTTGGGTTCCTGGTGGCTCAGAAGACGGTTTTAGATAAAACACGATGTGTACAGGGCTGCGACAGATGAAATCCAGTCCAGGGGAAGACATACCTGCAGGGTTGTTGTGATAAGGGATCACAAATATGGTTCACCCAGTATCTGCCGGCTTCCCATGCCTTAGGCCGAAGAAGGAGTTGTGTTCTTGGAATCCTTTCGCGCATGCAATTGCAATAACTCCTGTTGACTGCGAAAGGGTACATCCTTCTTTGTTGGTTGGCACTGTTTATAGGATGCATCCGTATGAAGGATTCTTGCCTTCATGTTGTCTCGCAGGTAGACAGGTACGATTTCTTTCAGTATCCGCTGCCGCAGTTTATCATTTTCGATGGGAAACATTGCTTCAACTCGCCGGTGAAAGTTGCGGGGCATCCAATCGGCGCTCGATAAGTAAATTTGCGTGTTGGTACCCGTTCCGAAGACGAATATCCGACTGTGTTCCAGAAGGCGGTCGACGATACTTCGTACGTGAATATTTTCGGAAAGGCCTTTCATTCCTGGCCGCAGACAACAAATGCCTCGCACAACCAAATCGATAGGTACCCCAGCCTGACTGGCCCGGTAGAGGGCTTCGATTACATGCTGGTCGACCAGGGAATTTAATTTAGCGAAAATACGCGCCGGCAGTCCTTGCTGCGCCAAGTCGGATTGCTCACGAATCAAGTCGATTGTTTTGCGGTGCAAGTCGTCTGGTGCGACTACAAGTTTCCGCCATGGATGCCCCTGCGAATAACCTGTCAGTAAATTGAATAGTGCCGATGCATCGGCCGCCATGTCTTCATCGGCCGTGAATAGTCCCATGTCGGTATAAATTTTTGCCGTGGCAGGATGGTAATTTCCCGTTGATAGGTGTACGTAACGACGTAAGCGTTCACTTTCGCGCCGCACGATCAGTGACAGTTTGCAGTGTGTCTTCAAATGCATGAAGCCGTAGACAACGTGCACACCGGCACGCTCCATTTCCCGCGCCCAGTTCACGTTGGCTGCTTCGTCAAAACGAGCCTTCAATTCGACCAAGGCAGTCACATGCTTGCCGTTCTCAGCCGCTTCGATCAGGGCCTGCACAATCGGGCTATCGCCACTGGTCCTGTAAAGTGTTTGTTTGATGGCCAGGACATGTGGGTCCGCAGCCGCAGTACTAACAAATTGGACGACTGGTTCAAAAGAATCGTAGGGATGGTGCAGCAGAATGTCCCGGCGGGCGATATTGGTGAACAAGTTGTCACTCGGGTTCCGGACCAATTGTCGAGGGGTGCGGGGTGTGAATGGGGGATCTCGCAGATGGTCGAAATTTGAGACTCTGGCCAAATCCATCAAAACCCGCAGATCAAGTGGTCCTGGTAGATGATAGACCTCGCTGTATTCGTCTGCATTCGCGTTGGAAGAGACGCGCAGTCCTTCTTTATCGACCAGTCTTTTCAGGAATGTTTTGTTGGACCCTGTAGGCACTTCTAAACGTACCGCATCAGCACGTCGGCGTGCCCGTAACCGTTCCTCGATCAGATGTAACATGTCATCGGCTTCCTGGTTCAGCAGGTCGATGTCACCGTCACGTGTGATGCGAAACGTTGTCCAATCCAAAACATCGTATCCCCCAAAAATCTCGGGGAGGCGTGAAGCCACGACTTCTTCTAGAAAAATAAATTTGGGATCTTTATCGTTACCTAATGGGACAAGACGGGGGAGAACTGCAGGCAATTGGATTACCGCGAAAAGGATTTTGGGGCCACGTGCTTTGCGGCGTTTTAATTCCGTCGCCAGATAAAGACCCTGGTTGTGATACTGAGGATTTGGGTGACTGGGGTCGATGGCCATCGGTGTCAAAACGAGTGACGCCGTGTCTCGAAAGAATTTGTCCAATCGTTGTCGTTGTTTTTTCTTGAGTTTCTCACTTTCAAGAATCTCGATGCCCGCTGCTTTTAGTGCCGGTCGCACAGAATCGTTCCAGCACGCGTATTGGCGAGCAACGATCTGGCGGGTTCTTTGATTAATCGCCGCCAATTGGGCCAGAGGAGCCATGCCGTCGGCTGCCTTGTCTTGTGGGGCACCGGCACTGAATGCCTGTTCCCGCAATCCTGAAACCCGAATCATGAAAAACTCATCCAGGTTCGAACTGACAATAGCGAGGAACTTCAATCGCTCGAGGAGTGGATTTGAGCAATCCTCGGCCTCTTCCAGGACCCGTGAATTGAACTCTAGAGAGCTGAGTTCCCGGTTAATGAAATGTTCAGAGGAAAAAGTTTGGATGAGGGAATGTTTGTCGTCATCTTTCGCTAATGCACTGTTCTGGGTATCCAGTTCGGTGCTCGCCATGATCCGATCCTTTGCTTACAGCAAACTCGACTCTGAACTGTCGAGTGGTTCACCTACACTCAGGTTCTGCACTGCAGGTCACGTTGTGTTGGGACCAACGTAGTGATATCTGGAAGTGCCCAGGTGTAAGCTGCAGAGTTCCGGTTACAAGGATTGCACCGTCCGTGCAGAAATGAAAAGGGGTCGAGTGCTGATACCACTATTGTAAGTGAAAACTTCCCAACTTCAAGTTGAGTTAGGATGTCACCACGAATTCAGCATGTGAATGCCCGTGCCCGCTGGTCGTAAAACGGGTTCTACCGATTGTATGAAACTTCCGCTCGACAAAACTCATTCAGGCGAGCGTTTTGCAACACTTGGCTTCACACGGTCTTCAGGTTCACTTGGTGGATAACAGCGGGAACCTCTAATTTAGCACAAGTCATTGCCACATCACGTTCCGAAGCTGGTCCCCTAGGGCGTTCACTTTTCAATTGGCCGACTGTCGCCGTTGGTGGACAAATAAGATTTTCTTCTGCGCTCATGCAGGCTGCGTTTTTCGTTGGCGTGTTGTGCGCCTGCCGAGGTTGGCGGAGATCATCTACGGAACCGGTGAAGCGTTTCCGTTTGACGGTTTGCTGGTCTGTTTCTTCAAGTCCGCCACGAATTTGTGAGCGAACAGTGCGTCTCTCAATTATCAGAGTAGACCAACGTACCTTCTTCTTCGGAAATGGCCGACTGCATTGTGGCATCCTTGACCAGTACCTTAATTCGCTGGTCTCCCGGTGCAATGCCTTTGACATGAATCTGATAGATTTGGTCGGCGCCTGGTGCCAGTTGCTGCAAGGGCTGAAAGTGAACTTGCTGGTCCGTGATCTCAAAGTTTGTCGGACCACTGGCGTCGAATGCTTTCATGCCTTGCGGTAGGATCGCCTGCACGATGATACCCGTCGCCGCCTTGGATCCTTCATTGGCCAAATGGATCTCGTAAGTGGTTTCATTACCTACTTCAATGGGATCTGCCGTGTCCGCCACCTCAAAGAACAGGGAAGCCAAACCCTCAACCATTACGGACCGCTCGAGTGAATCCGTCAGACCCGATTCTGCCTTGCCCTCGAAGCGAAATGTCTGTTCACCCGTCTCGACGGGGAGCGTGGTTAGCTGAACGTCTCCTGTCTGTTTGGCGTGCAATTCTTCCAAGCTCCAATAAACGGCCTGGGTGCGTGGGTCGTACTGACCGGCATTGTTGGTTTCAAGGAACTGCATTCCATTCGGGAGATGGACGACCAATTCGATGTTCTTGGCGGTTGCGGTTCCCTGGTTGGCCACACTGAGAGTGTATTTGGCTTGACGCTCCAAATATCGTTTGACCGGCCCGACCATGCTGACTTGAAGCTCCGGCGCGATGACTTCCAGCTGGATACGATGTTCGGCGGACAGGTTGGCGTCAGCACGGGCCATGATCACGTTTTCAACCAACCCGGCCTTATCGGCTATGAGTGTCAGTTCTACGTCACGAAATTCTCCGCGCTTGATGGTTCCCAGTTCACGTTCCAGGGCGGTTCCCGCCGGGTGGGAGAAACCCTGCGGTACATTCTCTTCCAGCACGACGGAGGTTGCGTTCCCTGATCCGGGGTTCGAGACGCGGATTTTGAGAATGACTTGTTCTCCAATGTGAACCCTTTCGGATGCGGTATGTTCTATCTCCAGCAGGGGTCGGGTAGACACCGTTCTGGCTGAAGCACTGGTTTGAAAGCTGACCGCGGCAACACTCCCAATTTCCCCTTCTTCTTCTGGCATGACCTGTACGGTCGCGACGAACTGTTCGCCCGAATTCAGCGTATCGACATCCCAAAAAAGTGCATTTCCTTCGGTCGCCGACGTTTGTGGCTCGGTCGAGATCAACCGTGTTCCCCGGGGAACCTGATCGGTTACTATTACTTGATGGGCGGGCACTTTGCCCACGTTTCTCAGGATCAGCCGAAATTCGGCCGGTTTTCCAATCTGTATTTCAGGAGGAGCTGTTTTCTCGACTATAATTTCGGGTTTTTGTTGTCCTTCGAGCGTCGGATCACCAGGTTGACTCAGGATATGAAAATCGTCTGGCGAAAAGTTGTGTGTTGCAGATCTATCGGGAGTTTGCGGAGAAGTAAATTTTTTGGCCGCCAGTTCGGTTGCTGTGGAATTCAACACGTCTGCAGGTAAACTGCCGTGGGCCTCCTCCTCCGTACGAGTCTCGAAGGATTCATAGGAATTCTGTAAGCCGGCGTTGGCGTACCGACTTCTTGTATCCGCTTGGTTGGTGACGGGGGCTATCTCGAAAGACTCCTGGACAGGAAGTTCGATAGCTTGGGATGAGGTCGCCACGGATTCCCCGGACGGTTCGTCGACCGAATGTCGTGGCAGATCGACGAGTGAGTCGAGGCCGTTATCGGAGGTGGAGGCTTCCACCTCCGATGCGAAGTCGGTGGCAGCGTTCTCGGGATTCAATTGCTGAATCCCTCCCGGTGTTGGTGGGGCGAGGTTGCGTCGTAAGCGATTGGGTCTAATCGTCGATGCGGGCGAGCTTGGTGACACAACCGATTCGCTAAATTGAAAGTCTGACCCGGGTACTTCAATGGCATCGGGTTCCGGATCGACTGTCTCACCCCCACCAATCGTTGTTGTCGAGACGGGATGTACTTCATTTGAGTCAAGAAGAAGAGTTGCTTCCTGAAACTGGCCTTCGGGAAAGACCGCATCGCCAGCATTTCGGGCAAGTGGATCTGCTTTGGTTGAGTCGGATAGCTTTGTCAGGGATTGTGGATTGTCCGTTACCTGTGAACTTGCAGGAACTTCTTCAGCAATGATGGAAGCGTATCGAGAAGGTGCATTTTGGTAGTCTTGCGCGGTTAATCCATTGTCACTTTGAAATGGATCCTGCTCTGGCTGAGCGTAGACAGGCGGTCCTGACTGATTGTCGTAACGCGTTCCTTCCAAACGATCGACAGGAATTTGTGATTCGGAACCAGCGATCGACGCCACCGGGATTAAAACGCTGGGTACGTCGGCGTTGGTTCTAGGTCCGTCGGGACCGTGAGTCGCGTGAAGATTCTCCTCATCTGCGGGTGTATTCTGCAACCCTTGCAGGATTGCGAGTCCACCCATCCCCGCGATGACGCACACTGCTAGAAGCCGAGGAAGTATACGTTTCATCAGATTCGATTCCAATCGCAAGTAAGACTATTAAACAAAGTGCAGGATGCGTTTTCCCCAGTCCGGCAAGTACCCGACCAGTGGGAAACGAAGTCCGTGTGAACCACGAGAAAACTGCTGGCGCAGTTGAAGTCGCGTAACTACCAAAACCGTGACTGGCTGAAAAGGTCAGTTTTGGCCCGGGCGGAAGCTAGCAGATCGGAATTGAAGATCGCCGGCTCAAAAGGTCGGGCCCGAGAAGGAGACAAATGCACAACAGAAGTTCCAGCAAGCCGCTGACAATCCGCAAGATTGTACAGGCGCTATGGTGAATGTGCCTTGCCAGAGGTATCGAAGGCCGTTTCATGATTGCATAAGCTACAGCGGAGCATCACACCGGCTCGTTTTCCTGTATCTTTATGATTCCAGAACTTAACGTCCGAGAATTGAGCCAATTGATATGCCTTGTGACAGCGAGGGCAAACCCATTGATTCCATTTGCGAATTTGACGTTGTTCGTCGAACCACAAAAGGGTCATTCCCAGCGTTATGGCACCCGCAACTAGTGCTACTCCGTAGCCGATCCGGCGCATGTTGCTGTCAGGAGTGATATCGTCCATGAACCACAATGCAAGGGTAGCGGCAATCAACACGCATGTCATTCCGGCAACACGTAGCCACCCAGGCAAACGAAACCGGTGAGTGGAAAATTCGGGACCAGTCATCGTATTACATTAAAGTCGTGTAAGGGGTCATCGGTAGACTTTCCGACGATCGCAGACAGAAGTTGTTTGCCTGAAATTGTAGCATAGCAGAAAGGGAACCCAACTCGGATCTCGATGACCTGTTGGATTTTTAAACCATCGAACGAAGGTCGTGCAGCCGGTCGAATGTGACTCGCCCCAATGACGGCCGGCTGTTCCTTTCCACCCAACTCGGCTACTCCCAACGCTTTGTTTCTCGAGTCTCTTGAAATCGGACCGGCCTTACGACGTTTAAGTTTAACGGTTTTAATAACTAGTCTCAGAATAAGGTCCGGAAGGATTAGACCACGAATCCAGTTCGTAATCGAAAAAATTCCATGACTCCCCAACAACTTGCCCGACGAATCCACCAGTCCAACAATCGACTGGTGATGGTCATTACCGGTGGCGCTTCCGGCGCCATTGCAGTCGTGCTCACGGTGCCCGGGGCTTCTCGCAGCGTGCTGGACACGGATGCCCTGAAGGATTTCATGGGAAGAGGGTGGCAGGGTTCAGGTTCGGAAAAGGTTGTCCGGTACTTGGCGATGGCAGCCTTCCGCCGCACGTTAGAAAGAAGGAATGCTTGTGACTCAAGCAACGCAGCGGACGTTCTTCCCGAGCAAGAAATTATAGGAATTTCCTGCAGCAGGGAGTTGGCATCGGACCGGAGCAGGAAAGGTACGCAGGCGATTCATGCTGCCATTCAGACGTCTCGTTCCAGTCACTACATGTTGCTTGAATTGCAAAAGGGCAACCGATCGTGTGAAATGGAAGAGCAGTTGGCTGCTCATATGATCCTGAACCAAATCGCTCAAGCCTGTGACATTCAGGCATCTGTTGAACTGGATCTGTTGAAAACCGAGGCATTTTCCGAGCAACATACTCGGGCTGACCCTGCCTGGCGATCGTTGCTCTTGGGAGATCAAACGTTGATTGGGGCGACTCCAGCGGTGCGGCACGGCATGGAAATTCCCAACGCCGTGTTTCCCGGGGCGTTTAACCCTCGGCACGAAGGCCACACCAAGATGGCACGTCTTGCTGAACTGAAATTGCGAACGGATGTGGCTTTCGAGATTTCTCTGGCCAACGTTGACAAGCCCTGGCTCGACTATACGGAGCTTGCGACGCGTTTAGATTTTTTTAAAACAACAGAGGCTGTTTGGGTGACGCGAGCCGCGACCTTTGAAGAAAAATCCTGTCTTTTTCCGCGAGCAACCTTTGTGGTAGGAGCCGATACGATCGTGCGGATTGCGGATCCGTGTTATTACCACGGTCCAGAGGAATGTGAGAGGTCCATCCAGCGGATTGTTGATTATGGATGCCGGTTTCTTGTCTTCGGCCGCCAAGATCAAAATCGATTTCAGTGTTTGAGCGATCTTGATTTACCACGTTTATTACGTGATATCTGTGAAGAAGTTTCGGAGCAAGAATTTCGACAGGACATTTGTTCCACAGCGCTCCGAGACACTGGAGAACAAGAAAACTCATGACAGGCTTGACACCAAACACATCCGCTGAAGCCTACCGAACCCCGTTTTATGTCGGGATTGACATCGGTGGTACGTCCATCAAGATCGGGATTGTTGACGATCTGGGCCGTTCCGTGGCCGCTGCCCGGATTCCCACGCAGGCACAAGTATCTCCCGAACCGGTTGTTGGCGAGATTCGGTTGGCTATCGAGCGACTGGTTGCGACAAAGCACCTCCAGATGTCAGACATTGTTGCGGTAGGAGTCGGTGCCCCGGGACCGATTGACATTCCGGCAGGACGACTTGGTACCCCTTTTAATCTACCAGGCTGGCACCATTTTCCCATTTGTGATCGCCTGTTCGATGCATTGAAAAAACCCATTGCGTTTGCCAATGATGCCAATGCGGCCGCCTTTGGTGAGTACTGGGTTGGAAGTGGGCGAGACTACAACAGCATCGTCCTGTTTACGTTGGGAACTGGTATTGGGGCAGGGATTATCGTGAATGGCGATTCGATTGATGGCGAAAACAGCTTGGGTTCCGAATGTGGCCACATGATCATTGATAGTCAGAACGATGCCCGAATTTGTTCATGTGGTCTACGTGGTCACTTGGAGGCCTATACCAGTGCGACGTCAGTCATTCATCGGGTGAACGAAGCGTTGCAATCAGGGAAAAGTAGTTCTGTGATCGACCGCGTTGCAGCGGGAGAACAACTGAGCACGTTCATGCTCTTCGAAGAAGCTGAACAAGGAGACCCATTGTCGCTCGACATAATCCTGCAGACAGCCTATTATCTTTCCATTGGAATTGTAAACGTGCTGTATACGGTTGACCCGGGTGCGGTGTTTTTGGGAGGGGCCATGGATTTTGGAGGAAGAGGTGCGACCACGGGAAAACGTTTTCTGGAAACGTTACGTGCCGAAGTCAAACGACGCGCATTTCCGACGATTGCCCAAAATCTGAACCTCGATTTTGCTGCCTTAGGCGGAACCGCAGGTTACATTGGTGCTGCCGGAATTGCGCGAAAAAGTACTCGGGCAAGTGCAAATGGCGATTCCAGCTGAGCGTCTTGCGAGGGATCGGATGCGGCACGAAGCAACCGCGGTCCGGAGAAAGACGCAGGGAATCCCTGCAAGATTGTTCCCATGTGATTTTTGCCTTCAATCCATAACCTGTGAAACCTGAAGCCCGCCTCCTGTACTCCGACTTGCGACTCCTCCATGGATTGCCAACAGATACGTAATTTCTCGATTATTGCCCACATTGATCATGGGAAAAGTACTCTCGCTGATCGATTGCTGGAAGCGACAGGTACTGTCGAGAAGCGAGAGATGAAAGAACAGTTGCTGGATGACATGGAGTTGGAGCGTGAGCGCGGGATCACCATCAAAGCGCGAGCTGTGGCGATCAGGTATCGACTGGAAGGTGAAACTTATGAGTTCAATCTGATCGACACGCCGGGGCACGTCGATTTTCATTACGAAGTTTCGCGGTCTCTGGCGTGTTGTGAAGGTGCACTGTTACTGGTCGATGCGTTTCAGGGTGTCGAAGCGCAAACCGTGGCAAATGCCTACGCCGCGATGGAAAATGATTTAACGATCATTCCCGTTATGAATAAAATTGATTTGAATCACGCCCGTCCGGTGGAAGTCGCCAAAGAGGTGGAACAGGCTTTGGCGATCCCGGCCGATGAAATTATTAAAGTGAGCGCAAAGACCGGATTTGGAATCGAGGAACTCTTACGCGCAATTATCGACCACATCCCCGCGCCGCAGGGACATCCCGGGGCTCCGCTTCAAGCCATGGTGTTTGACTCTCACTACGACGAGTACCGGGGTGCGATCACTTACGTCCGGATCATGAACGGCACGGTTCAGCGAGGTCAAAAAATTCGGTTCTTGCGTGGTGGGACCGTGCACGAGGTTCAGGAGATTGGGCAATTTGTTCCGGCACCGAGACCTACTGAACAACTCACGGCGGGCCAGGTGGGATATCTGATCTGCAATATCAAGTCCTTGGACCTGGTCCACATCGGGGACACTGTCAGCGTGCCCGGTGAGTTGGACGTGGAGGCACTCGCCGGTTATCAGGAACCGCAAAGGATGGTGTACTGTGGGCTCTACCCTTCCGATGGTCAGGACTTCGAGGAGCTTCGTGACGCCTTGAGCAAACTTTCCATCAATGATCCGAGTTTCGAGTTCGAACCTGAAACGAGCGATGCGTTGGGTTTTGGGTTTCGCTGCGGATTTTTGGGATTGCTTCATATGGAAATTGTTCAACAAAGATTGGAGCAAGAATCAGATGTTGACCTGGTCCAAACAGCCCCCAATGTGACCTATGAAGTGGTTCTCAAGACGGGTAAAGTGTTGCGGATTCACAAGCCCCAGGAAGTTCCCGACGTGGGTGACATCGAAGAGTTTCGGCATCCCATTGCGAAGGTTTCCATCGTGGTACCTTCGGAATATATCGGTCCGGTGATGAAACTTTGCCAGGAACGACGTGGCAACCAGTTGAACACCGAATATCTTTCACCCCAGCGCGCCATGCTGACCTACGAAATGCCACTGGCGGAGGTTATCTATGATCTGCACGACAAGCTGAAAAGCGCGTCGCGTGGTTATGGAACCATGGATTACGAATTCGTGGCTTATCGACCGGGGGATTTGATCCGCCTTGATATTCTGGTTAACGGAAATCGTGTCGATGCACTGGCTATTATCTGTGACCGAACGGATGCGGATCGCCGTGGCCGGTCTGTGGTCAAAAAGTTGAAGAAGGAGATCGAGCGTCACATGTTCGAGGTGGCGATCCAAGCCGCGATCGGTTCGCGGGTGATCGCACGTGAAACAGTACCAGCGCTCCGTAAGAACGTGACCGCGAAGTGTTACGGAGGTGACATCACTCGGAAAAGAAAACTGTGGGCAAAACAAAGAGAAGGCAAAAAACGCATGAAGTCAATCGGTCAGGTGGATATCCCTCAGAAGGCCTTCATGGCCGTTCTGGATAAGGGTGGTGACAAGTCTTAGGGACTCCTTGCAAGATAAATGTCGTGTCTTCTGGCAATAAATGCGGATTAGTGTTCTTGGCCATTTGCGTATTGTTGTTGTTTTGTGGACTGGGTCATTACTTCTTCGGGCCAATCGCGCCGGTCCGATTTCGCGCGGTCGGTGGTTCGATGGCGCCCTTTGTGATGGGACCTCACTCCCAGTCGGTGTGCCTCGATTGTCGATTTTCGTTTTCTGTTGGTGTCGATACTTCAGTCGACCTTAACGAGCGCATCTGTCCCAACTGTGGTAACCGTTTTCCGGTCTCCGGGGCTATTTCCATCCTGCCGGGAGATCCGATCCGACTTCTTCCCTACAGTAAAACCAGGGGCCCCCGCCGCTGGGACGCGATCATGCTAAAAACATCCCAACCAACTGGTTCATTCACGCTGAAACGGATTGTTGGCCTCCCGGGTGAACAGCTCGTCATTCGAAAGGGGGATATTTTTATCAACGGTCGTGTTGTCAGCAAAAATCTACAGCAACGACGTGAGATGGCCATGCTGGTTCATGACAACGGACACGCTCCTTCTGGATCTGGCCAGCCAACTCCCTGGGAACCCCGGGATCTGCACACGGATTGGAAGAGGCAGCAAGGGAAATGGTGTTACCGGGCTGTTCCCGATTCGCCCGTCCGGCAAAAGCCTCTCACCGATTCGGTTCGGGAAAATCTTGACTGGCTTGTCTTTCAACCGTACGACGGCTCGTTGCTGACTGGTCGACGATTCGTTGAAAGCGGAATGGACGACTACTTCTCCTATAATCAGGGGATATCATTTCGACGACATTGGGTCAGTGACGTGTGGTTGCGGTGTCAGGTTGCGATGCTGGGGACCGGGAGCCTGCGCTTGCGGGCTGACAACGGGCAGGTGCAACTGGAAGCTTACCTGGAACCCGTTCAGGGAAGAATGGAATTGAATATTACCAGCAGCCACCCGGAGGTGAATCTTTCGGCCGTGCATGCTGATCTCCAATCGCTGCGGTCCGACTTCGTCATTGAAGTTGGTTTCTGTGATGGACAAGGATTTGTCAGTGTCGCGGACCAGGAATTGGTCATTCCACTTCCCAGCCAAGCCGGTGTTTTCCAACCTCAGTTGCGCCCTTTTGCGCTGGCCGCCAAGCAACTGGAGTTGACCCTCCAATCCTTGAGGGTTTATCGCGATGTGTACTACCTGCCCCCCGACGGTTCGAATCAAGACTGGTCCCCGGAGCGAACGTTGGCAGGCGATCGGTATTTTGTGTTGGGCGATAACGCGCAAATTTCGATCGACAGTCGACACGGGAAAGCGGGTTATCATCCGGCCCGCAAATCCCTGTTAGGAAAGGCAGAAAACCGCAATAAAAATTAACGCCAGGAGTTGCTAGCTAGGGCAACCGGTGTGACGAAAAGACACAATCTTGCGGAAATCGAATGGCTGTGAGTCACTCGGCCGATCCCTGCAGCGGACGCTTGCGTCGATTCAGAGTGCGATCCTGCCATATTTACATACCAGCATACTTGGTTTTTCGTTATATTTGGTCGTCTCCTGGCGAGCCGTACGGTGAGGGTAGCTCCACGAGTACTCAACCTTGCCGTCCGTCGCTCCGTGGGGAGAGAGTGGACCCGATTGGGGTTTGGCCATGAGCAGATTGACTCGTGAGTCAGCAGCCCGGGATAAGAACACTGCACTTTGATTTGTCGCAGCAGCTCACATCACGGTTGAGCCAGACGCTGGATGTGGCTGCTTTGACGATTAACCCGGACCGAAATTAATGATGAATTCCAAGAGAAATAAAACAAAGTATCACGCGGCGACAGCCTTCTCCACAAAAAGTGATGAATTCAGCGAGAGTGTTTCCGAGGAGGGAATGTTCAGCGCGAAGAGCATTCGAGAAACGGTTGAGTCAGTCGTTATCGCTTTCATTTTGGCGTTCTTGTTTCGTACGTTTGAAGCAGAAGCCTTTGTGATTCCTACCGGGTCCATGGCACCCACGTTGCAGGGCAGGCATAAGGATGTGGAGTGTCCGGAATGTGAAATCAATTATCGAGCGGGTGCCAGCCAGGAGAATCCCGATCAGAACCCACCGATGGCTGTCTTGCAATGTGTGTGTCCCAACTGCGGTTTCGTCATGGATTGCTCAATGAATAGGAGCCGAAATCAACATGACCGTATGGAACGGACCTATAGTGGTGATCGTATCCTGGTCAGCAAACTTGCCTACGAAATTGACGATCCAGAACGTTGGGATGTGATCGTCTTTAAGTACCCGGGCAATGCCAAGATGAACTACATCAAGCGTCTGGTTGGCTTGCCAAATGAGACCGTGAAGCTGCAATACGGTGACGTGTTCGTTGCACCAAATGAGGGAAATAAATCCTCTGAATTTCGAATCGCGCGCAAACGACCAGAAAAAATTCAAGCCATGCTGCAATTGGTCCATGACAATCAGCATGAAGCTAAAAAATTAATTGAAGCTGGGTGGCCGAAACGATGGTCAACAGAACCAGCAAAGGAACCTTCCGAATGGAAGGAGAGCGAATTGCCTCCCGACAGCGTCAACTCCGGCAGAATTCGGCAGCAGTGGTCGATCGATTCTAAGCAACCCGACAAATTTAACTTCATTCGCTATCATCATTACACGCCGAACACAAAGGTAAACCGGGGTTGGCGTAAAGCTAGTGAGATTGTTTTCAGACAGGCCAGTAACATCGAGGATTTTTACGAATACAACATGTCAAATCCGACCACCTTGCTGAATTGGGTAGGAGGTCTGGCGTGGGTGGGTGATCTGGCATTGGAGGCAAGTGTTGAAATATTGAGCGACGCGGGCCAGCTTTGCTGTGAATTGGTGGAAGGCGGACACTCTTTTGTTTGTGGTTTCGACCTCGCAACAGGTGGAGTGACGCTCAGCATTGATGAGGGAACGTCTCAATTTGTCGACCTCGATGAGCAGCCAGACGGTGGACAGCGCATCGCTAATACGAAAATGAAGGGGCCCGGCAGGTATGAATTTACACTGGCCAATGTAGACGACCAGTTGGTGCTGTGGATCAATGGATCACTGGTCGAGTTCGATGGTCCAACAGCTTATGCCCCGTTGGACAATCACAAGCAAAAGAAAGCTGACCTGGCCCCGGTTGGACTGGGTGCCTGCGGGGTGAGCCTGAAGGTTAACAGCCTCCGCGTTCATCGAGATGTCTATTACCTTCCTGTCAAAGACGAGTACGTTTACTACGAAACACTAAAGAGAGACTCCGATCGTGAAAAAAACTTTGAAACGGGAGATGGACAATTCCTCGTGTTGGGTGACAACAGCCCTGCCAGTAAAGATAGTAGACTGTGGAAAGAGAATCCCGGCGACATGCATTATGTCGAACGAAAATTGCTGATCGGAAAAGCATTGTTCATTTATTGGCCTCATTCCCGCACGGACATTTTTCCATTGTGCCCCAACTTTTCCCGGATGGGTTTTGTGCGATAGCCAGGTGAGTGCTGGATGCCCTCAGATGTAATTCGATCACCGATCATCGCTTGCCAGTGTGTTCCTAGTGAAGAAGGATTGTGATCATGCCTGTTCTCGAAGCGCTCGGCCTGGGCAAGACGTATGGTCGACGTCGAGTTGTCGATGGCGTCGACTTTGCCGTCCAGCCCGGAGAAATCGTGGGGTTGTTGGGACCTAACGGTGCGGGCAAGACCACCTGCTTTCGCATCATTTGCGGAATGATCGAGCCGCAAGAGGGCCGGGTTATTTTGAATGACTTGGACATTACCAACTGGCCCATGTACCGTCGTGCTCGTGACGGGGGAATGGGTTATTTGGCGCAAGAATCAAGTGTCTTTCGAGCTCTCACTGTGCAACAGAATCTGTTGGCCATGATGGAGATGCTGGGTGTCGGCTACAAAGCCAGAAAGCGGCGCTGTAACGAGTTGCTGGAGGATTTTAATATCACTCATATTCGCAAGTCGAAGGCTTCGTCATTGTCCGGTGGCGAGCGGAGAAGGCTCGAGATTGCACGACTGTTGATTTCCAATCCCGAGATTATTCTTCTGGACGAACCGTTTACCGGCATCGACCCGGTGACCATCGACAGCATTCAAGTGATCATCCGCGACCTTCGGGACAAGGGCATCTCCATTCTGATCACCGATCACCAGGTTCGTGAAACGCTGGCCATCACCGATCGCAGCTATGTGATCCGGGACGGAAAAGTTCTTTGTCAGGGTACGCCTTCCGAAGTGGTACAGCATCCCGAGGCACGAAAACATTACTTTGGAGAAGGTATCAATATTGGCGCTGAAGAGCCATCCCCGCCACCCGCCTGGTCCCATTCGGCGGAGCAAGCGGTAGAATTGGAACGACAGAAGCCTTAGCAGAAGTGCTCCTGTTTGCATGAATGCTGCTCGGCGATTACGCTATGAGGATGTGACTGGCCCCTATGCCAGGGTGGTTCGTAGGGAAGAAGTGGGCTGAGTATCTGGCGTAGTTTGGATCCTTGGTTACCACTGCCGCACGCTTTCGATCGCCGTAAAAACCCCAAGCATCTGCGCAGATAATCGATGTGTGATGGGATCATTTCCAGACAGACCACCGTGGCCCGACTCGATTGACTCGTCCACGATCTTCTTGGTCCTCCTGTTGGCCGTGGGGTTTCCTCTGCTGGGTTACGTCTGCTGCTACCTTGACATCAGGGCCTACTGGCGGTCTCTACGACGTGTCCTGGTTCTGACCACACACCTGATTCCTGAAATACCCGCCTGGGCGCGGTGTGAAACTCCCTACTGCTTAAAAATTTTGGGATTGCGGGCACCTTGTACGGAGGCTGAGGCGAAGAAAGCCTATCGGCGTCTTG
>Ga0310123_10000901_pt1 | contig 25852 bp, 20 predicted proteins | sample CB6_AW_1057_MG_FD_203505 | JGI IMG/M metagenome (GOLD analysis project Ga0310123, IMG submission 203505) | Marine microbial communities from Western Arctic Ocean, Canada - CB6_AW_1057 | ecosystem: Environmental > Aquatic > Marine > Oceanic | place: Canada: Western Arctic Ocean | collected... | reverse complement strand
GAGATCCGGCGAACCGCTAGCGGTCACCCGGATTTGTCCGGCACGTATGACGTGTCGACGTTGACCCCGATGGAGCGTCCGGTCGAGCTGGGCGACAAGATGTTTCTTACGGATGAGGAAGCCGCGGAAATCGCTGCTCAGGAACAGGCGCGGACGGAGGAGCGAAACGCCGCCAGCGACCCGAACCGCGACGCTCCTCCCGCCGGTGGCGATGGGTCGCCGGGAGCGGCCGGCAATGTGGGGGGCTACAACTCGTTCTGGATCGACAGAGGAACGGGAGCCTTTCAGATCGCCGGCGAGTGGCGCACATCCATCCTTGTCGATCCGCCGAACGGGCGCTACCCGCCGTTCACCGCCGAGCGGCAAGCTGCGAATCAAGCCGCACGCCGGGCAACACAGGGTGCTGACTTTCGACGGTCGAATGATGGGACGGCCTTTTGGCTCGAGGCTGGACTGGAGACGCCTGGGCCGTACGACAACATGGAACAGCGGCCGTATGGTGAGCGGTGTCTGGTCGGGTTTGGCTCAACCGGCGGCCCGCCAATGATGCCGGTGCTGTACAACAATCACAAACGAATCGTCCAGACCGACGACGTCGTCTTGATCCACGTCGAGATGAATCACGAAGCCCGGATCATCCGGATGAACGCGGAGCACGACCCACCCGAGTTCCAAAAATGGTTGGGAGATTCGATTGGTCATTGGGAAGACGATACGTTGGTGGTGGAGACGGTCAACTTCCCTGACCGGCCGTCGTTCACGCGCGGTTCTCGCCACATGAAGGTGACGGAGCGATTTTCGGTCCTGGACGAGGACACGCTTCTTTACGCGTTTACGGTCGAGGATCCGACGGTGTGGACGGCGCCGTTTTCCGGCGAGTATGTCTGGCCGCGGAGTAACAACAAGGTCTTTGAGTATGCCTGTCACGAGGGTAACTACGCGCTCGAAGGCATCATGAAGGGTGCCCGCTTGCTCGAAGCAGAGTTTCGCGGTGAGGAGCCAGAGGGGGTTCCAAACCCGACACGCTAAGCCCCGACCGTATGGTTCTCGGCCAATACCGCCGATCGTTTGTTATAAGAGAGACGAGGGAAAAGCACTATGCGTAGATATAACCGTCACGTGTTCACGATTGGCCTGACGTTGGCCGCGCTGGTCGGGTTTGTCGCGGCCAGTATCGTCTCCGTGGATGCCCACCACGCGTTTGGTGCCGAGTTTGACCCGAATCGGCCCGTCCTTCTCCGAGGACCGGTGGTCAGGGTCGAATGGGTGAACCCGCACACATGGATCCACATGGAGATCACCAACGAGGATGGCAGCACACAGGTGTGGATGGTCGAGGGCGGCACCCCGAACACGTTGCTCCGACGTGGCCTGACCCGAGACTCGATCACGCCGGGGACGATGATTGTCGTCGATGGCTATCAGAGTAAGGACCGTTCAGCCCGGGCAAACGGGCGCGATGTGACGTTCGAGAACGGCTCAAAGTTTTTCATGGGTTCCTCTGGCACCGGCGCCCCCCTCGACGGACGCGATACCACCGAGCCGGAGTAGGGGGGCTTTGTCGTCCGACGGGTCGGGGACGAGCTTGTAGAGCGAGGCCCCGTTCCGAAGACCGAGGGTGACGGCGAGCCGGTCGAGTACTCCCCACTCGACGGGCGTGACATGTTCCACGTCGGGCCCTCGTTTCTCGAGCTCTGCCACGAGCGTCAGGCTGACGCGAGCGGACCGCGCCAGCGACGCAGCGGTCAAACCGCGCCGCTGTCGCAGCGTGCGAATCACGTTCCCAATATGCTCATCTCGGGTCCCCATATGCGATCCGATGGGTGTATCGGGCCAGCGGTGACGCCGCTGCATCACGGCAACGCTATAATCTGCACGCTATGACCTTGAAAAAACTCTTCGGACTGTGGGTGCTGACCGCTGCCGTGCTTCTGACGGCTTTCCCGGTCGGCGCCCAGGATTGGCCCCAATGGCGTGGACCCGCTCGAGACGGTGTCGTGCCATCGTTTCAGGTCCCCGAGTCGTGGCCAGAAAGCCTGACGCCACAATGGGAAATCGAAGTCGGTCTGGGCTACGCCACGCCAGTCTTGGTCGACGACCATCTGTATGTCTTTTCGCGACAGGGTGACGACGAGATCCTGATGGCACTCGACCCCCGCTCCGGAGACACCCTCTGGGAAACTCGCTATGCGGCGCCGTTCGATGTCGTGGGGGCTGCGGCGCGGCACGGGAAGGGGCCGAAGGCGACACCGACCTACGCCGCGGGACGACTCTTCACGCTGGGGATGAGCGGTATCGTGACCGCGTTCGATGCTGAGACCGGCGCGATCACCTGGCAACGTCCCGCAGACGCCATCCAGCCATCGTTTCACACCGCGATGTCTCCTGTCGTTGATGGCGAGCGCGTGATTGTACACGTCGGTGGTCACAATCAAGGCGCGCTCACAGCGTTTGACGTCTCGACCGGAGCCGCCGTCTGGAGCTGGGATGGGGACGGACCCGCGTATGGGTCGCCAGTGATTGCCGAGATGGAAGGCACCCGCCAGGTCATCGTCTTTACCCAGGAAAACTTTGTGGGAGTGTCGCTCGCGGATGGAGCGCTTCTTTGGCGCCGTCCGTTTACGACCCAGGCCACCACGACCTCGCAAACGCCGATTGTCTATGACGGCGATGTGATCCAGGCGGGGCGCGGGAACGGAATTACCCGTTTCCGAGTCGTTCGTGAAGGCACGGCGTGGACCACCGAAGACCTGTGGCACACCGACGATGTGTCGCTCCACATGGCGAACGGGGTTGTCGTGGACGGTGTGCTGTATGGGTTGTCCCATCTGAACAGCGGGCAGTATTTCGGATTGGATCTGGACACCGGTGACGTGTTGTGGACAAGCACCCCTCGTCAGGCCGACCACGCGTCGATGCTGACGACGGGACAGGTCGTCTTTTCACTCGAAGCCGATGGTGAGCTGGTCATTCTCGATTCCAGCCGGGACGAGTTCTCGCCGCAGCAGCGTTATGCAGTCGCGACGAGTGCCAGCTGGGGACAGCCGACACTCTCGGAGAATCGCGTGTTTGTCCGCGGCGTGACTTCGCTTGCGCTGTGGACCGTCGAGTAGCGAGGAAATTTCCGGGGGCAGACGCGTCACGCCTCCGGACCGGAGTACGGCGGGTCTTTCCCTGCGTGTTGGCGCCATCGAACACGATCGGTTTTGGGATACTCTGAGGCCACGACGGATGGTCAAGACAGGAGGAACGATGCGTATGTTGATGATGCTGCTCACCGGCGTGCTGCTTGTGGGGTGCGCCGCAGAACCTGAAGGCCCGCCTCTTCTACCGACGGCCACGGTGGCGGAGCTCATGTCAACGATGATTGACCCGGCCGCCGACCTCGTCTGGGACGCGGTGGGTACGGTCATTACCGCGGAAGGCGTCGACCACTGGGAGCCAACGACTGACGAGGAGTGGGCGACGGTGCGAAGTGGCGCGATGACCATTACGGAAAGTGCGAACTTGTTGATGATTGGCGAACGCGCGCGCGACCAGGACACCTGGATGCGGATGGCTGAGGGTATGCACGCCGCGGGACTTCTGGCACTCGATGCCGCCGATGCTAAAGATGTGGAGGCGATATTCGCAGTAGGAGAAGCGGTCTACAACGCGTGTGATAGCTGTCACAACTTGTACTGGGTGGGCGATGCCGACCGTGGTCGCGTCAGCGAGTAGCGTGGTCAATCCCATCGCGAATCGCCCGTGAAAACTGATTTTTTGGGGGGGGGCTTTGACTGGGCGCTGTTTAGGGCATAATACGCAGGGCTGGCCGCCTTTCGGCCGGGCAATAGTTTGCGGTTTGGCGCATAGGGGGTAGATCAAAGATGCGGAATGTTTTTCGAAGTGGAATGATCGCGGTGGTGGTGGCTACCGTCGCCGTCTTCTTGACAGTGCAGCCTTTGGCAGGGCAGTCGGATGACTACCAGGCCGAGCGGACTGCCGATGGCCGCCCGGATCTTAATGGGATCTGGCAAGCCCTAGGCTCGCACCACTGGGACCTCGAGGGGCATGCCGCTCGACCGGGACCCGTCGTCGAACTGGCGGCGCTCGGTGCGATCCCAGCCGGTCTTGGTGTGGTCGTCGGCGGGGAAATCCCGTATACCGATGAAGCCCGTGCACAGCAGCAGGAAAACCTGGAATATTGGCTTGACCGCGACCCCGCGGCGAAGTGCTATATGCCAGGCGTGCCCCGGGCCAATCTGATGCCGTATCCGTTCCAGATTGTCCAGACGCCGGAATACATCTTGATGGCGTATGAGTTCGCGAGCGCGAGCCGGATCGTCTATATGGACCGACCCGACATGGAAGCTCCGGTCAACACTTGGATGGGACACTCGCGTGGGAGCTGGGACGGCGAGAGCCTGGTCATCGACGTCAGCAAGCAAGTACCTGACACCTGGCTGGACAGCTCTGGGAACCACCACAGCGACCAGTTGAGCGTCGTGGAACGGTATACGGCGATGAGTCCCTATCACCTCATTTACGAGGCGACGATCGAAGATCCGGCCGTCTACACGCGCCCGTGGCAGATTCGGGTGCCGCTTTACAAGAGGATCGATGAAAACATGCAGCTCCTCGAATACAAATGCGTCGAGTTTGCCGAAGAGCTCATGTATGGTCACCTGCGGAAAGATCCCGATTTGACCCCGAGCTATCGCCCCAGCGGCTACGGCTCAAATCGTGACTCGATCCCAGAGCCGCCCCAATAGCGTGAGTTCTGCTCCTGGGCAGCTTTTGCGCAGGGCCGGTCGGCGATAGCCGGTTGGTGATAGATTGTTCCGGTCCGTCGGTGACACGCGCTAGGCGTCCATCGGTGGCCGGCACATGCCGACCTTTCTGAAGACGGGCGCACAGGGCAGATTTCTGGACAGATGGTATAGAATGTTGAATGGATATATTCTCAGTACAGAGGAGGCGAGACTGATGAAGATAAAAGTTGCAGTCGTAGCGGCAGGCGTTGGGCTTCTGTTGGCCGGAAGTCTGGTAGCTCCGGTAATTGCTCACCATGCGTTTTCGGCCGAGTTCGACGCGGCCCGACCGCTGCACATGGAAGGCAAAGTCGTCAGGATGGAGTGGATCAACCCTCACGCATGGCTCCACATGGAAGTCGAGAATGAGGACGGAACCATGACCACTTGGATGGTTGAAGGCGGAACACCCAATACACTGTTCCGGCGTGGCTTCACCCAGGACTCGCTCGAGATTGGCACCGAAGTCATCGTTGACGGGTACCAGGCGAAAGACGGTTCAGACAAGATGAACGGTCGCGACCTGACGTTCAGAGATGGTTCCAAGCTCTTCATGGGATCGTCCGGAACCGGTGCGCCGACTGATGGCCGTGACGCAACCGAACCGGAATAGAAGTCTGTAACATCCTGGGCAGCAGGGAAGGCGTCTCGCCCTTTTAGATCTGTCCGACGTAGATTTCACGGAGCCTCGGGGATGCTGCTCTTCCAGAGCTGCAGACCCGGGGCTTTCGTGTTCCTGGACTGGCCTGCAAGCGGAGAATCCAGACGGGATGGGTCCCAGGTGAAGTCCTCTGCTGTCATCCCGCCCGTACGCCATACCTGTCGACTCATTTCACGCCGCAACCGGCGACCGCAGCCCCCTCGCGACTGCTGTGACCCCATCAAGGCAGCCCGCAGCCTGGCGGTCGCCTCGTTTGCCCCGCGGTAGGCGGCAGCTTGCGGTCAGCCCGATCCCGTTCGGGCAAGCCTGCAGTCCGCACTTCGTACCCCGCAGCCCGCGGTCAGCTCGTCACGGTGGGCGATGTTCGCGTCCTCCTTCCGCGGCCGGGATTCGATCGGGAGCGTCAGGGATTTGGGAATTTGGCGAGCGCTCATCGCGGCACAACGTGTGGCGGTTACAGAACCACCCAAGCCCGCAGACGTACTCAAGGCCGATAGGAAGGTGGGTAGGCAGACAGGGGGCTTGCTTTCGCGGTGCTGCGGCTTTTGCACCGCGAAGACGCGACAGAAACGCGGCCGCCTTAGTGGGACCGGCGGTCGTTGGATGGAATTACGACAGCAATCCAATGAGCCGCGCGCCGATGATGACGCCGGACCAAAGTCCGAGCGACGTCAGACCAACAACTTTTGGCCAGAACGAACCCAGCTGCGAATCGTCCATGTTGCACATCTTGCGACGCACGGTGACCGTCAGGATCAACGCGACGAGCATCGCCTCAGCCTTCCACCAGAAGAACGGGCTGTAATACTGCTTCATGGCCAACGAGAGCATCTGCGGCGTCCCGGTGATCAGTAGCACCACAAACGCGAGGATGAGGTAGGGCTCGGTCGCTTTGGCGAGTTGCCGGATCGGAGTTCCGGTCAGACCGCGGCCCATGAGCCGCAAATCGACCACGATCACCGCACCGGAAAAGAGCGCCACCGCGACCAGGTGGATGATCTGGACAATCGGCATCGACCAGGTGGTCGCGGAAAAATACTGCGCGAGACTGGTCGTTGTCATCCACTGGAATAAAGGCAAGAGTGACATATTAGATTCTCGCTTCTTGGTGACTGGTCCGGCTACTCAGCAGCATTCAATGCGACCCACCACTCGGGCACGAGTGCGCTATAGGCAATCATTCGTCCGGTCATGATAATCACGGCCCACATGGCCAGAGACGCGATGCCAGCAATCTTGGCGCCGCGTGGCGTCACGGGGTCGTTTTCCCACTGGGTGACGGTTTGCTCTGTCGTCAGGTGAAAGACACCAGCATTGATGCCGGCCAGAATCATCAAAGCATTCTTGACCCAGAAATAGAAATTCTCGTGATAAGTCAGCGGCTTGCTGTAGGCCAGCAGGAATCCGCTAACGAGGGTCACGACAAAAGCCGCAATCATCCACGGAAAGATTCGCTCGGTGATCTTTGACACGGGCACGGTCTTGAGGGCGATTCCCACGAGCCGCATGTCCCAGAAACCGATGAGACCCGCAAACGCCGCCATGCTGATAAGGTGCAGCGTGAGCAGAAACGGGTAGGCGTTTATCGACTGGCGCAGCGCGACACTGCTTTCCAGTGCGTCCATCCACTCGAAGAGACCAGTAAAAGGCATTCTGGGAGAATCCTCAATCTTCAGCGTATACAGCTTGACGGGTCCCGCGGAGGGCGGGGGGCGCCCCTGCTAACGAAAATGAACCGATCAGTGCCTACTTGTAGCCGGCAGCGCCCCCGTCCAGCCCAGTACGTCGAGCTGAGTATATGGGCGCTCAGAGTACAACAAGCGATCCTCTCGTGCAACTTTCGGAAGGAGGTGCCGGCCACACGCTCGGGCTCGAGAAATCGGGTGAGAAGCGGGACGTGTGCGCGCACGCCAACATATGGCGGGGAGAAACTGCGCTCGAAGATTCCTTGACACGGTATTGGCGCGAAGCTTCAATGGTCCCCATGACTCGCATACCGTCGTATCGCACTGTCCTGATTGGGTTGCTACTCGGGGGAATCTGCACCGTCACCGCGGCGACGCCGGCGGGCGCACAGACGGTGTCGACGCTCATTGGTACCGGTGAGCCCGGACAGTCAGACACCGAGGTCAACAACCCGTATGGGGTGGTGATCGGGCCCGATGGTGCCCTGTATTTTTGCGACCTCGATAATCAGCTGATTCGGCGTCTCGACTTGGCCACGGGAACAACCTCAGTTGTCGCGGGGAACGGTGAACGTGGCTATGCGGGTGACGGCGGTCCAGCCACCGCCGCCAGCCTCAACATGCCGCACGAGATTCAGTTCGATACGGAGGGGCACCTTTTTATTGTTGAGCGGGACAGTCATGTCGTGCGCCGGGTCGATGCCGTCACTGGGCTGATCTCGACGGTTGCCGGAAGCGGGGAGCCCGGTTTCAGTGGTGACGGCGGTCCGGCGACCGCGGCGCAGCTGCAACGTCCGCACAGCATCGTGTTTGACCCGGACGGGCGTCTCTTGATTTGCGATATCGGGAACCACCGTGTTCGCCGCGTCGACCTCGATACGGGCGTAATCACAACGTTTGCCGGCACCGGCGAGCGTGCGCCGACACCGGATGGGGCGCCGATCGCCGGGACACCGCTCAACGGACCCCGGGCCATGGCTTTCGACCCCAACGGCGTGTTGTATCTCGCGCTGCGCGAAGGCAACGCCATTTATCGCATCGATCTCGAGGCTGAGCGCATCCACCACGTCGCGGGGACCGGTGAGCAGGGATACACGGGTGACGGTGGCTTGGCTGCGGTCGCGACGCTCGCAGGGCCAAAGGGTTTGGCCTACGCGGACGACAGACTCTACGTTGCGGACACGGAGAACCATGTCATCCGGATGGTCGACCTCGACACGGGTGTCATTTCTACGGTGCTCGGCAGTGGAGAGCGCGGGGATGGCCCTGAGCACGACCCGCTGGCCTGTAAGCTGGCACGGCCTCACGGCGTGTTTGTCGATCCCGAGGGCCGTTTGCTGGTCGGTGACAGCGAAGCCCACCGAATCCGCCGGCTCGAAAACTGAGGGGACGAGTTTCAACGTCCTGACAGGGAGCATTTCACCCAGTCGAGGCGACCGCGGTCGTCGGCTCGCTCTGGGCCGTGACAAGTGATGGCCCCGGTACGCTCTTGCGCGGGACGCGAGCCGGGGCGGTGTACTACACGTCCGAGAGCGGCGCGGTCGCCAGTGGTCCCGTGCTGTCCCCGAGTGTCTCCGCGTCGACGCCTGCCTTGTCGAGGACGGAGAGTAGGAGGTTGGCCATCGGCGTGTCCTGGTCTTCGGGATACGCCAAGTGACGTCCACCCTTCAGGCGTCCGCCGCCGCCACCCGCGACCAGACAGGGGAGATTGGTGTGCTCGTGTAGGTTGCCGTTCCCGATACCGCCGCCGTACACGATCATCGAGTTGTCCAGCAGTGTGCCATCACCGTCCGGGGTGCTGCGCAGCTTGTCGAGCAGATACCCGAGCATCTTCACGTGGTAGGTATCGATCTTTGCCTTCTTGGCGATGTATTCGGAGTCGTTACGGTGATGGGACACGGTGTGATGCTGGTCGGGTACACCGATCTGCGGATACGTGCGCGGGCTTGTTTCGCGCGCCATCATCATCGTGACCACCCGCGTCACGTCAGCCTGGAAGGCCAGCGCTTGCAGGTCGAACATCAATGTCGCGTGTTCCTCGAATGTCTCGGGGATGTCTATCGGCCGGTCAGGCAGCTCGACCAGCGTTTGGTCACCCCGTGATTCGGTCCGCTGAATACGCTGCTCGATATCGCGCACCGCATCGAGATACTCGCTGAGTTTGTTTCGGTCGTTCGGCCCGAGCGTTCGTTCGAGGCTGAGTGCTTCTTCGGTGACGGAGTCAAGAATGCTACCGGTCTGCCGGACCTGCGCAAGACGGTCCGCGGCGTTGCCGCCGTCTCCAAACAGTCGCTCGAATACGACCCGCGGATGTGGCTCCATCGGCAACGGCGTGGTCTCGTTTCGCCATGAGATGGTGTTTGAGTAGAAACAGTCGCCGGTGTCGCAGGCGATCGCCGTCGGTGTTTCGAGCACCATCTCGAGCGACGGCAGCGGCGTCTCTTTTCCGAGCGTGCGCGCGGCAATCTGGTCCGCGGTTGTGCCGAGCTTGATACTGGTGGGCCCAACCCGACCACGGCGCTCCCACGCATGCACACCGCTCAGCCAGACGGCGGTGGCGCGTGGATGGTCGCCGTTTCCATCCCCAAAGGAGTCGGCTTGACGGTGGGCCAAACCGCTCAAGACCAACAACTGGTCGCGGAACGGCTCGATCGGGCTCAGGATCGGCGAGAACCCGAATCCAGCTCCGGTTGTCGTCGGGACGAATTGCTCTTGAATGACACCGTTGGGGACATAGACGAAACCGAGGCGTCGTATCGGCGCGGTCAGTGTCCTCGCCAACGCCGATGCCGCCGGCACCATCGCATCGAGGAGTGGTAGCGCCATTGTGGTCCCCAGACCCCGCAAAAATGTGCGACGGGGTAACGCCTTCTTGGTAATCATCATGACGCGGTCTTCCTCATCTGGAACGGAGTGCTATTGACGATACCCAAAACGATTGACGAGAAGCGGTGCTCGTCGTCCGCGGACTCGCGGACGATCGCCCTGACCGTCGGAGTATCAAAATGCTCGACATTGCGGCCCAGCGCATACATTAAAAGTTTCTCGGTCACGGTCGTGACGAATCGCTCAGGCGCTCGCATCAGCTCTGCGCGCAGACCGGCCGGACCCTCGAACGTCGAGCCGTTGGGGAGCCGTCCGGATGCGTCGATTGGTTCGTTTGACTCGGATCGCGCGCGCCAACGACCGACTGCGTCAAAGTTCTCCAAGGCAAAACCCAGTGGGTCCATCTGTGCATGACAGCTCGCGCAGGCTGGGTTGGCTCGATGCTGCTCCATCGCGTCGCGCATGGAGCGCGGCTGGCCGTCGTCGGTCGTCTCTGCCAGCGCCGGTACATTGGCGGGTGGAGGAGGCGGTGAGGCAGCCAGAAGGTTTTCGAGAATCCACTTGCCCCGAAGGACTGGGGACGTGCGAGTGGCATACGACGTGAGCGTCAGGACGCTTCCGTGACCCAGCAGGCCACGTCGATTGTCGTCGGTCAACCCGACGCGGCGGTAGTGACTGCCGTAGACATGCGGGATGCCGTAGTGCGCTGCCAGTCGTTCGTTCAAGAACGTGTAGTCCGCCGTCAGTAGTTCCGGTATCGGTCGGTCGTCCCGCACGATGCTGCGAATAAAGAGCTCAGTCTCCTGTCTGAGCGCTTGTCGCAGGTTTTCGTCGAACTCCGGGAAGAACCCCGCGTCGGGCTCTTTGGCATCAATGTCTCGGAGAAAGAGCCACTGCTCAGCAAAGTTTGTGACCAAGGCGTTGGCACGCGAGTCGGCCAGCATGCGGCGCACTTGTTGGTCGAGCGTGTCAGCGTCTCTGAGCTCACCACGTACCGCCGCGTCGATCAGCTCATCGTCGGGGATGCTGCTCCACAAAAAAAATGAGAGCCGGGACGCGAGCTCGAGGTCGCTCACGGCATACGTCTCGCCAGGGCCGGTATCGGCGGGGTCGCGTTCGATCCGAAACAGGAATTCTGGGCTTACCAGGACCCGCTCCAGCGTCCTCTGGATTCCGCGCTCGAAGCCTCCTTCGATGCGGCCATTCTCAAAAAACGGCAGGAGCCGGTCGAGGTCCGCGGTCGTGACCGGTCGCCGATACGCGCGCCGTGCCAGCGTCGCGGCAATCTCCGTGGCGCAGGCCCGCTGCTGCTCCAAAGAAGCGCCCGTGCCGGGGACACACACAAACAGACGCTGTCGACTCGGCGTGGCGCCAGCACCGTCCGCTCCAAACGGACCACTGACCGTGACTCCCGCGATGGCCGGCTGTCGGCCTCGCGTGCGTCGAGCCCGGCGGACAAGGCTCTCATCCTTTGCGGCGCTGCGCGGCAAGAACGTGACGACAATGTCTCGGGGACCGGCGCCGAGCGGAATTCGTATCTCGACAGGGGGGTCGGCTTCGAACGTGAACACGCCGCTGGCCAGACGTTCGGGCGGATTGTCTCCCATTGTCACGGTTCGGACCCGGCGTCCATCCACGCTGATCTCAAGCTCGTGCGGCTCGCGCGCGGCGCCCGCGAAATCCACCGTAATCAGATACTCGCCATCGAGCGGCATGTGGCTGACGATGCGGTGCCCGCCACGTGTGCCCAGCGGCATACCCGGGAGGTGGTCGTCTTGCACGAGCTCTCGATCGAGCCGATACGTGTCCACGATCGGCAGCATCGTCGGGTCGCCGACCGCCAGCCGGCTCACCTTGCGCGCTGCGGCCAGGTAGCGCTCCATGAGCGTCGGCGATACAAAGAGCAGGTCCGCGAGGTTGTCAAAGCCGCTGGTGGCATTGTCCGCAGGCAGGAGGACCGAGACGTCCAGCTCCTTTGGCAGATGGTCCAGCGCGAGTAGGTCGCGGATGGCGTTCTGATACTCGGTGCGGCTCAAGCGGTGAAGCGTGGCCCGGCGGCCCGGGTCCGGCGCGGCGGCCGCTGCACTGTCGAGCGCGCCTTCGAGCCACGTCGCGAGTGCGTCGTTGGTCGCGTCATCTGGTCGGGGCCGACCGGCGGGAGGCATTGCTCCGGCCCGAAGTTTGACGACCACGCGTTCCCAGAGTGCGGGATGCTGGGAGACGTCGGAGGCGTCCAACGTGTCGAGCGCGAGACCGCTTTCTCGGAGCTGCGCAACGAGCGGTGAGGGGGGCGCTCCCCGTCCGGCGATCACATCCTCGTTGTGACAGCTCACGCAGTATTCATCGATCAATGAGGCTGCCTCGACCGCCGACGTCACCGGGCGCGTCTCGGCGCTTGCGAGGCCTCGGGCCGAGAATGAAAGGATGCCGACAACCAAAGGGAGGAGCAGAGGAATCCGAGTACAGTTTTTCACAAGTAATACGCTTATACGCTGCCCAAGATCCCTTGTCAACACAGGGCGACAGCGATACGATGGCGTTGCGTTTCCAACGAGTTAGAACCCTGGTCGAAACAAATGTGCCATCCTGGTCGCCGATGCGTCCCGACCAGCGGCGTTGCCCGTCTCTCGTATACGCTCAGTCCGGGTGCCCATCACGTCTGATGCGCCGCGCACGGAAGATCTCTTGGGTCCGCCAATACTGCATCCAGCATCTCGAGCAAGAGCTAACAATAACAACCTAGGTCACCACATGGTTCGTATCCCATTGCTCCGTTCTGTTCTGCGCTCTCCAATTCTTCGTTCTCCCAGCTTTCATTCTAGCGGTCACAGCACGATAGTCACGTGCAGTCGCGCCGCCGCCGGCCTCGTGGTCGTGGTGGCTGCCGTATCGGTGACCCTCCAGGCGCAGCGTGCACCCGGTGCTCTGGGGCTCGCCGCGGAACTTACCGACGCCGTCAAGACGAATGACGCCGAGCGCGTTGCCGCCCTCTTGACAGACGGGTTCCCACCGGGAGGAGCAGAAGGCGACGGCACGACGCCACTGCATTGGGCCAGCCGAGTGGGTAGTCTTCCCATCGCGCGTTTGCTCATCGACCGCGGGGTCGACGTAGACGCCGCCAACCGATACGGGGTCACACCGCTCACGCTTGCGGCCACCAACGGCAGCGAATTGATGACCGCCGCTCTGCTCGATGCCGGGGCCGACCCGAACCTCACCACACCCGGTGGCGATACTCCGCTCATGCTGGCGTCACGGACGGGTCGAGTGGGCGTCGTGACGCGGCTGCTGGAGGCCGGGGCCGACCCCAACGTCACAGAATCGTGGCGAGGGCAGACGGCATTGATGTGGTCTGCGGCTGAAAACAATGTTGAAGCGATCGAGGCGTTGGTCGCGGCCGGAGCGAATGTAGACGCGGCATCAGCCGGTCTCATGCGGCCTCTCCACTTCGCCGTCCGGGACGGACATATCGACGCCGTGCGCACTTTGGCCGCAGCGGGCGCCGACATCGATACGCCGTTGAACAACACGTCGCTGCTGGCCTTGGCCGTCATAAATGCACACTTCGAGCTGGCGGCGGTGCTGGTCGACCTCGGAGCCGACCCCAACGTCGAGGATCGTCGCGGCTCCGTTCTCCACGCGTTGGCCTGGATGCGCCGCCCTGGCTCGGGTCGTCCGCCAATTCCCACGGGCACGACAGACAGTCTCGACTTGGCCCGGAAAATCCTGGAACGGGGCGCCGATCCGGACGTCCGGATTGCGTGGGCGGAGATTCCGTTTGAGGTGGATCTTGGAATTACGCGTCCGCCCCCAAATATTTCCGTCGGCAGAAGTTTTTTGAGTTTTATCGGGGCAACGCCGTTCTACCTCGCGGCCAAACACGCCGACATGGACTACATGCGAGTCCTTGCCGCCCATGGTGCCGATCCGATTGCTGCGACCGACCAGGGCGTGACCCCACTGATGGCTGCCGCGGGTGTTGGGTTTTGGGATGGAGAAAGCCCAGGTCCGCTCAACGGGACACCAGATACGGTCCGTCTGGAAGCGGTCAAATTGGCGCTCGCGCTAGGCAACGATCTCCACGCCAGTACCGATTTCGGGACCACCCGGCTCGAGGGTGATGGTTCGGATCTACGCCTCCGGCATCCGGTAAACCTGCCAGAGTTCGATGTCCAGCGTGACCGCGGCGATATGCGGTGGGGCGAGAGCACGGCCCTTCATGGCGCCGCGATGATCGGGGCAAACCTCATCGTCGAGTTCTTGGTCGAGCAGGGCGCGGACGTCGATGCCCAGAATTCGCTTGGGTGGACACCGCGGATGGTGGCCGAAGGAGTCTTTGTGGCCAACACCCTGAAGGCGTGGCCGGAGACGGTTCAGCTGCTCGAGCAGCTAGAGCGAGACGCCTCGGAGTAGTTCTTGGCGGCAGGTTCAAAAACACTCGTTGAAGAAGGACACGGTTACCCGGAGAAAGGACACCAGATGCGAAAAAGCGGACTGTTCGCGCTCGTCGCGGCGTTTGTGGCGATGTCGATATGGATCACGACCGGCACCGACGGCGTGCTCGCGGCCGGTGGAGACGGCGTGATCAGTGGCACGGTGACGAGCGCGAACGGCCCGGAGGCCGGCGTGTGGGTGATCGCCGAGACGGACGAGCTCGAAACGGTCTTTCGCAAGATCGTCGTCACCGATGACGCCGGTAGATTTCTGCTGCCAGAGTTGCCCGACGTGAGCTACGACGTCTGGGTGCGAGGCTACGGGCTGGTCGACTCGCTACCGGTTTCCGTGCCATCGGGCGAAGAGGTCGATCTCGCGGCAATCGTGGCCGCCACTCCTCAGGAAGCCGCTCAGGTATACCCGTCAAACTATTGGTTGTCCCTGATCGACTTGCCGGACTCGCATGAGTTTCCGGGCACCGGGCCAGAGGGGAATGGGATCAATCCGAATCTCAAGAGCCAAGCTGAGTGGATCAACGTCTTGAAGGGATGCCAGCGGTGCCACCAGGTCGGGAGCGAGAGCACGCGCACCATCCCCGATCTCCTCGAGTTCGACTCGACAACCGCCGCCTGGGACGACCGTGTGCAGCGTGGGCAGCGCGGTTCGCTCATGAATAGTTTTATGACGCAGTTTGGTCGCGACCGCGGTCTGGCGATGATGGCCGACTGGAGCGACCGGATCGCGGAGGGGGAGACCCCCGAGGCGCCGCCGCGGCCATCTGGCATTGAGCGGAACGTCGTCTTGACGATGTGGAACTGGGGCGACAGTGTCGCGTTTGTGCACGATGAGATCGCGACTGACAAACGCGACCCGCGCGTGAACGCGAACGGTCCGATTTATGGAGTCGACATCGGTAACGACTTCCTGCTGGTCACCGACCCGAATCAGCACCGGTCGGAGATGATCAAGATCCCACTCCGCGCGCCGCGAGACACCGTCCCGTCAATGTTCACCACCGAAGGCTTCAAGCCGTGGCGCGACTTTGGCGAACGAGCCGTCTGGAACGATCCCGCAAACCCTCATAACCCCATGCTCGACGCCGAAGGCCGGGTCTGGTTGACCACGCGTGTGCGCGCACCCGCGAATCCGGACTGGTGCCGTGAGGGGTCGAGTCATCCGTCAGCCCAATATTTCCCCATCGAAAGGTCGGGGCGGCACGCGGGGTACTTTGACCCTGAAACGGAGGAGTTTGTCCTGATCGACACCTGCTTTGGGACCCATCATTTGCAGTTCGCCGAAGACGACGCCGACACGTTGTATTTCAGTGGTGGTGGCGCAGCGATTGGGTGGCTCAACACAAAGCTTTATGACCAGACTGGCGACGAGCGTCTCTCTCAGGGATGGTGCCCGACGGTTCTGGATACCAACGGGGACGGGGCGATCACAAAACCATGGAACGAGCCCTCACCGCGTGACGCCGACCCTGACGATGTCGAGTACGATCCGTCACTCGATACGCGGATCGTTGTCGGCGCGTATGGCGTCATTACCAGCCCTATCGACAACGCCGTATGGGTGGCGTCTGACCGATACCCAGGTGAGTTGTTGCGGCTCGACCCAGGTGCCAATCCGCCAGAATCCTGTATGAGTGAGCTGTATACCGTTCCCTCCGAGCACGGCTATCGCACGCGCGGGATCGACGTCGACCGCCACGGCGTGCTCTGGACCGCCTTGGCCAGCAGTAGTCAGTTTGCGAGCTTTGACCGGACCAAGTGCGAGAACCTGGACGCTCCGGCCACCACCGAGGGTCGTCAATGTGACGAAGGGTGGACCTTCTACTCCGCTCCGGGACCAACCTTCGAAGGGACCGATATCGGCACCGATTTTCACTACTACAACTGGGTGGATCAGTTCGACACCCTCGGTCTTGGCGAAAACGTTCCCATCGCCAATGGGTCGAGCTCCGACTCGCTGCTGGCACTGCTCCCAGAGACGGGTGAGTGGGTCACGATGCGTGTACCGTATCCCCAAGGGTTCCACAGTCGTGGGGTCGACGGTCGGATTGATGACCCGAACGGCGGCTGGAAGGGTCGCGGGTTGTATGCGACGTATGGCGCCGACGCGGCATGGCATGTGGAAGGGGGACCCGTCGAGCCCGGAAATCTGGTGAAGTTCCAGATTCGACCGAATCCGTTGGCCAACTAGGACACCGCCGTCGATCGCGAGGTGTCACGCCGCCCCGACGATGGCGTTCTGGAGAGTCGCGTGTCGGGCTCGCGCCCTTGTGTGACGCGCGTGCGTATTCTAGTGACTTGTTCGAACGGGCGGTACCGCACGTTGAAGAGTGCGGCTCTCGTCCGTTCTTCTTTTTTCGAGGTGTATTCATGGTGCAAGGTGGATTCATGATGAAGTGGAAAGTCATAGCGGCGTTTGGCGTGGTATTCGGAATCGCGGGAATCGGGTGGGGCGTGTCGGCGCAGCGGTCATCCGACCAGGTGTTCGAGCTGCGCATGTATGAGGCGATGCCCGGTAAACGCGATGCGCTGTCAGAGCGTTTTCACGAGCACACGATGGCGATGTTTGAAAAGGCAGGGATGACTAACGTCGGCTACTGGACCGCGTCTCCTGGCGATGCGAGTGACGACCTTTTTATCTACATGCTGTCGTATGCCTCGCGGGAAGCGAGAGACGAGACGTGGACGCGATTGGGCGAAGACCCGGACTTCCAGCGCGAGATCATTGCGGAAGAGCGCTCTGAAGAGTTCAAGCTCGTGAGCACCATTGATGCGCGCATCCTCGTCCCGACTTCCTACTCGCCGCTCAAGTAGCACCCGATCATGCCACGCCAGAGCGTCTTCGACAGGAGAGTGCCTCCAGGAGTCATTGGGGTCGTTATGTCTCTTGCGGTCGCGTCGGTTGCGCTCGCCCAAACTGGGACAAACGGAAACGAATGGGCCGTCCATGGTGGCGACAGCGGTTTTACTCGTTATGCGCCGCTCGATCAGATTGACCGTGCCACTGTCGGCGGCCTAGAAATCGCCTGGCGCCGCCCCGCGGTCGACGCGGCATTGCTTGAGAGGTGGCCGGACCTGCGGTATTCCAACCAGCTGCGCTCGACGCCGATTCTTGTGGACGATGTGCTGTACGCATCGAACGGGATCGGGCTGGTCGAGGCCTTTGATCCGGCAACCGGGGAAACACTCTGGGTGCAGGAGTATCCCGAACCTGCGGACACGGAGGACGACGCTGAGCGTGCCACCCCCCGCGGGGCCTCGAACCGGGGGGTGGCGTATTGGGCTGATACGGACCAGGCCGGGGGAGTGGGAGACCGGATTATCTCCATCCGACCGCCGTATCTCCTGGCCACCGACCCGGAGACGGGGCGTCTCATCCAGAGCTTTGGTGACGGCGGAAAAGTTAGCCTCAACTACACGACACGGGAGGGTAAGACCCTCCTCTACAGCGGCACGTCCCCGCCCCTCGTTGTCCGCGATGTCGCGATCATCGGCGCGGCGATGGCCGACCATCCGTATACCAAAGAACAGCACCCGGGCGAGGTCCGGGCGTTCGATGTCCGAACCGGCGAGCAGCGCTGGTCATGGAGCCCGATTCCCAAGGCGGGTGAATTCGGTGTCGAGACGTGGCTCGATGACTCCTGGACGTATTCTGGGATGGCCAATGTCTGGACCATGATGAGCGCCGACGAGGAGCTTGGCTATGTGTATCTCCCGACCGGTGCGCCGACCAACGACATGTATGGCGGCCATCGACCGGGCAATAACCTGTTTGCCAACAGCCTCGTGTGTGTCGATGTCGAGACCGGCGAACGGGTCTGGCATTTCCAGATGGTCCATCACGATCTGTGGGACTACGACAACAACGTCGCGCCGATTCTGATGGACATCACGGTCGAGGGACGACCGATCAAAGCCGTGGTGCAGCTGACAAAACAGGCGATCGCCTATGTGTTCGACCGGGTCACAGGCGAGCCGGTCTGGCCGATCGTTGAACGCCCCGTTCCCGGGTCAAACACGCCGGGCGAATGGATGTCGCCCACTCAGCCTTTCCCGACCAAGCCGGCGCCCTTTGATCGGCATGGCATTTCCAACGACGACTTGATCGATTTCACCTCTGAGCTGCACGCGGAAGCGGTCGAGATCTTGCGCCCGTATATTTTGGGACCAATCTTTACCCCGCCATCGATCCGAAGCGAGGACCCCGAGGACACCAAGGGTACCTTTCAGATCCCAGGGTCGGTTGGTGGCGCCGAGTGGGGCGGTGCCGGGTTCGACCCCGAGACTGGAATGCTCTATGTGCCGTCCGTTACGGCCGGGTTCTTCGCCGACCTGACACCCGGCAACCCAGACCGCATGAACGTCCGCTATACCCGCGGGATGAGGGAGTTTCCCGAGGGACCGCAGGGCCTCCCGCTCACCCAGCCGCCGTATGGTCGGATCACGGCGATTAATATGAACACCGGTGAGCACGAATGGATGGTTACCAATGGGGACGGACCGCGGAATCACCCCGCGATCGCCCATTTGAATCTACCGCCCCTCGGTCAGACCGGTCGTGCCATGACCCTCCTGACAAAGAGCCTGCTGTTTGTCAGCGAAGGTGACAAGATCATGGTCCGGACCCCACCCGTTGGCGACCCCAATGCCGGCAAGATGTTTCGGGCGTTCGACAAGACAAACGGACAAGTGATCTGGGAGATGGCGTTACCGGCGGGCACCAACGGGTCGCCGATCACCTATCTCCACGACGGCAAGCAATATATCGTGCTCCCGATCGGTTCGGCCGATCACGAAGGTGAGTGGCTGGCCTTGGCTTTGCCATAGCGGCCCTGCTCGAATTCTCGTGGGGGGGTGTGTGGAGGAAACAAAGATTCGCTCAAACGCGGTGTCCACATTCGGGCAGACCGCGGGCCAGGCGGCGTGGTGCGTCGGGTTGGTATTCGAGAAGGCAAAGCACGGCAGCTTTCGCTGTGCCCTCGTGACGTTCCGCAGAGTTTCCGAAATATCCCGCACATAACGGTGTTCCAACCCGCCGCGATTTCATCATCAGAGGCGCTGAGCTCAAGCATCGCGGGAAGATACGCGAAATACTGGCTGGCGTCGATCTCACCGCGTTCGTGACGTTGATACGCATCGTCCATCGCGAATCGATCGCGGGCACCAGGACCGAAAAACTCGGTCGAAGTCGATCTCGATGACGACCCCGCCCAGATCGAATAGCAGCGCCCGTACGACACGTGCATCGAGCACTCGGCCCACTGCTTGGCACCGCTCCAGGAATGCATCCACCGCTTGCGTGGAGGCACCCTATTCACCCGCCGCCGGTTAACCGCAGACCTCTCCCAGGTAGCCGCCGCCGCCACAGTAGCTCGTGTCCTGCAATTGGATCAGGATGCCATCGGGGTCGGTGAAGTAGAGCTCGGGCGTCCCGCCTGGCGCGCCGCCACGATCTTCCATCCGCATGGTGACATACGACTTCATCGGACCGACGGGACCCGACTCATCGTCGCCGCGAGGCGTGACACCATGCTCGGCGAGGACGGCGAGCACGCGGTCGGGCTCGAAGTCGTCAATGTTGAGACAGGCATGATGGATGCCTGGGGTCACGCCAGGGCCCCCGGCGATAGCCAGAAACTGATTGCCAGAGCCGACGCGTAGAATCGGGAGCTCCCCCTGATAGGTGTCAATCGGGAGTCCGAAGAGCTCCTGATAAAACGCTCGCGACTGGACGGGGTCAGTGACAAAAATCGTGAAGTGGTTGTAGTCACGCACTCGAAGCGCGCCCTCGACTGGGGATGGCTCTGGCGCGGTCACGCATTCACCCAGCCCGCCGGCGCCGCCGCAATAGGTCGTGTCCTGGAGTTGAACCACCACCCCATCCGGGTCACCGAAGTAGAGCTCTGGGGTTCCGTCTGGGGCGCCCCCGAAGTCGGCGCCGCGCATGCGGATACGAACCCGGCGGGCGCCGCCGCTGAGACCGCTGTCGCCGGGCTCCATCGGGAGGACGCCGTGGTCGCCGAGGGTGGAGACGACCTGGTTGACGTCAAACCCGTCCATACTCAAGCACAGGTGGCTGATGTTGGGCGTGACGTTGGCGTTCCCGCCACCAAGCGCCATGAACTGCGGGCCGTCGCCAACCTTGAGAACAAGGGTGGACGCTTGCCGGGCCTGGGTCGACATCCCAAATAGCCCTTGGTAGAACTCCAACGACCGTCCGATGTCGGTCACGCTCAAGGTCATGTGATTGATCGAGACCACCGGCAGCGGTGGCCCGCCCGATTGACCGAGGAGCGATGGGGCCGCCGCCATGGCGCCGAGGGAGGCAAGAAACGTGCGTCGGGTAAGGTCGGTCTGGTGGTCTTTCATGCAGAGGTCTCTCCTGTAGAGCTAGCACCGTGCGCCTGGTTGGGCACAGATGGCGGGGAAGGACTGCATCGGTGCCCACCAAATAGAAAAGGCGCCCCGCGTGCAGACCGCACGCGGGGCGCCCCAGAGGACTCGTTCTACCTAGACATCAGAGAGGAGTTCGAGCTTGCCGGTGCTGTCACTCCACTCGTCGACCGCGACTCCCATCTTGTCCATGAGGCTCAAGTGAAGGTTGGTCGCGGGGGTCTTTTCTGCGAACCGTAGATGGCGTCCGCCCTTGAACAAGCGGTCGTTGCCGGTGCCACCACCGACCAGGACCATCGGCAGTCCTTTGTTGTCGTGCTGGTTGCTGTCCGACATGCCGGCCCCGTAGACGAGCATCATGCGGTCGAGCAGCGATCCGTCGCCGTCCGGAGTCGCATCCAGCTTGTCGAGGTAGTACGAGAAGAGCGACATGTGGAATTCGTTGATCTTCGTGATCTTCTCGTAGAGCACCGGGTTGTCGCGATGATGCGATGTCGGGTGATGCGAGTCCGGCACGCCAATCTCAGCATACGTGCGACCGCTGATTTCGCGACCGAGCATGAACGTACCAACCCGTGTCAGGTCGGTCTGATAGGCGAGTACCTGAAGGTCAAACATCAGCTTTGCGTGCTCAGAGTATGTTGCTGGCACACCCGCCGGTTGGTCGACGGCCGGGAGCTCGCGGTCGTTCTGCTCTTCGGCCTTTTGGATACGCCGTTCGATGTCGCGCACGGCTTCCAGATACTGGTCAATCTTCTGGCGGTCGCCAGCTCCGACCTCGCGCACAAGGGACGCGACCTTCTCGGTGACCGAGTCGAGGATGCTTCGTTGCCGGGTGATTTGCCGGAGACGCGCCGCCTTGTCGGTCGACCCCGAGTCTCCGAACAGACGCTCGAAGACTGCCCGTGGATTGTTCTCCATTGGCATGGGAGTGGTCTCGTTGCGCCAGGAAATAGTGCTGGTGTAGAGACAGCTGAACCCGACATCGCAGGACCCTGATACATCTCGAGGGTCGAGTGCGAGCTCGAGGGATGCGAGCTGCGTCTCTTTGCCTGTCTCGCGAGCCATCAACTGGTCGACCGACACGCCGGCCAGGAGGTTCGATTCGCTGCGGGCGGGGGTCACGCCGGTCAAGAACCGGGTGGCGGCGCTGGCGTGGACGCCGGCGTTGCTCGGCACGGCGTTCAAGCCCGTCATCACCAGCATGCGATCCTGATGGGCGGTCAGGGATTGCATGATCCGATTGAGCTCGAAGCCTGACCCTTCGCCGGTTGGCGTCCAGTGCTTCATCGCCATGCCGTTGGGCACATAGACCACCCCAAAACGGCGAACCGGCTGTTTGACGAGGTTTCGGCCCGCTGCGAACGCGGGCACCATGCCGTCAAGCAACGGCAGCGCGAACGTGGCGCCAAGACCACGCAGGACGGTACGTCGAGGGATGGATTTCTTTGTGATGAACATCTAGTCAGACCTCCGCATCTGAAACGGGGTGCTTTCAACGATTCCAAGAATGATAGCCGACCAGCGATAGTCGTCGGTTGCTGCCTGTCGAACAATATTCCGTACGGTGGGCGCGTCGTAGTATTCCAAATCTCGGCCCAGCGCATAAATGAGCATCTTTTCCGTGACCGTGCCCACAAAGTCATCCGAACGTTCCAGCAATAGGTCGCGGAGTCCGGTGGGTCCTTCGAAGCTAGAGCCATCAGGTAGGACACCCGACGCGTCGATAGGCTTACCGGCAAACGTCGGTCGCCACTCGCCGACCGCGTCGTAGTTCTCCAACGAGAACCCGATCGGGTCCATAGCCGCGTGACAGACGCGGCACGCGGGATTCTCCCGGTGCTGAACCATTGCCTCACGCATCGTCAACGTGCGCCCGTCTTCGCTTTCCTCTTCTAGCGTTGGGACGTTTGGCGGTGGTTCGGGTGGGGGCGCGCCCAAGAGATTTTCGAGCACGAATTTGCCCCGGAGGACCGGCGATGTGCGGTTTGGATACGACGTGACTGTCATCAGGCTGCCGTGGCCAAGTAGTCCACCCCGTCGGCTGCCGCCGGCGCTGTTCTGGTCAAACGTGACTTTGCGGAACCGGCTGCCGTAGATGTTGGGAATATCGTAGTGGCGGGCCAGACGCTCGTTGACAAACGAGTAGTCAGCATCGAGCAGCTCCAAGATGCTCTTGTCCTGGGTGAGCTGATACTCGATAAAGAGCTCGGTCTCCCGTTGTAGCGCCTCGCGCAGGTTCTCGTCAAAGTCGGGAAACGCGAACGGGTCAGGATAGACCCCCCGCATGTTTCGCAAAAACAGCCATTGGCCGACAAAGTTCTCGACAAGGGCGCTGGCCTTTGGGTCGCCGAGCATGCGGTGGACCTGCCCGCGCAGCACGGCGGGGTCACCAAGCTCGCCACTGTCGGCGAGTGTAATCAGCTCGTCGTCCGGAACACTGCTCCACAGAAAAAAGGAGAGACGCGACGCGAGTTCGACCGCATCAACCGGATAGGGCGTGCCCGAGGGGATATCGACCGGCTCGCGCGATACCCGAAAAACGAAATCAGGGTCCGACAGCAAGCGCTCGAGCGCAAACTGGATGCCGCTTTCAAAGCCGGCGTCGTTCCGGCCCAAGTCAAAGAATTCCATCAACGGATCAATGTCGTTCTCCGTGACCGGTCGCCGATAGGCGGTGCGGGCCAGACGCGCGAGGATCTCTCGGGCGCACGTCGTATCCGCGTCGGCTTCGCCATCCGGCCGGCACGAGAAGATGCGCCGGCGGCTGGGTGTATCGCCCGGACCGGTAATGTCGTAAGGCCCTGCGATCTCGACAGTGCCGACCGCGGGGTTTGTATCCGGCATCTCGTTGACCGCCAACGCAAAGCCGACCTGGCGGGGCTGGAGGATGCCATCCGGCTCCCACAACTCGCGAGGAAAGGTCACCCCGATGACGTGCGGGCCAGCGTCGACCGCGAGGCGTACCTCCAGGCCGTCGTCAGCGTGAAGCATGTAGGCTTCCCATTCCGTGTCGCCACGGACGTTCCCCGCAAAACTGCTCGGGGCGGGGATACCCGGCGCGTCCCCACCGAACGTGAAATGACCAATCCGCGCCCCGTCGAGACGAATTTCCATCTCGTGCTCGATGTCCAGTCCGCGCACATAGTTCACGTAGTTGGTCTGGAGCCGCACCTTGATCAGATATTCACCATCGACGGGAAAGGTGTGTCGCACGGCCAACCCGCCTCGCGAGCCAAACGGGAGCTCTTCGCTTTGGAGGTCGTCTTGTTCGAGTCGAAGCGGGACGTCAAATGATTCGATGACCGGTGTCGCTGGTGACTCACCGATAGCGAGCCGGCTTACTTTGCGCGCCGCAGAGATATAGCGCTCGAGTAAGGTCGGGGACACCGACAATGCGCCCGCATTATTGTCGAAGCCGTTTTTATCGGGAGCGTCCGCCGGGAGCAGGGCGGCAACGTCGACTTCGAGATCGAGGAGATCGCGTATCGCGTTTCCATACTCGGTCCGGGTCACACGATGAAACGCTTGCGTCCGGCCGGGATTCGGGTTCTGCACGGAGTGCGCATCGAGCTCGTTTTCCAGCCACCGTCGAAACCCGTTGTAGGTGGCCAGGTCGGGCCGGGGTCTGGGCGGCGGGGGCATCGCTCCCACTCGCAGCTTCCGCACGACGTTTTCCCACAGCTCCGGGTCGGCGGCCACGTCGCCGATGTCGACGGTGTCGAGGGTGAGACCGAGTGTCCTCAACTGCGAGACCATAGAGGACGGGTCGTCAGCGCCACCCGTGCCGTTGACCAGCGCCTCGTTATGGCACGTCACACAATATTGATCAAGCAGTGTCGTGTAAGCCGCGACCAACTCCGAGTGTTGGACCGAATTCTCGGGCGGCGGACCTGCGTTGCTGAGTGCGGCGACACTCGACACTAGCGCGAAGCCGACTACTCGACAGACGAGGGATGGGGCTGGATATCCACGTGTCACAAGACGTCTCGCGTCGACCAAGTTTCCCCCCGAGACACACTTTTCAGGTTATGTAGCCGGGCTTCCAAAACTGACCTCTTGACGGGGCCCTAGTTCCCGTTAGTTTCGCGTGATCTGACCCCGGTTGTCAACGTGTTGGGGCTGCGGTACCATTGCTTGGCCGAACGATCTTGTGGACCGTCACCAACGCAGAAAGACACGCGGAGACACAGCACATGTTCCTCAAATTCTCTCCCATCCCCGTTTCGCTCCTGGCTTTCATTGTGCTTTTCACCGGATCGAGCCTCGCCGCGCGGGCCGGCGAGCTCGTCGATGTCGAGCTCATTGAAGCCGTCAAGCGACAGAACGGTGACGCCGTTCTGTCGCTTGTCCGGGACGGGGCCGATGTGAACGCCACGCAGCCGGACGGCGCCACCGCATTGCACTGGGCCGCGTTCCGCGAAGATCCCGAGCTTGTGGCTGTACTGATCAAGGCAGGTGCAAACGTCAGCGCGGCCAACGAGCTTGGCGCCACACCACTCTGGGTAGCGGCGATCAATGGAAACGCGCCGATCATTACCCAGCTACTCGATGCCGGAGCCGACCCAAACGTGGTGCTCCCCGAAGGCGAGACACCGGTGATGACCGCATCGCGGGCGGGCCGGGTCGACGCGGTGCTCGCCTTGGTCAACCGAGGCGCCGACGTCAACAGATCCGAATCCTCCCGCGGGCAAACGGCGTTGATGTGGGCGACTGCACAGGATCATCCAGCGGTCGTGAGCGCCCTTCTAGACCATGGGGCGCAGGTTGACGCGCGCTCCAAAACCCGACCTCGGCTGGTCTTTGCGGATGCCACGAACGCGTCGCAGTTTGACCAAGGCGTCGTCGTAACCGAGGGCGGTTTCACCCCGTTGTTGTTTGCGGCTCGTCAGGGTGCCGCCGCGTCTGCCACGCTCCTGCTGAGGGCCGGCGCCGATGTCAATGAGCACGGGCCCACGGGCGCGAGCGTGTTGGTGGTCGCAGCGCACAGTGGTCATGCCGGCTTGGTGTCCGTTCTGCTTCGCCATGGTGCCAACCCGAACGCGG
>Ga0310123_10000900_pt1 | contig 25859 bp, 16 predicted proteins | sample CB6_AW_1057_MG_FD_203505 | JGI IMG/M metagenome (GOLD analysis project Ga0310123, IMG submission 203505) | Marine microbial communities from Western Arctic Ocean, Canada - CB6_AW_1057 | ecosystem: Environmental > Aquatic > Marine > Oceanic | place: Canada: Western Arctic Ocean | collected... | reverse complement strand
TCGAAACGCCCCGCTCGGCCAGCCGCAGCAGCGTGCCGGCACACTGGAACTCGATGTCATCGGGGTGAGCATGAATCGCCAGGACCGTCGTCATCGTCGGACACCCGTTGCCAAGCCGAATCAGTCGCCCGCGACCATCTCCGATGGCTCGTCCACCGCACCGGCGTTGTACTGATTCACCTTGTTGTACATCGTCTTGAGCGCGATCCCGAGTTCCTCGGCCGCCTTCCGCTTATCACCGGAGTGTTTTTCGAGCACGCCGAGAACGACTTGCTGCTCGATTTCCCGCATCGTCATCGCCTGGCTGGGTATCGCAAAGGTCGATACCGCCCCGGGGCGACTGGCCGCCAGTTGCACGGGGAGATGCTCAACGGCGATCGGTCGGTCCCCGGCCATGATCACCGCGTGCTCGATCGCGTTGGCCAATTCGCGGACGTTGCCCGGCCAGTCATGAGCCGCCAGCCCGGCCAGGACCTCCGCCGACAACTGCTCATCATCAGCCACCGGCCGCCTCCTGGCCCGGGCCAGTAGCACGGCGGCCAGCAGAGGCAGGTCCGCACGGCGATCTCGCAGAGTTGGCAGAGGGATCTCGAACGTGTTGACCCGAAAATACAAGTCCTCGCGGAACGTGCCCGCCTGGACCATTGCCGACAAATCCCCGTTGGTCGCGCAGACGATCCGCACGTCAACATGGATCGGATCATTCTCACCCACCCGACGAATCTCGCCCGACTCGAGAAACCTCAACAGCTTGACCTGCATCGACCGGCTCAATTCGCCGAGTTCATCGAGGAACAGGGTTCCGCCATGAGCGACCTCGAACAGGCCGGTCCGCGACCGATCGGCACCGGTGAAGGCCCCCTTGCGGTGACCGAAGAACTCGCTCTCGACCAGGTGCTCGGGCAACGCTCCGCAGTTGACTGGCACGAAGGGCAGCTCGCAACGAGCACTCAATTCGTGCAACCGCCGTGCGACCAGTTCCTTGCCGGTCCCCGTCTCACCCAGTACCAGCACGCTGGAATCGGTCGGAGCCACCCGCTCGATCAGCGTCGCCACCTGGCACATCGCCTGGGTCTCGCCCACCAGTTCGGTCGAGCCCTCGATCGCCTGCAACCGGGTCTCCAGCGCCTGCGTCTTGCGACTCTGCTGCCGCCACAAGGCCGCCCGTGCAAGTGCCTGCTGGATGTCCAACAGCTTGCACGGCTTGTTCAGAAAGTCGTTGGCACGATGACGGACCGCCTTGATCGCCTGGGCCATGTCACCGTGACCGGTGTGGATGATCACGAAGGTGTCCGGAGCCAACTGCTTGATGTGGTCGGTAACCTCCCAGCCCGAGATCCCCGGCATCTTCAGGTCGACGATCGCCGCGTCGAAGTGCTGGTCGGCCAGCACCGCCACCGCCGTCTCGCCGTCCTCGCAGACGGTCACCTCGTGACCCATCCGGGGCAACTCGATCCGCATTACCTCGCGAATCGGCGCCTCGTCATCGACAAACAGGACCCGCAACGGAGTCTCCGCCGTGCGATCACCCTGCCGTTCACCAGCGTCCCTGCTGTCCACGCCTTCGCCCACTCCCTGGTTCCGTCGAGGCGGTTGCTCGAGGTCCACCGTGACCCCGTCCGCGGCCCCCCCCTCTTATCAGAATTCTCCATCCGCCTCAATTGTCTTTCCACCAGGACTCGCTCCGGCCCCCATCGACGACACTCCACCCACCCAGTCCGAATCGATCTGATCGGTACGGCGCGGCAGCTGCAGGCGGAACTGGCTGCCTTGCCCGACCCCGTCGCTGCTCGCCTCGATCGTCCCACCGTGGTCACTGATAATCCTGTGACTGATCGACAGGCCCAGCCCGGTCCCCTTGCCCGTCGACTTCGTCGTGAAAAACGGCTCGAAGAGATTCTCGATCGTCTCGGCCGTCATCCCGCAACCGTCGTCAGCAAAACTCAATGTCACCAGGTCGGTCTGGCTCACAAGCTCGATGTCCAGGTGACCACCCTCGCCGGTCGATTCCAACGCGTTGGCGACCAGGTTGAGAACCACCTGCTTGATCTGAGGACCGTTGATCTCGAGTTGGCACGCTCCGCTGGCGGCAAACGTGACCACGCGATCCCGGAACCGGCTCATGTGACCCACCAGCGCCAAGACCTCGTTGACCAGCTTAACCAGGTCGTGAGGCGCCCGGGAGGTGTCCTGGCCACGTGAAAAATCGAGCAGGCGGGCGGTGATTTCCTGGCAACGAAACGCCTCGCGGCCAATCATCTCGGCGTACTGACGAATCACCGTCCGCTCATCGGGAGCCGCCTGGCCGAGCAACGCCTCGAGCCGCTCCTGGAGACTCTCGCCCGCCATCGCGATCGCCGCCAACGGGTTGTTGATCTCGTGAGCGACCCCCGCGGCCAGGAACCCGACCCCCGCCAGACGTTCCGAGCGAACCAGCTGACGCGAGCGGTCGCGGACCTGGTCGTCAAGATCGTCGCGGATGTCGCGAAAACGATCGGTCATCTGGTTGAACGACTCGGCCAACTCGGCCATCTCGTCACGAGTCGACAACTCGACCCGGTAGTCCAGATCCCCCTGGGCGACCCGTCGAGCACCCTCGTGCAGAACCCGGATCGGCTGAAAGACCCAGCGATACCCGGCGTGGACAAAGGCCACGAACAGCAGCACCGCGGCGATGGTCGAACCGACCAGCCAGCGAGTCCGAGACGCCAACGCTCCCTCCGCATCACGTAATCGGCCCCGCAGACCCGCTCGCGGATCCGGCAGCGAACGGGCCGTCCGCAGGCCGGCAGCCACCTGCACACCCAACCCGCCCCGTTCCTCGGCCTCCAACCGACCCGCCCCGGCCAATGTCTGACCGATCTTGGCCAGTTGCCTGTCCAGTTGTGCCAGCAGTTGCCGTGAGACCGCGCGGCTGGATCGGTTCTCAGGCGATCGCTCCAGCCGACCCCAACGCAAACGGTATTCCGAGAGCGCCTCGGTCGCAGCACGGTGACACTCGATCAGATCCTGGCGCAAGACCGCTGTCTGCTGGTCCAGCAATGGCGTGGCCAAAGCCGCGAGTTCCGCCTCAAGTCGCTCGCGGTCAGGAGCCTCGAATACGCTGAAGCTCAACTCTCGGACCGCCTGCCGGTACGACCACAGCCCACCCAGGCCGCTGATCGACAGCGTGGCCATCATTACCAGCACCAGCACAAGTCCGACAATCAGCTTCCGCCGAATCGATCGAGCCAGGACCATCGTGACCTCCATGTCCACCGGCGGTGCGCAGCGTTGAGCGGCGAGTCTATCATCCGCTCCGAGCCGACGACAAGAGGATGCCCCGTGCGGCGAAGCGGAGGAACGGTCTTGCCGTATCGACCACTCCGAAATTACACTCCCGCCCCAACTGATCCCGCCCCATCCCGACTCGCAATGCCAACGCTGCGTTGGAGCCCGACCGTGACGACCTTTCGCCGAAACATCGTCCTGGTCGCTGCCCTGCTGGCGATCACCTCGACCGGCTGCGTCCACCGACGCCTGACGATCCGTAGCCAACCCGATGGGGCCCGCGTGTTTGTCGACGGCAAGGAAGCCGGCTTCACGCCGACCGCAGTCGAATTCACCTACTACGCCACCCGCGAAGTACGGCTGGTCAAGCCCGGCTTCGAGACGCAGACGCGAAAGGTCCGCCTGGCACCTCCCTGGTACCAGGTCCCCCCGCTCGATTTTCTCTCCGACAACTTCTCGCCCGGCAGCGTCGCCGACCGCCGCGAGGTCCGGTTCACGATGGAACCCTCTGTCGTCGTGCCGCAAAGCGAGTTACTCGATCGAGCCAACTCGCTGCGGTCCGATTCCCGGATCGGGAAGTAGCAGGCTACCTGGGCCTCGCGGGACCACGTCGAGCCGATCTCGGCACTTCCTTCACTCCCGCACTCCCCTTCAACGCCCCACGCACACCCAGCAACTCGGGATGCCGGGCCACCTTGTCGCTGAAAACCCGCAGGTCGCGGATCACCGGCTCGAGATTCTTCAGCAGCACCGACAGCGATGTGGCCGAATCGTTGAGGTTGCGATAGAGAGTCGGGTCGCGAGCCAACCGGTTCAGAGATCCCTCGGGGGTGTTCACCGTCTTGGCGAACCGCATCAGGTCACCGGTCAGCATCTCGAGATTGCCCAGGGTCTTGTCGAGCCGGCCAACGATCGAACCGCCGCGTCGGGACAACGGATCGGTCAGCCCCTGCAGGTTCTCGAGATTCGAGTTCACCGTCAGCACAGTCTTGCGGACCGCACGTAACGTCATCTCCGTCTCGCCGACCAGCCGCGGCAACGCGTCCAGCGACTTGCGCAAGTTCTGCTGCTGACGAGGGTCGCCCAGCACCTGGTTCGCGTTGGCGAATAGATCGTTGGCCGTGGACATGGTCCGCGAGAACTGCTGGAGCGCGTCAGCCGACTGGCTGATCGCTCGCTCCAACTCACCTCGACGCCCGCCCACCAGGCCGTTGATGTTCTCGGCCACGTCGGACCACTGACGACTGGTTGCCTCCAAAGACGTCATCGTGGTTCGCAGTTGTTCGTCGAGCCTCGAGACCAACTGCATCGGGTCGATCGACGGATCTCCCTTCAACTGGTCCCCGCTCCTCAGCGGTCGACCACTGCCACCCAGGGTGAATTCGACCGTCGTGTCTCCGAAGAGACTCCGCACCAGCCGCGGCCTCGCGTCGGTACGAATGTCGAAGCGGGGCTCGAGATCGACGATCACCTGGGTGCCTCCCCGCCTGCGGTCGATCGAAACCTCACGCACCGACCCGATCGCCACGCCGTTCATCTCGACCGGACCGCCCGGCTGGACGCCGGCGGCAGTCGGGAAGTGGATCGCCACCGTCAATGGCTTCCGCCAAAACGCGGCGAACTCGCCGAATTGCAGGATCATCACCGCGGCACACAAGCCCGAGAGGATCACCACCATGCCAACCCGGAACTGCAACTGTCGTTCGTTCATCCCGCTTCCCTTTCCAACGAATCGCTGCCGCCCTGAAGAAAGGCGGCCACACGAGGATCACTCGAGGCCAACGCCTCGGCGACGCTCCCCGAGAAAATGACCTGGGGCTCACCCTCGCCAAGCCGTGACACCGGTTCGAGCATCACCACGCGGTCGGCGACGGCACGCACGGTCGAGAGATCGTGAGTGACCACGACGCTGGTCACCGGACGACGCTCGGGGACTTCCCGAATCAAACGGTTGATCACGCCGGTCATCATTGGATCGAGACCGGTGGTGGGCTCGTCGTAGAGCATCACCGACGGCTCCAACGCCAACGCCCGGGCCAATGCCACCCGCTTCCGCATCCCGCCAGACAACTCCGACGGATTCTTCGTACAGACCTCCACCGGAAGCCCGACCTCCTCGAGTCGATCAAGCACCACCGCGCGGATCCCCTGTTCGTCAAGTTCATCAGGCTCGTCCCGCTCACCATGCCCGCCCGGCCGGGCGCGGTTGCTCGATTCCCGGAGCCCGAATGCCACATTTTCGTAGACATCGAAACTGTCAAACAGGGCCGAGTTCTGGAATACGTATCCAAACCGCAGTCGATGTCGATCTCGCTCTGCAGTGTTCAAATCCGACACCGATCGACCTGCCCAGTGCACCTCGCCGGCGGTCGGCCACATCAGCGACATCATCAGCTTCAACGTCACGCTCTTCCCGCAACCACTCTCGCCAATCACCACCAGCGTCTCGCCACTGCGGACTTGTATCGTCAGGTCTCGCAGCACCTGCTGATCTCCAAATCGACGACCGACTCCATGCAACACCACCGGATCGGCCACCGCCTGGCCATCGGGCCGTGGAGACGCGATCGTCGCTTGATGCTGATCGTGAGTCGACACCGCAGCGGGCCTCCTGGCGTATGACCGATCACTTCGAAGCAGGCCGCCCGGCCTGCAGATTCACAACAAACTTGTGGGGGCCGGGTAGGCCATCCGGTAACTGGTGTCCAGTAGCAGTCCCAGGAAGAAGTCGAGAACCAGGATGGCGACAAACGAGGCGACAAACGAAACCGTCGCCGCTCGACCCACTCCCTTGGCCCCCGCCTGGCAATGAAAACCGTGGTAGCACGACACCAGTGCAATCGCGCCACCGAAGAACACGCTCTTGATCAAGCCGGTCGTCACGTCAAAGGCCGTGACGAATGATCGACTGTGAACCCAGTAGAAGTGGCTGTTGACGCCCAGGGCCTGGGTCGAAAAGACCCAGCCGCCGATGATCCCCACCGTGTCGGCGACGATCGTCAGCACCGGGATCAGCAGGAAGCAGGCCAGAAACCGCGGCACCACCAACTGGCGAACCGGGTTCGCGCCCAGGGCGCGGATCGCGTCGATTTGTTCGGTCACCCGCATCGTGCCCAACTCGGCCGCCATCGAACTGCCCACTCGTCCGGCCAGCATCGTCGCCGCCAGCACCGGGCCCAGCTCCTTGACCAGCGAGGCGTTGATCACCGACCCGATCCGGGTCTCCATCCCCAGATGATGAAACGACGCGTAGCCCTGCACGGCCAGCACCATGCCGATGAAGACCCCCGTGACCACCACCATCGGGATGCTGCCCACTCCGACTGTGTACATCGTCTCGAGCATCACGCGGCGACGCGGTCGGCCCAGCACCAGCTGGTGCAGCACGCCCAGCGAGAACAGCGAGAAGTCCCCAACCGATTCAACCACCGACAGGACCAGCCCGCCGAGGCAATGGATCGGAGTCGCGGGGGAACGTAAAACGGGAATCGTCGCCATCGGGCAGACTCTCGACGGCCGCGGGAGGCGGGAAAGTAGTCGATTGACCCCGGCGGTGCGAGACCACTTCGTCGGGACCCGGAATCACAGTCTCGGTCAGCTGTTGCTTTCCGAACCGGCTATCGTGCTGGTACAATCCAACGCGTCGCAGAGATCGCTGGCGACTCGTGAAATCGACGCAATCACCATCGGGATGACCGTACAGGAGACTGGCATGCGAAGCTTGATCGCATTCTTGACATTGGCCCTGCTGGCCGCCGGACCGCTCTCGGCAACGACCACCGTGGCCCAGGACAAGAAGAAGACTGAAAAGAAGACTGAAAAGAAGGCCGAAAAGAAGGCCGAAAAGAAGGCCGAAAAGGCTCCGCCGAAGGTCGTGCTCAGTGACGCGGAAAAAGCCGCGGTCGCCGCGATCAAGAAATTCGGGGGCTCGGTACTCGAGGTGGCCCAGAACGACGGCCGACTCGATATCGCCTACCACCTCGCCGACGGCAAGATCGGTGACAAGCAGCTTGCGCCGCTCAAGAACATCAAGCACATCCACTCGCTGAACCTGCGTGGGACCGAGGTCACCGACGCGGGACTCGCGGTGATCGCCGGACTCACAGGACTCGAACGGCTCCACCTCGAAAAGACCAAGGTCACCGACGCCGGCCTGGCCCACCTCAAGGGACTCGGCAACCTCCAGTACCTCAACGTCTACGGAACCGCCGTCACCGACGCCGGACTCAAGCACATCTCGGGTCTCAAGAAACTCAAGAAACTCTACGTCTGGGAAACCAAGATCAGCGAGGGCGGGATCAAGACGATCAAGACCGCCGTGGCCGGTCTGCGAGTGATCCCCGACCCGGAGATCGAAAAACGGCGTGCGGCGATCGACGCCAAGAGAGCACTCGCGGCGCTGAAGACCGAGACCGAGACGACTGCCAAGAAGATACCCGTCGCCAAGAAGGCTGCCGAAGATGCCGCCAAGGCCTCGACCACCGCCGCCGCCGCCTCGACCGCCGCCGCCAAGGCCGCCGCCGATGCCAAGACCAAGGCCACCGCCGCCGCCAAGACCCTGACCGACGCACAGGCCAAGGCCAAGGACGCCAAGACCGACGACGATAAGAAGACGACCGCCGAAGCGGTGAAGAAGGCGACCGAGGCCAAGACGGCGGCCGACAAGGCCAATACCGACGCGACCAAGAAGGCCGCAGACACCAAGAAGGCCGCAGACGCCGCCAAGAAGAAGGCAGACGACGCCACAAAGGCAATCGCCGCCGCCACCAAGGCCGCCGCCGATGCCAAGGCCAAGTTCGAAAAGGCCAAGAATCCACCACCAGCCAAGAAAAAGGCGGACAAGAAAGACGCTAAGAAAGATAAGAAGAAGGACGCCAAGAAAGACAAGAAGAAAAAGAAGTAGCCTCATCGGCCGCTTCCCGTTTCGTCCTCAATGACGTGTTTTCCGGCCCGGCGGTCACGCAGACCGCCGGGCCGTTTTTTCGAAGCCGTTGACAACTCCTCGAGCCACCCCGTCCGGAGCCCCCCTCCGATGTCGACACCCGACCTGTTGACCCGCTGCCTGGTCCCGACACTGCTCCTGGCCACCTCGCTGTTGCCCTGCACGGCCACCGCCGCTGACCTGATCGAGCTGAATCCCAACGACCACATCGCGATCATCGGCAACAACCTCGCCGACCGCATGCAGCATCACGGCTGGCTGGAAACCTACCTCCAGGCCGAATTCCCCAGGCATCGACTCACGATCCGCAACCTCGGGTTCACCGGCGACGAAGTCAAGACCCGGCCCCGCTCGGCCAATTTCGGCAGCGCCGACCAGTGGCTCAGCAAGGTCAAGGCCGACGTCGTCTTCTGCTTCTTCGGCTACAACGAAGCACTCCGCGGCCAACCCGGCCTGGCCACGTTCCGTAAGGACCTCGCCGGCATGCTCAGCGGCATGAAGACCCAGAAATACAACGGCGAGTCCGCACCCCGCATCGTCGTCTTCTCACCTATCGCTCACGAAAACCTCAACAGCCCCAACCTGCCCGACGGCACCAGAAACAACCGCAACCTGGCCGTGTACTCGGCCGCCATGAAACAGGTCTGCACCGCCCAGGACGTCCCCTTCGTCGACCTCTTCGCACCCTCACGCCAACTCTACGCCGACAACGCCAGCCACCTCACGCTCAACGGCATCCACCTGCTCGAACACGGCAACCGGCTGCTGGCTGGAGTGATCATGCGTCAGCTGTTCGGGAACCCCAGCAGCACGTTGCGTGAGAGTGCCGAGATCGAACGGCTGCAGCAGGCGGTGCTCGAGAAGAGCTACTACTGGTTCAGCCGCTACCGCGTCGTCGATGGGTACAACGTCTTCGGGGGCCGGTCGCGACTGGCCTGGTTCGGCCAGTCCAACGCCGACGTGATGCAACGCGAGATGCAGATCTTCGACGTGATGACCGGCAATCGCGACGAGATGGTCTGGGCCGTCGCCGCAGGACGTAAGCACAAGCTCGTTGACAACAACATCCCCGGCCTGCTGCAGGTCAAGACGAACAAGCCCGGACCTCTGGCCGAAGGCCGACACCCCTACCTCGCTGGCACCAAGGCGATCGAGCGGATGAGGATGGCCAAGGGGATGGAGGTCAACCTGTTCGCCTCCGAAGAGAAGTTCCCCGAACTGGTCAACCCGGTGCAGATGGCCGTCGACACCGACGGACGACTCTTCGCCTCGGTCTGGCCCTCCTACCCGCACTGGAACCCCACCGAGCCGCGGACCGACCGCATCCTCTGCCTGCCCGATGACAACCGCGACGGAGTCGCCGACCGATGCGTCATCTTCGCCGATCAACTCAACAGCGTCACCGGCTTCGAGTTCTGGGGAGGCGGCATGCTGGTGGCCGCGGCGCCGGAGATCTGGTTCCTCAAGGACACCGACGGCGACGACAAGGCCGATGTGAAAATCCGCATGCTCCAGGGCATCTCCAGCGCCGACACACACCACTCGGCCAATGCACTCGTCGTCGGACCCGACGGCTGGCTCTACTGGTCTCGCGGGATCTTCAACATCGCCAACATGGAAACTCCCACCAGGACCTACCGGTCCGGCCAGTCCGGAGTCCATCGCTTCAACCCGCGAACCTTCGAAGTCGAATTCCACTTCCCGATCGGGCCCAACCCCCACGGCGATGTCTTCGATCGCTGGGGCTTCCAGTTCGCCAACGACGGCACCGGTGGTACCGGCAGCTATGTCAATGTCGGCAAGGGTCGAGGCAACAAGAAGTGGTTCCGCAAGCGAGTCCGACCGGTCGCCGCCATCGGGATCCTCTCCAGCACTCACTTCCCCGAAAACACCAACGGCAATTTCCTGATCTGCAACACGATCGGGTTCCAGGGCGTGCTGCAGCACACGGTGAAGTTCTCCGGAGCCGATATCACCGCCACGGAGATCGAACCGATCCTTGTCTCCAGCGACCCCAACTTCCGGCCGACCGATATCGAGATCGGGGGCGATGGTGCACTCTACGTGTCGGATTGGTGCAACGTGCTGATCGGACACATGCAGCACAACATGCGAGACCCCAACCGCGATCACGCTCACGGACGCATCTACCGGGTCAGCTACCCGGGACGCCCGCTGACGCCGGTGATCAAGATGAAGGGCAAGCCGATTGCCGAGGTCTGCGGCAACTTCTTCTCGACCGCCAACGGCATCCGCTACCGGGCTCGACTGGAACTCAGCGGCCGCAAGACCAATCACATCGTCGCCGAGGTCGGTGCCTTCGCCAAGACACTCGACGTCAACCGCGTCTCGCCCAAACGAGACGAAGCCCAGGCACTGCTCGAATGCCTCTGGGTCTTCGAAGAACACCGCGTGGCCAACGAAACGCTGCTGGGCCGGGTCTTCGAGGCCGACGAGGAACGGATCCGCGCGGCGGCCATCCGTACGCTGGGTCACTGGGGCGAGAAGGTGCCCGGGTGGCAGAAGCTGCTGCTGGCCGGCTCCAGAGACAAGTCGGCACTGGTCCGGGCCGAGACGGTCAAGGCCGCCGTGTCGTTCGAACGACTGGCCGCCGCCGAGGCCGTCTTCGAAGTCGCCACACGACCGACCGACGCCGAACTCACCAATGTGCTCAACTTCGCACGAGGCGAACTGGCCGTCGACAAGATCGTCCAGGAAGCCGTCGCCGGCGGCAAACCACTCTCCAAGGCCGCCCAGGCCTACGTGCTTCGCAACGCCAGCGTCGCCGATCTCCTGAAACTCAAGCCGAGCGAGGCGGTCCACGAAGCGATTCTCTCGCGACCCAACGTCCCCGCCGCCAACCTCAAGAACTCACTCGTCGCACTCGCCACCCTCCGCAAGACCGCTCCCACCAGGCTGCTGCTGGACCTGATCGAGGAACGGGATACGGCCAACCCGGCCGCGGGGCTCAACACCATCGGATCCCTGCTGGCCACACAGCCGCAAAACGACCTGGCCACCGTGGCCAGCCGCATCGAAAAACTGGCACTGGCCGGCAAGAGCGACCCGGTGCGACGACTGGCCTTTGCCGCCCTGATCGCAGCAGACGGCACCGGCGACGACGCGCTGCTGGCCGCCTCGACCAGCAAGACCCGGCTGCGAGACTTCCTCGACGCCGTCTCGGCCATCGCGGATACCAAGCTCCGAGCCAGGCTCTACAACAAGGTCCAGCCGCTGACCGTCGAATTGCCCACCTCGCTGAAGTCCGAACAGGCCGGGTCGGCACTGGTCCAACAGGGCATCAAGGTGGATTACTTCTTCCCCAGCGGAAAAAACGTCGCCCTCGAGACACTCGCTGCCATGAAACCCAAGGCCAGTGGCATCGTGCCGGCCATCATCAAAAACGTGCCGCAGAAGAAACAGAACGACCGCTTCGCACTCAGGTTCACCGGATCCATCCACGTACCCAAGTCCGGTCGCTACACCTTCTTTACCAATTCCGATGACGGGTCGCGGATCTACATCGGCAAGAAACTGGTCGTCAACAACGACGGACTGCACGGGATGATCGAGAAGGCCGGGGCCATCAACCTGCCCGCCGGGGCTCACCCGCTCGTCGTTACCTACTTCGACAATGGCGGAGGCGATGGGCTGCAGGTCAACTGGCAGGGACCCGGCTTCGGCAAGCGGGCGATTCCTCCCGGATCGCTGTCCGTCGGAGGTGGAGAAACCCTGCACGACGTGGCGATCGCCGCCCTGGCCTCGATCCCCGGCCACGACGCTCGAAAGGTCATCGACCTGGCCGCACTTCTCAAGGCCGGACGCAACCAATCCGCGACCATCCGGGCGCTCCGTGGAGTCCCGGCCAAGAACTGGCCCGCCACCGAGATCGTCCCCGTCGTCGACAACCTCGTCGGTTACCTCAGCGGCATGCCCGCCAGCTTCCGTACCGGGCCGGCAGCCACCGACGCCATGGCACTGGCCCGAACACTCTCGGGGCGACTCGAGCCCGCACGAGCCAAGGCACTCGAACTGAGACTCAAGAACCTCGACGTCCGCGTGATCGCCATCGGCACCGTGCCGCACCGGATGATCTTCGACAAGGAACACATCGCCGTGCAGGCGGGCAAGCCGGTCGAGTTCCGGTTCACCAATACCGACAACATGCCGCACAACTTCGCCATCGGACTCCCCGGTTCGCTCGAAGAACTTGGACTGCTGGCCGAAAAGACCGCCCGCGACCCCGACGCCATGGCCCGGCACTACATCCCCAGGAGTCCCAAGGTGATGCTCGGCAGCCGACTGCTGCAGACCGGGCAGACCCAGGCCCTGAGCTTCAACGCCCCGACCAAGCCCGGCGTCTATCCCTATGTCTGCACCTACCCCGGTCACTGGCGACGGATGTACGGCACCCTGTATGTCGTGGCCAATCTCGAGGAATACCAGGCCAACTCCAAGGCGTACCTCGCCCGGGCCAAGCTGCCAATCCAGGACGAGCTGCTAAAGACCAGCACCCGCGGCCGCGAATGGAAGCTGGCCGAGTTGGCCTCGGCCGTCCAGCCGCTGCCCGATCAACGGGCCTTCATGGTCGGCAAGCAGCTATTCAAGGTCGCCAACTGCGTGGCCTGCCACAAGCTCAACAACGTGGGGCAGGTCTTCGGCCCCGACCTCGTCAAGCTCGGCACGCTCCCCAACGAAAAGAAAAAACACTCGCCCGCCTACATCCTCGAGTCGATCCTCAACCCGTCCAAGGACATCGACAAGAAGTTCCAGTCGCAGGTCTTCGTGCTCGACACCGGCAAGGTCATCACCGGGATGGTCCTCAAGGAGACACCCGAGACGGTCGAGGTGGTGATCGATCCGCAGGCCAAGGGACGCCCAACGGTGATCCGGAAGTCCTCGATCGACGATCGCACCGCCTCCAAGACCTCGATCATGCCCCTGGGATTGCTCAACAAGCTCTCGCGAGAAGAGATCCTCGATCTCATCGCCTATGTCTACGCCCGAGGCGACAAGTCGAACCCACTGTTCACGCACGAGCACGACGACCAGAAGTGAGCCGTGTGCTCACGGCCGGATTCGCACCACGCAATAGACCAGGAACTCGGGTACCACGAATCGGACTCGCCGTCCCTCGCGGCTGAATTTCAGGCTGGCCGCCGAGCCCTGCTCGGGCACCAGCACCTCGACCCGGCCGACCTCCAGCCCCTCGGGCAACAGCACGTCGGCCGTCACTCCGGTGACCGCGATCGGCTTCTCGTCCTTGATCCCGCCACCGGCACTCGGCTTGCCGTCGCTCCCCCGGGGCGGTTCGGTCCGGTTGTAGTTGACCAGGTGCAGGTCCAACTCGCCTCCGGACGCCGGACGGCTCGCCGAAACCCGCACGGTGTAGGGTGCCTGAAAACGGCTCGCATCTCCGCCCAACGCGGTAGCACCCGCAAAGCCTGTCTCGACCCGGAACACCTTCCGGTAACCGGACAGTCGCTTCGGCTGGGCCACGGCCAGGTCGTCGGGCAGGATGTCAAACAGCACGTGCTCGTCGAGCAGTTTTTGACCCAGCCTGCGGAATACCTCGATCGACTCGACCTTCCCCTCGTGAACCGCCTTGCGAGGAAACAACAGCACGTACTCGGCGTGGGACCGGTTGCCCCGGAACAGGGCGTCGTGCTTGCCGATGAAGCGGTAGTACCGGGTGATCTCGCGGCGGGCCGCCGGGTCGGTGAACCGGGTGTAGAACCCCATCGGCGCCCCGCCGTTGGCGGCCAGCTCCGAGATCGCCACCCGGATCCGCGTGCTCTCGTATTTGCCCAGCGTGAACGGCTTGTCGTCAAAGGCGCCGCGGATGTAACGGGCCTGCAGCGTGCCCTCGCCAAGGAATCGCTTCTTCAGGTCGGTGAAGAACGCCGCTGAGCCGGTGCTGTACCACAGGTAGGTCTCGTCCCGACCCCACAATTCACCGGGCAGCAGACAGCGTTCGTCACCGGAGATCTGGCCGAAATTGCCGAGGTGGTTCCACTGAGCCGTGATCAGGTCCGGCTTCAGGCTCCGCCCATACTTGTGAAACACCTCGTCGAAGACCCGCTTGTTGGAAATCTGTGACCACCGCAGCATCTCGCGTCGCAACGGAGTGCTCTTGGCCGGATCGTGCCAACTGACGATCTCGCTGAGGCGGTGAGTGGCCACGTCGGTGATCCCCATTTCCCCGAGACGCTCACCCGTAAACCGTTGGGAGAGATACTTGCGAAACCCCGACTGGCAGTGCTGGCACAGGCAGTTGTGGCGATAGAAGTAGTTGGCGATGAACCCATCGAGTCCCTGCCGGATGCCGTGACGCACCCAGGCCTTCAGCACCTTCTGCCAACCGGGATTCCGCAGACAAGCCCAGTACTCACGCATTCCGCCGATGCCGTAGCCCTTCTGAGAAATCGGCTTGCCGTCGGGGCCCCGTTCCAGGAAATCCAGAGGATCCGCAACCGGACGAGAACCCAGGATCTTCTCGTCCCACAGCTCTTCGTAGAACCTGAAGAACCCGGTCGGGGCCGTTCCGGTCTTCTTGTCACGCGGGTCACCGACCAGGAACTCGACGTTGAAGTGGCCGATCACCTTGGCGTCGATCTCGTGAATCAGCCGGTTCCGCTCGGCAAACCAGCGACTGCACGGTTCTAGACCCTGGACGGGAAAGTGAGCCGGGTAGCCGGCATAAGCTTTGGTGTGAGCCAGGCTCCAAAAATGGCCTCCGTAGAAACCCAACTGCACCACGTCCGGCCGAGCCTCGCGGAGAAACGGCAGGTACGCGGCATCGTTGTACCCGTGCCAGTGAGCGACCATACGAGTGAACTCGAATCGAGCGGCCGGCTCGGCCGCACCGACCTCAACCGTGATCACACCAGCCGATAGAGCCAACGTGGCCAAAAGGGCCAGCCAACCCACCGCCGTTTCCCTCTCTCGCTTCGCGCCTCGTCGCCGGTTCACGGTAATGCCCATCGGTCGTGGGTTGATGTAGACTACGCCACTCAGCCTATCCGGCCGACTACACAGATCCCAGCACGACCAGTCGCTTCGATGAAGAACACCGCAGCCAACACCGCAGCCAACACCGCAGCCAACACCGCAGCCAACACCGCAGCAGCAACCGAGATCCGTAACCGGGGCTTCTGCGTACTGCCCGGTGTGATCCCCGGGTCACGATGCGAGCAGATCGCGGCCAGCGTGCGTCAGACCGTCGGGCGACTCAGTGAACAGTACCCCTGCCCCGAGCAGATCGGCTTCGTGCCGGGCCTGATCAACCACGACCAGTCGTTTGCCGAGTTCCTGGCCGCACCCCAGGTGTTGGATCTCTGCGAGGAGTTGCTCGGCCACAACATCCGCATCACCTTCACCTCGGCCATCATCAACCATCCGGGCAACCACCGCGGCGACTGGCACTCGGATTGGCCCTTCAACCAGACCAACGCCGGCCACGTCCCTGCCCCCTACCCCGACCGGATCATGCACCTGACCACGCTGTGGATGATCACCGACTTCACTCTCGACAACGGAGCAACATTGATCGTCCCTCGCTCCCACCTGGAATCCACCAACCCGACTGCCGCGGACTGGGATGGTCCAACCAACGAGCCATTCAACGCCGAACACCCTGTCTTGGGCTCGGCCGGTTCGGTGCTGGTGATGGACAGCCGCATGTGGCACGCCACCTCACCCAACACGACTGACGCCGACCGGGTGGCCCTGGCCGTCCGTTACGGACCCTGGTGGCTCAATACCGAGATCCTGCGACCCGGTTCCGATACCCGGCAGCAGATGGTCGACGAACCGGGCCTCTCGGACAACCAGGTTCCCTCGCTGCCACGCGATATCTACGATCGACTCCCCCGAAACGTGCAACCTTTATATAGACACTGGATCGAACCATGACGCTCGTCGGACACCTGCTGGCCGCCACCCTACTGTTCTTCGGGGTTTACGGCCCCTCGGCCCTGCTCGCGGCCCCAAACAAAAGTGCTCGACCCAACGTCATCCTGATCATGACCGACGACCAGGGCTACGGAGACCTGGCCTGTCACGGCAACAAGATTCTCAAGACTCCGGCTCTCGACCGCCTGCACGCCAACAGCGTCCGGCTGACCAATTACCACGTCGACCCCACCTGCTCGCCCACCCGCTCGGCACTGCTCACCGGCCGCTACTCGACCCGCACCGGGGTCTGGCACACGATTATGGGCCGGTCGATGATGCACACCGATGAGGTGACGTTGGCCGAGGTGTTTGCCGCGGGAGGTTACCGGACCGGCTGTTTCGGCAAGTGGCACCTGGGCGACAACTACCCATTGCGGCCCCAGGACCAGGGCTTCAACGAAGTGCTGGTGCACGGTGGTGGCGGAGTCGGCCAGACGCCCGACTTCTTCGGTAACGACTACTTCGACGACACCTACTGGCACAACGGCCAGGTGGTCAAGCAGAAGGGCTACTGCACCGATGTCTTCTTCGACGAGGCGATGAAATTCATCGCCCACACGGCCCGCCCGACCACCGGCAAGAGCCAGCCGTTCTTCTGCTACATCCCGACCAACGCCGCTCACGGCCCGTTCCTGGTCGCCGACAAGTACAAGCAGCCGTACCTGGACGCCAAGGTGCCCGCCAGGCGAGCGGCCTTCTACGGCATGATCACCAACATCGACGAAAACGTCGCCCGGCTCCGCAAGCAACTCGCCGCGTCCGGACTGGCCGATAACACCCTGCTGATCTTCACGACCGACAACGGCACCGCCGCCGGAGCCGGTCGCGGAGGAGGATTCAATGCGGGGCTGCGAGGGACCAAGGGGTCCGAGTTCGATGGCGGGCACCGCGTGCCCTGCTTCTGGCACTGGCCGGCCGGCAAACTGACCGGCGGACGCGATGTGACACAGGTCACCGCCCACATCGACATGCTCCCCACACTCTCGGAGATCTGCGGACTCAAGCCGCCCACCGACCGCACGATCGACGGCACCAGCCTGCTGCCGCTGCTGAGCGGTCAGACCAGGAAGTGGCCTGCACGGACATTGTTTGTCCACTCGCAACGGATCGAGTTCCCTCAGAAGCTCCGCAAGTGCGCCGTGATGACCGACCGCTGGCGACTGGTCAACGGCAAGCAACTCTTCGACCTCGACGCCGACTACGGCCAGAAGACCAACGTCGCCGCCAACCATCCCGACGTCGTCAAGCAACTCTCCGGGTCCTACGACAGCTGGTGGACCAGCATCGGCACCCGCTTCAAGGACTACGTCCGCATCGGATTGGGACACAAGTCCGACAACCCCGCCCTGCTGACCTGCCACGACTGGCACACCAACAACGGACCCGTCCCTTGGAACCAGGGACACATTCGTAAAGGCCTGAAGGCCAACGGATTCTGGGCCGTCACCGTCACTCGTGCCGGCAAGTTCCGCTTCACACTGAGGACGCGACCTCCGGGGATGGACCATCCGCTTACGGCCACCACCGCCAGGCTCTCCATCGGCGGCATCACCAGGGAACAACCCGTCCCGGCCAACGCAACCTCGGTCAGCTTTACGCTCGAACTCAAGCCGGGCGACGCTCGGCTTCAGACCACCCTGATTGACAAGAACGAAAAGACCAACAAGAAAGCGGCCAAGACCCGGGGCGCCTATTTCGTCGAGGTCGAGGCCCTCTAGCCCACCTCACCGGTCACTCGACCGGCAACTCGAAGCACGCCATCTCACCGCCGTTGCGGACCAGCAACCGGTTGCCGACCAGCACCGGGTGATTCCACGTCTTGGATCGCAATGCGGTGAACTTCCCCAACTCGCGGAACCGCGTGGGCGTCGCCTCGACCAACGCCACCTGGCCACGCTCGGCCTGCACCAGGATCAACTCACCGACCAGCAGCAGCTGACCGTACCCGTACCGACCACGCTTCCACCTGCGGCGTCCGGTCTCCAGATCCAGGCAGACCAGGATCCCCTCGTCGAGCCCATAGACGAACCCGTCGCGAACCACCGGGTCGTTGAACTTGCAATTCATCTGCCGGCTCCGCCAGGTAATCGAAGGCAACGTCTCCTCGCTGCCGATCTCCAGCAACGCACACCCGGTGGAATAGCCACTGGAAATGAACAGCCGGCCCGGCGACACCACGGCCGGCAACGCCGCGTTGACCTTCGGACCATTGGTCCAGGGCACGTGCCACAGTTCCTGGCCATCCTCAATCTTGTAGGCCGTCAGCCCGTCGCCGCCAAAACACAACAGGATCTGCCGGCCGTTGATCTCGACCAACCGCGGCGCCGCGTAACTCGCCGGACGACTGCCACTGGCCCAGCTCAACTCTCCCGTCTCGGCATCAAACGCCGCCACACCCCCCTTGGCCCCTCCGGGAATCACGATCACCCGGCCCTCAACCACCAGGGGTGAACCCGACATGGCCCACTCGAGATTCAGGCCCGATGTCGCTTCGAGCACGTTGGGCGGATTCTCCCACAGCGATCGGCCGGTCGCCGCGTCCAGGCAGTTCAAGCGACCGTTGGCACCCAATGCGTAGATCCGCGAGGCGTCAAAGGTGGGAGTGGCCCGGGGCCCCGGTCCTCCCATCGCCTCGTTGAATCGATCGCCATCTCGGTGAGCCCACAGCGGTTCGCCGGTAGGGAGGTCCCAGCAGCTGACCACCTCGATCTGGTCCCGCTGCTCCTGCGTGTACACCCGGTTGCCCACAACTGCAAAAGAACTCCACGCCTGGCCGACCGGATGACGCCACAGCTCCCTGGGCGGGCGACTCTTCCAGTCCCGCGACAGCTTCACGCCCCACACCACGCCGTCGCGACCTGCACCGCGGAACTGGGGCCAGTCGTCCGCCGACACTTCCAGCACCTCGGACCCGACTTCCCTGGCCGGCTCGGGGACCGATGCGAAGTAGTCTCGAGTGCGATCTTCCCGAGTCGGCTGCCAGCGAAAACTGATCACCGGCACCATGTCACCCTCGTACTCCTCCACCCGCACACTACCCAGGCCGACCACCCCCAGCAGCACGCCCACGCCCTTCATCTTCCAGCTCAAGCCACTGGCAAACACCCACCACAGCGACAGCGCAAGCAGCGTCGCCAGCCCCAGCACCCACACCGAGAAGACCTGGTAGGTCCGATCCAGTCCCATCCCGTACCAGGCGATCAGCATCGCCATGAAGCTCAGCACCGGGATCACCGCCGCCGGCCACCAGCGGAAGCGAGCAGACGGTTTGGGCTGATCGCCAGAAGTCGTGGACTGATTCACTTCGCGGCCTTCTTCACTTTCCCACGCTTTGGCTTCAGCCGCTCACCCGTCTCACGGTCGAACTCATCAGCCCGACGCTTCTTGGGCACAACGTCCTCGGTCTCCTGCTCCCACGCCCCCAACGCCTCACGCATCTGCTTCAGCACCGCAGCGTACTTGGTCACCTCCGCCAGGTTCTGCAACTCAAACGGATCGTTCTCCAAATCGTAAAGCTCTTCCCTGGGCCGAGGCCGAATAAAGCAGCCCTTCTGGTGATCATTCAGTCCACCGGCATCACGCAACCGGATCATGGCCTGGAAGGTCATACTGCGGACGGCGTCGGCCGGAGGTGTCGCGGGGATATCGGTGTAGTAATTCCGGATGTAGTTGAAGCGGACCGAGTGCACGCTGCGGCCATGGTCGTCGAAATCGTGCCAGTTGTGCTCGGCGTAGGCATAGCGTCGGATCGTCTTGGACGGCTTGCTCAACAGCGGCACGAAACTCCGACCCTGGAACGTCTTGGGCCGCTTCACCTCGCAGAGGTCCAGGATCGTCGGAGCCAGGTCGACCGAGCTGACAATCGAATGACACACCGAGCCGGGTGTGACGACGCCGGGAAACCGGACCAGCAACGGAGTCTTAATGCCGCTGTCATACAGCGTGGTCTTGCAGCGAGGAAAGGGTCGGCCGTTGTCCGAGAGGAACAGGACCAGCGTGTTGTCGGTCTCCCCCTGGGAGTCCAGTTCGGCCAGCACGCGGCCGATCACCCCGTCCATCCGGGCAATCTCGTCGTAATACAACGCCAGGTCCTTCCGCGTCTCGGGCACGTCGGGCAGAAACGGAGGTACGACGGCGTCCTTGGCCGTATGCGGCACGGGGATCGCGCCGGGGCGGTAAGGCCGATGCGGGTCGACGAAGGCAAACCACATGAAGAACGGCTTGTCGCGTGGGCGGTCCTTGAGCGTCTGCACCCAGGTGTTGATCTTCGGCCGCACCACGTCGAACTTGGTCTTGGCCGCATTGCCCAGGTGCCACTTGCCCGCCGCAGCCGTGTGGTAGCCGGCCGCAACCAGACGCTCGGACATCGTCACCTGCTTGACCGGCAACGGCAGGTGCAACTGGTGGCCGCCGGTGGCATGTGGGTATCGGCCGGTCAGGATGCTACAGCGACTGGGACTGCATGAACTGGTCGTCAGGAATGCGTTGGTAAACTTCATGCCCGAAGTGGCTAACGCGTCGATATTGGGTGTGCGGATCTTCGGATGTCCGTAGGCTCCGCAATCCTCGACCGCCATGTCGTCGGCGATGAAGATGATCACGTTGGGCACGTCGGCCAGCACGGGCGAGGCCAAATGGCCGGCGAAAAGCAGTGTGCACAGGATGGCGAGCCGTGACACGGGGACGGGTTCCTTGAATCTGCGTGCAGCGGGGCCAGGGAGGGATCGTGCCGATTGTATGCTGCGGCCCAAATGACAATCCACATCATCGGCAAGTCCGGAATCCCTTGGACGGACTCTGGTCGAGGTGTTAGCCTGAGGCTACAGGCGGGCCGCCCGGAACGACGATCCACTCCGATGGACACGGCGGAGAAGCGGTGTGAAGCCTCGGCTGCTCGAGACGCTTGAGATGCTCGCGAAAACACGCGGCCCGCTGACCCGCCCCTGGTGGCAACGCCGCTGGGACGAGTTGCGCGACAGCTGGTCCTACTCGTTTGGACTCTCCACCCTCTTTCACGTCGCGGTCATCGTCGCCGTCGGCAGCCTGTGGATCTTTTCCGACACCAGGTCGGGCGTCGCACCGCTGGACTCCCGCTGGACCGACGCCAACGACTCACCGGCGCTCGAGGAACCCGTCGAGATGGCCTGGGCAAAGCCCGATCCCGAAGAGGCCGCTGGCGGAAGCCCGACCCAGACATCGTCCGTCTTCTCACCTCCACCTTCGCCGCGTGAGTTCACTCCCAGCGATTCGCTCAGCGGCAAACTCCCGCCCAACTGGTTCCAGGACGGAGTCTCCAACGACGAACTGGGTACCGAACTGGCCGATTTGGCCGGTTGGCAGGCAAGGCTCTCGAGGATCGGCACCGGAAAGGGTCTTTCCAACGGAGCCGGCAAGGGTGCCGGTGGGACGTTCTTCGGCACGAAGGCGGCTGGCCAGAGTGTCGTATACGTGGTCGATTGCTCCTCGAGTATGAACGTGCGGCACACGCGCTCTGCCACGAGGTTTCACCGGCTGAAGATCGAGTTGCTCAACTCGGTCGCCTCGATGAAACCCAACCAGTCGTTCTACATCATCTTCTTCAACGACCAGCCGATCCCGATGCCCGCCCGCACAATGCAGCCGGCGCGGCCGGCGTTGCAGAGGCAGTACCTCGAATGGATGGCTCGAATGAGAGCCAACGGGAAGACCGATCCGTTGAGCTCGATGAAGATGGCGTTGAGGTTGAAGCCCGATGTGATCTACTTCCTCACCGACGGCAACTTCTACCCCCCGACCGCAATCGCGCTGTCGCGAATCCGCCAACCCCGCAGCGTGATCCACACGATCACCTTTGGTGAACGCAACGCCGAGCCGCTGATGAAGTCGATCGCCGTGGCCAACCGCGGCACGTATCGGTTCATCCCGTAGCCAGGGGCCAGATGCCTGCGATAGAGTGATATTCCCCGGCCAGCCACGCCCGGATAGGATCCACTTGTAAATTCTCTCAACAAGGCATCACCGCGGATGACAGCGGGCGAGGCGGAATCCAGCGGACAAGGTACAGCAGGCCTGCGGTCTCGATCCTTCGTGGCGCTGCTGGTCACCCAGGGATTCGGCTCACTCAACGACAACGTCTTCCGCTGGTTCTGCGTCCTGCAGGGCATGAAGATCGAGTCGATGAAGACCTCGACCATGTCACTGGGACTGGTCTGCTTCACGATCCCCTACCTGCTGCTCGCTTCGCACTCGGCCTACGTCAGCGACCGTTTCAGCAAACGCAAGACGATCGTGGCCTGCAAGATCGCCGAGATCGTGATCATGGCGATCGCCGTGGGGGCCATGGCACTGGGCGGCATCAACGAGATGCTCGGCATCTACCTGGTCTTCGCCGCCGTGTTCCTGATGGGCAGCCAGAGTGCCATGTTCGGACCGGCCAAGTTCGGGTCGATCCCCGAGATCGTCCGCTCCGAGAAGCTCTCCGAAGCCAACGGGCTGATGCAGATGGTCACCACCGCCGCATCGGCACTGGGCATGTTCGCCGGATTCGTCGTCTCTGATATGGCGGACCTTTCGACCAGCGACCCGACGATGGCCGGGCTGATGTGGCCCGCCGCCGCGCTGATCTCCATCGCCACCCTTGGCATGCTCGCCAGCCTGTTCATCGAACCGCTAACACCGGCCGACCCGGCCCTGCGGCCACCCAATCCGCTCAAGGAAACCGTCGCCAACCTCAAGTTGCTGTTCGACAACCGACCCCTGTTCCGAGCCGCACTGGGTGAGGCGTTTTTCTGGTTCCTGGCCAGCCTGGCCACCGCGGCCATCACCCTGATGGGCGCCGACGTACTGGGCCTCGAGCGAATTCCGACCGGCATGCTGGCAATCGCTCTGGTGCTGGGGGTCGGAACCGGCAGCGTGCTGGCCGGCATGATGTCCGGGGGAAAGGTCGAACTCGGACTGGTCCCCCTGGGCGGCGCGGTCGTGACCCTGGGCGCACTGGCCCTGTACTGGTTCACCGCAGATGTCGATCCGACCAACCCCGCCACCCAGGCGGCCGCCGTCTGGCCGGCCGCCTTCAGCCTGGTCGTGCTGGGACTGGGGGCGGGATTCTTCATCGTCCCGCTGGTCGCCTTCCTGCAGGACCGCAGCGAGCGGAAGACTCGAGGCCGCATCCTGGCCGCCGCCAACTTCATCTCCTTCAGCATGATGATCGTCTCGGCCGCCGCCTTCTACGTGGTTACCGAAGGCGGACTCGGCTGGGGTGCCCCCACCATCTTCCTGGCCACCGGCATCGGGACCATCCCGATCCTGGTCTACGTGCTCTGGCTGCTGCCCCAGGCCAGCATCCGCATGGTCATCTGGATGCTCAGCCGAATCGTCTACCGGGTCAGAGTCTTCGGCCGCGAGAACATCCCCGAACAGGGTGGAGCGTTGATCGTCGCCAACCATGTCTCCTACATGGACGGATTCCTGCTGCTTTCCAGCTCCTCAAGACCCATCCGCTTTGTGGCTTACGCCGACCACGTCAACCGCTTCGGAATCGCACGACTGACACGAGTGATGGGAGTGATCCCGATCCGCAGCACCGACGGACCCAAGGCGATCGTCAACAGCCTCAGAGAGGCCCGCGCGGCGGTTGAGGATGGTGAACTGGTCTGCATCTTCCCCGAAGGTCAACTGACTCACAGCGGACACGTCGAACAATTCCACCGCGGGATGATGAGGATCGTGGATGGGCTCGACGCGCCGATCGTCCCCATCTACCTCGATGAACTCTGGGGCAGCATCTTCAGTCACGAGCGAGGTCGGGTTCTGTGGAAGATGCCTCGCCGATGGCCCTACCCGGTTTCGATCCATATTGGCGAGCCGCAAGAGTGTCCCGAGAGGGTCGAGGAGGTCCGCGAGTGGGTACTGGAACTCGGTCGAAAGGCCGTAGAATCCAGAACCGCAGACAACGAGAAAGCCGATATGCCCTAAGGCCGGGAGTCAACCGCAACACCCCGGGGGTCTGACGCCTTCCCCCCAGCCCACACCCAACCACCCCCCAAACCCAAGCCCCCCCCCCGAGGACAACCCGTGACAAGCGAAATCAACGGCATGGTCCCCGCCAGGCAGTTCATTCGCCGCTGCAAGTCGGCCGGCAGCCGCCAGAAGATCGCCGATTCCTCGGGCAAGGCACTCAACGGCACAAGACTCCTGGCCGCCACCGTGGCGCTAAGACGAGCCCTCAACCGAGGCGTACTCGACGCCGACGACAAAATGGTCGGAGTACTGATCCCGCCCTCGGTCGGTGGCACCCTCGCCAACACCGCACTCACGCTCGATCACCGTGTCGCCGTCAACCTCAACTACACGCTGTCACCCGAAGTGATGAACTTCTGCATCAAGGACTGCGGCATCCGCAAGGTGCTCACCAGCCGAGCCTTCATGGAGAAGCGGCCGTTTGAGCCGGATGAGGCGGAACTGGTGTTTCTCGAGGACCTCGCCGAGCAGGTCACGGTGTTCGACAAGCTCATCGGCGGCCTGCAGGCCAAGCTGTTGCCGGCCGGGCTGGTCGACAAGCTGCATGGTCTCGAGAGGATCGAGTGGGACGATCTGCTGACGATCATCTTCACGTCCGGTTCAACCGGTGACCCCAAGGGAGTCATGCTCTCAAACCGCAACGTGGGGACAAACATCCAGGCGGTCAACGAGTGGTTTCAGATCACTGCTGATGATGTGCTGCTGGGCGTGCTGCCGTTCTTCCATTCGTTCGGGTACATGGGCACGCTTTGGCTCACGATGACGCTGGAAAACAGCTGCGTCTACCACTTCAATCCGCTCGATTCGCGGACCGTGGGGACGCTGTCCGATGAGCATGGGGTGTCGATCATCCTGGCGACTCCGACGTTTTTGCGGAGTTACATGCGGAGATGTACGCCCGAGCAGATGCATCGGCTCGATCTGGTGATTGTCGGAGCCGAGAAGCTGCCGAAGGATCTGGCCGAGCAGTTCCAGGAGAAGTTCGGTGTGGAGCCGACCGAAGGTTACGGGACGACCGAATTGTCTCCGGTGGCATCGATGAACGTGCCGGACCATCGATCGCCCGAGGGGTCACCTCCGGGTGCCCGGCTCGGGACCGTCGGCAAGGTGGCTCCCGGCAGCGAGATCAAGGTGGTTGATCCGGACAGCCGGCAGGACCTGGGAATCGACACCGAGGGGTTGCTGGTCTACCGGGGTCCCAACGTGATGATGGGATATTTGAACAACGAGGAGGCGACGGCCGAGAAGATTGTGGATGGCTGGTACGACACGGGCGACATGGGAGTGATTGATGGTGAGGGATTTATCACGATCACGGGTCGGTTGAGTCGTTTCTCGAAGATTGGCGGCGAGATGGTACCGCACATCAAGATTGAGCAGGAGTTGGAGCGGTTGATCGAGGGAGATGACGAGGATCCGGTGATCCAGGTCGCGGTGGCAGCCGTGCCCGATCCCCGTAAGGGCGAGCGTCTGATCGTGCTACACCGCCCCTTGCCCGCGGCGGTAACAATCGACGGCTTGCTGCAGGGCCTCTCCGACCAGGGCCTGCCCAACATCTGGATCCCGAATTCGGACAGTTTTCTGGAGGTCCAGGAGATCCCCTTGCTGGGCACAGGCAAGATGGACCTGAAGGCGGTCAACCAGGTCGCGACCGACCACTTCGCCCCCCCCGAGTGACTCGGCCATCGCCAGC
>Ga0310123_10000898_pt1 | contig 25937 bp, 26 predicted proteins | sample CB6_AW_1057_MG_FD_203505 | JGI IMG/M metagenome (GOLD analysis project Ga0310123, IMG submission 203505) | Marine microbial communities from Western Arctic Ocean, Canada - CB6_AW_1057 | ecosystem: Environmental > Aquatic > Marine > Oceanic | place: Canada: Western Arctic Ocean | collected... | reverse complement strand
TCGTGCTGGGGCTCACCGTGCAATGTGCTCGCTGCCACAATCATATGTTTGATCCGATTCCACAACGTGACTACTTTCAGCTTGTCGACGTGTTTCGCGGGGCATTTGACCCCTACGACTGGCTTTTGCCGAGAGATACCAACGAACCGAACGCCCCGGCGGTTCCCACCGCAGAGCGATACCTGCCTTATCGCACTCCTGGATTGGATGCAGCCGCTTGCGCCGAAGAAGAGAAACGGCGAAACGCTCACAACGATAAACTCGATGCGAAAATCAAAGAGTTACAGAATTCGCTTGACGAGCTCGCCGGTCCGGTTAAGAAGCGAGTTCTTCAGCGCCGCATCTCCCGGTTGCCGGCTGAGGTGCGTGAGCGGGTACGAGATGCCCTCACAACCGCTGAGGGAAAACGCACTGAATCGCAGAAAAAAATTGCCTTCGAGTTCCGTTTTGTTCCTCTGGTATTTCCCGGAACGCTGGAGGATTACGATCCCGGGTACAAAAAGCTGGCCGATCCGCTGGAGCGAGCCATAGCGATTTTGACAGCTGACAAAATCCCGGAGCCGAAAATTCGTGCGCTTTGGGACCGTGGTGATCCGTCGCCGACGTATCTCCTTCGGCGTGGCGATCCGATGAGTCTCGGGTGGCGGATCGGACCGGGTGTCCCCACTGTGCTCACCCCTGGGGGGGGTGAATTTAAGGTGACGGTGCCGTTCGCCGGTGCCAGGAAGACCGGCCGCCGTTTGGCCCTGGCTCGCTGGCTGACTAAATCCGATCACCCTCTGACCGGCCGTGTCATGGTGAATCGAATCTGGCAGCAGCACTTTGGGCGCGCAATCGTCGCCTCGCCGAGTAATTTCGGACATTCCGGCAGATTGCCAACGCATCCGGAACTGCTCGACTGGCTCACGGTCCGGTTCATGCATGAGGGTTGGAGCATCAAGGCGATTCGTAGATTGATCCTGACCTCACGCACCTATCAACAGGGGTCAGCTGTTACCCCGGAGCATGAGCAGCGCGATGCTGACAATGCGTATCTGTCCCGTATGGCAATGAGACGTCTGACAGCTGAAGAGGTGAACGACACGCTGGCATTCGTTTCGGGTCGACTGGACGAGCGGCGATACGGTTCGCCCGATCCTCGCCGGGAGAGAGCTAACGGACTCGTCACCGTCTACGAGCGGGACACCGGTTATCGACGGTCCATCTACGTGCGGCACACGCGCGTGCGGAATGTTACCACGCTGGACTTATTTGATTCACCGCAGCTGACTCCCAATTGCGTTCAGCGCACGGTATCGACGGTTGCCTCTCAGGCGTTACATCTGTTGAACGATTCAGCGATTCGGCGGCTTGCCACTGCATTCGCAGCTCGTGTACGCCAGGATGTCGGGAACGATCCGGGTGATCAGATCGAGCGCGTCTATTGGCTGGCGCTCAGTCGGTCACCGAGTTCGGAGGAGCGTGCGATCGCAGGGGAGTCGGTCGCTAAACTCAAGACGGCCAATACGTTGACGCAGACAGCAGGTGTCGAGTCAGGTGACGTTCCGCTCGATGCACTCTCGACGTTTTGTCACGTGATTTTCAACTCCGCAGCGCTGTTATACATCGATTAGAATGTTCCACATGCCGCAAGCTGTCCCGAATCGCCGGAATGAGGTAACCCGTCGCGGTTTTTTCGACCGCATATCGGATTCTACTCTGGGTGCGGCGCTAACGTATCTGCTGGGAAAGGACGTTTACACTGCGCCTTGCGTGTACGCAGAGGAGAGTCTGCCTGGTCCGAAAGTTTACGACCTCAACGCAAAACGTCCGCACTTTGAGCCGCGCGCCAAGGCAGTGATTCATCTGTTCATGAACGGCGGGCCCAGCCAGATGGACATGTTCGACTACAAACCGGTGCTCGACCGCTATCACGGTAAGTCCGCGTTCGACCGCATTGTCGAAAGCGACGTACAAAATATAGAGCAGGCCGGCGCGGTGTTGCGCAGTCCATTTAAATTCGCGCGACACGGTCGATCGGGGAAGTGGGTTTCGGAGGTTATGCCCCATTTGGCAGAATGTGTCGACGACATGGCCTTTATCCAATCCATGTATACGACCACCCCGGCACATGACCGCGCGGTCTACAGGATTCAGACGGGACGGATGGCTTCGACATTGCCAACGCTGGGTGCGTGGACCGTCTACGGACTAGGAACTGAGAATCAGAATCTTCCCGCATATGTGGTTCTTGACGACCCTCTGGGTTTACCGATCGCCGGCACCAGAAACTGGCAGAGTGGGTACCTGCCGCCGGTTTACCAGGGGACTCGCCTGCGTTCGAAGGGCTCCCCGCTGGTGAACCTGCAGCCGGAGGTGCTCGATTCACCCGAGTCGATGCATTTGGCTCGCGACCTGCTTTCCAGGCTCGATCTCATTCATAAAAACGAACGACCTGGCCAACTGCGTCTGGACGCGCGCATCGCCACCTATGAGCTGGCAGGGCGCCTGCAACTGGCTGCCACCGACGCACTCGACATCTCTCAGGAAGACGAGGCTACACGGCGCATGTATGGTGTCGGCGACCAGGCGAAATACACGGGTCGGGTCCACCCTATCTATGGGTGCGATTCGTACGCGCGGCGCTGTCTCATGGCGAGACGTTTGGTCGAACGCGGGGTGCGTTTTGTGCAGATCTACATCAACTCACAGATTTGGGATATGCACTCTGATATTGAGAACGAGATGTGGGCAGCCAGCGAGAAGACGGAGAAGCCTATTGCTGCGTTGCTGAAGGATCTAAAACGCTGCGGCCTGCTGGACAGTACACTGGTTGTGTGCGGTGGTGAGTTCGGGCGACTGCCGATATCACAGTTTCAGGAGAATCATCATTTCGCCGGGCGTGACCATAACCCGCATGGATTCACCTGCTGGATGGCCGGTGGTGGCGTGAAGGGAGGTACTGTGTACGGTGCGACCGACGAGCTTGGTTATCGCGCCGTGGAGAATCCCGTCAGCGTAGCGCAATTCCACGCTACCATCCTCCACCTTTTGGGACTGCATCATGAAGAGCTTTTTTTTGAGCGCAACGGACTGGAAGATAAATTGACCTTCACGCACCAGCCACGGGTGATTGACGAGATCCTGGTCTAACGGCCCTTTGTTCCATGATCGATTTAACACGATCGACGTCAGCCTCAGCGGCCGTACACCTGGTACAAAGCGACCCGGGTCTGCGGTGGTCCGCGGATACGGATGTGGTGATCGATGTTCCACCGGACAGTGACATCGATCCGCTGCCGGATGCCTGTTGGCCGGAAGGTGCCAAACGTACGGGTTTGTGCGGTGCTGTCACCCCGCGGGTGGTCCGACTGCCGGGTGGGACTTTCCGAATGTACTACACCCAGATTTTACCACGCGTCGGATTTCCTGACGGTGCGAATGACTACGATAACGCGACCACACGCATCCTCAGCGCGACATCAACGGATGGAGTTCGATGGAACCCGGAACCAGGTGTCCGCCTCTCCGCCGCCCAGGGCGGTGCGGGCGAGTTTCGCGTCGTTTCTGCCGAGGTCGTCCCGTTTGCCGACGACAGTGGTCGACTGCGAATGTATTACGAGTGCTGCAGTGGTCCGCAGTCAGTTCAGAATTCAATACGCAGTGCAGTGTCCGAAGACGGCGGGCTGGAGTGGACGCCGGAGTCCGGAGTCAGACTCGAAAGTGCCGGGTGCAATTACATGGCACCACGGATCGTTTTTCTCGACGACGGAGCCTGGCGGCTCTATTGCACTGAACGTGGTCGAGGAATCGTCAGTGCGTTGTCGACCGATGGCGGCACCACTTTTGCGTGGGAAGCAGGTGTGCGCGTTCCACCTGACAAAGCACATTCCTTTGCCTGTGAAATTGTGCGCGTTGCTGATTTCGGTTACCGCATGTATTACGTGGGACACCTGCGGAATCCGGTGGAAATCCTCAGTGCCGTGTCCGACGACGGGCTCCGGTGGCAAAAAGAATCCACACCGGTGCTCACACCTGGCACAGGGAAATGGAACGCCGCAAAATGTTCGGAGATGTGTCTTCTGCCTCTGGAGACCTCTGAGAGACAGACACCGCGCTACCGGATGGTCTACGAGGCGTGTGACGGCACGACGAAGGACCAGCGAGGTGTGTGGCGTGTCGCCGGTGCGACGTCGTTGAATTGACTCCGCAAACTTAGCCCCGGACAGCATTGTGCAAAGACAAACGACAGGAACAGGGAGTGATCAGCGGTGATCTGGTGGTCCGATGACCGAATATTGCGAGCGATGGCAACGTGCATTTTTCTTGTACATGGATCGCGGAAAACGCGAGTCTGAAGATTCGGATTCACGGAAACGAGGTTCCAGGCCTACCTGTCCGCTGCCGGTCAAACGGACAATCCGAACATTACTGAATCAGGTTGCGGCGACATTCCGGATCGGGATAGAAAGGAAATCTCTGGTTAAAATCCCGATGTATGGTTCGGCAGGAACTTGTAGCGCCAGTTGCAGTTCGTCGCCAGTCAACTCGGTGGTTACATGGTGTATGCTGTGCAGAAATAATTGTCTCGTAAGGTGCACAGGTGACGTAAATCTCTTGATCCGGTGGCCGGGCAGTTCATACTCCCGGGTCCCCGGTATATTTTTCTGCCGCATGTTTGCCTAAGCGCAGACAGTGGAACGCGAGAAACCTTGAGAATCCAAAAGCTCAGAAGATGAAACAACTGCAACTTTGGTCACACGTGCTTGTGGCAGCCCTCATTTTTACCCTAATGACGTACAGCGGAAGCCTTTCAGCAAAGGATCGCAGATGGGTGCAGTCCACGGCCTACGTGGTTCCCCCGGAAACAGCTCCTGACGGCGAAGGTTACTTCGCGATTGTCGAAGGGCACAATGGGCGGTTCTACATCGGGACACATGCGAACGCCGTTAACTCCTGGCTTGTCGAATTCGATCCCGACACGGAGAAGATGGACATCGTGGTGGACGCGCACGAGGCCATTGGAACAGACCTCAAGGGGTTTGGCGCCCAGGCCAAAATCCACACACGCAACAATGTGGGCGCGAGCGGCAGGATTTACTTCGCGACCAAACAGGGATACCCGAGTTCGGGCGAATCACGCGACGACTATCCTGGCGGTTACCCGATGGTTTACGATCCGAAATCGGACAAGACCAGAGTCTACCCGATCCCTGTGCCGCACCAGGGGATCATCAGCATTGCGCCGGATGAGTCCCGCAGTCTGGCGTATATTTCGACCTGCTCCGATGGGCGTCCGATCGAAAGCACGCACTTCATGGTACTCAACCTCGACACGGGAGAGTACCGCGATCTGCTGGACTGTCAGCATCTCTACGCCTTCGTCGTTGTTGATCACCACGGCCGAGCGTACCATCCGGTTCTGGGTGGCGATATCGTGCGCTACGACCCGAATACGAAGACACTTGATCGTCTCAAACAGACGATTGACGGCAGGTCGCCTGCTGGTTCACTTCTGGCCGGACCCGAGGCACATCCCATCAACTGGGACATTACGCCGGACCGCAAGGTGCTTTACGCGCAGCCGATGAGCGGAAACGCCCTGTATCAATACGACCTGACGGCCGAGGGCAATACGCTCCCAGGCCGTAACGTGGGAACTCTGATACCCGGTGCCGCTGGAACCGACTGTCGTGCGATGTGTGTTGGTCCGACGGGGACCGTCTGGTGTGCCGTCACTGAAAACATCGGCGGCAGCCATTACCTGCATCTGGTCAGTTATCGTGCCGGTGACGAGGCACCAACTGATCACGGACTTGTAGAAGTCAGCGAGCGCAGGCCGGATTTCACGGGGCGTGGTTTTAAGGAGTTCGAGGGGAAATTGACGACCGCGTACGTGATTATGGGCGTCTGCGAGGGGAGCGACGGCTCTTTGAATATCCTGGCCATGCACCCATACTCGGTACTTCGGGTTTCGGCGGACCAGCTCCGTTAATATGTTTTTCATGCGTCTTTTTGCGGGGAGAGTACGATGAGTCTGAAAATTCGGCGCAGAAAGCTGCTGACATCGACGGCGGCATTGGGAGCCGGGTTCCTGACAGGCACGGCCGCTGCGTACGCCGCAGGACGACTTAAGCCGCTCGCCCGGCCGAACTGGGTGAGAAAAGTCTACTCCAACGGTCGTGGCTGGCACGTCGGCAATATGGTGCAGTGGAAAGGAACCTGGTACATCTGTTTCGTTGACGGCACCGGTCATGTGAGCGAGGACTCACGGATCAGGGTGATTTCATCGACAGATCTCAAAACATGGACGTCCCAGGCAGTGACGGGGACCACTCATATTGACCCTCAGCTTCTCCCTGTCGGTGACAAACTGTTCATGTACGCAGTCAGACTTGACCTGCAGACGAAAACAGATTTTGGATCCCGTTCATGGGAAGTCATGGCGTCGACAACGGACGGGAAGAACTGGTCGGAGCCAAAACAATGCTTCGTGATGAACAATGACTTCTGGCACCCGACGGAATTCCGCGGTCGGTTCTATGTCACCTGCGACAATGCGGGACACGTCCCTGACGGACGGAGCTGCAGGGTCGACTTGCTGACGTCCGAGGACGGTGAACAGTGGACCTGGGTCTCCGAAATTCTGCATGGATCAGATAAACCGGGCTCCGGCAGCAAGCCCTCAGAACACCAGCCGTATTTTGATGAGCTGAATTCAGTGTACTTCGGCACGCGAAGACCCAGTGAGACCGCACTCTGCTTCTTCAACGACGGTCGCCTCCTGGCAATCACACGTGCGGTGGGATTTATGGCCTGTATTTCGACTGCAGTACCACCTTATACGAACTGGAAGAATCCCCGTCGTCTGTCACATACCTCACGCTGCTATGGCGCTGCAATACAGCGAGTGGGCAAACATGTCGTGGTAACCGGCCGGTATCAGGCCGATCAGAATCCCGATGGTTCACTAGGAATTAATGGTGCGGCGACCGGTGTTTTCCTGTACGAGGATGGAGACATTAAACTGCATGCTCTGCTGCCCAGTGGAGTGGACACAGGGTACGCGGGCATCCAGCCGCTTTCGGAAAATGAAGCTCTGGTCGCCTGGTATTCAAGTCACGAACATGCTCCAAACCCCGGTTCCAGCATTTACTTGGCGTCGGTTCCGCTTGACTGACCATTTCCGGCTGCAGCATCACCTTCGGGTATACAAATACCGCAATCCTGTTTCCATGGTGCTGAAAAAAATGATTTTCAGAGAGAAATGGTTCCATGGACTCCATGATTACCACGGGCATTGCGTTTGCCTGGAGAAATGGCACGCGGGCAACTCCACAGCTGCCGGCAAACCGACCCCGGGCTACCTCGGGTGACTGTGGAGGATTTCTGATAAAACTGACGCACCTTTCCCTGCAACGACCAACGTTCATTTTGTCTGGAAAGGCCGGAACTGGAACGCATACAACCTGCAGTCCTGCATATAAAAACGCAAACGCACAGGTCGGCCGGCCAGCGCGCTAATATCGTCTGAGCCGTTCCAGAACACCGGCATGCGGACCGAATTCCCATTGATTGGTTCTGAGTCAGCTCTCGAAAAACCCCTGATTGGATTTTCCTGTTCGTCCAGCAGTTCGACCTGGACCGACCCACCACCACTGGTGTTTACGTTCAATTCCAGTCGCCCACCACAGAAACGAATCACCCGCGTGGTCAACTGACCACCGGAAAAAGGTGCATCCGCAGAGACGAACCCGTCCAAACGCAGTACAGCACGACCAATGCCGGCAAGATGCTGACCGTTCGGCGCCGCCGGGTCCAGGTGGCCGTCGTGATCACGATTGGAACCGGCGTAGTAGATCCACAGTTCGTCTCCCATGCGAATGGGGTTGGGCAGCACCCAGACGTAACGCGAATCGAATTCACCTGATCTCCCGTTGGCCATGAAAGGCTGCCGGCCACCAAGTCGCTGAAAGTTCTTTCCATCGCGGCTTACCGCCAGTTGTACGTCAAAATTGGAAGGTCCCAGCCCTTTGAGCGGAGTTCGCAGGCGCCAATGCCAGTGAGCCTGGGTCATCATGATCATGACGTCAGGTGCCTCTGCATAACGAAAGACAGTTGCTCCGTAGAAATCAACAGGAGGCTGTTCGCTCGGCATTTTGTGCGTCGCTCGGTCTGTTTCATCGGGAGCCATTACGATATCCTGAGTGTCCCAGCTGGCTTTTAAGTCGTCACTTTCCAAGCGACGAACGGTCCGATATCGTCGCAGAGGGTCTTTGCGGTGCGCCCAGTAGCGGGTGAACAGCACATAACGCTTCACGGTGGAATCCCAGAAAACAATACTTTGTGTATCATGACCACCGTCACCTGGATGCGGTCTGGAAAAGAGTGTCCACCGTAGTCCGTCGGGTGAGCTGTGCATGTGAAACTCACCGCTGGGATAGACTTTCGCCTGGGTCTTATATCGATGTTCCGGTGGAGCGTTCGGGTCGATCCAGACAGCGCATCCGCCGATTTTCGTCGGCAGGACGACATTATTTGCAGCCGACCCTCCAACGACATGCAGACCCAGTTTCGGTTTGACGAAGTGCAGACCATCTTTGGACTCGGCGTAACCGACCCTCCGTTCGTGGTCGTAGGGTCCGTCACCGGTGATCTCTATAAGATCGTACCAAACGCGAATCAGGTCTTTCTCTTTAAGGATACTGGAATACACCGAGACGTAACCGTCCTGCTCCCAGGGCTGATCTGCGACGATGAGCATCCATCCGTCACGTACCGGAGAGTTCATCGTAAATCTGACGTTCCGACTCGACTGGAGCAGCATTCTGTCAACAAACAGCTGTTTGCGGTATCCCACATCAATCGGCTCTGCATTATCTGTCGAGGTATTCCCCGACTTGTTGTCGGCGATGAAGTCGACGGGATCGCTCAGAACACGCTGATGCATTCCGGTGTTCAAACCGAGCGCGATGGAGTTTGCCTCGGCCCGCAGCGGCGGCGCGTGGTGCGTCATCAGAACGCGACTTTGCCGGATGTCGAATTGTAACGGTTTCAAGCCGGTCAGCTGTTCGGCAATTCGCGGGTCCAGTTCACGGGCCACCAGTTTCCAGGTTACCTTGCCTCTGTCATAGGTAGTGGCGGAGGTATCTCTGTCTGAGTTGAAGACGAAGAGTGACTGTTCAGCGCTATCTGAATTTGTGCTGTCCAGTACAGAACAGGTCGTAAGGACCACCAGCGTGAAGAAACAATTCGTAGAGGAAAACTGCATAAGCCCGTCGCTTTCTGTGGAGACGGTGTGACTGCAGCAAAGATGTAGAGTACTGCTGGCAGAACCTGAAAATCTACAGTCCCGTTTGTGTCAGCCGGGAATTAAGCTGCCGTTCACCACATTCGAAAATAGCTTCAAGACGCTGTTATTGGTCAGCAATACCTCGTTGGCAGACGACCCCACAGAAGTTTGCCTGAGTTTCATTTGGTCGTCAATTTTTGACTGCAACACAGAATATCACATTGAATCAGCGTTGCTATCATTATCAAGGTCGAGTGCGCGACAGTAAGAAGGCACTGAAGGAGAAGGCTGATTCGTGCGCTCCTTGTAAATCACCGGAATGAATTCTGCAGCCGTCACTGACCCGTGTGAGGAGTTGTTTCGGTATGATTGTCAGGTGATGATCTGCCAAAGGAATGACTGGCCAGGAAATACCACAGGCCATGCACGACGGTCGGTGCGGGTGTCCACTTCCGGGCCAATGTCGAACAGGAAGTTCACCGGACACGTTCGGCCGGTGGTAATCTGGTTTTGTACGGCACCGACCTGATGTTGCAGGGCCGGCAAGTCAAACTTGAGACTGACCAGATCAGGGCGGCACCGGACGCCAAATCGGCGGGTGTGGCCGCTCCATCGGATGTTGTTTAGAAGAACAAGGTACTGCAGGTGGCTCTGTCCAAAATCGTCAGCTGTATTCGAGAGTCCAGGTTTTGCGTCGTTGAGAACGTAATCCCTCCCAGCGAACTGCCCGAAATTCGGCGACAGCTTGTCGTGGCACAACAGCTGCACAACGAAGAATCGGAAGCCGAACTGGCAAAAACACATGCCAAAGGCATTCGAGTGGGGACACAAGGTGTCGGGTTGCTCAAGCAGATGGTCAACGCGACCCGGTGCTTTACGCCCTATCTGGCCGATGACCGGATTCTTCGTGCTGCAGAATCTTTTTTCGGAGATTTTGTGCGCATCTCCTATACAGACTGTGTGATCAATCGTCCGGGCTGCCAGCGTGGTTACTGGCCCGCTGACTGAGCCTGGAACGCAACCAACTCAACACATATCGGAGCTCCCTATCCTGACGTGATGATGCATTTGTCGTCGATCTGGATGCTGACACCTTTTACTCCGGAGAACGGAGCGACGTTCATCCTGCCCGGCAGTCACCGCATGGACAACAATCCGGCAGCCGGTGACATGGAAGACATCAATCCGGATGCTCCGCATCCGGATTGAGCATCAGGCTACCGGAACCGCGGGCAGCGTCCTGTTGTATGACAGCAGGCTGTGGCACGCCGTGGCTCCAAATTTGAGCACGACATCGCGTGTCGCCCTGATTGTGCGATATGTGCCATGGTGGCTCAATCTGACACCGACGATGCGAGAAACTCCGGATCATGAACGGATGGTGCTCAAGACTGGTGGCAAGAATTACGACGCAATTCCTATTCGTCGTGAAGTATTCGAAGCACTGTCATCCATTGTGAAACCGCTATATCAACACTGGGTGGTTGAATGATTACGCTGGCCGAATGAACTTGATCGCTTATCGGGAAAATTCAGCGTGATTGGTCCGGTAATCTGAACGAGGTTTGTGACATTGTCCAGAGTTTTCGGCGGGATAACGAACGAGGTGTGCCGGTATTTATCTCCTTTAATTCACTGGAACGATTCCGCTTCAGGATTCATCACTCACGTCAATGCGTGATTTGACCCATCTGGATATCACTGTCCTTTGCAGCTATTTGCTGTTCCTTGCTGCAGTCGGCATCTACTTTGCCCGACGAAAGCGAGGCAGTGGTGACTATTTTCTCGCAGGTAAAAAGATTCTGTGGTGGGCGTCAGGACTTAGTCTGCTGGGAACTTCGCTCAGTGCAATCACGTTCATGGCAATTCCGGCAAAGGCTTATCAAACCAACTGGGTCTACCTGCCGGGAAATCTGATGATCGTAGCCGTGGCGTTACCGGTCATCCGGTATTACCTGCTTTTCTACCGGCGACTTGATGTGAGGTCGGCGTATGAGTATCTCGAACTGCGGTTCGGGCTGGCCGCGCGTCTTGTTGGCAGCGCAACATTCTTAATATTTCAGCTGGCTCGGATGGGTATTGTCGTGTATCTGCCGGCCCTGGCCCTCTCGACAGTGAGCGGCTGGAACGTCTACATCTGCATCACGGCAATTGGAGTCTTGGCGACTTTTTACACAGCTCTCGGCGGTATCGAAGCAGTAATCTGGACGGATGTGCTGCAGGTCATCGTGCTGTTGGGCGGTGTGGGTGTGAGCTTTGTCGTAATTCTCGACAGAGTTCCTGGCGGAGCATTGGAGATTCTCGCGTTGGGAACTGCGGCGGGTAAGCTGCGTACGGTGAACCTTACCTGGGACACCGCGACTGCCAGTCTGTGGGTTGTCGTACTCGGTAACTTCTTCAAGTTTCTGATTCCGTACAGCAGCGGTCAGACGGTCATTCAGCGCTACCTGACGACGACCAGAGAAAAGGACGCGGCACGGGGCATATGGCTCAACGCCCTGAGCTCAGTGCCGGTGTGGACGGCCTTTTTTGCAATGGGGACGTGTCTGTGGGCATTTTATGAAGTCTTCCCTGAACGACAGAACTTCGATGGACACGGGGACGAGATATTTGGGTGGTTTATTCTAAACGAGCTGCCGGCGGGGCTTGCTGGGCTGGTGGTGGCAGCGCTGTTCGCAGCGTCGATGTCGAGTCTGGACAGCAGTATAAACTTGATGCGTACCTCTGTTACGATGGATTTTTATCGTCGCTTCCGCTGCAAGATTTGTGAGGATGCACAGCCGAAAAGTGAATCAGCCGAAGTCTCACTGCTGCTCCGGCACGATTCCAATGAACTGATCTTTGCCCGACGTACGACCGTTGTATTGGATGTGATCGGCATGCTGACAGCATCGTGGATGGCCTGGCACGGGACGCACTCAATTTGGGATCAGTTTCTCTAAAAACCATGGGTCTCTTCGGCGGTGGTCTGGCGGGAATGTTTGCGGCCGGCATCTTCACTGTCCTCACCCATCAGACCGGAATACTAATAGGCTTTCTGGTCAGTACCATTGTGGTGTACTGGGCAGTTCAGTCCGGAGCGGTCCACTTTTTCTCTACGGCGGCATCGGCATCCTGACGAGTACGATCGTCGGCTGGATGACAAGTCTTGTACTGCCGTGCCCTTCACGAAACGTTGAAGGGTTGACTGTTCATTCACTCAGGGAGCCAGCTTCCGGCAAACAGAGGACAAACAATCTGCTGGCCTAGTCGACTTGCTGTCTACGGTTTGTGGACTGGTCGGTATCGATCCACCCCAGGAGGTCCATCTGGACGGGGCTGACCTTTCTCCATTACTGGTCGGCAAAGCCGACCAGTGCACGCGTCACCAACCGCTCTTCTGGCTGCTGCCGGCAGCCGGACCGGCCCTGGCGATGCGAGACGCTAATTATTCCCTTGTCGCTCAGCGCAATGACGAGTTTCCGCGGGACAGGAAAGCACTGGCTGCCCTGATGAAACAGATCGAATCGCTACTGCGCGAATGCGGAATCTTTGACGAGGAGATCAGTGGCAGCACGTTCCAGAAGCAAATGCTCGAAGGCTTCAAGGACAAAGACGCCGAGAAACTCCGTGGACAGTACATTCGTTCAAACATGTTTAACGAGTCGTGGATCCCTTCGATCAAGTCGGGCAGGTCTACGCGATTTCAGTTGTTTGACCTCTCTCAGGATCCGGGACAGAAAAATTGCCGAGACAACTTCCAGATGTTACGAAGCGACTCAAGCAACAACTGCTAGAATTTAATGCCAGCGTCATGGCCGACGCACCGGACTGGATAAAATAACTCATTCCGTCTTACGGTCGCTAGGCATCGCTCTTGTCCTGCGACTCATCTTGGGATTCTAGTTGTGGCGTCTCTTCATCCGGCGATGCCAGCCAGAGGAAAACGAGCGGAATCACCGCAGCAACCATGCCAACCAATGCTCCGATACCCAGCGCAGCGTTCTCTGCAAATACTGGCAGGACCACCACCAAACCAATCCAGACAACCCCAGCCGTTGCGGTCAACCACTGCGCCAAGGGCGGAATGGAAAACGCTGGGGAGTTCTCCATGAGTTGAAGGACACTGGCGGCAATTGCAACAGCAACAATAAACCAAATAGGTGTCTTCACCAGGAATGTGATGTGTCCATTGAAGGCGTTTGCATTAACTGTTATGTCACCCAACGTTGCAGTCGCCAGCTCACCGAGACTACCGTCAATCTGTGCCCCAGATACGCTCATCCACGGCATCGGTAAGGAGACGGGCCCGGTGACCATCGCAACCGCCAGTGCTGTGTTCTTTTGCTGTTGTGTCATTGTACTCTGCGAGTAAGAAATGCAGGTTGCGGTCTACGCGGCCGCTGAATCCATTTTCTGCGTTTGTCATCTGCTTAAGTACGGTTCCATCCCAGATTTCAGACCTGTTAGTTGCGAGGGCTGCGATGATGATGGAGCTGATAATGTCGCAGCATTGCGTCACCGAAGTCGTTGTCAAAGTCGCGGTAGACGCAGTGAACATGATTCGCGTTGTCCTGAGTATTGTCGTATTCGATGAGAAACGTCGGCCCCTGAATGACGTAGTGATGTGGCTCACCCGGTTGCAGACCGCCGGACCAGATGAAATGGATCTTCTCCTCACCGGCTTCATTAATCCGAGACAGGTCCTGGTCTGCCAGTTCCTGCCGAATGCGTCCAATGTGTTCCCGGACCAGCTTCATCAGGATTTCGCGCTGACGAAGCGTCATGCCTGCTGCCGCCAATCCGGCGGGTTTCCCCCGTTCAATCCGCCGTTTGTTTCCGGTGATCAGTCCGCCAACAGTTTCCGTTTTGAAATCGGGAACGGTCCCAAAACCGGTCACTTGCTGTTCGGTGTCCAATGACCTGGCCAGAGCACGCGCCAGTTCAGTTTCCTGCTTCAGAACCTGTAGCCCCTTCCGCGACCCATCGGGCACTGTGGCCGGTATGACACCAAAAAACGAGGGCGTCACCGAAATCCAGCGTCCTTTGAGAACGGTGACGTTGATCGACAGGTGAAAACCTTCAACGCGATACCCCCAGCTGCCTTCCAGTGTGGGTTCACCGAAGATCGTGAAATAATACTGATCGGAGTCACGATAAATATTCGGCGTCTGGTCGGCTTCACGAAGGTAGTCCCCAAGGCTCATGATGGTCAGGGCTTTTTGATTCCCCACGTGACTAAGAGCGACGCTGATCAGTGCATATCCAAGCTGTCGCTGGTCTTCTCCGAGGCTCTTCAACGGGACGCCACGCCGAGCAATGGGAAAGAAGTGAAAGTTGCCTCGTTCTGCGTCCTGAAACAGGTACTGCGCCTGCATGTCCGGATCGAGTGAGTCTCGAAAACGTCGGGCAGTTACTGTCAATTGCTTAGCGATCTCTCGCGACTCAATCGTATTTAATGGGGTTCCGACCGGGGCATCTGCCTGTAACGAAGAAGAGACAGTTATTCCAGCAATCGCAGTCAAAACAATCGCGGCCCACCGAACGTGTTTCATGATTTCTCTCCGATCACTTGATATCCTCTGCTGTGAATGTTGCGAAATACAACTGATAATTTCGGTCCTGCCAGCGATCGTAAAATACGCCGACACGCCCGTTCGCAAGAAGTGCCAGGCTGGTGTACTGGCCATCGCCGTCTCGTAACAGCATTGAGCCGGCATTCCAGGTATTCCCCTCATCTCGACTGAGCCGGACAGTCAGTTTTTGTCGCTTTGGGCCTGCGGGATGACAGTATAACCAGAGTGGTTTCCCGTCTTCCGCAGTCAGCTTAAGCAGGCTGGCCTGGCAGTGTGCGTCATAGAGTGACCGGTCCAGCCATTTTTTGCACCAGGAACTGCCTTCGTCGTGACTCTCTATGATCGAGCGCAGATGGGGGCCTTCTGCGGAAGTACGAGCACTGATGTAGATGGAACCATTTTGCCGCTGTAATGCCTGTGGTTCCCCATTGTCAGTTCCTGCGTTGCCGCCCAAACTCCACGATTTTCCGTGGTCGTCGCTGAAAATGGCGTGACTGCGATAGGTACCACCCAGCTTTCCTTCGGCATGGTAACAGGCAAAGAAAAGGCGCCCACTGGTGAGTTGAATACCAACGCCTGGTCCGCAGCCGTACCAGGTCCAGTCAGGTTGCTTCACTGATTCAGTAATTTCTCGTGGCGGGCTCCATGTGTCACCGTCATCGCTGCTCCACATTACTAATACCCGTGTTGACTGTTCGGTTTCGCCGCGCGTAATTGATTTCTCAGGGTGCTGTCCGGGATTTACTGTACATGCAATCCAAACCAGTTCCGTCTTGCGGTCAACGACGACACTTTGCGCACCGAGCGTGTCGTTGTCCATATCCGCGACGATTTCCAGTTGGCTCCAGGTCTTTCCGTCGTCACGGCTGCGCTTACACACGAGATCGACGTTGCCCGTCAACCCGCCACCATCGGCTCGGCCCTGGCAAATCGCCACAATGGTACCTCTGCTCGTGACAGCCAGCGACGGAACTCGATAGCGAGGATATCCTTCTGTCCCCGATCGGAACAAATGCAGATGCTCGGAGCGTGCAGAAAGTGCATACAACAGGATGCAGACGAACGCAATGGTTCGGAGAGGTTTCATATACGCACAGGTTTCTCAGTTACGGGTGCAGATTCGTCATTGAACTCTCTCTGCCACGCAGTACCAAATCTATTGTCATCCAGGAACAACTCGTGTCCAGTCTGTGATCTGGATTCTGTCACTGAACGTGGCACCTGTAAAAAACGACTTCAGGGAAGCGACGAATAGTTCCCAAATGCGTTGTCATATCCTTCAACCCAGGCTGCTTTCATGACATACGTTCGATTGCCAGAGACAGACGACGGTCAGTGATCTGCCGAGACGCAAAGTCGTTTTAGTCATATCCAACATGTCGGGGCAGGTGTTTGCGGGCAGGCTGGCAACGTAGTTGAATCACAATGTTTGATGGTCCGACTCCTGTGGCTGTCTTTTCGTGAGTGATTGCTGTCGACAACTCACACACCACCTGGACCTTTGAAAGAGCGGCTGTTGTGTCGACATCTTAAATTCGCCGCCGCCCTGGCCGTCCTGTTCCCGGCATCGGGCGGTCCACGTGGCATAAGTCCCGTCAACGGTAATGCCAGGATCTACTCGGTCCGTGGCCGCCAGGCCCGGGCCACCACGATCACGGCATTGCCGGTAGCCCTGTGATGCTGCAGGTCGATGGCGTTGTCTCGGATATACGTCCCTTAGTGTGCGTGGACATCAATAGCCGGGATTTCGCGCATATCCATCGGGAAGGGTGAATTTCCGGTGGCGACAGTGATGAGGTCAGAGCGATTGGAGAATAACGTGGGCGGCATTGTGGCCGCACGCCCCGGTGACCTCGCCACCGGGATGCGTTCCGGCTCCACAGAGAAAGAGCCCGTTGATCGGGGTCCCGTACCCGGACCAGCCGGACATCGGCCGCTGATCAAGAAACTGGTCGGGGACGATGTCGAGATGCCTGATGTTGCCGTCGGTGAGCCAGATGCGGTGTTCGAGGTCGGCGGGGGTGAACAGAGACCAGTCGACTAAGCACTCGCGAAGATCCGGGGCATACTTGCTGAGGACATCGATCAGGCTTTCACCAACCGATTCCCGAATCGACTCCCAGTCGCTGTCATGCGGATGGACGGGGGCGTAGAGTCCCCAGACGGACATCACGTGACGCCCGGGCTCTGTCAATGTGTCGTCGAGCACCGATGGGATCTGTACCTCCATGACAGGTTGAGCGGCAGGACGTCCGGCCGCCGCGTCGTTCCAGGCCGCCTGGTAGTACTGCATCGACGGACAGATCTTCATGCTGGCGACGTAACGCGGGTCGTAACCGTCTGGGAAGTAGCGGCTGAAGTCGGGCAAGCGTCCCAGCGCAGCATGGAACTTGAGATAGCCTGTGCGGGTCTTCATTGCACGGGCTGGCCTGACGCTCTCAGGCGGAAGCCGGTCAGGACCGACCAATCCGAACAGGGTCCGTTTTGGGTCCGCGCCGGAAATGACCCGTGGAGCGGTGATCTCGGTACCGTCCTCCAGGATCACTCCAATGGCAGTGCCGTTCCGGATGAGGATCTTCTGGACGATCGTATCGGTGCGGATACTGACGCCTCGGGCCTTCGCTGATTCGGCCAGGGCGTTGGCGATCATGCCCATCCCGCCGCGAACAATTCCGATGTCCTCGGGACGACTGAAGGCATCACAACGCATGTGGGTGTAGCAAAAGGCCCCGCCGGGGGCTTCGGGGTCGCCGACGTCCTGGACCTGCAGGAACGACCCACGCACCGCCTCGTCCTCGAAGTACTCTCGAACGACATCACCCATACTGAGCGTCAGCAGTCGTTCCAGAAATTCGGTGTTGTCGGTTCCTGCGACCGAGGCCTTGAGTTCTTCGAGCGAGGGAGGAGGACAGAGGAACCAGGGGTAGGTAATCTCAGCGGCTCGGCGCCAAAAAGCGTGCCACTCGGGCAAGGCAGCAGCATCACGGAGCGAGAAACTGGCGAGTTCGGCCTGGGTCCGTTCCAGTGAGTTCCACCGGCACAGGCGTCGACCATCCGGGTATGGCTGGAAGGGTTCGGGATCCAGGCCCAGAACCTCGAACCCGTATCGCCTCATTTCCAGATCGTCGATCACTTTCGACTGAAGCAGGTGGCAAATGTAGGAGCACGAGGAGACTCGGTATCCTGGAAAGAGCTCTTCGGTGGCGGTGGCGCCGCCCACGAAGTTGCGGCGTTCGAGCACCTGCACGTCGAGGCCAGCTTGCGCGAGGTAACCGGCACAGACCAGGGCGTTGTGTCCGCTGCCGATGATGATTGCGTCGTGGTTTGACACGGGAATTAACGGTAAGGGTCAAGTTGGTGCGGGGACGACAAGACAACGGTACTCAAGGCATTCAGGTTGACAGGATTATGTCAATCGGCCGATGGGCGTGCCACTTTGTGACGGTCTCGTCAGGACTTAAGTGGTGCCAATGCCGCCAAAATACTTCCTCGACTGATCTTTCAAACAGTTTGGTAATTCGCAGAGCCAACGCAAGCGAAGGAGTGTGGGCACCGTCCTCCAGAGCGACAATCGTCTGGCGAGTGCCACTCACGTGGTCGGCCATCGGCTGTTAGGTCATGCCACCGTCAACGATTCCGCATGTCCCGATCAACACGACAAGCACGGCGCTGCTTTCGGTATGTCTTGAACAACGGTCCGGAAACAGCCACGGGCAGACAGGGTCAAACCGCGGCTCACCAACGAGGAGTGAAATACCATCGTTAAACAGATTAGTCATGACAATGCCGCCGAATCCACTTTCCGAACGGGCACTCGCCTGATACGGTGCCCTGCCAGCCACAGGATTGTGAAGACAGCTGCGACAGCTTCTTTCCAGTCGATCTTGGTGACTCCGTGGCGGCGATCTTCAAACATGATGGGGACCTCATCAAATTTGCATCCGACACTACGACAACGATAGAGAACTTCTTCCAGAAAAACGTAGCCGGTGGAGATGACGCAGGCCCAGTCGATTTCGGCGAGCTTCGCAATACGATAACAACGAAAACTTCCGCTGTTGTCACGCGTTCTGAGTCCGAGCAGACAGCGGGCATATAGATTAATGCTGCGACTGATCAAACGGCGGTGCCAGTTCCAGTTGACCGCTCCTCCGCCTTCAACGTACCGCGACCCGATTGCAACATCACAGAATGCGATGCTGGTCAGCAAATCAGGGATATACCTGGGGTGGTGACTGAAGTCAGCGTCCAGATTAATCAGCAAATCGTAACCGTGCTCGATACCGTAATGGAACCCGCTCAGCATCGCTGTACCAAGTCCAAGTTTTCCGGATCGAGTCAGCAGCAAAACCTGTGAATCGGCACTCCGAATCGCTTTAACGGCGTCTGAAGTGCCATCCGGAGAATTGTCGTCTATGACAAGGATATCGGCGTGCGGCGCGACAGCACGCAGGTCCGGAATCAGCTGGCGAATATTTTCCAGTTCGTTGTAGGTGCAAACAGTAATCAACAGGCGTGACATAATTGGCCTGGGCGTAACGATGTGTACGTTGAAAACGACAACTTTCAACGCGGTTTGACGTCCTGAGGAAATGCGGTGATGTTGAGTTCCCGGAGCCTTCGCTGGAGGTGAAGAACCGGAATCTCAAATGCGTCACAAAATCGATTCATTTCGTGTTCCCTATTGCTGGAATGTGGTGTTGACACTCTGGACGGACGTCGGACAGCTCGTATCAGAAGATTCCGGGCGGTGTGCTGCATTCCGACAAATTCAAGCACTTGGGTCTGATAGCCAACTTCCTCCAGCAGCGCAGCCCGGATTGCATCAGTTGCCAGCGAACAGAACCGTTCCTGCATAATTCCGTGGCGTGACAACAAGGGAATCTGACCGGTCTGAACGGTCGCATTAAGTTCGTGCTGACAGCAGGGCACCGCCAGAATCACGTCAGTTCCCCATTTTACTGCCTGAGCCAGTGAATCATCGGTTGCGATGTCGCAGGCGTGCAGTGATACGGCAAGATGTACGTGTTCCTGAGGACTGAATGTAGCGATGTCACCCTGTTCAAACCGAATCCCGGACAGTCCCAGTGTTTGCACAATTCTGTCACAGGACTCCACGACGTCACGGCGGCGGTCCAGTCCTGTGATGGACACGCGACGTTGTTCGACATAAGTGAAATAGTAGTGCGTAGCAAATGTGAGATAGCTCTTTCCACATCCAAAATCAACGATGTGAATCAGGTCATCCTGAGGCAGACGATCAATTACGTCGGCAATGAATTCGATGTAGCGATTAACCTGACGAAATTTATGAAAGTGTTTGGACCGAACTTTTCCTGCCGGTGTCATGATACCGGTCTCGACCAAAAATGGTACGGCCTGGCCGTCGGGGATCAGGTATGAGTGCCTTCGGTTGTGTTCCACGTTCATGTCGGTTGCGAAGGTTTTTTTCAGGTGATCCTCCTGTATCAGTCGACACCTGCCGCGCCGGCTGAACCGAGCAGCCCACTGCTGGCCCCGAACTGTCAGATGGATGTGACGGTAAGCTGTTCCGATTGACTCTCTTAATGCTGTCAGGGTTGCCGGCGGATCGCAGTTTTGGTGAAAGACCTGTGACCCAAGTTGCCTGGACCATTGATAGGATTGTTGTTCCCGCAGTGTCACGGGACGAATGTCGACGCGACTGGCAGTTGTGTCGCTTCGCTGAGTGGGCCGGCTGAGGACCACGCGCTGCAGATCTCCGCTGCGGACAGCGGATTCAATGACCTGGAACAGGTGAATAGCATCATCAGCCATGATCGCAATTCCGGCGGCTGCCGATACACTTTAAATGTCAGCACGGCTGGCGGCAGGGGAGCACATACAGTAGCCGAAGTCGTCACACTTCAAAGGAATGACAGGAAAGTAAGTCACACGACTTCCACAAGTTCGCCGAGTGCAGCCGCATTATGCCGATCAAAAGGAACAGTCGGGCAGCCTTGTCGGCTGTCTGAGATGCAACATTTCCGTGCAAGTGTCAACATATAAAGCTGGATACGCTTTATGGCCTTAAACAAGAAGCAAAAGAAGCAGGTTGAAGCTGCAAAGAACAAGATGCGGCGAGTTCAGCAGTTGCTGAATGGGGCTCGCAGCCAGCCGGATGACCCGGAAGATATTCCGCAGCTGGAAGCTCAAATGGCCAGTCTTCAGGCCGAAATTGAGAATATTCGGAATGCCTGATCATGATCCGGCTAATTTACGGCAGCTTCCGACCGTGGTGGTGGTTCACCCAAAGGAACGCCGGTCAAAGTGTACAGCTGAACCCCTTCGTGGCCGTGACGACTTTGTTTTCGTGCGCTTCCCGGACAAGGTCCCGGTGGCCTTGGACAGTTACGTACGCCTTGGAATCGGTGGCCCTGAGCTGTCAGTCGCTGACGCTCACAGCGGCCTGCTTGTTCTGGACGGCACGTGGAAACTGGCTGCGAACATGGAACCTTTTTATTCTGATCTGCCCGTAAGATCACTTCGGCAAATATCCACAGCATATCCACGTGTATCGCAGTTGTATGAAGACCCTTCTGCCGGCCTTGCGACAATTGAAGCCGTGTATGTGGCGCTGAATCTGCTCCGGCGGACGGTCGATGGGTTGCTGGATCATTATCACTGGAAGGACCAGTTCCTGGAAATCAACGGATGGTCCAGCGACCACGGTTCGGTATCATCCCGGCAGTAATTAAGGTATTCGGCCGGACAGTTCCAGATTCAGCAGGGTCCGTTAACCACTTTTCGATGTGCCCAGACGGAGATTTCCTGGGCGGGTTGCCTTTTCATCTGGCTAGCCGATTGCATCGACGAATGCACATTGCGATCATGCTCCTGCCAGCAGATTGTCTGACTCCGGAAAGATTGTTCCTCATTGAGGACAGCAGGTGAAACCATTTGGTCACTGAAGTCTGGAGACTTCACAGTAACGTCACGAATGGAAGTCTCACGACTTTTGCCGGACTCTAATGGGAAGCTCCGTTCTTTCACTCTCCGGAGCGCGGCCTCGCCAAACAACCGGCAACCGTTCCGAGGGAAATGCTGGAATACCGCGACATCAGCGGCATGAGCGTTTGTGTCCTGACTGTGTTTGAGGAAGGTGGTAACAGGTGCCGAATCCGACGTTTCAGCACAAATCGATTCTGATTGTCGAAGACGAAGAAATTATTCGGGACACGCTGGCCGAGTTTATCTCCAGTGAAGGTTTTGGCGTTGGCACGGCCGGGACAGTCGAAGATGCACTGAAGCTTGTTCGCGAACGTGATTTTGACGTCGCAATCTGTGACGTGCAGCTGCCGGACGGCGATGGTGTTCAATTGCTGCGCCGCCTGCATCGCATCAATCCTGCGATGTTCGTGTTGATTATTTCCGCTTATGCGTCAGTGGAAAATGCGGTCGAAGCATTCACTGCTGGTGCATTCGACTATCTGGTCAAACCGGTGAATTTTGACGAGCTGACGCGGCGACTGGAGCGACTGTTCAAGTTTCAGGATCTGTATCGTGAGAACCAGAAGCTGCGGAAAGACCTGGATCGTTCGGAAGGCTTCGATCAGATTACCGGCAGCAGCAAGGTTCTGCAGGACCTGTTGAAAACAATTCGTAAAGTTGCCGCAACTAATTCCAATGTGTTACTGGTCGGCGAAACGGGAACCGGCAAGGAGTTATTTGCCAGAGAAATCCATACGGCCGGCCCGAATAACGATGCGAAATTCGTTTCAGTCAATTGTGGAATTCGTCCTGTCGAGCAACTGAAGGCCCAGTTGTTCGGACTCAGTGGCGGGCAGGCAGGACTGTTTCAGACGGCTGGTCCCGGAACGGTCTTTCTGGACGAGCTTGCCCAGTTGCCGCTGGGAACTCAGACCGAATTGCTGAGAGCGATTGAATACCAGGAAGTTATTCCCAGTGGTGCATCCGAGCCCATTTCGGTGCATGCCAGAATCATCGCTGCCACATCCAGGGATCTGATGAAAGAAGTGTCCGAGGGCAACTTCCAGGAGGACCTGTTCTACCGCCTTGATGGAGTAAAAATTCGCATTCCACCCCTGCGCGAGCGGCCGGATGATATTCCGGAGTTGGTTGAATATTTCATGGCGAAGCACTGTGAGACGATGCGAAAACGTGTGAGTGGGGCGACGAGTGACGCAATTCGGACGTTGATGGCCGCCCACTGGAAGGGTAACATCCGCCAGCTGGACAACGCGATCGAACGCGCAGTAATGATGTGTGACACCGATGAAATCCATCCAGGTGATCTGCCGCCGGACCTGCTGGGTGTTGGTGCCAGTCTGCCGGATACAGATGACATCAGGTCAGCGCTGCGTCACTATGAGCGGCTGCACATCACTCGTGTGCTCAAGCAGTGCCCGGATAAAAAGGAAGCCGCCAAACGGTTGAAGCTTGGTCTGTCGAGTCTGTATCGGAAGATCGAAGAGTTAAAGATCGAGTTGTAAGTGTCCGCACCGTGCTTGAACACCAATGAAATCCGCAAGCGGATCCCGCATCGAGATCCTTTTCTGTGGCTGGATGAAGTCATGGAACTCACTGACACGCGGATCGTCGCGCGGCGATATGTGTCGCCCGATCTTCCTCTGTTTGGTGGTCATTTTCCAGGTTTTCCTGTGCTTCCGGGTGTGCTGCAGTGCGAAGCGTGCTTTCAGGCGGGTGCTGTCCTCATCTGTTCCAGGGTCAGGCCCGATGACGGACTGGTGCCGGTTGTGACACGACAGGACAAAACACAGTTTCGCAAGCTCGTTCGCCCGGGTGACACCATGCAGATCGAAGCCGAACTGACCAATCAGCTGGCCGGTGCGTATTTCCTTAAGGCTAAAGTCACGGTAGATGGCAAGGTGTCAGCGCGGCTGGAATTCGCCTGTGCGATGGTCGCTGCTGAATCCGGTTAACAAAACAACACGTAACACTGCCGGCAGATTCAGGAAGTCAATGTGGCCACATTCCCACAGGAACTGACCAGTGACTGGCAAAAATCCATTCGACGTCGAATGCTCAAGTGGTATCGACAACATGCCAGGCCCCTTCCATGGCGAGAATCCACAGACCCGTACCGAGTTTGGGTCAGTGAAGTCATGCTGCAGCAGACCACGATTACGGCCGTGAGGCCCTACTTCGAACGGTTTCAGCAGCAGTTCCCCACCGTCACCGCCCTGGCCGGTGCCCGTGAAGCCGATGTTCTGCGACAGTGGGAGGGACTTGGCTATTATTCGCGGGCTCGCAACCTGCACAAAGCTGCCCGCATGGTTGTCGATGACTATGCAGGGATCGTTCCGGACAGAGTCAAGGAGCTGTTGAAGCTCCCGGGAGTCGGGCCCTATACAGCACGGGCAATCGCATCGTTGGCCTTCGACCAGGGTGTGGGGATTCTGGAAGCGAACACGATGCGTCTGTACTCTCGGCTGATCGCACTGGAAGAGGACCCTCGCTCGACCGCTGGAAACCGGTTGTTGTGGGAGTTCGCAGACTGGATCGTGGCGCCGCGTTCTGCATCGTCCTTCAACCAGGCGGCCATGGATGTGGGTTCCACGATCTGTGTGCCGGTCAGGCCTGTATGCAATCGATGTCCTGTGCAGAGTCAATGCTGCAGTTTCAAAGTCGGACGACAGCATGAATTGCCACACACGATACCGAAGAAGCGAATGACCGATGTAACGGAAGTGGCTCTGATTCTGCGCCGTGGTCAGAAGGTTTTGATGAGACAGTATCAGGAAGGTGAACGCTGGGCAGGATTATGGGACTTCAGCAGATTTCAGATCTCAATCGAAGATGGTGACCGACTGCTTGGGTTGCCACGTCATGATACGGTCACACAGCGCGTGTTGTTTGCATCACAAGCCGTACCGCTGGCAGTGGAGGCTGCACAGAAACATACTGGCCTGCAGATTGCTGATCCTGTACTTCTGCAGCAGATTCGTCATACCGTCACACACTACCGGATTCGTTTACTGTGCGTGATGGCCTCACGAGTCAAAGGATCTGTTGATCGAATCACCGGCCTGCGTTGGCAACCTGTGATGCGTTTGAGCGATCTGCCTTTATCCACCACTGCGCGCACGATCGCCGACCAGATCGAAGGTAAAGCTACGTGCAGCGAATCATCTGACATAGAACAACAGGCAGATGCACGGACGTCATGAGAAAAAACCTGACCATGCACCCCCTCAGTGGTTACGCCTTTCTGCCTGGAATCGCTCCCTATTCGTCCGGTGTGATTGCTGCTGCAGGCTATGAAATTGTGCACGTGACATTGGCGAATCCGATGCCCTGGCATGATGGACTACGGGCGGCCGGATCATGGCTGGAATCACGGGGCCTGGACCGGTGTGATTTGTGTGCAGTTGAACTGCGTTGCCCGGCACCCCATTCGCCGGGCGGCTTCGCAGAATTCAACGGCCGGTATCAGGCACTGCTGGAAGAGTCGAAACTGCTGGTTGATGGTCAAAACCCGGTCGCTCGCACCAATGTGGCTCCACTGGCCAAAGCACCGAAGGAGACACAGTTGTTTGGTTTCTCGTTTGTGCAATCGGCCACGACATCAATCAAAACATTTGTCGTGGCGGGTGCCGGTGAACTCCCGCATCGAGATGTGGACCGACGGCATATCGTTCGACTGGGCGAAACGTCGGCGGAAGCGATGCAGGACAAGGCTGCATGTGTATTGCTAATCATTCGGAAGCGGCTCGAGTGTCTGGGAGTCATTGACAGCTCGACCTCAATGCTCAATGTTTACACAGAGCATCCACTGCAGTCGATTCTTGTCGATGTGATTATTCCAGCGCTCCCCACAGCTGCTCATCTGGGAGTTCGCTGGTTCTGTTCACGGCCACCCGTGGAAGAAATTGAATTCGAGATGGACCTGCGTGGTGTGCGCCAGGACTTGACTGTTGATCTGTCACATTGAATTCGTCCGACGTCTTCCAGTTCCTACATCAGTTCACCAACGGTTGTTTCGTTCTAGCCCAGGCTGCTCATCAGGAAGGGCGCAGACAGCATTTTTCAGGACGAGAGCCGAAAATTTCCATGTCATTTGCCGCTGGATCTTTTCGAGGACAGTTTCTCCAGGAGACTCCGCTGGTGAT
>Ga0310123_10000897_pt1 | contig 25942 bp, 20 predicted proteins | sample CB6_AW_1057_MG_FD_203505 | JGI IMG/M metagenome (GOLD analysis project Ga0310123, IMG submission 203505) | Marine microbial communities from Western Arctic Ocean, Canada - CB6_AW_1057 | ecosystem: Environmental > Aquatic > Marine > Oceanic | place: Canada: Western Arctic Ocean | collected... | reverse complement strand
CTGCTTAATGGCGGCGAAACACCGGTTATTGTGCCGGCCGGTTTGGGGACGACTGCCATCGAATACAAAGAGTTTGGCGTTTTGCTGGAATCAGTGCCTCACATTCTGGGCAGTGGCCGTCTGCGGATGCAGGTTCAAACCGAGGTCAGCGAACGTGACTTCTCCAATGCAGTCACTGTTGACGGTGTGACTGTCCCTGCGTTCACGGTGAGACGAGCCAGTACTGAAGTTGAGATGAATTTCGGAGAAACGATGGTCCTCGCGGGCCTGATTTCCCGGCGAGACGACGCGACGACGGCCAAAGTTCCGTTTCTTGGTGAACTCCCGTGGATCGGAGCGGCGTTTAGTCGTAAGCGATACACTGAGGCGGAAACCGAGCTGATCATTCTGATCACACCTCAATACACAGCTCCCATGTCCCCAGAACAGATCCCCTACGGTGGGCCTGGCAAATTTACTGATACCGTCACGGACAGAGAGCTGTTCTTCCACAATCTGCTGGAAGTGCCTAAATACGGCGACGAGTGCCAGCACTGCACGACCTGTCGCGAGCAGGGGTCCTGTAAGGAACACCCCAACGGCTGTCGCAGTTGCCAGGACGGAGCAGCTTGTGTGAAGAATGAGCCTGGTGCGTCCGCGGCAAACGGGATTGCTCGAATAACACGTCGCGCAAACGAAGCAACGGCTTCGATTGAACAGAAGACACAAATAACTGCTTATTCACCCGCAGATCAGGAAGACAAGCGAAAGTCAGCACGACGATCCAGAAAGCTGATAACACCGAATACGAAACTGCAACCATAACGACAGAGGGGACCCTTCAGCCGGCTGTGAGTCAGGGAGACCGTCTGGTTCTTCGAAGGCGTAGCCTGCGGATTCCGGACGACGAAGCAAAGCTGACCAAATACTGTTATCTGAAAAAACGCTGCCGAACGGACGAACCCATGAAGAATGTTCTGCGAATTGCAGCTGTTGATCCCAGCGAGGATTCGCGCAACGCGCTGAAAACACTGCTGCTTGGGATAGATGCCGTATGGCTGGAGGCCGAATGTTCCCGATACGAATTCTTCATGGACGTCGTGCAGCAGACACAGCCCGACATCGCTTTGGTCAATGTGGATACCGATCCTGGTGCCGCCGTCACGCTGATCAGAAAGATCACAGCCGATGCTCCGCAGCGTAGTGTTCTGGTTGTGAGCAGTTCTCAGGAAGGCAGTCTGATTCTGCAGGTGATGCGAAACGGTGCTCGTGAGTTCCTGAATCAGCCGCTGCAGCTGGATGACTTTGTCGCGGCACTCGACCGAATTCGCGGAGCTCGCAGTTCGGCGATGGGCGAAGCCGGGATGAAAGCCGGAAAGATCATCACGGTTGCGGGTGTTGGTGGCGGCGTCGGGAGCACTGCAATCGCGGTGAATGCCGCGGCCGCACTCGCTCAGACACCAGCTAATTCGCCGGTTGTGATTGACCTGGACCTGACGCTCGGCGATGTGGATATCTGGATGGATATCGTTCCGGATTATACACTGCGAGACGTGTCGGAAAACATCGAACGTCTGGACTATGCTCTTTTGAAGCGTTCACTGACTCGCCATGAATGCGGTGTGTTTTTGTTGCCCCGTCCGGCAGAAATGGAAGGTCAGGATCTGATTCGATCGGATGACCTGCGGCGAATACTAGCATTGCTAAAAGCCACATTTTCCCATTTGATCATCGATATCAGTAAGGCCTTCGGGCCGCTGGATTTGTTGGCAATGGAAGTCAGTGACGAGATTCTGCTGGTCACACAGCTGGACCTGTCCTGTCTGCGGAATGTCGTGCGCATCATGCAGCATCTGAATCAAAACGATGCCCTGGACAATAAGGTGGAAATCATCGTCAACCGCATGGGGCTGGAAGACAGCGATATCAGTATTAACAGGGCACTGGAAACCATCGGTCGTGAAGTCTTTTGGCAGCTGCCGAACGACCATACCACCATGATCGGAGCGAGGAACAACGGAAAACCTTTGTGCCAGTATGCGCCCAAAGCTCGCCTGACTCGCAGTATCCGTGATCTGGTAACGCGGCTTTCATCCGATGAAGAATCCCGCTCCGAATCTGCTGTGGCAGAGAAAAAGAAGGGACTGTTCGGTCTGTTCTCCAAATAGTCGAACCGCCCGAATTACCGAGCTTTATTTGGTCCCGGCCCGGCTGCCACGTGACCCATGATTCCCAGCAACTCCGGATCGGTCACGTTGTCACAGGGCAGTTCAGGAATCGGCCGACTGAACCATTCATTCATCGGGACACGCCAAGTAGGGAGGTTGCGAGTCCAATCGAGGGCACTCAGGCCGGCCATGAAAATCAAAACCACCACAGTGGAGCAGATGGTTTTGCTGTCGCCCAGAAACACCGATTCTCGACGAGCATGCCATTCATTTCACAGAACTGAATCATTCGGTGGAGCTGCGTCTGCCCGATGCTTCAAATGAATTCCTAGCCGGAATTCGACGGCTCGGACCGGCGATCGTGATCAGAAACATTTGTGCCATCGTCTGAACTGGTGTAATCCGAAAAACAGCGGGCCTCATCTTCGAACACGGGCCAAACGCAGCTGTTTGTCAAACCGGACGCATCATCGCACTACGCAGTGTGCACGGAACTTTGTATCGTTCGGAATCTCTCCTGAGTCGGAAACGACGTTTCATCACTGGAACTGATCACAATGCCCCTTGTTCTGCATATGCATCGCGTTGAGCGGTGGTTTGATGCTCCGGGAGGTACAGTCTCCATTCTGTCGGATGTCGATCTTGACCTGCGGTCCGGCGAAGCAATTGCCATTCGAGGGCCATCCGGATGTGGCAAGAGTACATTGCTGCTGCTGGCCGGAACGCTGGACAGACCGTCCGGTGGAATCGTCGAGATCCTGGGGGAGAATCCATGGACTCTGTCGGCCCGCAAACTGGCTCATTTTCGCAACCAGCACATAGGTTTTGTTTTTCAGGAACACCACCTGCTGCCTCAACTGAACGTAATGGAAAACGTGATGGTGCCACTGTTGGCCGGGTTTGAGACGAACCGCCGTGCGGCTGAAAGACGAGGGACAGAACTTCTGGTACGCGTGGGGCTGCAGGACCGTCTCCACCATCGTCCAGCTGCACTTTCAGGTGGTGAACGGCAGAGAGTGGCCGTCTGCCGAGCGCTGGTGCTGCGGCCATCACTTTTGCTGGCGGACGAACCAACCGGCAATCTGGACCCACATACGGCTGGAGTGGTCGGTCGAATGTTGCTGGAGGTCGCCGCGGAAAACGATGCTGGATTGCTGTGCGTTACCCACAGCAGCGTGCTTTGTGAGTCATTTCCACAGCAGTTGACCCTTGATGACGGTTGCCTGGTGACCGGTGAGCCAGCAAAGCCTTAGGGTGCCAAGCCACACACAGCCGTTTAACCATCCGGGTCATCGCACCAATGACTGCCGTGGCATGGTCCGCACGTCCTGGAGGTGCTTGGAATCGACCGGAGCCACCATATCTGTCCAGTGTTTCCTCAATCATTGCATAGGGAACACGTGCAGGTTCGAATGTCTGCGTGGTTCGGTAAACATTTTCACCAACGGCGTCTGCAGATCGCTCAATCCTGTCTCACTGGACGTCCGTCGTGTACCGAATCGTCACATCACCGGATGTGAAGCCCGATGTTGTCAGTGTTATGTCACGAGTTTGATTGTCCTGGGACAGCGTTGTCCCGACCACACCGGAAATCTACGGCAGGTCACTCGAACCCATCAGCCAGCGATCAACTTCCCGGGCCGCACCACGGCCTTCGTTGATCGCCCACACCACCAGACTCTGTCCCCGACGACAGTCACCAGCTGCGAACACGCCTTCCGCATTTGTCGTATACTGATCATACTCGGCCGTGAACCACGACACGTCACCCCGGCCTTCGCAAATGTCGATGCCCAACTGTTGTCCAGGACCCCGTTCCGGGCCAAGGAAACCCATAGCCAGCAGGACCAGATCTGCCGGGTATTCTTTTTCGGAGCTCGGAATCAGAGAAAACGGCGGTCCGCCTTTCGTGACCCGGTGCCAGTCGACCTGGCAGGCCTTCAGCGCTTTCACGTTGCCACTGTCGTCACCAATGAACTCCAGCGTTTGAGCGCAGAATTCACGCGGATCCTGGCCAAATTTCGCAGCAGCTTCTTCGTGTCCGTAGTCGACACGAAAAATCCTCGGCCATTGAGGCCACGGATTGTCATCGCGTCGCTCTGTCGACGGGCGCTCGATGATTTCAAAATTGACAATGTTTTTGCAGCCGTGACGCATCGACGTGCCCAGACAGTCGGTACCGGTATCCCCGCCTCCGATCACGACCACGTTTTTGTTTTTGGCACTAATATACTGACCGTCTTCAAGATTTGAATCGAGCAGACTGCGAGTATTTGGCCGCAGGAAGTCCATGGCATAGTGAATGCCGTTCAGGTCCCGCCCGGGAATTGGCAGGTCACGAGGTCGGGTTGCTCCGGTGCACAGGACGACTGCATCAAAGTCCTGATTCAGTTGATCTGCCGGAATGTCTTCACCAATTTTCGTATTCGTAACAAAGATGATGCCTTCCTGTTCCAGCAACCTGACTCGACGTTCAACGACTTCTTTTTTGTCAAGTTTCATGTTGGGAATGCCGTACATCAGCAGTCCGCCAACCCGGTCGTCTCGTTCGTAGACCGTAACCAGATGTCCTGCCTTATTCAGCTGAGCGGCGCAGGCAAGTCCGGCTGGTCCGGAGCCAATGACCGCGACGGTCCTGCCGCTGCGAACTTTCGGTGGATCAGGAACGACCCAGCCTTCTTCGAACCCGCGATCGACAATCGAACATTCGATGGACTTGATGGTCACCGCTGGCTCAATCACTCCCAGACAGCAGGATCCTTCGCATGGGGCCGGGCAGACACGGCCGGTAAATTCCGGAAAGTTATTCGTAAGATGCAGTCGGTCCAAAGCTTCTTTCCAGCGGCCTCGATAAACCAGATCATTCCATTCCGGGATCAGGTTATTGACAGGACAGCCTGAGGCCATGTCGGCCATCAGTTCCCCGGTGTGGCAAAAGGGCACACCGCAGTCCATGCAACGAGCGCCCTGACGCTGCAGTTCAGACACCGGCATGTGGTTGTGGAATTCCTTCCAGTCCAGAATTCGCAGTAATGGATCGCGGTCGGTGGGAACCTCTCGTTCAATCTCTTTGAAGCCGGTTGGCTTACCCATCATCTGCTCTTTCTAGGTTGCCATTGCTTTTTCTTCGGTCATTTCCTGAAGAGCCCGTTTGTAGTCCACCGGCATGACCTTCACGAAATGTCTGAGCGCCGTGTCCCACTCGTTGAGAATACTGTTGGCGACTTCTGAGCCGGTATAACGCTGGTGATTGGAAATCATTCGATTAAGTTCGTCGATGTCGTCTTCCGCTTCGATGGATTCTAGTTCCACCAGTTCCAGATTGCAGTTCACGAGAAATCGTTCACGCGGATCGTAGACATAGGCAATTCCGCCGGACATGCCAGCCGCAAAGTTGTGTCCGGTGGGACCCAAAATGATGGCACGACCACCCGTCATATATTCGCAACCGTGATCGCCGATGCCTTCGATGACAGCCCAGGCACCAGAGTTACGCACACAAAATCGTTCAGCCGCGATACCTCGGAAATAAGCTTCGCCACCGGTCGCACCATACAGACCCACGTTGCCGATAATCACGTTCTCCTCAGCCACAAAATCAGAATTCTTCGGCGGATAGACGATCAGCCGACCTCCGGAGAGCCCCTTCCCGGTGTAGTCGTTGGCATCGCCTTCAACTTCGAGCGTAATACCCGTTGCCAGCCACGCTCCGATACTCTGTCCGGCCGAACCGCAGGCTTTGATATGAATCGTATCGTGTGCCAGGCCGCTCTCTCCGTGAGCTCGACTGACTTCATTGCTCAGAATTGTCCCGAAGGCCCGATCGATGTTCTCGATATGTGTATCGATACGGACCGGGTGGCCGGATTCAAGCGCCCGTCGGCACTTCTGCAGCAATTGCATGTCACGGACATCTTCCAGGCCGTGATTCTGGTTGATCGTGCAGTAAGTCTGAGCACCCGGATGAGGCTTTTTTGCGGGTGCAAGGATGGCTGACAAATCGATGCTTTTCGCTTTCCAGTGAGTAACATCGCTGTCCAGCTCCAGCATATCACTGCGGCCGACCATTTCGTCGATCGTACAGAAGCCCAACAGTGCCATAATCTCTCGCGCTTCCTCCGCCACCATAAACAGATAGTTGACGACGTGTTCAGGCTTGCCACGGAACTTTTTTCGCAGCACAGGGTCCTGTGTTGCAATGCCGACGGGACAGGTGTTCAGATGACACTTGCGCATCATCATGCAGCCCATCGTAATGAGTGGCGCGGTACTGAATCCATATTCTTCGGCACCCAGGAGAGTTGCAATGACCACGTCGCGACCGGTCTTCAGCTGACCGTCGGTCTGCAGTCGCACGCGGCTGCGCAAATCATTCATCACGAGTGTCTGATGTGTTTCCGCGATACCCAGCTCCCAGGGTAAACCGGCATGCTTGATGCTGGTCAGCGGCGAGGCACCGGTACCACCTTCGCTTCCGGAAATCAGGATATTGTCCGCATGCCCTTTGGCGACACCGGCCGCAATTGTCCCGACTCCGACTTCGGATACGAGCTTCACGCTGATTCGTGCCCGTCGGTTGGCATTTTTAAGGTCATAAATCAGCTGAGCAAGATCTTCAATCGAATAGATGTCGTGGTGCGGGGGGGGACTGATCAGGCCAACGCCGCGAGTCGACAATCGCGTGTTGGCGATGACATCATCCACCTTGTGACCGGGAAGTTCACCGCCTTCTCCGGGCTTTGCTCCCTGGGCAATCTTGATCTGCAACTCGTCGCTGTTGGTCAGGTACCAGCTGGTCACTCCAAAACGACCGCTCGCCACCTGTTTGATGGCAGACCGTTTGCTGTCACCGTTTTCCATGGGACTGAATCTTTTGTAGTCCTCGCCCCCTTCGCCGGTGTTGCTCTTGCCGCCGATTCGATTCATGGCGATGGCCAGTGTTTCGTGAGCTTCCGCAGAAATCGATCCGAAACTCATGGCTCCCGTGCAGAATCGTTTGACGATCTCGCAGGTAGGTTCCACTTCGCTGACTGGAATCGGATGGCCGGACCGGAACCTGAGTAATCCTCTCAGGTGACAGGCACGCGTTGTTTCACGATTCACCAGCTTGCTGAAATCCTGGTAAGCATTTTTATCTCCCAAGCGAGCGGCCTGTTGGATGCGACCGATTGTATGAGGGTTCCAAGCGTGCTTTTCACCATTACGCCGCCAGTGGAACAGGCCGGGATTTGACAGCTCGGTCGATTCGCTGTCCAGGCTGCCGGGGTAGCCTGAGTGATGCCGGATCAGTGCTTCAGCTGCCAGAATTTCAAAGCCGACACCTTTGATCCGGCTCGCAGTTCGGGCAAAAGCCAGGTCAATAACGTCAGAACTCAGTCCCACGGCTTCGAAAATCTGAGCACCCTTGTAGCTGGCCAGGGTGCTGATCCCCATCTTGGCCATCACTTTGAGCATGCCCTTCGCGACTCCCTCGCGATACAGCCGAACAATGTTCTGGTCGGTGAATTCATCCGGAATCCGTCCATCGACACGTGCCTGCCGTAACGCATACAAAGCAAGATACGGATTAACGGCGTCAGCCCCGAACCCAATGAGCAGACAGAAGTGATGTACCTCGCGCGCTTCACCTGATTCAACGACGATTCCAATCTGTGTCCGTTCTTCGTGACGGACCAGATGATGATGCACAGCACCGGTTGCCAGCAGCGAACTCACTGGTACGCGATTCGGACCGACGGCTCGGTCAGACAGCAAAAGCAGACTGAAACCGTCATGAATCGCCTGGCGTGCTTCATCGCAAATCCGTTTGAGCGCCGGTTTGAGTCCATCCGCACCCGCCGACAGATCGTAGGTAAGGTCGATGACCTTTGACTTCCAGCCTCGGTAGTCCATGTCCTTGAGGTTGGCCAGCTGCTGGTTACTGAGAATCGGGTGCGGCACAGCCAGTCGGTGGCACTGTTCCGGCGTGGTGTCCAGCAGATTACCTTCGGGCCCGATGTAACATTCAAGGGACATGATGATTTCTTCCCGGATCGAATCAATCGCGGGGTTCGTCACCTGAGCAAACAACTGTCGAAAATAATCATACAGCATTCGCGGTCGGTCACTCAAACAGGCCAGTGCGGCATCGTTGCCCATCGAACCGATGGGATCCTTCTTCTCATGCAGCAGTGGAATCAGCATGAAGTCCAGTGTTTCGGTCGTGTAGCCGAATGCCTTCATGCGGTTCAGCAGATCCTGATCTTCGTAGTAGACAGGCTTGGTTCCCGGCGGAATCTCGTCTAACAGGAGACGATGTTCTTCCAGCCATTTACGATACGGCCGACGTGATGCGACGTCAGACTTGAGCTCGGCGTCATCAATAATACGCCCCTGTTCAAAGTCGACCAGGAACATTCGGCCGGGCTGCAGTCGTCCTTTATACGCGACGTTTTCCGGCTTAATATCCAACACACCCACTTCGCTGGCCATGACGACTCGGTCATCTTTGGTGACGTAAAAGCGGCTGGGACGCAGACCGTTGCGATCCAGGGTCGCACCAATGTACTTGCCGTCCGTAAAAGATACTGATGCCGGACCGTCCCACGGCTCCTGAAGGGCAGAGTAATATTCATAAAGGGCTCGTTTCTCTTCCGGCATATAATGATGATTCTGCCACGCTTCCGGAATCATCATCATGGCGACTTCCTGCAGCGTGCGACCGCTGTGGTAAAGCATTTCCATGGCGTTGTCGAAGCAGCCGGAGTCCGATGTGTGCGGTTCAACAATAGGAAAGAGCTTTTCCAGTTCATCCCCAAACAAACCGCTCTCCATTTTACCCTGGCGGGCGAACATCCAGTTGCTGTTGCCTTTAAGCGTATTGATCTCGCCGTTGTGCGACATGAATCGCAGCGGCTGAGCGCGGTCCCAGCTTGGAAAAGTGTTGGTGGCAAACCGGCTGTGAACCATGGCCAGATGGCTGGTGTAATCTTCAGCCTGCAGGTCCCTGAAGAACGGGATTAACTGAAATGCCGTCAGCATGCCTTTGTAGACGATGACCTTCGTCGACAGCGAACAAATGTAAAACTGCAAAGCCTCTGTAAGATCGCTGTTGCGCAGCTCATGGCTGGCTCGTTTGCGAATGATGAACAGCTGGCGTTCGAGTGCCTCCTGATTGCTGCCGTCGGCAGCCGCCACAAACAGCATCTGGATGTACGGAGCACACGCACGTGCCGTCAGGCCGACATCTGCTCCGTTGTAATCCAGTGGAACGTCGCGCCACCCCAGGAATTTCTGTCCCTGGTCGCTGATAATCTGTTCAACGGTCTCCTTGCAGGTTTTCCGCTCGTCGGAAGCCTGCGGAAGGAAGACGATTCCTGCCCCATAGCGGCCGGACTTCGGCAATTCCACATCTATTTCTTCCAGAGCTACTCGCTTCAGAAAGTCTGTTGGCAGCGCAGTGAGCATCCCGGCTCCATCACCTGTATTCTCCTCGCAGCCACAGGCTCCACGGTGATCCATGTGCTGCAGGATGCGGTCCGCATCCGTAATAATGGACCGACTGTGCTGGCCTTTGATGTGAGCGACAAATCCGACGCCGCAGTTGTCATGTTCGTTTTCCGGGTCGTACAGCCCATAGGCCTCCGGAGCCCCAAAGGGTGGCCTGTACGAAGCGGGGTACTGATTACCTCGAGTATCTTCCATCTTTTTTTCCTGTTCAGTTGCACCGTCAAATCTCTGCGGAGAAGAGTACCGGTCCGAATGTCCAGGTCGGCCGGGACGGCGAGCGCCAGGATCACCCTGAGTCTCTCCGCATGAAGGCCTGCCGTGGTGCGGTCAGGCCAACGTTTGCTGCTTTATCGACCGTTTGATGCCGGACAGTGCCGAACGAACCTGGGGTAGGCTGAGTGTTCGAACAATGAAGTCATCCGGCCGTTTGACATCCTGTCGGCGACGAAGCGGTCCGCCGGATGTGAGGTGATGGGTGCCACACAGTTTCCGTAGTTTCGTTCCGGAACAGGCGATATAAACCCAAGCCAGCCGCCTGGGTTCAATTCTCACGGAGAATGTGACAGCACGTGCTCTCATACGTCGTTGATCAAAATTATGGTCAGTATTTAATGGTCAGGATTTAGTGGTCCGCGAGACGCAATCATCGCCGGAACGCGAATTGGGAACTCAGTATTTTCTCATGCAATGCCAAAATGGCAAGCTTATGTTCGTTCCAGGTTAGAAATCCTCCTGGCAAATCGCAAGATGCCACTACCATTCTTCCTGATTCCTGGTATGCCAACTGCATCTCCGCAGGTTGCGCAAGCTGTGTCAGGGTGTTGGGTTGCGCCTGCGGCCGCATGAGATTCTCAATTCATGGAGCTGCGACGGAATATCGATGGCGACGCGGGAATCGGAGGAATACATGCAACTTCTGTTGAAACCAATCATTCAGGACTGATTTGTGCCAGCGTCTGCGATTGGGAGTGTTGCCACGGCCGGTGACCGCTACTGGTCAGTTGAGTTTCTGAACGGATCAGGTACGGCTGCAGAAAAGATTTGGCAGACCACTCGAACGTTCCTCAGCAGTGACACAACTGCTGTCTGACGTCGATTTGAGCATTTTCGGGTCAGTCGTATCCCGTCGCAGGTGCAGACCAGTGAGCAGCAGCATTTCTGTCATGACCGGCACAATTCATTCCTGTACGGCAACAGGGGCAAAGCTGACGCGAGCAACCGGGAATGACATCATGCTGCATCATACCAAAGCATGGCCGAAACAGTTTGAACATGTTTTTCTGATCATTTGGCCCCGGCCAGTGAACGTGCACTCTTCACCAACTCGTCCACAGAACACGCATCATCTTTGTTTGTATCAACCACACTGAAAATAGACCAGAAGATCCTTGGGAAGCTCATCACGTGTCAGCTGGTTGTCCTGATTCCGGTCCAGTTCCATGAGCCATTTTTTTACGACATCTTCGGCCTTCGGCTGTTTTTTTCGTGTGGATTCCGGGCGGCGAGATTCCACAGTTCCCGGAATTTGCTCGATAAGTACCCTGCGCGAGTTATCATCTTTGCGCAGGACGAATCCGTCGTAAAGATCACCAATCGCCGTGCGAGCCTCGTAGGTGAGCTGCACACGGTCAATCTTTATGATCTGATAGAGCTGTGTGTCTTCGGCCGCTCTGCGCATGAAAGGTCGACGGCCCAGTTCATACATTTTGGGCCCACTCACCGAAACCACGTAGACAGTACCGGTGTTCGGGTCCCGATGAGACACACCTGTCATCAGGTTCACGTCTGCAGTCATCAACTGCGATCGAGCATAGGTGTGATCATGACCCTGCAGCACGAGATCTACCTGATGTTTGTCAATGATCGGCTGCCAGACTGCTTGCAGATGAGGATTGTCCCGTCCGGCACTGGCCGAATACATCGGATGATGGAATGTCAGCACCGTCCACCGATTTGGGTTGTCGCTCAGAATATTATCGAGCCACCGGGCCTGCTCTTCGATCTTTTCGTTGGAATTCAAGGACACGATCCGCGTTCCCTGGAAGTCGAAGCAACAGGCTGACTCCTTGAGTCCATCCGGGCCGTTTTGAGGAAACGCAAACTGTGGCTGCCAGTGAATGGACAGACGACGCTCCTCACTGTCGCCGACGCGTCCAAACTCATGATTGCCTGGAGTGGCCACGCACGGTATCGACCGATGAATAAATCCGCCGGCATAAAACCATTCGCCCCATTCAGCATCGCTTTCTGATCGATTAATCAAATCACCCGCGTGCAGGAAAAACGACGCCTTCGGAGCGTCTCGAAACGCTCGCCTGACAACTTGCGACCAGTGTGACTTCACATCATTCTGAGCATCACCGAAGTAAACGAAACTAAACGGAGCAGGCTCAGTGGACGTGGTTTGGAACTCTGCCCATTCACTCCAGTTGCTGCCATCACCAACGCGGTAGAGATACAGTGTCTCTGGCACGAGTCCTTTAAACGTGACGGTGTGCCGGAGCGATGGACCGAGATCGGTTTTCAGGTACTGCGATTCGGCATTGTTCGACTTTCTTCGGTCGACGAATTTCGGACCTCGCTCTGCCGGGGCAATTTCCGCGACCGCCCGCTGAACTGTGGTGTCTGTCCGCCAAGTTACTGACATTGTTGTTGAGGGATCGCCACTCCAGCTGAGCACGATGCGATCAGCCACGGCGCTCGGCTCCCATTGTGCTTCAGGCGGAACGAGCGGCGTCATACGAACCGGCGCTGCCCGGTCGTCGGCCGCGAACGCAATGGACAAAAAGACCAGCAACAAGATCAGGATCGGAGAGAAAAAGAATCGTATCTATAAGGCCCTGGCGGAAACGCGGGAGTTGGGGCGGCGTGAATTGATCGTAATCAGACTACGCGGATTTTTGAGTGAACCGGAACAACAAAACGAAATCTTCACGAAGCTCCAGAAACAGCCGTGGCCAACGCTCCGAGCACTCGACTGCAGTGTGAAAAAAACGTTCCAATCTGAATTCCCGACACCAGGAAGCTGTTTCTTTAACGGTATAACATGCTGTTGCCGGCAGACATCGGCAACGTCCTTTAGTGCATTCCAACCGAAAGCTGTCCGTACAGCATATTCAGCAGATCCGTCGGTCGGTCTTAGTTTGAATCGCTGATCTCGATGATTGCGTCATGTAGAGACGACAACCTGACCGCCTGGGATCAAGCCATTGTTTTAGTACCTGGCGACACTCGTCGCCTGGAATTAACAGTCTCTATTTCTGGTCGCTGTCAGCAGACGATTCATTATCGATTGTTACACGGCGGACTGTGAATCCGGATTCTCGCAATCCCTCGATAACCGACTGTTTGCCGAGCAGGTGCGCGGTACCCACCGCAACGAAATGCACATCGTCAGGTGCGGCAGAAATCTTTAATTCAATTGCTTTGACCATATTGTCATTGCGTTCGATCAGCAATACGTCGACGAACAGCTTTTGAAGGTCGTCAGAAACCTGAGGTCGTTGCAGTTCCCGCTCGAGATGTTTTTGCAAGTCGTCGCCGTCGCCTGCTGCGTAGAGTTTGATCAATATTTCCATCTGATTGAGGCCCGCCGCGTCATCTGAATCCATGACATCGAGGAATGCTTCCAGAAACGCGATCTGTTTCTCCATCGGCAGATCCGTGAGTTTCCTGAGCTGATTTTCAGCGTCTTCCAGACCACCCGTCTTCATGTTGGCTGCACGAGCTGCCATCTGGAGCTGCATGTCCATCGGGAGAGTTCCAAGATGTCTCACCTGAGCTTTCAGGTTGGCCAGAACGATTGGCCACATGACGACTCGAAATTCGGGGAGAGCCGTGCGTGAAAGCAGCGGGCTGAGTTTCATCAGCCGCCGATCGATCCGAGCCAAGGTGTCCGCGGAAACGTGGTCTTCCAGACGTTCGTCCTGCGGCAGGGAGATAGCTTCCGTCTGGGCGGCCCGGTCCTCGGCAAAATCAATTTCAAACCACGCCGCTGTGGAAGATTCAAATGCCGCATTAACTTTTGGGTGCAGCCTGGTGATATTTGGGTCGTTAACATGAATCGTGCCGAAGAGATACGAAGTTGCTTCGCTATCGGCACGCCAAAACTCCCAAAGGAATGGGCGCTGAATCGTGACCGTTTCGTCGTCACCTGCAGCGACGGGCAGGAGGTGAGACAGCAACACGATAGAAGGCAACAAAAGTCGTGACATGAATATGATCCAGAAGTCAGATACGATCGAACTGCCATACTGGCGGCTGTCAACTTCGCCCGGAGCAAATCTATCACGATACCGGGCGGTTGCAACACCAGCAAAAGCAGGTTCATTGGTCATCAAATGTCACATAACTCAGCCAGCAGACAAAACACCGAGCGGCCGACGGTCCGTCATCGTCAAAATATCATCCAGACGGATGAAGCATACGCGGTGTTCGTCCGCGGAGCTGCTGCGGTATTCGACGATCGACAGGCATTCAGCACAACCTAAAGCGCCGTGCCTGAACAGTCAGGATCGGGGTCTCCTGACAGCCCGTCACCCAAAGAAGTTACCGATGCTCTCACGATCACACCAGTTCGCAAAAGCCAGTCGTGTGGATTGAGTCCCCCAGCCGGAAGACTACGATAATTTATAGTGTCGGCTTTCCGGGCTCCGTATTTGCCCTGTCCTTCGAATCGATTGGTATGTTGTGAAAGCGCTCCTGCTGACGGAATACAAACACCTGGAGATGGCCGAGATTCCTCGACCGGAAATTGGTCCCGATGATGTGCTGATTCAGGTTCAGGCCTGTGGAATCTGCGGCAGCGATATCCACGGCTGGGACGGAAGCAGCGGACGCCGCATACCTCCGCTGGTGATGGGGCACGAAGCCTCGGGCATCGTGGCTGCTTCGGGCAGTGATGCGACAGAGTTTTCCGAAGGTGATCGCGTCACGTTTGATTCGATGGTGTCCTGTGGTCACTGCTGGTACTGCCGTCAGGGAGATGCAAATCTTTGCGAGCATCGAATGGTGCTGGGTGTATCCTGCGGAGACTATCGCCGCAATGGAGCCTTCGCCGAATACGTTTCGGTACCTGCACGCATTGTTTATCGTATTCCTGACTCTCTGGACTTCGAACACGCGGCAATGATCGAAGCCGTTTCTGTCGCAGTTCACGCTGCAAATCGAACGCCGGTTACGCTGGGAGACACAGCTGTGGTTGTCGGCAGCGGAATGATCGGGCTGTTGGTCGTCCAGGCTATCCGGCTTGCCGGCTGCACTCGAGTCATCGCGACGGATGTCAATGAGCACCGCCTGCATGTCGCACATTCACTGGGTGCGGATGAAACAATCAATGCGGCCAAAGAAGACGTTCCCGCCCGTGTTCGTGAACTGACTCACGGCCGAGGTGCTGACGTGGCGCTGGAAGTGGTTGGTACGACGCCAACGGTTCAATCGACAATTGCCTGCACCCGCAAAGGCGGATCCGTGACGCTGGTGGGAAATGTGACTCCCGAAATCAATCTGCCACTTCAGGAAGTTGTCACACGGGAACTGAGTCTCAGCGGGAGCTGTGGCTGCAACGGCGAATACCCTGCCTGTATCGCATTGCTGGAGACCGGTGCGATCCAAGTTGAACCGCTGATTACGGCACGCGCTTCGCTTGAAGAAGGGCCTGAGTGGTTCGCGCGACTTTACAAGGGCGAACCGGACGCAATGAAGGTTCTCATTCGCCCCGGGCAGCAGTCACACTCGAGAGTAGTGTCATCATGTGATTGACCGTACAGGACTCAAAGGTAGACTGATCGTGGCACAATTCCGTAATTCGTTTTGCCCGATCTTCTTCTACGGCCCCCCGCAGATGACGATGGAATTTTTCCACCAGCAATGGAACCCCTTCATCACGCCGACGGCGGTGGCCGACAGGGTAGTCAACTTCAACTCGTTCTGTTGACGTACCGTCCTTGAAAAACACCTGCACGGAATTTCCAATCGCCCGTTTATCTGATTCCAGGTATTCCCGAGTGAACCGTTTATTTTCTGTGCATTCCATTTTTGCTCTGATCGCATCAACGCGTGAGTCCACTGCGACATCGTCCTCGTAATCTTCCGCTGTCAGTCGACCGAAGATGAGCGGAACCGCCACCATATACTGCAGGCAGTGATCACGGTCCGCCGGGTTATCCAGCGGACCGGTCTTGTTGATGATGCGGTCACCCGATTCCTGTGTTTGCAGCACCACGCATTCGATATCGTCCAGTCGGTTCCTGACGAACGGGTGAAGCTGTAACGCACATTCAACAGCCGTTTGAGCGTGAAATTCAGCTGGAAACGAGATTTTAAACAGGATGTTCTCCATCACATATGTCCCCAGTGAACGCCCCAGCGTAACCGGGTTCCTGGCGAAACTCACATCCTGAAATCCCCAGCCCGATGCCGACAGTGCTGACGGGTAACCCATTTCGTCTCGCTGTGCTGTCAGTGCCAGAAAGAGACCCCGAGCCGAAGCATCGCCTCCGGCCCAAGACTTCCTTGAACCGGTATTTGGAGCATGGCGGTAGGTCCGAAGTGACGATCCATCGATCCAGGCATGAGACACGGCACTGCAAATCTGATCTCGTGAACATCCCAGCATGCCTGCACTCACAGCCGTCGAAGCAACTCTCACGAGCAGCACGTGATCCAGACCAACTCGATTAAAGGAATTGTTGAGAGCCAGTATCCCCTGAATCTCATGGGCACGAATCATGGCGACGAGGACCTCACGCATCGTTAAACCGGCGTGGCTGGTACGAGCCTGATAATCGGCAAGCGCCAGCAAAGCACCCAGATTATCCGACGGATGACCCCATTCCGCTGCCAGCCACGTATCGTTGTAGTCCAGCCAGCGTACCATCACTCCGATGTTCCATGCCGCTCGGACGGGATCCAGTTCGAAAGCCGTACCGGGGACACGGGATCCACCTGTCATTTCAGCGCCCGGTACGACCGGACCCAGCAATTTCGTACAGGCCTGGAATTTCAACGCGTACAGGCCGCAGCCGACTGTATCCATCCAGCAGTATCTCGCGGTCTGCATGGCTTCCGCGGATGATCCCACGTCAGAATCCATAATATAATCGGCAATATCAGCGATGACCTGATCGAAATCGGGTCGAACAGTACTTCCGGAGTTGCGGCTCGACATGAATGGACGTTCATCGACAATAAGTTCAACGACTACAGTTTCGAAATTCAGTTTACTTGTGCTGATCAGCCTCTACAACGTCTTCGGAAGAATCCCGGGACGATGCAGTCGCCGGTGGCTTGACTCCACCCAGCCGGGCCAGATGCTGCATCATTTCGTCCGTAACTTCCCGCAGAATGTCCTGCGTAAGACGCTCACCATACCACCGTTTGATGTCAATGGGTTGACCATAGGACAGCGTCGAACGTGTTCGAACCAGGAAAGAGCTAAACATCGATTTCCCGCGAGGAGCGCCGCGGACGTAGACCGGAATGACGGGCACCCGTGATTTTAGAGCCAGCCAGGCGGCACCGGTATCGCCGTCGATTAACTGAACATCCGGTGCCACATCATTGATCTTTCCTTCGGGAAAGACACTGACCAGCTGATTTCCCTTCAGGCGGCGCAGGGCTTCTCTGGCCGGACCCATATCCCGGCCGCTGCGAGTGACTGGAATGGATTGCATGACTCGACAGATCCAGCTGACAATCCCACCCCTTTCGCAGTATTCTCTGGCCGTCATGAATCCCGGCAGGCGGATGGTGGGTCCACGAAAATCGCGACAGTGATCGGCCCAGATCAGCATCGGGTCTGCGGGACTGGTGTGGTTGGCAATAACGATGGCGGCTGAATCTTCAGGAATCGTTCGTGAAGTGGCCACCTCCAGCCGAAAGACGACCCGTGTATAAAGTCGGGCAACCGCATGCAGGCACCAGGCCTGAAAACCACAGCCGCAGACACGGACCCGCCAGACAGCCCAGATCAGCATGACAGCCAACATCCCAAGTACACAATATGTAAATTCCATCAGAGGTTCCGCTGTTCACAATCGACGTCAAATGGTCCAAGTAGTTGTTGAGTTCGCTGAAGCAGCGATTAAGTATCGCTGTTGGGCAGCTCAGCAATCCTCCGGTATTGGTTTAGGTCACTGGATCTCAGACCGCGATGAAACCAGCGAACGCACTGAGCCGATGCGCTGTGCGTGTAGCGTTCCGGAACCTGATAACCCTGCGCCTCCATTTGCAGACGGCCGTCACTAATCTGAGTGGCCGCAGTGATTGCTTCATTCATGTCGCAGCCACCGAGTCTGCCGGGGATGACGATCAGAGTACACGCTCCATCTCCCACAGCGGCTCGTGGTGACATCCCGTATCTGTCTTCAACATTCTTATTCTGTCTTCTTCTCCGCCAACGCATGTTCCAGCTCCCGGTATGCCCGATAGGCGTCAAGCCTCCAGGGCGATGTGACTCCATTATTCGGTACCATTATTTTCACCGAGCGAGACAGGACAAGCCACTTTGTGAAATCTCGAATTCGGGATCGCGGGCCAGCGTTGAGTCTGTACTGCAGCCAACCTAGACTTCCCGTACTCAATGTCCGTGTCTGCTCAATTCCGGTGCGGTACCTGCGGTTACAAGGAATATCACGATATGCCCACCTATTTCTTTACCAGTGAATCCGTCAGTATGGGACATCCTGACAAGGTCTCGGATCAGATTTCCGATGGTATCCTGGATGCTTTGCTGGAACAGGACCCCATGTCACGCGTGGCCTGTGAAACGCTGTGCACCACCGATTTGGTAGTATTGTCCGGAGAAATTACGACGGCAGCGAAAATCGACTACGTCGAAGTCACCCGACGGATCATCCATGAAATTGGCTATACCAGCGACGACATTGGGTTCGATGCTCAATCCTGTCGGGTCTTTTTGGCTCTGCACAACCAGAGTGCAGATATCGCTCAGGGAGTGGATCGTGATGGGGCCGGTGATCAGGGGCTGATGTTCGGTTACGCGTGTAACCAGACCGAAGAATTCATGCCGTTACCGATCGCGCTGTCGCATCGCATTATTAATCTGCTGGCCAAAAAGCGACTGGATGGCGATGTTCAATGGCTGCGGCCGGACAGTAAAAGCCAGGTAACAGTCGAATACGAAGGCGGCCAACCCGTACGAATCGATGCTGTCGTCGTTTCGACACAACACTCACCTGATGTCTCTCAGCAGGACATTTATGATTATATTGTCAATACAGTTATCTCTGAATCCATCCCCCCAGGGTTGCTGGACAAGAACACGAAGTACCACGTCAATCCGACGGGGCTGTTTGTGACTGGCGGGCCTCATGGCGACACGGGACTCACCGGCCGCAAGATTATCGTGGATACTTACGGTGGTTGGGGACGGCACGGCGGTGGAGCTTTCTCGGGAAAGGATGCCACCAAGGTCGATCGTTCCGCGGCCTACATGGCTCGCTATGTGGCCAAGAACATCGTCGCTGCGGAGCTGGCAACTGAATGTGAAGTCCAGCTGGCCTATGCTATTGGTGTGGCAGATCCCGTGAGTGTTCGGGTCAACACCAACGGTACGGCCACCGTCTCTGAAAAAAACATCCAGTTGATGGTGCAGGATTCCTTCCCATTGAACCCGAAGGGCATCATCGATCACCTGCAGCTGCGGCGGCCCATCTTTCGGAATACCGCTCATGGTGGTCACTTCGGCCGCAGCGAGTCGGAATTCAGCTGGGAAGCCACCGACAAAGCAGGTGATCTTAAGTCGGCTCTGATGTAGTGACATGACAGAGGCCTGAACCGGCGGTGGTCAGACTGGCGGGAAAGCCGACGGAATGCGTCGCATGTCACGGCGGTGCTGACGGCGGCGATTTCGTTGTTTTCAACGACGTCCCTTGAGTGCCGGATTATACCGGCAAGCGAGGGTTCTGCTGTGCGTCCAGCCGACACCAGACTGCAGGTGTTGTTCTGCATGTGGACACTCCTGGACAACCTGGACTGCGCGAAGACCCTGACCGGTGGTCATGCGTCCCAGCGACCTTTGACCGCTGCTTCATAATCCGCTCGCGCGGATCGAACTTCGACTCGTTCCGAAACTTCCGGCACCGGAATGTCCCACCAGTGTCCCCCTGCTTCTGACGACGGGAACGGATCGGTGTCGATGACAATCACGCATGGTTCCTGGGCGTTGCGTGCACGTCCCAGCGCATCTTCGAGTTCTGCAATCGAATCGGCTTTTTCTGCATGTGCCCCCATGGACGCAGCATGCGCAACGAAATCGACTTTCGACGGTGTCACATGCCGAGTGTGGTCCAGCAGGTTGTTAAATTCCTTTCCACCGGTTGCAATCTGCAGACGATTGATGCAGCCGAAGCCGCGGTTATCAACCACTACCACAGTGATCTTGATTCCCATCGTCACCGCGGTGGCGAGTTCTGAATTCATCATCAGGTACGAACCATCACCAACCATCACAACGACATCACGATTCGGCTCAGCCATCTTGATGCCCAGGCTGCCGGCAATCTCATACCCCATACATGAGTATCCGTACTCCATGTGATACGAACCCGGGCGGCCGGCTTTCCAGAGTTTATGCAGCTCACCGGGCATTGTTCCCGCCGCACACATGACAACTGTATTGTCGCGAGCTGCCCGCTGAACTGCTCCAATGACCTGCATATCTGTCGGCAGGTTCTGGTTGTCAGCGGGTGCTGCAGTGAGGCCGTCCACCGCATCAAACCAGTCGGCCCTGATGGCGGCGTCAGGCAAAGGAAATTTGTGTCTTCCCATGGCAGCAGACAGTGCTTCGAGTCCGACCCGAGCGTCTGCAACAAGCGCGGTGGCGGCATGCTTTGTTCCGTCATACGGCTGAACGTTCAATGAAAGCAATTTACGATCCGGATTCTGAAACAATACCCAGGAGCCCGTCGTGATATCCTGAAACCGAGTACCCACGCCTAAAATGACATCAGCGTTTTGTGCCAGTGCATTTGCACCGGCAGCTCCGGAGACTCCGATCGGACCGAAATTAAGATGATGATCCCACGGCAGAGCTGATTTGCCGGCCTGTGTCTCTCCGACAGGGATCTGATGCTTTTCAACAAAAGACCTGAGTGTGGAGCAGGCATCAGAATAATGTACACCTCCTCCAGCGATCAGTAACGGCGACTTAGCAGCGCGCAGGATGCTGACGGCACTCGCCAGTTCGTCCCGATCGGGCTGCAATCGACGCTGATGCCAGACATTCGAGACAAAAAAGGTGTCGGGATAATCGAAAGCTTCTGTCTGGACGTCCTGGCAAAAGGCAAGAGTGACCGGTCCACAATCGGCCGGATCGGTCAACACGCGCATGGCACGAGGAAGCGCGGTGAGCAGATGCCCGGGCCGTGCGATGCGATCAAAGTAACGGGAGACCGGACGGAAACAGTCGTTCGCAGAGACTGTACCGTCGCCGAAATCTTCTACCTGCTGCAACACAGGATCGGGACCTCGCTTAGCAAACACATCCCCTGGAATCAGTAAAAGCGGAAGTCGGTTCACGTGAGCGGTTGCTGCCGCTGAGACCAGATTCGTAGCGCCCGGCCCAATCGACGTGGTTACGGCCATGGCTTTGCGGCGCCGATTTGCCTTGGCGTAGGCAATTGCCGCATGCCCCATGGACTGTTCATTGTGTCCTCGGTAGGTCGGCAGATCGTCGCCAATTCCCTGCAACGCTTCCCCCAAACCAGCAACGTTTCCATGGCCAAAGATTGCCCAGACTCCGAAAACGAAACGCTCTCCATCTTCGTTGATTTGGTTGGCAAGGTATCGTACCAGTGCCTGGGCGGCTGTAAGTCGAACGACCGGCATAGCGATTCTTTCGTTTTCGCGGGTGACACTCAGCGGACAGGCATTGGAAATGTCGACGACACTGCAGATTAACACAGCGTAGGCTTCGGAAGTCAGAATTGAAATCCCGGGTGTCCATTAAGCCAGAACCGGCTGATTCGGTCAGACGTGGGGACTGCCTAGCACAATGGTCTACGGCAGCGGCGTCTTAACCCGCAAGTCGTCCAAATGCGTCTTGGCCAGGTTGATTAGATCGCGACGGCCAAAATGCTGGATGTGTCCCGGGGTGTTGCTCAGCCGGCTGATGTACTTGCCGCGGAGCAGATTTAGAATGCACCACACCGGTTCCCATGGAGTGCTGATCAAAACCGCTCGTCTGGCCACCCGGCAAAGCTCAGCAAGTCCGGACGCCGGGTCTTCGATGTGCTCGAGGACTTCGCAACACACCACCAAATCGAATTCGTTCTGCTCGTAGGGAAGCTCGAATATCGACGCTTCTTTGAACACAATGGATGAATCAAGACCCTCAGCGATTCTACCCAGACTCAAGTCACATGCTTCCACCCGGTTCAACGGGCCGACAGAAATATCCAACAGCTGCTGTGTAAGCAAGCCCTCACCACAACCGACCTCGAGAAATGTGTCAGGGCGTGCCTCCAGAAACAGACTTTTAACCGACCCTATGAAGTCCGACATCAGCTTTCCTGCGACCGGATTCCTTGTCTCGTACTTGTCATAAAAATTTCCAATGACATTTTCCTCGGTCACATCGTCACTCCGCACTTGACTGACATTTTAACTGCTCAGTGCTCATCTCAATTCGACGGACACGCCCCGCCTGGCGAGCGGCCGGCTGTGCCGCCATCCCAGCGGAGCGGACACCGCTGACGTAGGACAGACCGTCGTGCATCGGCGCCGGATTCCCGACGAGCACATTACCCCGGCAATTGCCGAACTGAAGGCGGCGAAGTTCGATCGCTTCTCGGCCAATTTCATACACTGTACAACCGGCAACGCCACCGGTCCCGTGAACTGGTTTGACGACCAGTGGTGGGAAATCATCTGCCATAACATGGGCATGATGGCCAGAGTGGCCCGGCGGGCTTCCGGGGCGGAATGCGTGAATTCAAGCGGCTGAAATGACAAAATGTCGGATGCCGTAAGTGACGTGTAGAATCCACTTTGGAGTTCGGCGGAGTTTTTGACCCTGCGAGGTTCGTGTTTACTCGACTATTTGCTCGATCTTGATTTTCCAGATCTGTAATGCCCGTTTCTGCTTGTTGTATCCGCTGTATACCAACTGACCTGGTGCCACTTCGACGACGGACGCGTAGCCTTTTCCTCCTTTGGCGACCAATGTCCGCGACGTCCACATCTCTCCCCTGCCGTCGGGACTCACCCAAAGATAGTAGTTCGGTGATCGTGATCGGCCGACTGCGAGAACCAACAGGCCGTTGGAGAGCAAGTGGGGGGTGGGCCAGACTCCTGTCGCGGGGAGCTTCACGGGCTTGCTCCACGTCTGGCCGCCGTCAGTGGAACGAGTTTGAAAAATGGGTTTTCCCCATTCACCGTTTCGAAGTACCATCAGCAGATCACCGTTGGCCAATTCCGTCATGCCCGGCTCGCCCATACCCTCGGGACCTAACTCCGGCCAATATCCAGGGCTGCCCAGCGTCTGCCAGGTGTTGCCGTGGTCCTTCGAAGAAATGACCCACGCTCGGGTCTTGTATAGATTCATTTCCGGAACGTATTTTTCGAGCATGGAATATTCCTCGTCTCCTTTCCACCAACCATAGGCACAGGCGATCAGTGTGCCGTCTTGCCTTTCGATCAGGCTATGCTCGACAATCGCAGCGCCGGTGTACTCACCGGTCTCTGAACGCCCACCCGTCCCCTGCGGGATACCGAACACCGCGTCAATCGGGCCAATAACGGTCTTCAGGTTGTCTTTCGATCGGTAGACCTTGAGAATGCGCTGATCGAGTTGCGTGAACTCGTGCTTCGCTCCCAGGCCGATGAAAGTGCCATCGCGAAGCACGCAACCGGCGCTTTGACGCCACTTGTCATGAAAGCCTGCACGGACTGCCGCCGGTGAGTGGGTCCACGTCTCGCCGTCATCGGTCGAGCGATTCCCGTGTACGAACAGAGAACCATCGGCTAGTTTGTGGACAACCGCATCGAACCGTGCGGAGAGCAGCATGGATGATCCCACCGTCACCTTGATTTTTGGATCGTTAAACGCACCGTCTCCGACGGCGGTCGGACAGGCTGACAACAACAGCAGCGAGGCCGCAAATCTATGTAACTGACTGGATAGCACGAGCAGTTCTCCGGTCGACTATTCTGAGCTAATGGTCAAAACACGCGCGTGCAGGTCGAGCACATCATTATAGATGCACACGACCTGACCAGGCGAAACCTCGGCTAGCGCAATCCGCCCGGTGAACGCTTGCCCGGTTCTGGTTCCAATGTTCATCTTGTGTTTGCTATCCCAAGTTCTGCCGCCATCGCTGCTGCTCATGACGTGCAGCGCTTTTCCGTAAGCCAGCAGGAGTTTCGCGTCGGAAAGAACCAATAACTGACCGTAAAGGGCCGGGGCATCGATCTTTTCGGGATTCTCCCATTGCTGATAGTTCCCGCACGACCGGCTCAACCACAATGGCCTTGCACCGTCGCCGTTGCGCATCAGGCAGAGCAGGTTTCCGTCGGGCAACAGGCCCAGGCTCGGCAAGCGGAAACCTTCCAAACCGACGTCCGGATCGGCGGCGATGGTGGCCACATAATGCCATGTATCGCCTCGGTCCTTGGAGCGAATGAGCAACACGCGGGACTTCTTGAGTTGCCATTTTTCCCAGCGATCTGGATAGCCGGAAGGCGATTGGTCGCTTTTGAACCAGCCCCACATACAGGCCAGCAAATCGCGGTCGGGAAGTTCGACAATCGATTGCTCGAAAAACGGTCCTGCGACTGGCATCCCGTACTCGTCGGTTCCCGCCGCAACGTTTGGGATGTGAATCAGTGCACGCTTTGGCCCTGTATACCCCGCAAAGTGGTTGCGGGATCGATAGATTTCCGCCACGTACACGTCGGAATCCCGCTCGTGTTTTCGCGTGTAGCGTCCCACCAGCAGCACCGTGCCGTCTTTCAGAGTGGTGATCGACCCGCGACGGGGTCTGGTGGCGTTAGAGAGTGGAAAGCCAAACTTCTGATAGCGGCTCCAAGTCCAACCCCCGTCCTTGGAGGCCATGTCGTAGCAGAGCAACGTTCCGTCCGTGAGCCGAACCAGAGACGGAAACGTGGAAAACGCACGAACGTGAATGCCCTTGCGATCCTTGTACTGGCCGCCACCCGTTATCTTCACCTCGGTGGAACCGATTTCCGCAAGAGCAAACCATACTACGCCGATCAGTAACGCAAGCGTAATTCCGCGCATTGACTTCACTCCTTTCCCCTTTCAAAAACAGGGTCGTTTGATACCACCTCAGCCATTTGAAACGTCACGTACCGGCCATGATGGACGATCTTCGCTCCGATCTCAATCAGCTTCTCCTGCAGTGTCATCCGGGACCAATGCTTCACGCCCGGCGGCCGGCCGAATCCAGCGGAATGGAACCAAAACGCGCGACGCAGAGTGATACAATGTCTTTCGGCGGCGTTTCCTGACCGAAAGGACGAGTTGGCGGAGTCGCTTTGTTGCGAGAGGCATTCCTGCAAAACGCGAACTGGATTTTTCACTTGGCCATTCCATGCCGAGCTCTCGACGAGGCCGTCGATTTCTATATCTCAAAGCTGCGCTGTCGGCTGGCGCGCCGTTACGACGACAGAATCACGATGGATTTCTTCGGTTCTCAGGTGGTCTGCCACCTATCTCCCGAAAACATCGACCCTGAACCACAGATGTATCGGAGACACTTTGGGATCACATTCAGGGATAGGGGCGATTTCGACGCAGTGTTCGAGGCCGTAAGACACAGCGGTGTGGAGTTCTTTCAGGAGCCGATGGCCCGCTTCGGTGGGCGGCGGGAAGAGCACGTAACCTTCTTCCTGAGAGACCCCTCGAACAACCTTCTCGAGTTCAAGTTTTATCAAGATCCCGAAATGACGTACTGAAGACTGCGTGGGCAACCTAGTAGCGTGTCATGGTAAAATCAACTGGCTCACCGAAGCACCAAATCATGTTTCACGCGACCCCCATCCCGTTCGGTATCACTACGAGCGGTTCAACCGAGCGGTGCCCCAGAAGACGAGCGAAGCGGCGAAAACTGAAGAGAACGGCTTGTCTGTCTCACGACAAACACTCAGTGTTTTACCTGAGAGTTCGCTTGCGCTCGTTTCTCATCGTGAGCAAACAGTAACCCGGCCAGGACTTGAACCTGAACTAACAGAATCAAAATCTGTTGTGCTACCAATTACACTACCGGGTTTGATGGTTCCGGAAACCGTCCATCCATCGCTCATGGGGACGCCCTGAGCGAGAC
>Ga0310123_10000895_pt1 | contig 25970 bp, 29 predicted proteins | sample CB6_AW_1057_MG_FD_203505 | JGI IMG/M metagenome (GOLD analysis project Ga0310123, IMG submission 203505) | Marine microbial communities from Western Arctic Ocean, Canada - CB6_AW_1057 | ecosystem: Environmental > Aquatic > Marine > Oceanic | place: Canada: Western Arctic Ocean | collected... | reverse complement strand
GACCCTCAACTCACGATCGACCGCAACCCCAGACCCACGACTAAGGAACCAGGATCGGCTCTAGCACCTCCAGGGTTCCGTCGATCGCCGGGTTCGGCGTCAGTCCGAGGATCTCCGCGAGGAACGGGTAAATATGAATCACCTCGAACGCCGGGATCTCCTGGCCGCCGTCGATCTCGGGCCCGCGAACGAGAAACACTCCGTGCATCGATGGGAGCGCCGGATCCCAGCCATGCATACCGGCCGGCGGTGATGGATTGCGGCGAAACACGATCAGCACATCCTCGGCCGGAAGCAAAACCACGTCGCCATACCTCGCGCTACTCGCCATCTGGAGGTGCGGCGGAGACTCATCCCTGAGAAAGGCTCGAGCGTCACGTTCGTCCACGCGACGGTTGAACGTGTCTCTGATCTCTACGCTCCGCGCGTCGTCCCCGTCTACGTGCAGACTGAGTGCGGGTCCCAGTGGAACGGCTCGGATTCCGCGAAGGTCAACGGCATTCCGGACGAGAACCTGTCGGTCTGGATCGACAGCGCCCATTCCGTGGTCGGATACGGCGACCACATAGACGCGGTCTCCGTATGGGAGACCCTCAATCTCGGAGAGCAGTTCGTTCAGTAACCCGTCGGCGGTGCGCAGCGACCGTTCAAGCTCGGGGGAATCTGGGCCGAGGGTGTGACCGGCGCTATCGACCATCGAAAAGTAGGTCGTGATCAGATGTGGACGCTCGTCAGGTGGAAGGCGGAGCCACTGTAGCACCTGTTCGATTCGTGCCCGATTGGGAAGACTCTCGTCATATGTGCGCCAGTGTGATGGCCTAAGGCCATCAATGATGGCCTCGGTTCCAGGAAAGAATAACGTGGCGGCCGCCATGCCTTGCCGTTCGGCCGTCAGCCAGATTGGCTCGCCGTCCCACCACGAGCCATCCTGCGCATCGTCCGTGTCTCTATAGTTGAAAGCGTCGTCTCGTGCCGGATCGTAAAACTGGTTACCGACGATACCGTGGTTCGCCGGATACATCCCTGTTGCGATCGAGTAGTGGCTGGGGAAGGTCAAGGAGGGAAAGACTGGAATCAAGGCATCAGCGATCGCGCCGGTTGCGGCCAGCCGGTCGAAACCTGGTGTGTCGACGCGGTCAAGGTAGTCGTGCCTGAGCCCGTCGAACGAGATGAGGACGACATAATCACGGTCGACGATCTGTGGGTGATTGAAGCCGCCTGTCCCGTCAGGAGTCTGTATCGAGTCGAGTAGCTGGGTCGGCGCCGTGCCGGCGCGGCCACAGCCGGAGAGCATTAGCGCGAGGCAGGTGGTGATCGAGAGACCACGAGCAGCCACGATTGATGTTACCGCGGCGAGTCCCAACACAAACGCCGAAGGCATGCCGGTGTGTCAGGGAACGGACTGGAAGAAGGGATTGGGGTGAGTGACGGGGATCGAACCCGCAACGTCCGGAGCCACAGTCCGGTGCTCTACCATTGAGCTACACTCACCATGAAAAGATACCCAGTCTACCATGCGACTCTTTGCGGCACCGGTCGAGCGCGGCGGCCGGCCAGGATAAAATTAGGCCATGAACACGGCTGAAACCCAGGCACCACTGCGTCGACCGACGGCGAAAATTGACGCCGCCTCGATGCAGGCTGCGCGGGTCATGGTCAATGCGTTTCGTCTATCGACTGACGCGGATGCCGCCCCTGGGATCCTCAGCGGTGTCCTCGACGGCTTGGCCTCGCTGGTTCATCACGACGCGGCCGGCGTCTACGTCGTCGACGCGCGCGGGAGTCATCTTCGCCACAAGATGGTGCGCGGGTCGACTTGCCGATCCTGAAGCTTGAGACGCCATTTGCGGGGAAGGGAATTCTGGGCGACGCGCTGGCCAACGGACAACCCGCGGCGGTCAGCTGGGAGACCTTGGACGAGGCGTCGGTCGGCCGACGGTGTGCCAAGTCCCGTATGGTTGTGCCCATTGTTAGCTCGAGCGCCAAGACGTTCGGTGTGCTCGATGTCTGGTCGGACCAACCGGGAGGTTGTGACCAGTACGCAATCGACCTGATCACGATCTAGTCTGGCGAACTAGCCACTGTTAAAAGCCTAGCGGACCCCGACCGGCAGCGTCCAGGTTTGACCTCTCTACACCGCCACGCGCGATAGGCGACTAGTTCGTCGGCCAGAGCACACCCTGGCTGTTTGTGCCTTCGGCCCCGGCAGGAATCGGGCCCATCCCGGTGTAGACGAACTTCTGAATCCGAGACCCCTCGTAGGTTTCGGTGGTGTAGATGTTTCCGTCACTATCGACGGCGATGCTGTGCACGGCGAAGAACATACCAGGTTGACGTCCGCCGTCGCCGAACGCCGTCAAGACCTCCATCGACTCGCGATTGATGATGTAAACCTTCATGTTCTGCCCGTCAGCGAGATACAAGAACTGCTGTTCGGGGTCGGGCGAGAAGTCGATGTCCCAGGTCGAACCTTGTGACAGAGTGCTTGGGGCGATGATGGTTTCCATGACGAACGTGCCGTCCTTCTGAAAGACCTGGATGCGGTCGGCGGCGCGGTCGCAGACATAGACCAGACCATCGTTCGAAAGCTCCGAACAGTGGACCGGCCCGCGGAACTGCTGTGACGGCTCGGTTCCAGGCTGATACGGGCCACCGAAATCGTAGTCGTCGTCCGGCACGTTCCCGTAGGCGCCCCAGTACCGCTTGAGCTCTCCAGAGTCGACGTCGACCACGGCCACCCGTTTGTTGAAGTAGCCGTCGGCGAAATAGGCCTCATTGGCTTGGGGGTCAATCCCGATTTTTGCGACGCGACCGTAGCTGTCCATCGAGTTGCTGTCGCGAGTGAAGACCGGCCTACCGTCCTCCTCACCTGTCTGCCTGGCGCCGGGGATGCCGATCTGCATCAGGAAGGTTCCATCCTTCGTGAACTTGAGCACGTGGGAGTCCGACTGACCGTTGCCGCCGATCCAGACGTTGTCCATGTGGTCGATGGTGATCCCGTGATTGGATTCTGGCCACACGTAGTCGCCGGTCTCGGTTCCGGGGCCACCCCAGCTGTAGACCAGATTGCCCTCCTGGTCGAACGCAAGTACCGGGGGGGCTGGCTGGCAGCACTCGGAAACCGGCGGATCTTGGACGAGGCCGATCTCCGTGCGGGCCACAAACTGATTCGGGGTGTTCCGATGCACGAGCCAGATCGTATCGGTCGAGTCGACGTCGACGCCGATCGTTGGGCCCATCAACCAGTGGCCAGGCAGGTTCTTCGGCCACAGCGGGTCGACTTCGAACATCGGGGCCATCGGCCCGTCGCCCATGGCCGTGCTTTCCTCGACAGCATCTTCGACCACACTTTGTCCGACGCCACACGCGATTATGAGCGCGAGCAACGATGAGACGATGAGAAAGCTACGCTTCCGATTCATCCCTGTCCTCCCTTGTCCATCCTGGTCACTAACGAGACCCACAGGATACACGGGTGCGGTGGAGCCACCCTTTGGGCCCCCAGCGGCGGCCAGTATACTTGCAACCAATCCAGATGGCTCGAAATTTTCAGGCCGACTTTTCGCGCGGAGTGGATCGGGCGCTTGCGATCATCAGACAGCCCATATCTTGCTTTAGATCAGTCGGTTACGAGGATCGAAATCGGTGGCAGGTGTGGCGGAGACAACCGGGCCACTGGGTGCTGCTGGGCCTCTTGGTGCTTGGTCTGGTCCTGACATCGCCGTCGCGCACTCGCGCCCATGACGTGCCGACCGACGTACTGGTTCAGATCCTGGTCAAATCTGATGGTCAAACCCTGCGACTCCTGGTACGCGTGCCGCTCTTTGCGATGCAGGACGTCCGGTTCCCGCAAGTCGGCCCGGGCTACCTAGACATCGCCGAAGCCGACTCTGAGCTGGAGGATGCGGCCCACCTGTGGATCGCCAACGAGCTCGAGGTCTACGAGGACGGTGTCCCGCTCACCGGGCAGCAGCTCGTCGCGGTCCGCGCGTCGATCCCATCGGATCAGGCGTTCGCCACCTACGACCGCGCCCTCGCGCATATCGAGGGTCCGCCGCTTGCTGACGACACCGAGATCTTCTGGCAGCAGGCGATGCTCGACGCCATGTTCGAGTACCCGATTCGGTCTGACCAGTCCGATTTCTCGATCAACCCGACGCTGGCCCGTCTGGGTCTCCGTACGGTAACGGTCCTGCGGTTCGTCCTGCCGGGCGACACCGTTCGAGCCTTCGAATACCGGGGCAATCCTGGGCTGGTCCGGCTCGACCCACGCTGGCACCAGGCCGCGATGCGTTTCGTTAGCCTCGGCTTCGAGCACATCCTGGACGGGATCGACCATCTCCTGTTCCTCACGTGTCTGGTGATTCCGTTTCGTCGCCTTCGACCCATTATCGCCATCGTGACGTCGTTCACCGTTGCCCATTCCGTGACGCTGATAGCGTCGGCCTTTAACTTTGCACCCGACGGCCTGTGGTTCCCACCGCTCGTCGAGACATTGATCGCGATGTCGATCGTGTATATGGCGCTCGAGAACATTTTCGGGGTCAGACTGCGACGTCGATGGCTGATCACCTTTGGGTTCGGTCTAGTGCACGGGTTCGGATTTTCGTTCGCCCTCCGAGAGACGCTCCAGTTCGCCGGGGAGCATCTCCTCACGTCCCTCCTCGCCTTCAACGTCGGTGTTGAGCTCGGACAGCTTTTAGTCATCGTTGTATTGGTGCCGATGCTGTCGGTGCTCTTCCGGTTTGCGGTGGCGGAGCGGGCCGGGACGATTCTCGTATCAGCGCTTGTGGCCCACACAGCGTGGCACTGGATGAGCGAGCGTGGTAGCCAACTCCTGCAGTTCCAATTTCAACTCCGGGCGCCGGTGTTCGACCTGGCGCTGCTCGCGAGTGCGATGCGGGGGGGCATGCTCGTCCTGATCATCGTCCTGCTGGTGTGGCTCATGTCGCTGGCGTTTCCTCAGATGGAGCAGGACGGCGAACAGGTCTCGGCCGGGGCGAAACACGACTGACGCCGCAGGTCGAATGCCCCGTCTGAGAATGCGTTGGCCCATGCCGCGCGCCAATTCCCTAGCAACCTGTCTTCCCGCGCACCGCTGCGACCAGTCGGATATCTGCGACGAGATGGCTCGCGTGTGCAGAGGCGACCGGGTGGAGGTTTTCTTTCATGACGACGTTGTTCGCACGCTTCAATCGTTCGACCATCTGGCCGCCCGAGGGATCGTGGTGAACGACCTCATCCGACGCTGGCACGGCTTTACCTGGAGCTAGTTCTTCACACGTCCATTCAATCGGGTGCTGCGCAACGACGGACCGCTGTCGGTTCAACGTACGTTCCGTCTGTCGGAACTGGACAGTCTGGCCCGGTGTGTCTGGCTGACGCGGCTCACCGTTCACGGGCCCTTTGGCCACCGAATGACACTTGCCGGGGAGTGACCAGAAGAAGGTCGTGAGTCGTAGGACGTGAGTCGAGCGTGGTGGATCGTCGTGCGCCGACCGAAGCTGGTGGGACCTGACCCCGGCTACCTGGCAGCGTCATCGAGCGATGGTCATCAAACAATGGTTAGCGGTCATCGGTTGGCGTCAAGAGCCCCTGATCAGCTGTCAGCTGCGGGGTGCCGGGAGCTCCTCACCCGCCGGGATGAACGTGAGCGCCAGTCCGTTGTTGCAGTACCGCTGCCAGGTTGGGGCCGGACCGTCATTAAACACGTGGCCCTGATGGCCTCCACACCGGACGCAGTGATACTCCTTGCGCGGCAAGATCAGCTTGAAGTCTCTCTTGGTATCGACCCGACCCTCGATCGCGGAAAAGAAGCTAGGCCAGCCGGTGCTGCTGTCAAATTTTGACGCCGACTCGAACAGAGGAAGGTAGCACGCGGCGCAGATGTACGTGCCGACTCGTTTTTCATCGTTCAATGGGCTAGTGCGGGGTGGTTCGGTCGTCTCTCTAAAGAGGACTCGGTAGGCATCGTCAGGCAGTAGCGCCCGCCATTCGTCCTTGGACTTCTCGAGAGGGCTGACAGTCTCGTTCACGGTTTAAGGGACCCCGAACGTGACTGGTTAACCCACCGCACGATCGACCCGACTGTCAGGATCAACATGAAAGTAGTGATCGCATGATACACCACGGTGTCGGCCAGTCAGAGACCGCCGGTGTTGACCCGAAGCACGAGCCAGAATGCGAGCCAGAAGCTTACGACAGCGGTGAGCGTCCGTCGTAGTGAGTTACCGACCATTCACCTTCTCCTTGCTGGGTTGACGAGCATTATCCGGTGTAATCGTCAGGGCGAATGGCTCGGTCCGATACCCCGCCTGTGGTACTTTGTTCACCCAGTTGGAGGACTTTTTGGGACGACTGTCGTTTAATGAGTAGAGGCATCGCTTCGGGTGGCGCGAACGGGTCGGCCGGCTGATGACCGACGTGAGCCGTGTCTGGATCCCGGGCGGGACGGTCGCCTGCACAGCACTCGGTGGGGTCGTGCTGGCAACGGTGCTGAGCCTTCAGACTCCGGTCGTTCAACATTCGCTGGCCACGCTGTTTTATGGACTGGGAGTGCCGGGTTTCAATGCCAACCCCGTCCTGGTGGCGAGAGGTGTGACCCTGCCAACGGTGTCACGCGAACAGCGGTTACCCGTGTTTCTCAGCCGGACTTCTGACCCGCTGCGTCCAAACGTGGCCCTTGTGGCCGTTGTATCCCGTGGGGGCGAGTTGCCACAGGTTGAGCCGTGGGTTCGGGCGCTGAACCTGAGGACCTCAAGGACGATCTCTTTCAGCTGGCGGCCGAGATCAGGTTTTCACCTGCGCTCTACGCCGGGTCGCCGGTTGCCGTCAACGTCGTCTGGCTACTAGCGCAGACGACGTTGACGGCTATTTCCCCGCACCCGTATTCTGGCCGCCTAGCAGCCTCATTGCATACACAGGCCACGAATGTCGTCCTCGAGCACTACTGTTCGGATCGAGCGGACGTGGGTATCTTGAGGACCTCTCCGGGTCGGATCACGGACGATCTGAGACCGTTGACCTGGAGGATGTCCTCTGGTGTCGTGCCGTAGCGTCTCGCGATCTGCCACACTGTATCCCGTCGGCGCACGACGTGACGTGGGCTGATGACCGCCTGCTGTGAGTCCGGTCGGGTTTGGAGCAGCTTGACGTAGCCGGCGTAGTCCTGCGCGAAGACCGCTACGTGGTAATGCGGTGGGGCGCGTTCTCGTGTGGCTTCAAGCACCGACCGCTCCTCAAGATACAGCAGCGTGCTCTCGAGCCACCCACGGCAGGACGGGTTGGTCGGCCGTCGTACGTCGAGGGCCATCCCAGTGGGATGAACCGACCGGGGCGATGCGTTGCGCGGCTGGTCCGACAGCGGACGGGTCAGGCTGGTGATGACGAGCTGTTCAGCGCACGCCTGGTGATACTGTTCCGACAGACGTTCAATGAACAACCTGACCTCCGGTCGGGCATACGGAAACGACACGCTCTTGAGCCGATAGTGGCTGTTGCCGCTGACCGGAACGAGAAGGCCCGCCCCCACGAATCGTTGGAGCTGCGACGATTCCCGCAGGAAGGTGAAGTCGTGACGCTCGGCTTGATCGTTCTGCTTGTCCAGCGAGGCCGCGCTTCCCCGGAGACTCACGTCATCGGCTGCAGCTGCACCGGCGGGCACCGCATCGATGCCCAGAACGACGACGACAAAAGCAGAGACAACGACGCGGACGAGCAGTGCTGAGTGAGTGTGCATGTTGCGGGGCGGTAACGTAACCAAACTCTACAGTGTATCGGTTCGACACGGTCGCTTCGTAAGCCTGTCGCGCCTCTTCCGTGGCGGCGCGTGCACATTATTGACCGGCCCTTCACAGGGTGGCCAATCTATGAGTCTGTTTCGATCACCATCGTCCCCGCCATCTTGTCACCCATTCGGCGACCCTCAGCATCGGTGAGCACGAGCACAATCTCGACAATACCGATCACAAACGCGGCCATCGCCAGTGGTATGGCAAGCACGATCCCGATGATTGTCATGGCGAAGAACTGGGTGAGTCCACCTAGTGCAAACATCCAGTTACGTTTGGCCGATGTCACCAGGTCCAGGGGTTGTCTGTCGAGCGTGACCGGCCGCAGCTTCATGACTTTCTTACCGATCGATCTATGGTCCATGAAGTCGATGTCCATCCCATCGCGGACAAGCCAGTAGGCCGTGGCCGCGATTCCCCCGACGAACGGGACGAGGCCGACGACCGCTGCGACAACGGCGTCAATGATCGCGGCTACGGCGCGTTTGCCGAGATCCGGTCGCCTGAGGGTAGTCGAGGCTTCGGTGCTAATCGTAGGGACGGCTGGGGTTGGGATGGCGGGGCTCTGGGCATCGGCCATCGTTCGTCATCCTTCCGGTTAGGTCGGGGTATCAACCGGACGAGAAAGACAACGGCGCGCCGTCGTGGCGTGCCCTTGGGGCCTGGTCGATGCCGGCGTTAGATTACATGCCGAGATGGATGTCGGCGATGTGGACGTCCAGCTGGTGATTGACGCGGAGACCGACGATGCCATCGGTACCGAACGATGATCGCGGCTGCGAGCTCACTTCCGTGTCGTTGACCAGAAAGCGCACCTGGCTTGCACTGACCTCGACGGTCAATGTGTTTGTCGAGCGTCCGTCGGCGTCTAGGGTTTTGATCGCGTCGTGCGCGGTCCAGGGCGCCACATCTGGAGTCTCACTGCCCATCCGCTTCTTGAGGAGATACTGCCCATTCTCGCGGATGACGAAGTAGGAATACTGCTGGTTGGTGCCGGAGAGATCGGCTCCCCCCCAAAAAAGACCGTAGGCATTCGGATGGGAGGATGGTGCGGTCTGCGTAAAGGTCGCACTGATCGAGTAGTTACCACTCTGCGTGTCGGCCGGACGCCAGAAGATCGCCGCGCCAGGGCCTCCGGTTGACGCGTGGAGACCTTCACCCATCGTCCTGAAGTGGAGCACATTGTTGATATCGCCGTTTCGATCGAGACGGGCTTCCCACCCGTCTACCTGTACCCCGCCCTCTTGGGCCTGAACGGTAAGCGGAATCGTTAGCGCCCCGATCGCGACGGTAATGAGCAACTTTCGCATGATTTGTGTCTCCTTGGAATGAAAGGCTTGTCTCACACTGCAACAAGGTATCTTAGCACGTACAATTGGCACCGCAGCTACCGATCCCGTGACCGACGTGACAGTTCTGTGCGGTCTGCGAACACCACGTCCCACGGCCTTGCCCTGTGGCGGCTGAAGCGGTCACCCACACGACATATTCGCGGCCTGGTCGGTCGTTTCAGCGGCAAGATCGTTCTCGCTATCCACTCGGATTACGATGCTGTGGTTGCCGCGGATGTCTGGCTCCGATGTATCGTGGGGCACAGTGTAGGAGGAGGCTGATGTTCGACACGTCTGCATCAGGACGATGAAGAGCGGGTTTTACCGCTTGGGCCGCAAGGCTGGCGTCACCTTCCGGCGTGCCCGGTGGGTATGGGAGTCGATCGCCGGCAGTGAGGACGAGGCCATCAAGGCTGAGTACGGCGTTGGCCGCGACATGGCGGCAGTCGTCTGCGAGCAGACTCCGCGCGAACCCGACGGCGAGGGGCAAGCGCTGCTGGACGACATCGGGCACCAGTTGTCTGGGTCTGTGCGCAACCGGTTGCATCGGTTCACCATCACGGTGGTCAATGGGGACCAACCGACAGCGTTTGCGCTGCCCGGTGGGTTTGTGTTTGTCGCCCATCGTCTTGTGCAGCTGTGTCAGCGCGACCGGGACGAGCTGGCGTTTGTCATCGCGCACGAAATGTCTCACGTCATCAGGCGGCATGCGATTGACCGCCTCATCTCACAGAAAGTACTGTCCGCTGCATCGCTCGCATCCCCCGGCCGAGGCATCCTGGTACCGTGGATCCGGAAGGTTGGGCTGCACTGGCTCGAGCGGGCGTACTCGCGTGAGCAAGAATTCGAAGCCGACGAGCTTGGGGCCTTGCTGATGCGCGCGGCCGGTTTCCATCCCGCAGCGTCCATCCGTCTCCTCCACCGGTTCAGCGGTCTGGATGCCGCACCTCACCAGCCTGGTCTTGGGGCCTATGTATCAACCCATCCTCCCGTTGAGGAGCGAGTTCGCAAGCTTCGTCAGCGATTCGGCATCGCCGATTGACCTCGGGTCAGCGCTGGGCGTCGCCGCAGCGGGATCGTGATCTGTCAGGGGATCGGCGCCGTGAGACGAATCCCGAACTGGGTCCAACGCGTCCGCTCGCGGCGGTCTGACGTTAGATCGATGCGCTGTTCCCACGCGGCGAAGAGGTCGACCATGGTTACACCGGTCGAGATGCGGAGTCCTCCCTCCACTAGCCCCCCTTGCGGGTCGGAATGGCTGGGCCGGAGTGGGGCCACATCCACAGTCACGCCATCGGCGCTTCCAAACAGCGCAAATCGCTCGTCGAGCGGCCGCACGACGCGCGCGTATCCGACGTACTCGGCCTCGTAGTCGACGCTCGCGCGCTTGACAGTCCACAGGGCCCGCACCCCGGTGTCGAACTCGAAGCGACCCAGGGCAAACTGGCCCCCGTAGCCGACACCGACGCTGTTCCACGCGACGGAGTCGCGAGTCGCGCGGTCAGCGAGATGGCGAGACACGTGATGAAAGGTCGTGGAGAGCTCTCCGCGTGGAAGACGGGCGAACACTGAAACGTCCGCGGTGTAGTTGTTTTGATTCGGGTCGACGCCGCGGATCTCGCTCCCGACAATCGTTTCAATGCTGATGAAGAGATTACCGCGGAAGGGACCGGCATCGACCACGTCCATATCGAACGAGACATCGGCGTCCCAGTTAAAGAGTTGGTCGGCGTCAACGCCGTTGAGATATTTGACATCGATCGTCGTTTGGAACGCGGTCAGGAAGCCATACGCCCGCGGCGCCGTCGTTCGTGGTCGGGGGCCACCGAGCACTTGGGCAGACGCCAGACAGGGAACTGCCAGGACCAGGCAAACCAGGCAAACACCTACAAGGTGCCGGAGGGTGCCGGTGGGTTGTGTCACAGCGGTCGAGCGATGGGTTCCTTGAGGCCGTGGAGTCCGAGCCGCTTGAGCAGGGCGTGGTCGGCACGCGCCTCAGGATTGGGTGTCGTCAACAGCTGATCACCAAGAAAGATGGAATCGGCGCCGGAGAGAAAACAGAGCGTCTGAGTCGGCTCACTCAGTTGCAGTCGACCTGCGCTCAAGCGGACCCTAGCGTGCGGCATCAAGATCCGCGCCACGGCGACCATGCGGACCAGGTCTTCCCAGACCACCGGCGCCTGGTCGGCGAGCGGTGTGCCCTCCGACGCGACCAGCGTATTGATCGGTACGCTCTCCGGCTGTGGCTTCTGGCTCGCGAGCTCGTAGAGCAGATCGATCCGGTCGGTGTGATCCTCACCCATCCCAAGGATCCCACCGCAACATACCTTGAGCCCAGCCTCGCGTACAGTCTTGAGGGTGCGGCGGCGGTCGTCGTAGGTTCGGGTTCCGATGATCGTGCCGTAGAACTCGGGCCCAGTGTCAAGGTTGTGGTTGTAGTAGTCGAGCCCAGCTTCTCTGAGGCGAAGCGCCTGGTGCGGCTCTAACATACCCAGCGTGACGCAGGTTTCTAGACCGAGACCCTTGACGGTCCGCACCATGTCCAGTACCTGGTCGAATTCTTCGCCGTCCTGAACGGCACGCCACGCGGCGCCAAGGCAGAATCGGTCGGCACCGTTGGAGAGGGCCGTCTGTGCGGCATCCCGGACCGTCTCCACATTCATCAGTGGATTTGCCTCGACCCCGGTTTTGTAGTGGGCCGACTGAGGACAATAGGCACAGTCCTCTGGGCAACCACCCGTCTTCACGCTGAGAAGGGCAGCGCACTGGACCTCGGCCGGGTCGTGATGCTGGCGGTGGGTTTGGCTGGCCAGGAAGATCAGGTCTAGCAGCCCTCGCTCGTACAACGCGGCGACACCGTCTCGCGTGAGCCGGTCCCCCGGCGATGCGGTCTGCAGCATTGGCCATCAATCATATCCTGAGTGCCCGGTCGACAATCGCCTTGGCCGGCGGGGCGGTGCCCGCGTTGACAAGGCCCTGTAGTATTAGAATCGGTTTCACAAGTGCACCAATGTTTGGCCGCCTCCGCATCCCGTAAGTTGCGACGCTGCGACCTCATCGACCGGGGTCGAGTACCGGTATTTGTTCCTCTTCGCGCCTGGCGGGAAGGTCGCCTCGTCGCCCTCGATGTCGCGGCGTACCTATGAAATCCGGTTCCAGGGTTCCGCGGAGAGAGGACTCAGGCGCGTGACGACAGGGCTCGACGATTCGCTGGGACCACGCCTGGCTCAGCTCGATGCCCGGCATTTACGTCGCACTCTGAGGACCATTTCCAGTGGGCCCGGGCCCCGCGTCAGGATGGGTGGTCGGGAGGTCATCCAGCTCTGCTCGAACGATTATCTTGGGTTGGCGGCGGATCCTCGGTTGAAACATGCAGCGGCCCATGCGGTTGCGACGTTTGGGTGTGGCGCCGGTTCGTCGCGGCTGGTCAGTGGGACCATCGCGATCCATGCCGACCTCGAGCAGGCGCTGGCCGAGCTAAAGATGGCCGATGCGTCGCTCGTGTTTTCATCCGGATATCACGCCAACATCGGCGTGGTGTCAGCGCTCGCTGGGCCTGGGGACACCATCTTCAGCGATGAGCGCAACCACGCGAGTCTGATCGATGGGTGCCGCCTCTCGCGGGCGACTGTCTGTGTGTATCGGCACGGCGACGTCGAGCACCTCGAGCAGCTTTTGTCGGCTGCTCCCGCCGTCGGTCAAAAACTTGTGGTGACCGAAACCGTGTTCAGTATGGATGGGGACGTTGCTCCGCTTCGAGATCTGGTCGACCTGGCCCGACGATGGGATGCCTGGACCCTGGTTGACGAGGCCCACGCGACCGGTGTGTTCGGGAAGTGCGGGGGTGGCGTGGTGGAGGAGTTGGGACTTGCGGCTGAGGTCGATGTGCAGATCGGAACGCTCGGGAAGGCGCTTGGCAGTCTTGGTGCGTTCGCGGCGGGAGGGCGACCTCTGGTCGACTGGCTGATCAATGCCGCACGCAGCTTCATTTATACGACAGCGCTCTCACCGTCGGCTGTTGCGGCGGCCCGAGTGGCGGCGGATATCGTCCGCTCCGAGCCCGAGCGGAGGCAGCGGCTGTGGGATCACGCGGCGACAATGCGTTCGCGACTCGCCGATTGTGGATTCCGGCTCGGACCGACCCGTTCGCCGATCCTCCCGCTCCTAGTCGGCGATGATCAGCGTGCCATAGATCTGAGCGCCGAGTTGCTCAAGCGGGGTGTACTCGTGCCGGCTATCCGACCTCCCACAGTTCCGCCCGGTACGTCCCGTCTTCGCGTCGTGCCGACCGCGACCCACAGTCCCGAGGATATCGAGGCCGCGCTGGAGGCGTTCGCGGAGGCAGGGCGTGTATCCGGAGTACTTCGATGACCGGGCGGAGGGCGGAGCCGTCTGCTGAGGCACTGAAGCAGTGGGACCATCAGTATCTGTGGCATCCGTTCACGCCGATGCAGATCTGGACGGACGAAGACCCGTTGATCATCGTCAGGGGTGAAGGCAACGAGTTGATCGACCTCGCCGGGCGACGTTACCTCGATGGCGTGTCGTCGCTCTGGTGCAACGTCCATGGGCACAACCGTCCCGAGCTGAATGAGGCGATAGAAACTCAGCTTCATGATATTGCGCATTCGACGTTACTGGGGCTGACGAACATCCCGGCGGTCAAGCTGGCGAGGCGGCTGACGCGTCTGACTCCGTCTGGGCTCACCCGCGTCTTCTATTCGGACAATGGTGCCACGTCGGTCGAGGCCGCCATTCGGATGGCCTTACAGTTCTGGCAGCTGACAGGCCGGCCGCAAAAAACCAAGCTGGCCTCGCTGAAAGACGACTACCATGGCGACACCCTAGGGGCGGTCAGTGTTGGGTATTCAGAGACGTTCCATCGATTCTACCGCTCGATGTTGCCAGAGACGATCCGACTCACTCCGCCGCACGTGTGGCGGTGGCGCGACTGGCTGTCAGAAGCGGAGGCGCTCGACCGCGCCGTCGACGAGGCTCGCCGGCTGCTGTCGCAGCATGGCGATGAACTCGCCGCGGTCGTCATCGAGCCGGTGATGCAAGGTGCCGTGGGGATGTGGCCCCAGCCTCGTGGCTATGTTCAGGCATTAAGGGAGCTCACCGACGAGTACGACATTCTCCTGGTCTGCGATGAGGTGGCGACCGGATTCGGTCGCACCGGCACCATGTTCGCGTGTGAGCAGGAGGAGGTGTCACCGGATCTAATGTGCCTCGCCAAGGGGCTGACGGGCGGCTATCTGCCATTGGCAGCGACATTGACGACGGAGCGGGTGTACTCGGCGTTTCTTGGGCCGCCGGCGGAGGGGCGGACCTTTTACTACGGTCACACCTACACCGGTAATCCGCTTAGTTGCGCTGTCGCGCTCGCCAGCCTTGATCTGTTCGACAGCGACCACGTACTAGAACGCCTGGCCGACACCGTCGATCGGCTGACCACGCAACTGAACGCGACCATCGCTCCGTTGCGGCACGTCGCCGACGTCCGTCAGCGTGGTGTGATGGTCGGGATCGAGCTGGCCTTGGACCCTACCACCCGCACGGGGTATCCCGCTGCTGACCGAACGGGCGCTCGCGTGGCGGACGCCGCGCGTGCTCACGATGTGATCGTACGGCCGCTGGGTGACGTCGTCGTCCTCATGCCGCCGCTGAGCATTCAGCTCGACGAGGTCGACCGCTTGGTCACGGCCGCTCGCGACGCTATCGTCTCGGTCACCGAAACCTGATGCACGGGCTCTTCGTTACGGGGACCGACACCGGTGTCGGCAAGACGTTTGTCACGACTGGTCTCGCTCGGCTGTTGTCGGACCGCGGCTTCCACGTGGGTGTCATGAAGCCGGTTGAGACGGGGTGTCACCGATGCGGCGATGACCTAGTGCCTGCGGATGCCGTCCAGCTTGCGACCGCAGTCGGTGGGCATCAGAAGCTTTCTTCGGTGTGCCTCTACCGGTTCGAAGCCCCATTGGCGCCGGACACGGCGGCGCGTCAAGAGGGGCGGTCAATCGACCCCGCTGTGATCCTGAACTCGTTCCGCAAGATTGCGGCGTCACATGACATCGTCTTGGTCGAGGGGGCGGGTGGGCTGCTGGTGCCGATCTGGGAGCGTTATACGATGGCCGACCTCGCGAGCGATATCGGGTTTCCGTTGCTGGTCGTCGCCGCCTCTCGTCTTGGCGCAGTCAGTCACACGCTGTTGACGCTGGAGTATGCGCGGTTTCGAGGGCTTCCGGTCGTCGCCTACGTGCTGAACCAGCTGTCCAGCGGCATCGACGCAGCGATGTCGACAAACGCAGATTTGCTCGCGCGGTCGACCGAGGTGCCGTGCGCAGGGGTCATCGAGTGGTCACCCACCGAAGGGAACCGCGGGGCAGCAACCGCGGCGTCGGCGGTGAGCCGCGCGATATCGGTGGACGGTTTGCTCTCCACAGGTTGAACCGTCGCATGAGTGTCATGCGTAAGCTGCGGGGAAGGAGATCCCATGACCACACCCATTACGTCGTTTTCCGAAGCACGCCTCATGCTTGGCTGCTCTCGCTCGAATTGGCTAGCGAGGGTGGGATATCTCTGCAGAAGATCGTAGAAGGTATCGGATGGATCGCGGTCGGCGAGTGGAGTCGTCTGCTGGCTCCGGATCCCGACGTATCGGTCGTGGTCGAGGACGAAGCCCGCGCTCACGACACCGGTGTCGAATCGGAGTTCGCACATCCACCCTTCATCGATAAGGTGGTGCACCGCCGCGCGTTCGTCGGGAAAAAGCGTCCGCCGACTCCGCCATGTGACTCGGGGATTTCGATCGCCATGATGTCTGCCTCGAACAGCTGATCGATCAGCGCGCACGGAATGGCTCCCCGCTCTTCCATTTCTCGCACCAGCGGGGCGACCTCCCTCGTTGCAAAGGAACGGACAGTCGAGCGGAACAGTTCTTCCTCCTTTGAGAGCTGACTCACGGCGGGTTCGACCTCTGCCAAACCTGGGCACTGATACCGCGGTGCTACTAGAGGGTCGGGGTCTCCTCGTACTCGCCCCAGACGTCACGCAGGGCGTTGCACATCTCGCCGATGGTTGCGTAGGCGCGGACCGCGCCTACGAGAATCGGCAGCAGGTTCTCGCTCCCGGCGGCCGCGTATCGGAGACGATCCAGCGCCCTGGACACCGCCGCGTTGTCACGGGTGTCACGCAGTCGCTCAAGCTGTTCCACCTGCTGCACACCCACGTCCTCGTCGATCGAGAGTGTGGAGATTGGCGTTTTCAGTTCGTCGGTATACCGGTTGACCCCGACGATCGTCTTCTGGCCCGCCTCGGCGGCCTGCTGAAATCGATAGGCGCTCTCCGCGACCTCGCGCTGAGGAAAACCCTGCTCGATTGCCGGTACCATTCCTCCAAGGGCGTCGATACGCTCGAAGTAGTCGCAGGCACCGTCTTCGATCTCCTGCGTCAGACGTTCGACGAGGTACGAACCGCCAAAGGGGTCGATCACGTTCGGGACGCCGCTCTCGTAAGCAATCAGCTGCTGGGTCCGAAGTGCCAGCAGCGCCGCCTCGCTGGTCGGAAGGCCGAGAGCCTCATCGAGCGAGTTGGTGTGCAGCGAGTTGGCGCCACCGAGCACGGCGGCGAGAGCCTGAACGGCCGTCCGGACGACGTTGTTATATGGCTGCTGTGAGGTGAGCGACACACCGGAGGTCTGGGCGTGAAACCGGAGCTTCCATGAGCGCGCGTCCGCAGCGCCAAACCGATCGCGCATCGCGAGAGCCCAGAGTTTCCGGGCCGCTCGGTATTTGGCGATCTCCTCGAAGAAGTCGTTGTGAGCGTTGAAGAAGAAGGAGATTCGGGGGACGAAGTCGTCAACCCGTAGGCCGGCGTCGACGCCGTACTGCACATACTCGATCCCGTCCCGCAGCGCGAACGCCAGCTCCTGAAGCGCCGTCGATCCGGCTTCCCGGATGTGGTACCCGCTGACGGAGATGGTGTTCCACCGCGGCACCTGCTCCGCACAGAAGGCGAAGACGTCGGTCACCAGACGCATCGAGGGACGTGGCGGGTAGATGTATTCCTTCTGTGCAATGTACTCCTTCAGGATGTCGTTCTGCAGCGTCCCCGAGAGTCGCGACCAGTCCGCGCCCTGTTGCTCCGCGACGACGAGATACATCGCGAAGATCATCGCAGCCGGAGAATTGATCGTCATCGAGGTCGTCACGTCCTGGAGCGCGATTCCGTCGAACAGCCGCTCCATGTCGGCCAGCGAGGCGACGCTGACGCCGCACTTGCCCACTTCACCGAGCGAGAGCGAGTGGTCGGGGTCACGTCCCATCAAGGTGGGCAGATCGAACGCGACACTCAGACCGGTTCCGCCTGCCGCGAGCAGCTCTTTGTAGCGCTGGTTGGTCTCTTTGGGCGTACCAAAGCCAGAGAACTGGCGCATGGTCCACAGCTTGCCGCCGTAGCCGCTCGAGTGGATACCGCGTGTATACGGGAACTGCCCGGGTCGTTCGGCAGCGCATGTGGCGGGGGTGTCGTCGGCGGTATAGAGCCCCTTGATCGATCTTCCAGATACGGTCGTGAATGTTGGCCCGTTTGTGCGTGAGGGTCGAGTCGGTGGCTCGATTATCTTCGTCATGACGGTACCTTCCGGGAGTATACAGGCGCCGCCCGCTGTTCGGCCGGTGTGTCTGCCCTCGATCGGTGCAGACCGTGACCGTACGCAAGTGGGCGCCTAATGGCAGGAGGACCAGTCTTTATAGCCATTTACGCAATCTTTCCTGCGTGCGGATGGTTGTCTGGAATGAACCCGTCTCGGGGTAAGATCATCGGCCACCATGCGATCCCACACCGAGCATCTGACGTTCAACATCCAAGCCCGCATGGCCTTCGAGAACATCACGTCGAAGGTCGAGGCGGTCGTCCGCCAAAGCGGTATTACGGAGGGGTTGGTCCTCTGCAACGCGATGCATATCACCGCATCCGTTTTTATCAACGACGACGAATCAGGTCTCCACGAGGACTACAAGGCCTGGTTGGAACGGCTTGCGCCCTTTGATGCGTCCCCAACGCGGTATGCACACAACCGAACTGGGGAGGACAACGCTGACGCGCATTTGAAGCGGCAAGTCATGGGGCGCGAGGTTGTGGTCGCCATCACCGAGGGGCAGCTGGATTTCGGGCCCTGGGAACAGATCTTCTACGGGGAGTTTGACGGCCGACGCTCTAAGCGAGTCCTGGTCAAGGTGATCGGGGAGTAAGCGCGGTTCCGAAGCCGACGCTTGGATATACTGCTGTCGCACATCCAGCTGGACGCCACGATTCTGAACACTCTGAACACAAGGAGCCAACCATGTCCTCAGAGACTTCCAGCGGTCGATTTGTCTGGCACAAGTTAATGGCCAGCGATCCCACCGCCGCCCAGACGTTCTATCCCCAGTTGACCGGCTACTCGACCAAGTCATGGGAGGGCGGGTCGACGCCTTACACGATGTGGATGAACGGCGACACAGCCGTTGGCGGTCCGATACAGTCGCCTGACGAGGCTAAACAGCAAGGCGCGCCACCGCACTGGCTTGCGTATATCGCAACCGCGGATGTCGATGCGACGGCCGCGGCCGTACTGGGGCACGGTGGGCCGTGGGGAGTCGGTGAAGTCTCATGGTACGAACTCGCCACCAGTGACCCCGGGGCGGCGTTCGATCTCTTCGGATGGGTGAAGACTGACACCATGGACATGGGCGCGGCCGGGCCCTACCAGATGTTCGGCCGGACGAACGAACGTTCGGTGGGTGGCATTTTTGCGAGGTCACCGAGATGCCTGGACCGCCGGCCTGGTTACTCTACCTGAGTGTCGACGACGTCGACGCTCAGGTCGAGACGATTACTAAGCTGGGGGGGGCAGGTCCTCAATAAACCGATGGACGTACCGGGTGGCGGTCGAGTGGCCCAGTATATCGATCCCCAGGGTGTGGCGTTCGCCATCCACTCGACCGCGAAGACGTCTAGTTGACCAAGAAAGAGTTTCTGGCGTCGGTGATCGTACGCGCGACTCAGTGGCTGTCGGCGCGGTCGGTACGGATCCGCCTGCTGACGGATGCCGTCGTCGAGCGGCTCTTTGTTACCGAGCAGATGGTGCTGCCCGTGGCTCGCCCGCGGTTCACATCCGACGAGCTGATTGCCAACCTCGACGAGTACAACGAGGCATCGGAACGGTATTTTGCCGACTACAAGGATCACGCCTACCTGCTCGGGAAGCCGTATACCGACACCATGAACTTCGCGCGCCGACTGTTCGATATCGGCGTGCTCGTGCACTGGCTGCGCTTGAGCCCAGGAGAGGTCCTCGCCGAGCTGGGCGCCGGGACCTGCTGGCTGTCCCACTTCATCAATCGGTTTGGTTGTCGCACGATCGCGATCGATATTTCGCCGACGGCGCTCACGATCGGTCGGGAGCTCTTCGAGCGTGACCCGCTGACGAACTGGGATCTTGATCCGCAGTTTCTTTCCTACGACGGTCATTGCATCCCTCTCCCCGACGCCCACGTCGACAAGATGTTGGTGTATGACGCATTTCACCACGTACCAAACCAGGTGGAGATCCTGACGGAGATGGCGCGGGTCCTGAAGCCGGGTGGTATCGTCGCAATGTGTGAGCCTGGTAAGGGGCACGGCGCGTCCGAGCTGAGCAAGCTTGAGATGGACGAATGGGGTGTCCTCGAAAACGACATCTTCGTCGAAGAACTCGGTCAGCTGGCCGTCAGTTGTGGTTTCACGGATGTGAGTGTGGTTCCGGTGAACTTACCCCTATCGGTTGAGGTCCCAACCAATCGCCTGAGGGGGTTTCTTCAGGGCAAAGAGCTCCGGCACTACTGGAGCCAGTGGGCTCAGGCATTCCAGGACGTCAATTACATCCTGTTGTACAAGGGTGAGTATGTGCCGACCACGCGGAACCCTCAGACGGCACGGGCCCGGATCGAGCCGGTTCCTGACCAGGTCGAGACGCGTGTCGGAGAGGGCGCTGAACTGACTGTCCGGCTGACCAATACCGGCGACACCAGGTGGCTATCCGGCATTCCCGACCAGGCTGGCTGGACTCGGCTGGGCGGTCACTTGTATTCCAGCGAGCGCGGGACCCCCGCCCTTGACTACGACTGGTATCGGGGCGAACTGACACGGGACGTGGCGCCCGGCGAGGTGATTACGGTCAGGGTTCAGCTGCCAGCTATCGATACGCCCGGTCGCTACCGCGTGGTGTTCGACCTCGTGGCCGAACAGGTGTTGTGGTTCGCCCACCGAGATTCGCCCACCGCGGAGTTGCGCGTCGATGTGTCCAAGGATGCTGGATGACACGAGCAAGCCCGTTGCGTCCTTCCCCACGCTCCTCCTCTCGTGTAGTGAGCCAGATGGAGGAGGAGATGAAGCGCGTCGCACGAGAGACATACGGACAGATTGCTGCAGAGGGTGGCGACTGCTGCTCGAGTGCTGCGATGTCGAGTTGGACGGGCGGCATCTGGTGGGCGACTATTGCCGTCGTTCTGCGATCTGTGGCGACTGTCGGTGACCCGCGGCTCGCGTCCGGCGAGCCGAGAGGATGAACACGACGATGACATCACCCCGTCTCGCGCTTCTCTATTCCGACGAGCAGATCGAACAACGCGTTGGCGAACTGGCCATGGCGGTTCAGGCAGACTACGTGGGTCGTGACGTCGTTGTGGTTGGGGTGTTGAAAGGTGCCTACGTTTTTCTCGCCGATCTCGTCCGGAAGATGGATCTCGACGTGCGAATCGAGTTCGTCCGGGTGTCGAGCTATGGTTCGGGTACTAAGTCGTCGGGGGCGCCGGTCGTCCAGATACCGCCGGATTTTCAGATCGCGGGTCGGGACGTACTGGTGGTGGAGGATGTCTTGGACACCGGACGCAGCATGACGGCGCTGCTCGACGTGCTCAATCACCACGAGCCGCGTTCGATTCGAGTCTGTGCGCTCATCGACAAGCGTGAATGGCGCGCCACACGGGTCGACGCCGACTATGTCGGCTTCCAGCTGGCGGAAGGCTTTGTGGTGGGCTATGGCATCGATTGCGCCGATCGATATCGTGCCCTCCGTGAGATCTTCACGCTCGATCAGTCAGCTGCTGAGTCGTAGCGCTCGGCGCGTCGTTCAGTGGTCGGGCTGGGAGACCGTGACCACAAAGCGGCCACGCATCGTTCCGTTTAGAAGAGTCTGGAACGCGTCGGGTAATCCGCTCAGCGGCACCTCCCGAACGATCTCCTTCAAATGAGTCGGTCGCATGTCCGTCGCGAGCCGGCGCCAGACGTCGTGCCTGAGGGCACTCGAACAGGCGACCGAGTCAATACCCAAAAGGTTGACGCCCCGCAGGATAAACGGCAGAACGGTCGTGTGGAGTTCGACCCCCGCGGTCAATCCTGAGCTTGCGATGGAGCCACGCGTCTTCATCGTGCGAGTGAGCCACGCGAGGATCTCTCCGCCGACTGGGTCCACGGCCCCGGCCCAGAGTGACTTTTCCAGTGGCCGCGTGCCCATCTGGAGGTCGGACCTCGAGATGACGTTCGTCGCACCCAGCGCGCGAAGGTAGTCGTGCTCGTTGTCCTTGCCTGTCATCGCCGTCACGTCGTAACCCAGCGTGGACATGAGTTCAACGGCCAGACTCCCCACCCCACCCGTGGCGCCGGTGACGATGACGGGGCCCTGCCCGGATGTCAGACCGTTGCGCTCCATCTGCACGATCGAGAGGGCGGCGGTGAACCCGGCGGTGCCGATCGCCATCGCGTCAAACGTCGTGAGCCCGGCTGGGAGAGGCACGACCCAGTCGGCCGGCACACGGACATACTCGGAGTATCCACCATCCACCGAGACACCAAGCCCGTACCCGGTGACCACGACTTCATCACCCTCACGATATCGCTCGTCCATGCTTGACACGACGGTGCCCGAGACATCGATACCGCCAATCAGCGGGAATCGCCGCATGATCTTGCCGGTCCAGGTGGCGGCGAGCGCATCCTTGTAGTTGACGCTCGAGTAGCTCGCTTTGATAACGACATCACCGGGACTCAGCTCGTCGAGTGTTGCCCGAACAAGCCTTCCTTCGATCTTGCCGTCTTCGTCAAAAATGCGGAAGGCGTTGAAAGTGTCCACCGTTCTCCTCTTTCCTGTGGGTCGTCGTGAGTCAGATCCTGCGAGATCGGTCACGAGACGTCAACTGAGTTGTAGTTTCTCCCGCGCCTTGTCGACCCAGAAACGTATCCGTGCCGTGAGCTGGGCGCTCAGATCGTCCTCCACGTCGACGTGTGGGCACGTCTCGACGACGTATCTGATCCAACTCGCTCGATAGTCGTGCAGCCAGCGCTCGTAGCCCGGCACGGCGTGAGGACTCCCCACTATCTCCAGGGCTCTCTGGGACCAGACATCGAACCGTCCCACCGCGAAGGCGACAAGACGCACTGGGTACGGTTGTGGATGAAGGGTCTGGTCGAGCTCGAGCGCGGCGTCGGCTCGAACCAGCGTGTCTTTGGCGTGACGGGTCGCTGCGTGCCACAAGGGATACCTGGCATCGTCGGATGTAAACGGGCTGCCGCCCTCGACCGGGTCCCGGTGTGACCACCGTGGGATTGCCGCCGATCGAAGAGAACCTGGGAAGATTCCTGGTTTTGACATCACCAGGATCCTACGGTGGGTCGGCTCTCCTCTGGCTGCAGACGCATAGGTTGCCGTTACTGGATCTCTGCCGTGACCGCGTAGTGCCAGGACGACGGGGGCACGTTACTCAGCCACCAGCCGTCGACCACCGCGTAGAGTTCTTGTAGAGGGTACCGTCGCTGGTGACTTGTGGTAGCTGCGCCGCTGCGGCGGTCGCCGCCCGAACCTTCCGGACATAATTGCGGGTTTCTGAATAGGGTGGAATCTGGTTACCGTATCGCTCGACGGCGGTGACCTTGCCCTTGAAACTGAACCAGCCCGAGTGTCAGAATTCTGGCGCAGGAAGCAGGAAGCTCGGGAAGCGGTATACGACGGAACAGATCATCACGAAGCTTCGGCAGGCGGAAGCAAAGATCTTGATCGAGCGATGGCGGCGGCAGTACAACGCGGTGCGGCCTCACAGCGCACTTGGCTACCGCCCACCGGTACCGGGACGAGATCATGCTGGCTACGTTTGGGAGCGTAGAAACGAGTCCAGTTCTCTCATAAGAACTGGCACGATCATGGGGGCCAGGTCACTGTCACAGGACCCGTCGCTGCCGGGCAACCCACGCGCCACCCAACGGACCTGCGTAGGTCGTTCGGTCCAGCTCGACGACCCGATCGCCGTCCCGATGTTCCCGCTGCTCGACACGTTCTGTGACCTCGAGACCGTTACCACGCGTCGCAGGGTCGAACACTTCGATCTGGGTCGTGAAGATGCCGTTACCCTTGGCGACCGTTTCTTCATGTTCGCGTCGCATCATCCGAGCCCGGCCATTGACGTCTGGTTCTGTGTAGTCTCGAACGATCCGCTCGCCCCCGTCAGCCCCGATCATTCGGCGTTCCTCCAGCGTGGAAATCACGCTCGACCGACCGTTCGTATCGGTGACGAATTCTCGTCGGGTTCGTCGGGTTATTTCGGCTCCGACCTGGAGCTCCTGGTCCTCGACTGCAGAGAGAACGGTCGAGCCACCATTGATCGAAGGGCTCTCGGTGACCGACCGCTCGGAGGTGTGGCCTTCGCGGGTGACACGGGTGGTCACGACCCGAAACCCTTCGATGTCCGTCGACGAAAATTCCTACACAGCCGAACGAACCTCTGTCAGACTTCGAGCGAGCACCGTGGGGTCGATGGACCGACGTCCAAGTACGAGCAATGAGACGACGGCGCCACAGCGTAGGAGATCATGGCCTTTTCTCCTTCGGTTGGGCACACTTGGGCCGAGGAGAGGCTGACAGCCATCCTCAGATGAACTCGGTCAGGGAGGCCTGCACCGTCCTGGCACCACCGGCTGCACCACGCCAGTGGATAAGGATGGGACTCTGGTAGGTCCCTTCCACGATTGCGGTGCTCCCACTGGGGTTCTCGTCGGAGACTAGAAGATCGACAGACCGCTTCACCCCGAACAGGCGCTCAGCCGGCTTGGCGAGGGCGCGGGCGACCCAGTGCTCGATACGAGACGTGGGGAGTCCCAGAACGTCAACAAGTTGATTGGTCGCTTGCACCACGTCATACCGAGCGTATGCCCGCGCCTTCAATGGTACGGCGCGAGGTTCGTTCCATACGTGGCGCGCTTTCTCGACGGCAAAGCGAAACGGTTCGCGAAACACCTCCGTCAGGTCGTGGCGCATCAGCAGCGTCTCGTACTCGTTGACGGTGAGACATGCATCGCGCTCGCCGGGTGCCAGTTCCAGCTTGAGGCGGCCCTTGCCCGACCCGTGACGGCTGATGAAATCCGAGAGCTGCTCGTGTAGGGCGTACCGTGGGTCCTTGAGGTTGATGGCGGCAATCGGATGACCAGAGACCGGGACACGCAGATCAGTCTGCGCCACCTCGATTTCCTCGTCGTAGCCGACCAGCACGGTCGTGCGATTCCTCGGCGTATTGCCGCACATGCCGTCGAGGTCGACGAAGTACACAGGATCCGGCTGCAGCCGATACGAGACACAGGCTCGGAGCCCGCCGAGGATGAACCGGAGATGGGAATCGCCGTTCAGCGGTTCCCGCAGACGCTGTTCTGCCGTGAGCTCCGTACGCTCAGCGAGTTCGTCATGACGATATCCGCCCTGCTCTGGAAAAATGGCGCGGTACAGCTCGAGATACGAGGTGATGCCTTCTCCTCGCCCCGCGAGCCGCCGCTGAAGGCTTTGCGACAGGTATCCCGCCGTCGTATGCAGAGAGCTGTAGAAGCAACGCGTGTAACGCTCGAGCTGGTTGCCGATCGTTGCTGCGGCCTGGCTGTGGACGTCGGTGAGCGCAAGTCTGGACTGAGGGGTAATGTCGAGCGAGAATTGAAGCGGCGCCATTTACTAAATGAGCGGTCCGTCCCGCGGTTCCGCGGTGCCTTCTACCGTCAGAGTCTGAATACGGTATCACGTCGGTGACCCTGTCGAGAAGCAGACCTCTCGCGTAGACTGTCCGTGTGCCCAGCCTACTTGTGGGTGTGCTACTTGTGGCCGTGGTGGCTGCCACGACGATGCAAACGGCGTGTGACGAGAACTCGGGCTCTCGCTCAGACATCTTTGACGTGGCTCCAGACACCGGCGAGGTCTTCGCCGCCAGCGACGGGGTCCGTTTTCGAGCTCAGGTGATCGCCACGGGCTGGAGATTCCCTGGGCGCTGGCCTTCGCCGAAGACGGCCGACTCTTCGTGACCGAGCGGCTGTGCCGGCTGCGGATCATCGAAGTCGGCTAATTGCTCGCCGAGCCAGCACTCATGCTCCTGGATGTCTACACCGAGGGCGAAGCTGGCCTGCTCTGAATGGCCTTCGACTCGGATTTCTCGCAAAACCGGTTCGGCTATCTTCTCTATACGGCAACCAGAGCCGGACGCGACCCGGTCAACCGGATCGTCCTGTTCTTCAAGGCGAACAATACACTCATCGATGCTGTCCGATCCTCGATGACATTCCAGCGGACCGATTGCACGACGGTGGTCGGCTCAGGTTTGGTGCCGATGGGTATCTCTACGCGAAGATGGGGGATACGCTGAACCCGCCAAGCGCACATGACCTCGGCGTGCTCGCCGGAAAGATCTTGCGGCTCGCGCGCGACGGGACCACGCCGGGTGACAATCCGTTCGCATCTCGGGTCTATTCGTATGGGCACCGCAATCCCCAGGGTATCGACTGGCATCCGGTGAGCGGCGGCCTCTTG
>Ga0310123_10000894_pt1 | contig 25986 bp, 16 predicted proteins | sample CB6_AW_1057_MG_FD_203505 | JGI IMG/M metagenome (GOLD analysis project Ga0310123, IMG submission 203505) | Marine microbial communities from Western Arctic Ocean, Canada - CB6_AW_1057 | ecosystem: Environmental > Aquatic > Marine > Oceanic | place: Canada: Western Arctic Ocean | collected... | reverse complement strand
CGTTGTGATCGATCAAGTAGTAGCCGAGCTTCGCCAAGATCCCGGGAGCGAATAGCCCCATAAGGATGATTGTGAGGGGAATCCTCGATGATTCGCACATGCTTATGGTCTCGCCTCAATTGGGATGCCTATGGTGGACCGTCCGACGTTAGGCGTGGCCGTCGCCGTCGTGACAACAGCCAAAAGTCGGGCTTGTTATGGGTGCTCATCAAGACTGGCGGAATTGCTGCCAGGATATAACGCACACGGCGAATTTCGTTCCGTCACATCCTCGTTCACCCAACGGGGTTCAGGCTGCCAAAAAAGTAGAAAGTAGGTCAGGGATGCCGTGCCTGACGCCGGATGTCAAGGTTCCCCGACCGAGCGTTTTATGGACTTGATCAGATCGGCAGAGACTTCGCCTCCACAGCCTCACACGGTACTCAGGCGCGACGATCATGCGACATGGCATCGACATATCCACCCCCGCATCGAATGCCAGGCATGGGGTGCCTTACCTACACGTCTGTGCGCAGCCGCCGAACGCGGCTGGCTCGATCGCGAGAGAGTGATGCTGGAGAGTCTGCTCGGTTTCAAACGGGCCGGCGCCGACGGCATTCTCACCTACTTTGCTGTCGACGTCGCCAAACGGTTGCGAAGCGGTTGAGGGGACGAACATCCACCGTATGTACGGACCAAAGGGTGATCACTTCGTCTCCATCCAGCACTGTAGGGCCGGTTGTACCGGCCGATTCGGAGCGAAGAATAGAGCGGCCGGCATAACGCGGCCCTACAGTCTGCCGGACCTACTCAGCTGTGTGGTGTTGGGCGCCGCCTACATCAGCGTGGAAAATTGGTACTTCTGCTTTGTTCCAATGTTGTCGCTCGTAGAGCACCAGTGGAATCGTGAGTGTATCTGCGGATGCTGAAATTGGAGTATCAATCGTTACGAAAGCTGTGTAACCAAGAGCATATGTTAGATTGATGGGAGAATCGAAGATTTCGAGTGCCGACGTGCCTTCGGAGCACGTTTCAAGACACTCGTGAATCAACTCGAAGTGACGAGCGACATCGTCGTATATCTGGGGCTTCCTCACTCCACCTGGATCTATGAACAAATACTCTTTTCCTTCAAGGTTGGCCATTGTGGCACACCCGGAGATTGAGAGCACGAACAGAGAGAACAAAACAGGATTCGGTGCATTACAAAACTCGCGTGAGAATGCGGGGCATCGGACGGTAAGAAGTCGCCAGCCCACTTACTCGAAATACCGACTTTCGTCAATCGCGAGTTGCGATTTAGGACACGAACCGATTGTGATCGCCCAACGAGGTTCTGGCTGACAAGTTGTCGCGAAGTAAGGGTCACGCTCCCCGTTCGCGACAAGCCTCTGTTCTGATTCTCTGTTTTTGGCTCTTCGAAGGCAAGAAGATTCCCTGGAAAACCCGTTCGAGAGCCGCGACAAGAGGTGTCTGGAGTGCGATGAATTCGTGGGCGATCCGCCTGCGATGTGACCCATGAATTTCACGCTCGAACTCCTCACCAACATCTTCACCACCTGTCGCTTCGATCCAGTAGAAAGTAGATATCTGAACTTCCCGAGAATGGTTGGGACGACGCTGCTCGCCGAGCAGCAGCCCACATTCCCGAGGACGTCGTTTATCGGCCTAAGCACGTCATCGCCATCAAAGGAGATCGACCGCGCGCTGGCCAACGGCGTTCCAAAGACCACGGCCCGTGGATGGCTAACCCGGACAAGCACCGAGGTGGTGATACTGGACGTCTTCGAACTGGACACAGTCCGGCTCCAGCACGAAGTGCTTCTCATCCGTCGTTGCATCTCCCGGATCGTGTCCCTGTTGCGTCTCGTGGTCATCGTTCTCTGCCCTCTTTCTCGGCAACGTAATGGACTAGATTAAACAATTTTGATTCGGGTAAGCTATCTGTGCAATTTGGTCTAACAAGTATCGGGAGAAAGGGACGGGCGATGGTGCGTGGGAAGCTCCCCTTGCTGGGCCGGGATTTGAGCCGGCGGGCGTTCTTGCGAAACACGATGCAGGGGCTCGGCATTTTGAGCTTGCCGAACATCATGCAACTGAGAGCCGAGGCGGATCTCAAGTCGGCAAAGAATAGCCGGTCGCTGATTCTGCTGTGGCAGGACGGGGGACCGAACCACTTTGAAACGTTCGACCCCAAACCGGTCGCGCCTGTTGAGTATCGCGGCGAATTGGGGGCGGTGTTTCCGTAGTCGAAGTTGAGGGTGCTCGGTCCGCCCAATCCGTCGATGTCGAAGAAGACGCCTTCGGCTACGCTGTTGTTGGATGTAGTGCTGTTGATGGCGACGTTCACGACGGCCGGTGTACCGCCGCCGATGGCCCTGATGGCATTACGCCCGCTTTGATTGAACGAGGCGTTGTTTACGTTCGCTGTAAACGTTCCCGCGGCGATGTCGAAGAAGAAGCCGTCCATACGACTGCGATCGCCCAGCGTATTGTTGATGTTCAATATGGCAGTAGTGCCCATGTCGCGGACGGTTGCATTGAAGGCGCTGATTCTGTTGTCCGAGAAGTTGCTGCCGATCACGGTTGTCGTTAGTGATCCGGCCATGTCGACCCGGAACCGTAAACCGTTTTCCTGAGTGAGGCCACCACCAATATTCGTCCCCACGGAATCAACAATGGTTACGGAGGCTTGGGAATTGGTAATATCGAAATTAAACGCGTCGGCCAGCCCATCCGTTCCGTCCTGACCGCTATTGTTTAAGGTCGTGCAGAGGAATGTGGAAGGAGTGAGTGTGGAATCGGTCGCGCTGATGAACATTCCGTGTTCGCCCGAACCATTTCCCACCACGTCTGTCATGACAAGGCTGCCGACGCTGCCGCCGGCCAAAACGGCACGGATGGCATTGCGTCCGTTGTTGGAGAGGTTAGTGTTGGAAACGATGCCCGTGAACGAACCTCCCGTATAAGCATCGAAGAGGATGCCATCCATCACGTTGTTGTTCGATGCGGAATTGTTAACCGTCAGGGCGATGTTGGAACCCGCGTCCCTGATGTTGGCGCGGATGCCGTTTTCGTTGACCTGATTAAAGCTGCTGTTGGCGACGGTCACCGTGAGCGTGCCACCGTTTCGGGCGATGAGATTCAATCCGTTATCGTTTAGAGTCGTGTTGACGGTGTTGATTGTGGCGTTGATGATGGCATTGTCGGCGGTGACCGCGAGTCCGGCCGTTTCGCCAATCACGTTCAGCGCGGTCAATTCGTTGTTGTTAGCCAGTGTCACGCCGTTCATACCAGCCGGCGCCCCGACGAAGGGCAACGATCCGGAAGTGGCAAAACCGGGAAATCCGAACGTGCCGGGGCCCAGCGCGACAAAGGTGTGTGGAAAGCCTTCACCCAGCAGGCGCTGAAAGTCGGAGAGAACGGTTCCGCCGACCAGCAGGTTGGCTGGACTGCTGGTGCCCCGATAGGCGAGAATGATGTCGGCGGGGGTCGGCCCGGCGGGCGTGAGCGCATTAAACCGGTTCTCGAAGGTGCCGTCTCCCGGCGGAGTCGGATTGGTGTTGTCGTCGTGGACGACGAAATACGGAAGGCCTGTTCACGGATTGATCGCCAGCGAATCGAACCGAGAGCCGACGAAAGTCCGCAGAGCCATGCGGTCGGTTCGGGCGACCTGCTGGTGCATTCTTTGCTCGACCGTTCTTTCACGGTAGGGCCGCAGCAGCTGCCAATTGGCTCCGATGGTATAGGCTGTCGCCATCGCCAGGTTCGTCCCGAACAGCGGATCCTGACTGATCGACAGCTCGACCGTTAAGGCATCGCTCAGATACGCTTCCAGCCGACCGCGGATACCGAGCTTGTCGGTTCGGATTTTCGAGTCGTAGTAGTACAGCCCCGCATAGCCTTTGATGTCGGGATGTCCCGGCAACGGAACTCCGAGCTCCAGGTCGGCACCGGTCAATGCCACTTCGTCGAAGCGAATGTCACTGAACAGGATGTGGTTTCCCCGGAAAAATGGGACCATTCCGAGCCGGGTACCGACTTTGTGGGGCCCATGCGACGTTGGGTTGTAAAAATTGCCCCGAAGATTCCACTTGTCGCCCAGCCACTCCAGAGAAAATCCGAACTGGTTGTAGCGGTTTCGCTGATCGCTTTCATCGGTGTCGAACCAGAACGATCCACTCAAGATTCGATTCTGACCGGCGAAGAACTTGCGGAAACCGCCCCCCACGCTCGCAGCCAGTTGACCGTCGTCGGTGAAGTTAAACCGGGTGTCGCTGAACAGCAGGTGATGGTCGTCGAACACATAGATTGGCGTGAAAAATTGGAACGATGTGTAGCCGTCATTGTAGTCCCGACCGTCACCGACAGTTCGGCGAAACACGCCGTAGGTATGATCGGGTCCGACGGCAAAACTACCGCTCAGATAATTGTTAGGATCCGAGACCGTGCTGCCGTCCGACAGGTGGACAACTCCAACATCCGAACCCGTCCCGATTTGCGCGCCGGCTCGGCCTGACAAAACCGAAAGTGCGATGACCAAGCCTGTGATGCCAACTCTCGCAATTCGCGCCAGGTTTTAGACGAACAACGTCCGTGTTCCCCCGCTGACGGTGCAACCGTCTATACCGATTGTTTTGGTTGGCACGGTTATTCCGAATCTGTTAGATTCGGCACGGTCTAAATTTGAGCCCATTCACAGGAAATCTGCACGGTTTGCAAAAGTACGCCGGCCCACTGGTAAGATCCGGTTCGACCGAACACCGAATCCGGCAGAACTCCAGTTCTGTTAGGATGCCGACCCATCTCCTAAAGTTGTTTCATAAATTGAAGTTACGATCGATCTCTGCATTCAACCCGGTGATAGATTAGGTGGATAACATGATGTTAATGGAATAAATGAAACAAGAAGTCTGGGGCTACCTGGATAGTGCTGTTGGTGGGTGGGTGGCCCAGACAACATTGTTTGGTCGGCGAATCCGCAAGAGGCTGCGCAGTCGAGGCACAATTCACACAGCGCATCGATGGCAAGTGTCCTCTGCTGCCACCAGCCCGATAGGCTCGACGCTCTTGTGGTTTGAGTTAGAATAAATCGCAGACGTGCAAATTCCCGCCGCGAGTTCCTCCGTTCTGCCTCAATTCTTTCAATCTCTCCGGTTGATTTTATGAAGCTTTCCCTCTCCGTTCGCATTGCCGAAGCACCGTGTAAGACCAGGCTGAACGTTCCATTTCGAGAGATCGTTCAGTTGGCGGCCGAATCCCGCTACCACGCACTCTGCATGCGGGCCAGCGCCGGTGGCGTTCAGACGCCCCGCGACCGGCTGGAAGCGATGGGCCGCAAGGTCAAAGAGGCAGGACTGGTGGTCTCGATGGTCACCGCCGATTTCGACGTCCCGCTGAACAACGCCGACGGACCGAACAGCCTGCGAGACATCGGCCCCAGTCTTGACGTAGCGGAGGCCCTCGGCTGCGACCTGATCCGCATCTGCATGAAAAGCCGAGACGACGTCGAATACGCCCGCCGCGCCGCCGACCAAGCGGCCGAACGGAGAATTCGGCTGGCGCATCAATGTCACACCAACAGCCTGTTCGAGCAGGTCGAGCGGTCTTTAGAAGTGCTCGGGCAGGTGGGACGTCCCAACTTCGGCCTGATTTACGAGCCGGCCAACCTGATGCTCTGCGGAGAGCCGTATGCCGTCGAAACGTTGCGCCGCTTCCAGCCATATCTGATGAACGTTTACGTGCAGAATCACGTTCTCGACCCGGACGGCCCGGTCGAACTGAAAACGCGATCTCTGGGGCCGCGGCGGTTTCGGCATCTGCCGCTCTGGGAGTCTGGGGGAGTTGACTTCAAGCGGGTCATGGCCAGCCTTGACGAAATCGGCTACAACCGGTTCTTCACGGTACACCACGCACAAAATACGAAAACCATTGAAGACGCTCGTGAGTATGCTGGAAATTGCGCCGAGTGGTTTCGGAAATATTTCCCTGAAGGTTAACATCACCGGCGGGTTGAGTGCCAAGGATGAACTTAGCGGTTACGGCGGCCCCATTAGGTCAGCCCGTGTTGCTGCAGCGCCTGACGCACCTGAGCGAAGCCTTAGGATAAACATCGCTCACCAGTTGCCCGACGACCTAGTCTCAAAAGTCAGGCACAGGGTGCCTGACTTTATCGGTCCGACGATTGAACGTAGAGTTTCGAGCGGGGCGATGCGCTTCGGACGTTTAACGAATCACTCAGATGCCGACGTCTCGGCCGATAAGGTTTTCGCCCAGTCCGAAGCAAGCGTGCTGTTTCCAACTTCTTTCAGTATAACCGAGCAGAGCATGTCCACACAAAGCCACACGCCCCCGCTCCCCGAATTTCAAATGCCCCCACTATCCATCACCGGCGGTTGATTCTGTGACAAAATCCGGTGTCGGGGTGCAAGTAGGAGTGCAAGCGAACTGAGTGCTGTGCTCTAAGTCTTTACCGAAATACTGCTTACTCTCTTCACTCGACTGATCCTTTGTCGGGCTGGTGCTGCTGGCCAACGGCGTCCTGCAGGATTTCTCGGTCGAAATAGTTGATCGACATGCCCGCGTCGATCACGATCCCTTGAGCATTGAGGCCGGATGATCGCGGACTCAACAGGAACGCAACCGTATTGGCAACTTCTTCGGTTTCGACGGACCGTTTGCGCAGGGTCGCCTGTTCGGCAAACAGGAAACTGTCGACGTATCCGGGAATTCCCGCCGACGCGGACGTCTTCAGCAATCCTGGACAAACGGCGTTGAAACGGATCGCGGAGAACCGCGAGAACGACTTGGCAAGAAAACAGACCGACGAATCCAGGGCGGCCTTCACCGGCGCCATGTAGCCGTAGTTTTCAGCCGCCATTCGCGTCGTAGAGATCGAAACGGTCACCACGCTGCCCTGCTGCGGATCGATCAGTTCGCGAAAGGCGTTGGCGACGGCGATCAGTGAATAACATGAGATGTCGACGGCCTGCAAAAAGGCAGACCGCGGCGTTTCGTGAAATGGCAGCCAGCCGGCCGAGTAATCGGCAAATGCGATGGAGTGAACGATTCCGTGCATCCGGGGACAGTGATGGCCGACTTCGTCGCGCAACCGGTCGATCTGGTCCTGCTGCTCGACGTCACAGACAAAGACCGGCGCGTCTTCCAGAAGCTTCTCGAGCGACTGGCGTCTCTGCGGGCTGCGGACCGAATAGATCACGTCGGCGCCGACGTCCCTCAGCACCCGGCCGACGTGGTAGGCCACGCTTTTGCGGTTGGCGACACCGAACACAAGAATAGTTTTTCCCGCCAGTTCCAGAAAGTCCATCCGATTCCCATTTGGACGTGACGGTGGTAACGGTGATTTTTTTGTGTATGCCACTTTGCCACAATTCGACGTCGAAAGCAACGAGTCGTTTCCCTCGGCGAACTCGGTTTCCGCTGGGCATTAACTTTCCCGCAGCGACGGCGTACAATGAAGCCGTTTACCGTTATCGCCGAAGTCCCGGTCGTTTGCCGGCAGGATGAGTGGGACAGAGCAGAAGCGATGGCCTAAATCCGAAGAATCCGGGCCTTCCCGATGGTCAGATCTGGCCACCCAGGCACATGCTGACCGAAATTTGGGACGACTGAAGTTTGAGTGTTCATTCCTTTCGCAAGGGAAGCCGAAATGTCGTTCTTCCGTGTGTTGTTGGTTTCGACGTGGGTGGTTGCCCTACACAGTCTGAGTGCCGTCCAGGCTGCGGACCGAACGGCCGCACCGAAAAAGAAGGTCTCTGCGAATGCCGTCTCCCTGCGGGTCAGCAGTTGGAACGGCGTGCAGAAGCTTGTTCGCTCACACAAAGGCAAACTGGTCGTCGTGAACATCTGGACGACCACCTGTGCGGTGTGCGTCGAAGAACTCCCCAAATTCGTTCGGCTGCAGAAAGAGTACGGCAAGAAAAAGTTGGCCTGCATCTCAGTCAACTGCGACTACGACGGCATCAAAGACAAGCCGCCGAAGTTCTACCGTCAGGACGTCGTGGCGCTGCTGAAGAAAAACGGTGCGACGTTCGAGAACCTGATGCTCAACATCGCTTTCATCGACTTTCTGGAACAGATCGACCTCGGATCGACTCCCTCGTTGTTGGTCTACGGCCGCGACGGCAAGCTGGTCAAGCGGTTCGATAACGACGATGCTGAAAAAATCGAGGATGAGTTTTCCATCAAGGACGTCAAGCAACTGATTGAGAAGCTGCTGGAACAGAGATGACGATTGACGAATGACTGGGTCACAGGGAAGGCATCACCGGTTTGTGTTAAGGACCTCAATCTGTGTTCGGCCCCCGTATTCGGATGAAATCGCTGTCGCAGACCTGCCGGTCGCTGAGCACCCTTTTGCATTCGGGCGTCGAAATCAAAAAGGCGTTCGCGGTGGCGGCGGACAAAACCACCGATCCGCGCTGTCGCCGAGCGATGCAGAACATCGGTGAGGGCATTTCGCGAGGCGACGACGTCTCCACCGCCATGCGCCAGCAGGAAGACGCGTTTCCCGACCTGGTGATCGATATGGTCCACGTGGCCGAGCAAACCGGGATGCTGCCGGAAATTCTCGCCCATCTGGCCGATCACTACGAGAACAGTCTGCGACTGCGAATAACGTTCTTGACCTCTCTTGTCTGGCCGGCGTTTCAACTGCTGTCGGCAATTTTCGTGATCGCTTTGACCATTCTGGTCATCGGTTGGATTCGGGTGTCGCGCGGCGGAGATGACTTCGACATTCTTGGATTGGGATTAACCGGCGCCAAAGGGGCCACCACTTGGCTGTTCTGCACTCTTGGTCCTCTGGCGGGACTGCTTGTCGGCTACCTGATTCTGGCAAAGACGTTCAGCGGCAAACGGTTTCTGGATTCCATGCTGATGCAAATCCCGGTTGTCGGCGGCTGTATGCGGTCGTTTGCCATCGCCCGCTTTTCTTGGGCGTTCTATTTGACGCAACAGACCGGTATGCCCATAGGCCGCAGCCTCGACGCCAGCTTGCGGGCAACGGCCAACGGGGCGTTCATCGCTGCCTCGCCGCAAATTTGCTGCTTGGTGAGGTCTGGAGAACACCTGACCGATGCGCTGGACGCGGTCGGGTTGTTTCCGAACGACTTCATTCAGATGGTCGACGTGGGCGAAACCTCAGGGACGGTGCCCGAAGCATTGCATCGGCTCAGCCCGCAGTTCGAGGAGCAGGCACGACGTAGCCTCGTCGCATTGACGGCAGCCTTGGGTTGGGGCGTGTGGGCGCTGGTCGCCGTTTTCATTATCTTCCTGGTGTTCAGCATTTTTTTGCAGTACATCGGCATGATTTCCGAGCTGTCGCAGGGAATTTGACCTGGGGTGGCCCGACCGACTTGCGGTCGGGTGTAGTCAGGCACAAGAATCCAGTCCCTCGACGGACAACAAGAAAAGATGTCCCTCTTCTGATTTGAAAGCGAATGGTGCGGAATTCTTGTCGCTGCGCGACCCGGCCACGAGATGGCCGGGCCCCCCCCAGACCTCTATTGCACTGCCAGAAAAACTTACTACACAGATCTGTGTCTACTTTTCAATTTCATCTCGACACCGTTGACGATTCGACCGCTGCCCGCACCGGTCGCTGGAAAACGCCGCATGGAACGGTCGAGACACCAGCTTTTATGCCGGTGGGAACTCTCGCGACGGTCAAGGGATTAACTCCCGACCAGTTGCGCGAGGTCGGCGTCGAGATGGTGTTGGCCAACACCTATCACCTGGCCCTGCGACCAGGGGCTGAAATCGTCGCCGAATTAGGTGGACTGCACCGCTTCATGCACTGGGACGGTCCGATTCTGACCGACAGCGGTGGCTATCAGATATTCAGTCTGGCCCGGCTGACAAAGCTGAATGACGAGCAGGTCATCTTTCGCTCGCACATCGACGGCAGTCTCCTGGAACTTTCACCCGAGACGGCGATTCGGATGCAAGAGCAGTTGGGGGCCGACTGCATCATGTGTCTCGACGAGTGTCCGCCGCACACGGCCGATCCGGAACGGCTTGGCGAAGCGGTCGAGCGGACCACGCGGTGGGCGGTCCGCTGTCGTGATGCCCAACAGCGGGACGATCAGGCCCTATTTGGAATCGTGCAGGGGGGCACCAGCCGCGAGTTGCGGGAACGCTCGGCCAAGGGATTGCTGCCGCTGAACCTGCCGGGATACGCGGTCGGCGGGCTGAGTGTCGGCGAAGAACCGGCCGATATGTACCGCACGCTAGAGTTCACCGTGCCGATGCTCCCGGCCGATCGGCCCCGATACCTGATGGGGGTCGGCCGGCCGATCGATCTGATTGAAGCCGTGCTGCAGGGAATCGATCTGTTCGATTGTGTCATGCCGACCCGGAACGGCCGCAACGCAAGCGCCTTCACCAGCGAGGGGGCGCTGAGGCTGCGAAACGTCCGGTTTCAGCGTGACTCGAAACCTCTGGACCCAGAGTGCAATTGTCCGGTCTGCCGTCAGTTCAGCCGGGCATACCTTCGGCATCTGTTTATGTCGGGTGAGATGCTCGGCCCGATTTTGCTGTCGCTGCACAACCTGGCCTTCTATCAGCAGTTGCTGCGTGACCTGCGGTCCGCGATCTGGGAAAAAAGAACCGCTGAGTTTCGGGCGGTTCGCCTTGCCCGGTGGGGCGCATGAACCTAAGATACCCCGATTCTTCAATTTTACTGATGGACTGCGGACCAGCCCGCAGCGCAAACATAAGGGTGGCTTCTCAGACCGGGGTCGCTGATGGTCAGGGCTGCTGCTTCTTGTTAACGAGACCCATTGATGAGCAACTGGTTCTCCACTTTGTGCCTGCTCGCACAGCAAGACGAGAAGAAACAGGAATCGATGCCGTTCTGGGTGATGATCGTTCCGTTTATTCTCATCTTCCTGTTGTTCCAGTTTATGTTCAATCCGCGCAAACGGGACGAGAAGCGGAAAGCGGAACTGGTCAGTTCGTTGAAGAAAAACGACCGGATCGTCACGATCGGCGGGATTACCGGTACGGTGGCCTCTGTTTCGGAAGACCACGCGTACGTCACCATTAAGGTCGAAGACAACACGCGAATCAAAATGCTGGCGACGAGCATTCAAAGCGTCGTCAAGGATGAAACCGAAGAGAGTTCATCGAACTCGAAATGAGGCCGCGTCCATGGCCGGAATGTGTTGGAGAAGGGCAACCGATGTTTGAAACCGGATTGAACTGGCTGCTGTTGGCGCAAACCAACAATACGGCCGATGCCGTCCCAACAGCCGCCAACACGTCTTCTTGGCTGGTTTTGGTGGTGATCGCCGCGATTTTCGTGCTGCCGATTGGGCTGGGGACGCTGATCGCCCGGCTGTTGAAGCTGAAGGACCTGTCACAGCGGATTTCGGTCGTGCTGTTCGCGGTCACGCTGGGCATCGCCCCGTTTGCTTGGCATTTGTATGACGGAACCCAGCAGGGGCTTGCCTGGCAGACGAGCTTGAAGAAGGCGATTCGATTGGGGATCGACCTCAAGGGTGGCACGAACATGATCTTCGAGGTGGACCGCGACGCCTCTGAAAAAGAAGTCACCGACCAAGTGATGGAGCAGTTGGTCGGGGCGATCAGCAAACGCATTAATGAATCCGGTCTCGAAAATGTCACGGTTCGCCGAGTCGGCTTCGACCAGATTGAGGTGATTATTCCGGGGGTTGCTCGCGATGAGGTTCAGGCGGCCAAGGACAAGATGACCCGGCTGGGCAGCCTGGAGTTTGCGATTCTGGCCAATCGCCGCGACCATCGCGAACTCATCGCGCGAGCCGAGGCGAGCCAGGAGAGAGATCTTCGCGAGGGGGGCCGGATCGTCGCCAGTTGGCGCGAGGTGGGAATCAACAGCGACACGGGGCAGCCGAAGACGGTCGAAGAACAAGGCGAGGTGGTATCGCGACCGGGCCGAGTGACGGACGACGGCCAGCAGCTCCAAGAGTTTTTGACCGTCTTCGAGCGGGAAGACCAGCGGGTCACCGGACAATTCCTGACCGAAGCCAGATCGGAGATCAATAGCCGGACGGGGGGTCTTTCGGTCGGCTTCACCTTCAACGGCGAAGGGGCGCGGCGATTCTACAGCCTGACCAGAAAAAATGCCCCCATGAGCGACGGGTTCGAGCGGCGGCTATCCATTTTGCTCGACGGCAACATCCACTCCGCCCCCTCCATCAATGAGCCGATCGGGGCACAGGGCCAAATCACTGGGCAATTCAGTCAGAAAGAGATCAACGAGCTGATCAGCGTGCTGAACGCCGGCGCGCTGGAAGTGCCCATCAAGCCCGAGCCGATCAACGAGCTAAGCGTCGGCCCCACACTGGCCGCCGACGTGCAGACCAAAGGGGTCAATGCGATTTTGATCGCAGCCGGGGTCGTCGTGGTGTTCATGATCGCTTATTACTGGTTTGCCGGCATCGTGGCGGTGCTGTGTCTGGTGCTGAACCTGACGTTGGTAATGGGGGCGATGGCCTCCATCAACGCTACCTTTACGCTGCCGGGACTGGCTGGTCTGGTGCTGACCATTGGCATGGCGGTCGATGCCAACGTACTCATTTTCGAGCGGATCCGTGAAGAGTCGGCTCGCGGTTCGAGCCTGCGGCTGGCCATTCAAAACGGCTTCAGCCGGGCATTCACCACCATCGTCGATGCCAACGTCACCACGCTGATTACGGCCGTCGTGTTGTACATGATTGGGACCGATCAGGTCCGCGGATTCGCGGTGACGCTGTTTATCGGCATTCTGATGAGCATGTTCACGGCGCTCTATTTCGGCCGGCTGATGTTCGACATCTTCGAGCGGAAGCGTTGGCTCTCGCAGGTGAAGATGCTCAGCATCGTCGGCACGACCCACTGGGACTTTATTTCCAAGAAATCGATCGCCGCCGTTTGCTCGGCGCTGCTGATTGCCGTCGGGATGACCGCGCTGTTTGTCCGCGGCAAGGAGAACCTCGACGTCGATTTCACCGGCGGAACGATGGTAACGTTCGAGTTCGTCGAGCCGCAGGACCGGCAGGACGTCCGCGCTGCGTTGGATAAGATTTTCGAGTCGGTCACACTGGAACGGCTGACGTTAAGGGACGAAAACACCCAAGGCGAAAAAGGAAAGAGGTTTCGGCTGCGAACCACGACACGCGATGCCGACATGATCGACGAATTTGCCGAGATCGAGGGCGAGCCGGAAACGGTGCAGTCGCTGATCAACCGGGCGTTTGCGGAGACCAACCTGAAGTTGCGGACCGTCACCGTCGAAGAAATCGGTGAGGTGCAGAAAATTCCGCAAGCGGACGAATCGACGGACGAGAACAAAGCGGACAAGGACAAGAAAGGCGAGACACTAAGTACCGCTGGATTGTCGGCGGGTGACGATGCGGGCAAGTTTGCCGGCGGATACCGCACTCGGCTCACCTACAGCGCCGACATTTCCAGCGCGACCGCGCAAAGCTACCTGGAAAAGGAGCTGTCCAAGTTTAAGGGCGAGCAAGGATTCGACCGCTACGAAGACACGGGATCGCTGGTCGAGTTCATCGGTGAGGGCAGTTTGACGGCTCTGGCCGAACAGGGCAAGAAGTACAACCAAATGCAGCTACAGGTGACTGCTGACGTCGCCGATGATGACCTGAAAACGGCCCTGGCCGGAATGCAGTCCAGCATGGCCGCTAACCCACTGTTGGAAGAGGTCAATAGCTTCGCCGGCTCAGTTGCTGCGGAGATGCGGGAGTCGGCCGTCCTGGCGATGCTGGCGAGCTTAATCGCCATCGTGGCCTACATTTGGTTTCGCTTTCAGCGAATTACGTTCGGTCTGGCGGCGGTGGCGGCGCTGGTGCACGATGTGCTGGTCGTGCTGGGTCTGGTGGCTCTGGCCTCTTACGCCTACGGACGCGGATTTTCGACCCTGGGTCTGCAGGAGTTCAAGATCAACTTGCCGATGATTGCCGCATTTCTTACGATCGTCGGCTATTCGCTCAACGACACGATCGTCATCTTCGACCGCATCCGCGAGGTGCGGGGCCGAAACCCTGCGCTGACCGTAGAGATGCTCAACACCAGTCTCAACCAGACGCTGGCCCGCACCCTGATCACCTCCATCACCACGCTGATGGTGGTGCTGATTCTGTACGCTATCGGCGGCGAGGGGATCCACGGTTTTGCGTTCTGTTTGGTGTTAGGCGTGATGGTGGGAACCTACAGTTCAATCTTTGTGGCCAGCCCAGCCTTGCTGTGGTTGATGAACCGTTTCGACGGCGGGCGACGAATGGCTTCGGCGAATCGCTGATCGGAGAGCGACCGGCGTCATCCGGCTGGTGCCGGAAGTGTGACCCCGCGTTAGACGTGAATGGCTGAGCCCCCGTCGACCGTCATCGTCTCGCCCTGCATCAAATCGCTCAACGGACTGGCGAGAAAGAGCACGGCGTTGGCGACGTCTTCGGCCGTCAGTACCCGATCGCCGACCATGCTTTTTTCAACGCGCCCGGAAAACATGCGGTCTGCAAAGGGAATCTTGCGGGTCGAATCGGTCTCGACGAGGCCGGCTTTTACGACGTTCACATTAATACCCCGATCGCCGACCTCCAGCGTCAGGTGTCGGGCGATACTTTCCAGCGCGGCTTTCGATCCGCCGATCAGGCCGTACATCGGCAGCGCCATGTGCGACCCATGGCTGGAAATGGCGATGATTTTCGCGCGGCCCTGGGGATTCTGCAGCAGCGGCAACGCGGCCCGCACCAAGTAGACCAGTGACAGCACGTTGGTGTTCATCGTCGTTTGGAAGTGACGGGTGCTGGTGGCCAGCAAGGGACGAAACCCGCCGGTCGCCGCGTTGCTGACGATAATGTCCAGCCGCCCGATCTCATCCGTGATGAACTGAATCATCGACTCGACGTCGTCCTCTTCTCCCACGTCGGCTTTGGCGATCCAGGTCCGGCGGCCCATCGCGTCGATCCGGTCGGCGACTTCCATTGCCGCCGATTTCGAGGTCACGTAATTGACGATCACGTCGGCCCCCGCTTCGGCCAACTTCAACGCGCAGGCCCTCCCAATACCCCGCGAACTCCCCGTGACCAGTGCACAACGCCCCGTCAAGTCAATCATCAGCGACTTCCCCTTAATGCTGCCGGTGCGGGCGCACGGCGGCAGGATTTGCTTTGGTTTTCTTTTAGTTTGTTCGGTGTCCGAGAATCGTTTTCAAACGTGCACCGGTTCTTCCGTAAGCACTCCGTTCGAGGTGGCTTGTTTGATGTACTCTTGAAAGTGGAACAGCCGTTCTTCACGAACAGAAATCAACCCCTCGGAAGGTAGCTGGGGGGCGACCATTCCCTTGTGAATATCTGGCATGACGCTGATATCCTCCTGAGCCACAATCGGCCAGAACTTCTTACCCCAATGGCCCAGCGCCCTGTAGGCTATTCTGGTCTTCAACGTTCCCGGCTGGCCGGGATAGCAGAAGAACTTCGCCAAAATGCGAGTTCGGTCCGGAGAGATGGGGAAAACCGTCTCGGCGAAGCTGAACACCGACATCTTGCCGTACATCATCGAAGGGTAGAAGTGGTAGTGCCGGTACTGGCCGTCGTTCTCCAGACCTGTGAACTGATGAATCTTATCATCCATCCAGATGTTGAACCGAGTGGCGGCTGGCTGCTGGGTGGTGAACTGCGTCCATCGTGGCTGCAGCACGTGCTCGCAGACCTTCTCGTCGGGCGTTTCAATAAACGTTTTCGAATGCACCAAATCGACGTGATAACTCTCCAACGAATTTTCAATCTTGATCTTCCAGTTACAGGCGACCTCGTAGTCCATGCTCAGAAACAGCCGCCGCTCAGGCGCAAATAACTCCTGGGCGACCTGGTAGCCGGGTCCGAGGTAGTCTGCCAAGCTGGGATGATTCTCCGTCAGGTTCACGAAAATCAGCTTTCCGACCGTTTCGGTATGGTATTTGATCAACCCCAACGCGCCCTGTTCCATCGGACGGAAGCTTTTGGAGTCGGGAATTTTGCGGGTGTCGCCTGCGTGGTCGAACTCCCAGCCGTGGTACTGGCACCTCAACCGGTTACCCGCGTGGCCACAGGGTTGATGGCTTAACATCGAGAACCGGTGCGGGCAGACGTTCAAAAACGTATGCACCTGGCCGTCAATCTTCCAGACAATCAGCGGATTCTCGAACAACTCGAACGTGAAGAAGTCGCCGTCGTTCGGCAGATCTTCCAGCGTGCCGATAAACTGCCAGCCGGACTGAAACAGCGTCGACTTTTCGCGTTCCAACTGTTCTGTGGATGTGTATTCCGCCGCATTCAGGACTTGCGGTAGATGCGATTCATGGACAAACATCAGGCGACCCTCCTGAAAGTCAAACCTCAAACGTGTACGGGTTGTGGTGCGTTGCTGAAGAGAACACCATGGCCGGCCAACGATTCGATTTCATCGGTTCGGTCATCGGTCTCAATCGATTTCGCGACGACGACGGTCACTGCCATCTGACCATCGACCTTGCGGGTTCGTATATCACAGACATCCCGAAGGTCTTTTCCTTCATACCGACACCAGAATCGGCCCCATCGGGAGCGGAAAACCTCGATCCGGCGCGGTTTGAAGCTCTCGCCGGCGTTACAGGCCTTATAAACGGCTTCCTTAATTGCCCACAGGGTCATGCTGAGCTGTGAATTGATATTCTGCAGCCACTGTTGCTCTTTCCCCGTGAACCACGTTTTCAGAAATGCCGGTTTCAACTCGGCAGACGTGGCCAAATCGACGCCGACGGAAATTCCCGGATTGGTCGACACGGCGAGTAGGATTCCACGTTCCGAATGTGAAATCGACAGGCAACAGCCGGACCTACGCCCGTTGATTTTCACCATGGGTCGGACTGCACGGCCGGCGGCGTCACGAGAACAGATTTCAACACGGCTCGGTTTTAAGGGTTGAGAGTTGACGGTTGAGAGTTGAGAGCCAGATTTGTTCTTCACCCCCAACCCTGAACTCTCAACCCTCAACTTTTCGGTTTCGGATTCCGCTATCGTCTCTAGAACAAACTGTTTTCCCAAACGACGTCCACACAGCCACGCCCGTCGGCGAGCCGGGTCTCGAAAACGGCTTAACTCGCGGCGTTCCGCCTCCGAGAGCCACGCGCCACCGGGCGCAGCGCAGACTGAGCGCAATTCGTCGAAACTTGCGTATCGCTCGAAAAGACCGTCAGTTCGCATGCACCGGTGCCTCGGACACAATGATGTTGTGATACCCTTCCATCTGCAGGATGACGGTCCCGTCATCGCCGAACAGGTTGAAGTCGAAAATGCCCTGATCGCCTTCTCGGCCGCGGAAGTGAATGTGGACCGTGCAGTTCTCCGACGGCCGTGCCGGCCGGCCGAAAATCAACCGGTCGATTCCGGCGGGGATCGCGACCACCCCTTCGAACAAAAACCACAGGAAAACTCCACTAGCAAATAAGCAGCCGTCCAGCAAGGCCGGGGGCAGGATCCAACCGGTTCCTTGGCGGTTGCCGCCCAGTTCAGCCAGCGGCGGCGCCACCAGCCGCGACCAGGAATCATGATCCCGCACAGTGCTCTGACGCAGCGTGCGGAACGGCGGTCCATGGTAGATGACGATGTCTTCTTCGGGATACCAGCAATCGGTCCACGCATCAGGCGGTTCGGGCATCGTCACATTTTTCGCCGCCCGACGATCGCCGACGTCCGCCAGACATCGTAGGTACAATTGATCTTTTTTAAGAACCTGGCCACGGCGATTCACGAAGTCGGCCGTGAATTCGCAGCGGACTTCCTCCTCGCCGACGGCTGCCTGAATGCAGGCCGACAGCGGATCGTCCGAGAAAAACCGCAGCCCATTCACGATTTCGATGTTCCGCAATCCGCTGATTTTTGAATTTTCGCCGACCAGCAGTGAGGCCGCCTCGGCCAGCACTTCCAGCGTGATGACAACCGGCAGCATCGGCCGGCCTTTGTAACGGTGTTGAAGCAAAAAGACGTCCGACGTTGGGTCGAGCCGCAGTTCCGCCGTCAATCGCTTGCCGAGTTGCATGTCTCGCACCGCATCAATCAGCGGTAGCGTTTCCACACTTGGGGGACCGGTCGGGCTCGAAGCGGCCGCAACATCTGCGTATTTCTCCTGACAAGGACCCCATTCGGTAATAACGACTTCCCCTTCCGGCAGACCGGCGCACAGCTCGTCGATCAGATGTTCCGTTCCTTCCAAAGAAGGCATGAAGGTGATGTTATGCAGCTTGGCGATATGCCGCGATTCGGGGCGAACCGCCATGCCGACGTTGTCCCAGGCATGCCAGTGGAACACGGTTGCGCGACAATCGGGCCGCTCTGTTCGATACCAGTCGACGAGCTTCGAGAGCATTTCGTTGGCCAGACAATAATCGGTCTGTCCGACCCCGCCAAATCGGCCACTGACCGACCCGAAAGCGGCGAAATAACGGACCGGATCGTCGCGAGTCAGTTTCATCAGCGCCGCGGCGCCGTCGACTTTCGCAGCGACGGTGCATTCCACGAGTTTCCGCTGTTTTTTCTCGAAACGGCAGGCCCGCTCGAAGCCGGCCCCATGGATCACGCCGACAATCGGCCCGTCGGCGGCCCGAATCCGCTGCAGCAGCGCGGCAAGCGCTCGTCGGTCGCTGATGTCGCAGCTATGATAAGTCGCTTGGAGCCCGTCCTCTGCAAACGAGTGCAGCGTTTTGGCGATTTCGAGTGATTTCTCAAACCGTCGCCACACATCGGGCGGTTTCTCGCCGTTAGACAAGGCTTCCTTCATCACCGTGCCGCGGAGTTCCTTCAGTTCCAGCGGCGAGAGATCGAGATAAGCGTCCGGGATTTCTGGAAACGGGCTGGAGCCGATCAAGTTGAGTTTGACACCAAACTGTTTGCCCAACTCACGGGCGACGACGGCGGTGACTCCGCGTGCGCCACCGGTGACGACGAAGTTGGCCCCGTGGGGAATGTCGGATCGCTTGTGTGATTCGACCGATTCTACAACCGGCCGCACCAGATACCGCCGATCGTCGATGTAGCCGACTTCGAGTTCATCGTCATCGGCGGCCAGTTCGTAGCAAAGGGCGTCGGCCAGTTTGGACGGGTTGATATTCGGTGACGTATCGACCACCTTGGCGAGGAACCCCTGTTTGCGGTTCTGTATTTTTGTTTCCAGGGCAATGCCTTTGAGCAGGCCGGTCAGCGCACCGCTTTCGACGTTTTTCAGTTGACCGGAAAACCCGAAGTCGCCCCCCAATGTTGTGGCGGCCATGAGGGTGGCTTCGTCCAGCAGATCAGCGGACGAGACAAGCTCGTACCAGCGCTGGCAAACCCAATAAGGGACCACAGCGCCGCGTGTCCGCCGCTGCATCCAACCGGCAGAATCGAGAGTGGTCAGGGCGTCGCCGTCGTGTGCGATCATCACGAATAAATGCGGCGCCGGGCGAAATTGCCAGAGTTGCACGAGCGCCGCCCGGGTCTGGTCTGCGTCGTCTGAGACGGGCAAGAGCGAGACGGGGATATCGTCCCGCCGGAGCCGCTCCACAAGCGCCCGGGCAGCCGGGTTATCACCGAGGACGATTGCTGCCCCCTTTAGTTGGAGAGGTCTTCGCAGGACGGCTGTCGCCGGTGCCTCGACCACTCGCATCACAAACCGGCGACAGATTCGATGGTCACCAGTTTTTACTGGCTCGGCATATGCGGCGGCGAGCGTCTCGGCGGAAATGATGCTGTGTTGATTCTTGAGCTCTGCACCGTTTTCATGAATCGCCTGTTGCGGTGCAGCGAGTTTCGGCAGAAGATCAGCCAGTTTGAACTGCGTGAACTCGTTGCTCCGCCCGTTGGCTAGAGGACCGCCGGTGACCCACAGATTGCCACCTGCCGGCTGCATCACGATGCTGATCTGGTTGTCGATTCGGCGGATGGTGTTGATCGTGGATGAGGATGCTTCCCGCCCATGCGCAAGGTCGAAGCGGTCGCGCAGCGCGGCCTGTGCCTGCGAGACGGTTACGTTTTTCGGACGATCGCCCCCCAGCAGGTCTTTCAGACGGTTTAACCGGTGCTCGGAATCAGGGGGGATCTCTCGCGCGAAGTTGTAGAGCAGACGGTGATTCGCCGCGAGGACCGATGTGAGGCTCGGCTGGACTTTCAAAGCCGCGCCGTCGTATTCGACGTAACAAACTCGATCTTGCGTGTGCTGGCTGATGCAAACCCCCCATCGGCCGGGACACGTGGCAGCCCGGATGAGTTCAACCGCCGAATCTACATCTTCGGCCTTTTCCAAAACGTGCTTGACGAGGACCGTTAGCAGCAGGCCGTGCTGAGGATTGGCGAACTTGGCGACATCGGTCAGGGTCGCCGTGCTGAGAACGACACCCCGCTGATTGATCCCATTCAGGCTGCCGACCTGACCAACCACTCCGAACGTCACATACGACAAACCACCGACCGGCCGGCGCACTTGAACGTTGCGGGTCAAGCAGTCATTGATCCGCACGCTTTTGGACAGGTCTTCATTGGCCCCGTGTAGCAGACCGACTTCGGGATTCGATTGGGCCGTCAGCGCAAAATGAACCCCGCCGGCATTCGCATCGAGATAAAGCCGCAGATTGTGCGCAATGATGCTGGGCAGCGTGACGTCGGCTCCTTTGGCAATTCCACGCAGCTCTTCGAGCTCGTCGGGACCGAAGAAGACCTGCGGATGCGTGACCGCCTCATCCAAATCAAACAGCTTCTCCCAGCGAGAACCGGCCAAATCGGCATATCGCCGCAAAATTGTGCGAATTTCTTCTCGCTGGGACTCTCCGTGTTGCAGGCCCATTTCATAGGGGCTTCCCGCCAGCCGCAAAACGTTGAGCCCTTCATATTTGGAAAGGACAGCCGCGGCCGAACTCTCGTCGAGTTGTTCCGAAGCAGAACCAGAAGCGTCGGCAGACTGCGAGGTCTGCGGCGCGGCGGAGATCCTCGCAGCCAGCGAATCGACCGCTGGATCGAGCGCGCCGGTTGTTTCCAAGCAGGCTCTGGCGAACAGCAGTTGCTGCAGACCGCTGCGCTTCGGATGATCGCAGCCGACGAACGCCACGGCCCGCTCTTTCAGAATTTGTTTGTTCAAACCGGTGAGCACCTGCCTGGGTCCGACCTCGACGAAGACCGTCACGTCTTCGTCGGCCAATCGTTGCACGAGGTCCTTCCAGTCAACCGGGCGGGTCATCTGCACAACGAGGTTATCGCGAATGTCGGCCGGGTCGGCCACGTATTTGTTCGTGACGCTACTGAGCAATGGAACCTCGGGCGGCCTAATCCGGATCTCTTCCAGAGACTTTCGAAACGGTCCTTTGACTTCTTCCATCAACGGGGTATGGAACGCCGCCGGCACATCCAGAATTTTTGTCTTGAAGCCGAGTGCTTGCACTTGCTCGGCGAGCTGCAAGACGGCGGCTTTCTCTCCGCCGGCGACGGTTTGTTCCGGCGCATTCCGATGAGAAACCGAGACCGCGCCGACGATTTCTGCGCAGAGTCGATCGATGATGCTGGCCGGCGCCGAGGTCGAGACCATCATGCCACCTGCCTGCCGGCAATTGTCGATGGCCCCGCAACGGCCGCTGGTCACACGGACGGCTTCTTCAAACGTCCACGAGCCGGCAGCGGTGAGAGCCGCGAGTTCGCCAAAACTATGACCGGCAACCCGATCTGCGAACAAACCCATCGATGAGGCCGCGGCGTAAACAATGGTGTCAGCAGCCAGCAGCGACAACTGCGTTCGCCAAACATCGCTTCCCAGCCGACCTCCGTTCGTCCAGGCGAGATCGGCAAACGAGGGGAGTTGCAGTCTGGCCAAGACCGTGTCAACTCCGTGCAATGTTTGCGCGGCCGGCGGGTACTCGTCGACCAGCGATTTCAGCATGCCGTCATACTGAGAGCCCTGCCCCGGAAACAAAAATGCCACCCGAGGCCGGATCGATTCTGTTTCACCGTAAAAAATTCCTTTCTCGACGAGCAGCGGACGTGCCGCCGGACGTTCGAGATGCTTCGCAGACAGCTCTAGCTTTGCGGCCAGATCATCGGGACTCTCGGCAACGATGGCCAATCGGCAGCGATCGGTCGGTTGAAACTGCGTCGATTCTGCACTGCCAAACAGAGATGCCGCGCTGCTCGATCGCCGGGCCGATTCGGCGACGACTTCCGACAACGTGTCGGCGGCGATCCGCACAATCATCCAGCTTCCGGGTGCTGAACCGACCGGCGAGAGAGCCGTTGCTGTGGCGGACGGCTTCGGCAATCGAGCCGGTTGTGCGATTTGTGTTCCCCCTTCAACCAACAAATGGTAGGCCACCAAATATTGCGAGAAGCAGCTCACCCCCGCGATGGCATGTCCTTCGGAATTGGTGACTCGAATTGGAGATTGTTTGTCGGCCAGACGAATGGTCGCGGCATTGGCAGCGACGTACGACGCCGGCCGTTCGATGTCCAGGTTTTTCGGCACTTCGGCATGGTTGAGTTCGGCCACCGCCTTCAGCAACTCTAGCATTCCAGAGCCTCCTCCGGTATCGCCGATTTGGCCGGCGAGAGTTGAGATCAACAAATTCTCGCTGCGATTACCGGTTGCGTACTCCTGAGCCAAACCGATCAACTCCTGCTCGTCGGTTTGTGGGACACCACAGGCGCGAGATTCGACGACGGCGACCTCATCGGGACTCACGTTCGAGGCTTCCAAGCAGCGCCGAACCGCGGTCCGGACGCCCTGCCGTAATGACGCATCTCGGAAGACCCCGATGCCGCGGATGACGGCGTGTACCGTGTCGCCGTCACGATGTGCGTCGGAGAGCCGCTTCAAAATGACAACGCCGACACCCTCGCTCGGTACACAGCCTGTGGAATCGGCGGCGAACGGCCCGTGGGGCTGAGCGGTCGTCGAGAGCAGCCCCGATTTGGCCATCGACTCGTAACAGGCCAAACCCATCGAACGCTGGCCGGCGGCGCACAGCATCATGTCGCAGTCACCGGCCCGCAGCAGATCGATGGATGCGCTCAGCGCCGACATCGCCGACGTCTCTCCGGAATCGAGTGCCGTCGCGCCCCCCATCAAATCGAACGTCTTTGTGATTCTCGAGGCGAGAGTGCTGGCGGTGAAGCTGCCGGTCTCGTCGATCAGCGCTGGCATGTACTTCAGCAGCAGGTCTTCGTGTTTCTTCGCAATTTGCGCGATTTGCTCGTCCGGCACACCGCGCTGGCGAAGGATTTCTGTCAGCAAGGCCTGAAATTCAGGCAGCCGCAGACCCATCTGTAACTGATCGGCGAACTCGCCGCCGAAAATTGTGCCCACAACGACGCCGGTGCGGATTTTATCGAAAGGCCGTTGATCAAAACCGGCGTGTTTGAACGCTTGATCGACCGCGTCGAGCAGCATGAACTGCAGCGGGTCGGCGCTGGCGATCTGCTTGGGCGGAACTTTGTGCCGTTTCCAATCGTACTCAAAGTCGGTGATGAAACCACCCAGCTTTGTCGGCACGCCCCACAGACGGTTTGAATCGGCCTCGTAACCGAACCGCGGGTCCCAACGCTTGGACGGAACGGTAATTTTTTGGTCACGACAGGAACTCAAGGCGTCCCACAGCGCGTCGATTGTTCGGGCGCCCGGAAGCACCGCTCCCATACCGATGATGGCGATGCTCTCGTGGGCCGTCTCGTCGGCAACCCGCACGGACGGGGACGAGTTGGGTTTCGGCGCAACCAGCGCCCGGCTTGCCTGCGGCAAGTGTTCATCGACAACCACGTGCACGTTCAGGCCTCCGATGCCGAATGCATTGACGGCGGCACGCCGTGGTTGACCCTCGCTGGGCGGAAGCCACGGAAGATTTGACTGCGGTACGAAGAAGGGGACGTCTTGCCAGTTGATTTTTTCGTTCAATTTTTTGATGTTGATCTGTCGGGGAATCACGCCGTGCTGCATCGACAGCACGGTCTTGATCAAGCTGGCGACTCCAGCCGTTTCCAGCGTATGACCGACGTTGGCCTTCACGCTGCCGATTGGAATTTTGGCGCCGGCCGGCAGTGCCTCCCGAAGCACGCGGTTCAGGGCACCGATTTCGGTGGCGTCTCCGACCTGCGTCGACGTGGCATGCATCTCAATGTACTGTAGGTCGCGCAGGGACAAGTCGTTGCCGTATGCCCGGCGGATAGCTTCGATCTGTCCTTCTTCGCGCGGCGCCCAGAGACTTTTTCCCTTGCCGTCGGAGGAAATGCCGATCCGCCGAACCACCGCTTGAATCGGATCGCCGTCCGCCAAGGCACGCTGCAACGTTTTGATGGCTAGCACGGCATAACCTTCCGCGGCGACGAGACCGTCGGCATCGTTGTCGAACGGGCATGTTCCGTTGGTGACACTGACCGACTGCGCCTGAGAGAAAAGGACCAACGTGTCGGCGTGGCAATACGACGCGCCGCCGACAATGGCCATCTCAATCTGTCCCAGTTGCAGCGCCCGTGCCGCATGTCCCAACGCGCGAAGCGATGAGGCGCAGGCTGCATCGAAGCAGACAGCCGGCCCGTTGAGGTTGAATCCCTCTGCGATGATGGCTGCTGCGTGGTAGGCGTTGGCATGCAGCTTGATTCGCTTGTCGCCGGGTGTGAACTCGCGACGGACGCGATCGACGATTTGCTGAATGACGGCGTCCTGCACGCCGCCGGTGAGTTCGTTGAATTCGGGGATCTCTCGCAAGTACTGTGCGGTCAGCTCGATCTGCCGTGCATAGATGACTTTGCCTGCCAATGCACTGGGCGGCGTATGGCCGATGAAAACACCGACGTCCATTGGTGAAAGACCGTAGGGATCGAGCCCGGCATGCCGGCAAGCGGCCGCGGCGACCTCGAACAACTGCAAATGAACCTTGTGAGATTCATCGAGCAGCCGTTGGGGAAGCGGGCAGGCGTCGACGTCGAATGGTCTTTCCCGCGTCACGCCACCCAGGGTCGTGTACGACTTGGTGCGAACCCCCTTCTGAGGGTGATAGTGCAAGTCACGGTTGAATCGATCCGGGGGCAACTCGCCGAGGTCACTGCGGCCTTCGACTAGCAACTGCCAGAATTCATTCAGGTTGTCTGCGCCCGGCAATCGGCAGGCCATGCCGATAATGGCCAGCGGCGTTTCAGCAATGCTATTCATCGTCGTATCATCAAACTCTGAATTTTCAGAACTTAAATTCAGAACGCCTCCTGCACTAACGGAAGAAGCACGAAAGCCATTCGTGCCCAAAGCAGTTCAAACCGCCGTGGCCCCTTCGTAAGCCCCAAGACGGTGCAGCAGTCATGCCCGGCCATTGCTCGAACGCCGGACAGGTCAGACAGTTACTTTTTGAGGAACTCCCTCGAGGAAGTTCCTCACGTCTCGCAGCGTCGGATAGTCATCGAGCGAAAGTTCGTCGGACGACTGCAAGTCCACTTCAAAGCGCTCAGCTAACTCGCCGAACAACTGTGCCTTTTTGATGCTGTCGATGCCGAGGTCCGCTTCCAGGTCGGCATCCATTTCAACCATCTCTGGGGGATAGCCGGTCTGCTCGACGACGAAATTGATCAGAAAATCTTCTAGATCAGTGCCACTGAGCACTGCGACGGCCGGTTCTGTCGAAATTTCTGCCGTCACAGCGGTGGCCGGCTCCCCGGCAGCGGAAACCGAACTCGTTTGTGTGAGCGGAATCGCGACCTTCACAACAGATGTCGATTCAACAGCGTTCGACCGTTTCTGTCCGGCTCCCTCCAGAAAGCTCAGCACATGCCGCAGCGTCGGAAAGTCGTCGAGCGAGAGCTCGTCGGACGACTGCAAGTCCACTTCAAAGTGCTCGGCCAGTTCGCCGAACAACTGCGCCTTTTTGATGCTGTCGATGCCGAGGTCCGCTTCCAGGTCGGCATCCATCTCGACCATCTCGGGGGGATAACCGGTCTGCTCGACGACGAAGTCCACCAGAAATTCTTCGAGTTCTGCGCTGCTGAGAATCTCCGA
>Ga0310123_10000892_pt1 | contig 26031 bp, 16 predicted proteins | sample CB6_AW_1057_MG_FD_203505 | JGI IMG/M metagenome (GOLD analysis project Ga0310123, IMG submission 203505) | Marine microbial communities from Western Arctic Ocean, Canada - CB6_AW_1057 | ecosystem: Environmental > Aquatic > Marine > Oceanic | place: Canada: Western Arctic Ocean | collected... | reverse complement strand
GGCAATTGAGCGTCGAGGACTACTTCGGGATGGGCTCGGGACCGATGCGGGCCGCTGCCGGTCGCGAACCACTCTTTGCAGACATCGGCGGAACCGAGTCACCGGGTGTGTGCGTGGGAGTCATCGAGAGTGGCACGTTGCCCGACGAAGCGGTGGCAGCGGCCATTTCCGAAAAGACCGGGGTCGCCCCGGATCAGACCCTGTTGGCGGTGGCCCCGACGGCCAGCCAGGCAGGCACCATCCAGGTGGTGGCCCGCAGCGTCGAGACGGCGTTGCACAAGCTGCACGAACTCGAGTTCGATGTCACACGAGTCGCCTCGGGCTTCGGAAATGCCCCGCTGCCACCGGTCGCTGCCGACGACCTGGCTGGCATCGGCCGCACCAACGATGCGATTCTCTACGGCGGAACCGTCACGTTGTGGGTCAGCGGGGACGATGACTCGCTGCAGGACATCGGACCCCGGGTCCCCTCGTCGGCCTCCAGCGCCCACGGACGCCCCTTCCTCGAGATCTTCGCCGACGCCGGACACGACTTCTATGCCATCGACCCTCACCTGTTCAGCCCGGCGGTGATCCGGTTCATCAATACCGACACGGGCCGCGTGCACGATTTCGGCGCCGTTGAGCCGGAGATCCTCTGCGAGAGTTTCGGGATCTGACCCCCCCGACAAGACATCACCTTCACGTCCTGGACCCACAGCGTGCGGATCGCCGTCCTCAGCAACCCCGGCAGCTGGTACCTCGAAGACCTCACCCGCGCCGCCACACTCCGCGGACACGACTGCGTGGGAATCCGTTTTCCGAGGATCTCGGCGTCGATGGCCACCGGTACGCCTTACGCCGTCGACGAAACCGTCGACGACGCCGAGAACGGACTCGACGGAGCCGACGCGGTCATCGTCCGCACGATGCCCCCCGGTTCACTCGAACAGGTTGTCTTCCGCATGGACGCCCTGGCCCGTCTCGAACAGCTCGGCGTCACCGTGCTCAACTCCCCCCGCGCCATCGAATGCGCCGTCGACAAGTATCTCTCGACAGCTCGACTGCAGGCGGCCGGTCTGCCCGTGCCGCCGACAGTGGTCTGCGAGAGTTCCGAGACGGCGTTGGAGGCCTTCGAGAGGCTCGGCGGTGACGTGGTGGTCAAGCCGATCTTCGGGTCCGAGGGCAGAGGGATCGTGCGGGTCAGTGATCCCGAGTTGGCCCTGAGAACCTTCCGCACGCTCGAACGAGTCGACTCGGTGCTGTACCTGCAGGCCTTCATCGATCACGGTGGCTACGACGACCGGGTGCTGCTGCTCGATGGTGAGTTGATCGGCGGCATGAGGCGATGGTCTCGAGAGGACTTCCGGACCAACATCTCACAGCAGGGCCAGGCCGAAGCGTGGACGCCGGCCGATGAAGACTTCGACCTGGCCCGGGCCGCCGCCGTGGCCACCGGCACCTGCCTGGCCGGAATCGACCTGATCAGCGGGCCCGATGGGGCCCGGATGGTGCTCGAGGTCAACGCCGTGCCCGGCTGGCGGGCCCTGGCCCGAGTCAACTCGATCGATGTGGCCGACCGGTTGATGGCCTTTATCGAGTCCCACGCCGGCGGTCAGGCTCGGGCGACCGGTTGAGGGCCTCGAGATGAGGACGGACCACACCGCTGAGCTGCTCACGGCTCGAAAACGGCACGTAGACCATCCGCATCACGAACCCGTAGGCCTGGCCCACGCGGTAGCCGGGGACAAACCACTGGAAGTCCCAGGCCGGATTCGTCTGCCCACCTCCGGTCGGCGACTGGGCCATCCAGATCCGGTCTCGCGTCCGGAACACCTGCGCCAGGGCCATCCCGTGGCTGACCCCGTAGTACCACGGTGAGCGGTAGACAAACGGCGAGGGATGATTGACCAGCGTCAACGGAAACCCTTCGACCACCTTCGGCAACCGTGCACCGGAGGGCGGATGGGTGCTGGCGACTCCGTGAGACGGCGACAGCCAACGAATCCAGTCACGTCCCTGACGAGCCTCGACACGGCGGCCACGGAAGTGGATCGCCTTGTCCTGGGGACGGTCGATGTAGCTGGCCCAGAACAGCCCGATGTAGCCCTGGCGAAACGTCCTGGCTCGCGGAATACACTCGAAGGTGTATTCCAGCGAACCATCCTCGAGCAACCGGTAGCGACCACAACTCTCCAGCTTCCAGTTCTTCGTCGGTGGCTGGTACAGCTCGACGGTCCTGCGGTCGACGATTCGCAGTTCCAGGGGCGAAACCCTGGGCTCGAACTTCTCACCCGAAACCGCCAGCGTGCCGTCGTGAATGTGTTCGTAGTTCAATCCCGCGTAGGGGGCTCGAAAGATGTTGGCGGGACGCCGTTTGTGAGTCAATTGAGCAACACCGTTGTAGCCGGCACGGTGATTGGCCAGCAATGGGCCGCCGCTGACTGCGTTGTTGTCGACGATCACCGCGGTCACGTCACCCGCCCTCAGCACGACGTGGTGTGCAGAGCTCTTGCGGTAGACGACGCGTGGATTGGTCAGGCTGGTGACTCGGGGTGCCGCGTGAGGATGATCGGCCAGCAGCAGTCCGTGGCAGGCAAACACAGAGATCAGTGAAACGGCCAGGCCGCGTCTCCCAAGTCGACTCATGGCTTGCTCGGTCATCGGTTTGCTCCACCCCGGTTTTCGTACCTGGCATCCTACTTTCTGCCACACACCCGGCCAAGCGGGTCGATTCCCTCGCCGCAGCCAATGCGTTAGTCTCGGTCTGCAGCCCCGGATTCGCCACCTCTGAGCACTCGATGGAACTCACTGATCTCACCACCGCGCTGTCGCGGGAGATGCCCGAGGTGCTGCGCTGGGGCGGTGCCTTGGCCCGGCAGATCCGCGGCTTCAACATCTCACTGCCCGGCAAGACCTCCGGCAGCCACCTGACCGACGCCCTGACGCTGGCCGACATCGGTGTGCAGGAGATCCTGGTGGGAGCCCTGCGGGATCGGGATCCGCTGTTCCGGCAGGCGAGGATCGAGGCGGAGGAGGAGAACGGTGACCTGGAGCTCTTCGCCGAGGACGCCGCCTGGACGATCGCGCTGGACCCGATCGACGGCACCAGACAATACCGCGACAAGACCGGAGACGGCTACGCCGTGATGCTCTCGCTGCGAACACGCGAGACGCTGCACTACTCGCTGGTCTACCTGCCCGAGATGGGTGAGTCGGGGACGTGGGTGGAAGCGATCGGAGAGACGATCCGCTGCGGACCCGACAACATCCTCAGCCCGGCTCGAGAAGCACTCGATGCCATCGAACCGGTCGATCCGCTCAGCCGGCCCGATTCGAATCGGATCTACCTGATCGGGTTCCAGGACCACGACGCTGCCCGAGCCGAGGATGTGACCGCCACGGGTCTCCAGGGAGTCGCACCCGACGACATGCCCGGCAGCATCTATCCTCTGCTGGCCGACGGCCGCTTCGGCGGTTCGCTGATCCACTCGCCCAATATCTACGACTTCCCGGTCTCGTTGCAGATCGCCCGGATCCTCGGCGGCGATGCGGTCTGGGTTCACGATGGGCGGAGCGTGGATTTTGACGAATTGTGGATGGACCAGCGAGCCGACATGCTGAGGCTGCCCGGCATCGTCGCCTGCAGCGCCAACCACCAGACGCTCGAGACCCTGGTCGAACTGGCTCGGGACTGGAGCCGCGAGCGATACGCCGACTGAGGCCCACTTGGGGGGACAGCTGAGTTGTGATGTCCGAGCAATTCGACATCCGAGGCGGTGACGAACAGGCCGTGGCCAAGGCCGTCACTCGTGCGGCCGAGGCGATCGCAAGCGGACAACTCGTCGCGGTGCCCGACGAAGCCGGTTATCAACTGATCGCTTCGATCTGTGAATCCGAGGCCGTCGAGCGGCTGCTGCAAGCCCCGCTGAGACGCGATCCGGTCGTCCTGGGCAACGATGCCGACTGCCTGCTGCAGTGGGTCTCAGACCCACCGGGGCCCGGAGAACTGACGCTGAGACTGGCGCGTCGCTGCTGGCCGGCTCCGGTGGTCCTGGAACTCAACCCGCAAGAGACCGCTCCCGGTGGCTGGAGTCCCGCGTTCTGGGAGGGGGTAGGTGAGCGGCAGCGACTGGGAGTCCGGGTCCCGGCCCACGAGGTACCACGAGGCCTGCTCGACCTGGCCGATTCACCCCTGCTGGCTCGACCGTTGCCGGTGACCGATGCCGGCGAAGTCGTCGCCCAGTCCAGCGAATCCGCCTCGGTCATGCTCCAGGCCGGACCCTCGCGTTATGCCGGAGGCGACACCACGATCCGGGTCGATGGTGGGGACTGGGAGGTCACTCACGAGGGTGCGGTGGGGGCGGCGACGGTGGCTCGGATGGCCTGCCGCGTCGTGGTCTTTGTCTGTACCGGAAACACCTGCCGGTCTCCGATGGCTGAAGCCTTGTTTCGCAAATTGGCGGCTCAACGGTTACAATGCCCGGACGAGGAACTGGTGGATCGAGGTCTGTTGGTGGGTTCGGCCGGAGTCGGTACCTACGGAGGGAGCTCGATCAGCCCGGAAGCGGCCGAGAGTCTCAGGGAAAGGGGTATCGAATCCGCTTCGCACGTCAGCCAGCCACTGACCGCAGAGTTGGCGGTCCAGGCGGATTACCTGGTGGCGATGACGCGAGGACACCGCGATTCGATCCTCAATTCCTGGCCCGACGCCGCGCCCCGGGTCCGGCTGCTCGACCCCGGCGGAACTGATATCGACGACCCGATCGGAGGGTCGCTGGACGTCTACGCCGCCTGTTGCCGGACCATCGAGACTCACCTCGGAACTCTGATTGACGAGTTGTTTGCTCCACAGAACTGAACCGCCACCACGACCCTGTCCTTGTCTTGACCCACCCCGCTTGACACAACGACCATGAAGATCGCCGTTGCCAGCGACCACCGAGGTTTCACCGTCAAGGGGATGGTGCTTGCGCTGTTGAGTGAACTCGGACACGACGGCCTCGACCACGGCCCCAGTTCCAACGAAAGCGTCGACTACCCCGACTTCGCAGCGGAAGTCGCGGGGGCGGTTGCCGAGGGCACTGCCGAGCGAGGGATCCTGATCTGCGGGACCGGGATGGGGATGTGCATTGTCGCTAACAAGTTCGCCGGAGTCCGTGCGGCCAACTGCCACGATGACCTGACGGCCGAAATGAGCCGACGGCACAACGACTCTAATGTCCTGTGCCTCTCGGCCGACCTGCTCGGTGATCGACTGGTCAACCGCATGATCGAAATCTGGCTCGAGGCGGAATTCGAGGGAGGACGACACGCTCGGCGGGTCGACAAGATCGCCGAACACGAGCCTCAACAGCAGTCGGCACCGGTCTCGGAGTAGCCGCTGTCGGTACCAGGCCCACTGCCCCCCCCCCTCATTCGCCTGGCAGGATTCTCCATTTCAATCGAAACGACTTTGATCGGTCGCAGACAGGGACGCACACGCGGGCAAAACGGAGTTTGACAACGATGGACCGTGCCAACTTGAAGTTCACGCGGAGCCACGAGTGGCTTCGGCTCGACGGAAACACCGCGACGGTGGGCATCACCGATTTTGCCGTCGAGGCCCTGACCGACCTGGTGTATATCGAGCTGCCGGAGGTGGGGGCGGTGCTGGCCGCCGGCGAGATCTTCGGCGAGGTTGAGAGTGTCAAGGCGGTCAGTGATCTCTATGCACCGATCTCCGGCGAGGTGATCGAGATCAACACCTCGTTGCCCGACGATCTCGACGCGCTGAGCGAAGATCCCTTCGGCCGCGGCTGGATGATCAAACTGGCCATCATCGACACCTCGGCCGCCGACGGCCTGCTCGACGAGGCCGGCTACCAGGATCACTGCCAGTCAGCCCCTCACTAGCCTCCACCACGGCCACTACGGCCACCACCGCTTCAACTTCGAGACTCCTCGTGGCCTACCTCTTCAACACGCCCGAAGACATCCGCTCGATGCTCGAGACGATCGGGGTGGAGTCCATCGAGGAGTTCTTCGCCCAGATCCCCGCTAACCTGCAACTGGACCGTCCACTCGATATCCCGCTCGGGCTGTCCGAACCGGAACTCGAGACCCATCTCCGCGAATTGGCCGCCGCCAGCCATGGCACGTCCTCGAGGGTCTGCCTGATGGGGGGCGGAGTCTACGACCACTTCATTCCGGCGGCGGTCGACGAGATCGCATCCCGCGGCGAATTCTACACCGCCTACACTCCCTACCAGGCCGAGGCCAGCCAGGGCAGCCTGCAGGCGTTCTTCGAATTCCAGTCACTGATCTGCCAGCTGACCGGTATGGATGTCTCCAATGCCAGCCTCTACGAAGGCGGAACCGCCGTCAGCGAGGCGGTGTTCATGGCCATGCGGGTCACCAGGCGGGACGGTCGAGTCGTGGTGCTCGGGTCGCTGCATCCGGAGTATCAGCAGATCCTCGAGACCTACCTCGGAGGCCTCGGCTGCCAACTCGACGTGATCGCCACGCCCGACGGTGCGGCCGACGTCCAGATCGTTCGCGACTCGCTCGACACCGAAACCAGCTGCCTGGTCATCCAGCAGCCCAACGTGTTCGGTGCACTCGAAGAGCTCGAATCGCTCTGCCAGGCCGCTCACGATGTCGGCGCGCTGGCCATCGCCAGCTTCGACCCGATCAGCCTGGGACTGCTCAAGTCACCGGCCACCTGTGGGGCCGACATCGCGGTGGCCGAGGGACAGTCGCTGGGGATTCCGGCTCAATACGGAGGCCCCTACCTGGGCATCCTCGCCTGCCGTCACAAGCTCGTGCGACAGATGCCCGGCCGCTTGATCGGACAGACCCTCGACCGCAAGGGACGCCGCTGCTTCGTACTCAACCTCCAGGCCCGCGAACAACACATTCGACGCGAAAAGGCGACCTCCAATATCTGCACCAACCAGGGCCTGCTGGCACTCAGAGCCACCGTCTACCTCGCTCTGCTCGGACGCCAGGGACTCCGGGACGTCTCCGAACTCTGCTGCCGAAAGGCCCACTACGCGGCCGAGAGGCTCGGAGAGTTGCCCGGGCTGGAACTGATGTTCTCGCGGCCGTTCTTCAAGGAGTTCACCCTGAGATACCACGGGGACGCGACCGAGCTGATCGACCGAGCCGCCACCGCCGGCTTCGACCTCGGACCCGCTCTGGGTCGCTTCCCACGCCTGCGTGAATCACTCGGCGACGCAGCCGACCAGGCACTGCTGGTTGCAGTCACCGAGCAGCGGACTCGCGAGGAAATCGATCGACTCGTCGACTCGCTCGCAACAACACTCACCACCACCAACACCCCCCAGACTCTCGGCAATCCCGCCTGAGTACCATGCGCAATACGCTCGCCACCGAACTGCTCTTTGACCTCTCCCAGCCGGGCCGACGAGCCGCCCTCTACCCCGACTCGGACGTCCCCGAGCGGCCGCTGGACGAGTTGATCCCGGCTGCTCACCGCCTGCAGGGGGAAGGGCCCCAGCTGCCCGAAGTGGCCGAACCGGACGTGATCCGCCACTTCCTCAACCTCTCGACTCTCAACATGTCAGTCGACACCCACTTCTATCCCCTGGGCAGTTGTACGATGAAGTACAACCCCAAGCGGCACGAACGGCTCTCGCGGCTGCCCGGCCTCGTCGACCTGCACCCCTACCAGCGGATCTGTGACCTGCAGGGCATGCTGAAACTGCTGCACGACATGCAGGAGATGCTTGCCGAGATCGCCGGGCTGCCGGCGGTGTCGCTGCAACCAGCCGCCGGAGCCCAGGGCGAACTGGCCGCACTGCTGGTCGCATCGGCCTGGTTCCGCTCGCGGCAAGAATCTCGAACCCGAGTCATCTTCCCCTCCAGCGCACACGGAACCAACCCCGCCAGCGCGGCGATCGCCGGCTTCGAGTGCGTGCAGTTGAACAACAGCCCCGGAGGACTCGTCGACCTCGAGGAACTCACCGAACAACTCGACGAACGGACCGCGGTGTTCATGATCACCAACCCCAATACGCTGGGGCTGTTCGAGACTCAGATCGAGGAGATCGCCGAGCGGGTGCATGACGTGGGAGGCCTGGTCTACATCGACGGGGCCAACATGAACGCGATCATGGGCGTCACGCGTCCGGGTGACTTCGGCGGCGACATGATGCACTACAACGTCCACAAGACCTTCACCGGTCCACACGGAGCCGGAGGCCCCGGTGCCGGACCGATCGCGGTCCGCGAGGATCTTGCCGAGTTCCTGCCCGGACCGATCGTGACTCGCACCACAGACGACGCCGGCCAGCCGCAGTTCGAACTCGACACTCCCGCCCGCTCGATCGGTCGCGTCCGCAGCCACTTCGGCAACGTGGGGATCCTGCTGCGAGGCTACTGCTACCTCAGAACGCTCGGACGGGACGGAGTCCGCCAAGCCGCCGTGCACGCAGTGCTCAACGCCAACTACCTCAAGTCCCTGCTCGCCGATGTGCTCCCCGTTCCACACGGCGAGCACTGCATGCACGAGTTTGTCGCCTCGGCGTCGGACCTGAAGCAACAGCGAGGCATCTCGGCCATGGACATCGCCAAGCGATTGCTCGACTTCGGCTTCCACGCTCCCACCATCTACTTCCCGCTGGTGGTCCCCGAGGCGATGATGATCGAGCCGACCGAAACCGAATCGAAGGCCACGCTCGATGCCTTCGCGGCGACTCTGCACGAGATCGCCGGCGAGGATCCCGAGTTCCTGCACCAGGCACCTCACGCCACACCCGTCAGTCGACCCGACGATGTGCAGGCCGCCCGCCAGCCTGTGCTCTCCTGGACGCCTGATGACGACGTCGACGCTTGCTGAACCCCGCGAACCTCCTGGACCTCAAGAACAACATGGACTGCCGAATCGTCGAATTCGGGACGGCCCACACCGGTCCGTGGAACATGGCCTGCGATGAGTGGCTGCTCGAATCGGCCCTCCGAACCGGACAGGCCACCGTGCGTGTCTACGCCTGGTCCCGACCTACCGTGTCACTGGGCTACTTCCAGCAACCCGACCAGCTCGACGACAGCCCGCTCCTGGAAGGACTCGATCGAGTCCAACGGCTCTCCGGCGGGGGAGCCATCGTGCATCACTTCGAATGGACCTACTCGTGTGTGGTCCCTCCCGAAGACTCCCTCAACAGCCGCGGACTTCCACTCTATGCCCGGATCCACCAGGCACTCATCGATCAGATCTCCGCAGGCTCAGGTCAGGAGATTCCGGGCCTGGGACTCAGGGGCCACGCCGCCAGTGACGATCAGCCCGCGCTCTGCTTTGCTCGCGCCGCCGACGAAGACGTGATCTGCGGAGGCCACAAGGTGCTCGGCAGCGCGCAACGAAGACGCCGAGGCGCCATCCTCCAACACGGCAGCCTGCTGCTGCACCAATCGCCTCATGCCCCCGAATTCCCCGGCCTGCTCGACCTCGTCGCCGGATTGACCCTGCCGGATGACTTTGCCGAGACGATGGCCAAGACGATTGCCGAATCGCTGGAGTGGCAGGCCACTGGGGACCCGCTCAGCGAACCCGAGCGGGCCGAAATCCAACGACTCGCAAATCGGAAGCTGGCACGGCTGCGGAATCCGTCCGGATCGTAGGGACACCTGTTTTGCGGTATGCCCAAAAGTGGCCACAAAGGACCAAATTCGTTGACTTTTTTCCCCGATCCAAGTAACGTGCAAATGCGGGACCTATCCCATCTTTCCCCGCATATTCTCCACGTCTCCAGGCAATCCCATCTGCTGAAATTCGCCTCCTCTGGCGGACTTAATCCCAGGGACCGCCACGACGCGTGACCGGACTCTTTATTGTCAGCTTCATTCGCGATTCCTTACACGGGCCTCGGAACAAGCGGATCAAGGAAGAATTTCAGATGATTGGCGGAGCCTGAAACTGACAAGCCTTCGGTTGGGCACAGGGGCGGAGTACGCTTGCGATGTTGCGTGCTGAGTTGAAAGCCGTCGGGGGACGGCACGACGGTAAATTGATCCCGCTGGAAGTGGATCGCAAGTTCCTGATCGGTCGCGAACAGGACTGCCACTTGCGTCCCAACAGCGAGTCGGTCAGCCGCCACCATTGCTGCTTTACTCTCGATGCGTTCTGCCTGCGAGTGAGAGACCTCGGCAGTACCAACGGGACACTGGTCAACGGCGAAGCCATCACCGGACAACTCCAGCTCAACCAGGGAGACCGCGTCGCGGTCGGACCGCTGGAATTCGAAGTCATGCTCAGCGAATCCGACAGCGAAGTCGCTGAACCGGTAACCTCCGATTCCGACGAGACGGCAGAGGCAGCTGAGACAGCAGAGGTGACCGAGGCGGCCGCGTCAGACGATGTGCTCGACGACGAGACGCTCGAGGAACCCGCATCGGGCGACACGATGATTGACTTGCCCGCCGATGCGATCGGGCTGATCGACTCCGCCGCCAATACCGCCATGCTCTCCGACGACACGACCGTGATCCCCAACGAGCAACAGCAGCAGCAGTTGCAGCAACAGCAATTGCAACAGCAGTTGGCGGTGCAACAGCAGATGGCCATGCAACAGCAGCAACAGCAGCAGCAACAGCAATTGGCCATGCAGCAGCAGTTAGCCATGCAGCAGCAAATGGCCATGCAGCAGCAGATGCCGTTTCTCCCGCAACCCGGCGTGATGCCCGGCATGATGCCTCCCGGATTTGTACCCGCCGTGCCACAGGCCCCGACGCAGCCTCCGGCGGCGACACCTCCCCAGGACCCTGCGGCACCGGCCGCCGATGCTCTCGATGTCACCCTGCCCGATCCGGCCACCACCGGAGCCAAGGACCCCGAGCCGGTCGTCAAGCCCAAGGGCGAAGGCGACGCAGATGAAGCTCCGGCCCAGGAAGACAACCCCTCGAACGTGGCCGAAGACATCATCAAGCAGTACATGCACCGCCGACCATCGCCCGGATCGTAACACTCCCCCCAGGCCGACTCGGGCCATCCGCTCCTCGATCCGGATCGGCCGCTGCCCACACAAACTTGGAAAGTCCACCGTGACCGACTCGAACGAACAGCAGCGCCATTACCGAGAATTCCTCGACCTGATCCCGCTGACCATCGAAATCGCCGGGCTGCCACGAAGCGAACCGGGTCGGTACTACACCGAAGATCAGCTCGAAAGCCGATTGATCACTCTGCGACATGCCTACCGCTTTTCACGGCAGGTCGCCCGCGACTGCATCCAGAAGTAGTCGCCGCTGCCGGGAAGTAGTCGCCGTTGCCGGGCCGACACGAGCCCGCCGCGACTCTGGGAACGCTGTAATCGGCATGACCTGCCGAAACCTGCAACGTCCTACCTCTGCTACAGACGCGATACCGCCCGCACGGCTGCAGTCCACCTCGGCAGGTGACCGATCTCACCCAAGAGGACCTTGCCCCGCTACGGGCTCCCTCGGGCCAGCACACCCGCCGTCTCGCATCACCGGACACCGCACCCATGACGAACTCAGATCACACGCCGCAGGAAACCCATCGCGTCGATCCGAAGCACGAGTTGTCCGAACGACGTGGACGCAAGAAGGTCGAACGCCGCCGACACATCGATCCGACCACATGCGAGCGTGACTACGATCACGAGGAGATCGAGTTCATGACGGCGATGGACGACTACAAGCGTCGCAGCGGTCGCCAGTTCCCGACCTGGAGCGAGGTGCTGGAGGTGATGCGGAGCCTGGGCTACCGCAAGGTGGCCGCGCCGTGTGAGATCGAGCTCTAGCAGACCGTTGAATAACTGGTCATTGCGACAGTCTGTCAGGCTACGAGTGTGAGCGGCTGTCTACTCTGCATCTGTTGTCCGATTGCGCCAAACAGCCGCCTGGTGGATGGCATCACGACCTGAAGCCAGGCGAGCGACCGCGAGAGACAGACAACAAGCCAACCACCCCCCCGCAAACACCGCGGTTTTCGCACTCCGAGGTTCTTTCGCAGGATCAGACCCACATTGTGCGCAGAGGCCTGCAAAGAGTACCTCGTCTTCAAGTTCTCAATGCCCCTGAGCCAACTACGTCTGGCACCCTCGGTTTCACAGGTATGGGCGAAGCTCCGTTCGACCACTTCGCTCCGCCGACGTTGCAGTGGTTTGCCGTAGTTCCGCCTGGTCCGGCCAGTTTGAGGACCTCGGAGATTCCGAGCCAGGAAAACTCCGAAGGGGTTCCATCCCACAGCCCAGTGTCAGCACGCCGTCAGGCGTGCGCCACGCTGGGTACCCCGCAACCCCCACCACCACAAAACCCCGAAAGGGGTTTCACACGCCAGGGTGGCTTGATGTGGAACCCCTTCGGGGTTTTCCGGTCTCGACGCCATCGGAAAGCGGGGCGAGTTGCCGTGCGGCCTGGCCCGCCTGCGGCGGGCTAGGCCGAGGCGTCTCGACCAAACGTCATGATCGTGATGTCGTCGTTCTGGTCTCGACCATCGGCCCACTCCCTCACATCGCCCAGCAACGCGCGGCCGAGTTCATCGGCCTGCCGCGGTCCGGCCAGCAGGAACTTGCGCATCCGTTCGAGCGTGTAGAGTTCACCGGCCGGGTTCATCGCCTCATCGACCCCGTCGGTGAAGATCACGATGATCTCACCCTCGGCAATCGGACGCTCGACCACCTCGTATGGGTAGTCTTCCATCACACCGATCGGCAACCCGACGGTCTCGGAGTCGAACTCCTCGATCGATCCCGCGGGGGTCAGGATCATCGGTGACATGTGACCGCCGTTGACCAGGGTCAGGTGATGAGCCACCGGGTCGATGATCGCCAGCACGAAGGTCACAAACCGGCCTTCGACCGCATTGGCACACATGTGGTTGTTGATCGCTGCCACAGCCTGCTCGATCGATGTCGCAAAGGACATGGTGCTCTGCACGCAGCTGGAGATCCGCGACATGATCAGAGCACCGGGGACCCCCTTCCCCGCCACGTCTCCGAAGGCCAGGCAAATCCTGCCATCCTCCAGCAGCAGCGCGTCGTAGTAGTCGCCACCAACGGCCTGGGCTGCATCGTAGGAAGCAAAGAACGAGTACCCCTCGGCCTCGGGCAACTCCTGTGGCAACAACGCCTCCTGCACGCCTCGAGCAATATCCAACTCACCGTCCTGTTTCTGCTTCTCCATGAACGACGACATCAGCCGAGCCGACTCGTAACTCAAGGCCGCCTGCCCGGCGACGGCCTGCAGAAGCTCGAGATCATCGCTGTTGAACTGGTTGAGCGGGTTCTGGGTATCGAGGTTGATGACTCCAGCCACCTCGCCGTCGACGCCCAGCATCGGCACGCACATCATTGATCGAATCGAGAGATTCGAGATCGACTCACTGGCGGAGAACTGGGAATCGCTGGAGGCATCGGCCGAGAGCAACCCGGCCTTGTCCTGGATCACCTTGTTGACGATGGTGCGGCTGAGCGTCACCGTCGCGTCATCGGATTCGCGTCTGTGCTTCATCGCCCGTGGAACCAGCTCGCCGCCGCCCTCGGGGTCCTGCAGCAGCACGCAGCCCCGGTCGGCTTGGTTGAAGATCCCGAACAGCGTGTCGAGCACCTTGGGCAACATCGACTCGACATCAACCGAACCGGCCAGCGCCCGGCTGATCTCCAACACCCCCTTCAGCTTCTGCTCGGGCCGCACACCCAGCGTGCCAAATCCCGTACCGCTCTCGACTTGGCTCATGATCGTGGCTTCGTCGTCGTCGAGCGAGACGCCCACCATCGTGCTCCCCACCGCACTCGTGACCCCGGCCTCCCCGCCGCCGCCCTTACCGTCCTCGAACCGCATCAGCACGGGTCCAAGCTTGATGCGGTCATCGGCGTTCAGGGGTGTCGCAGCCTCGATCGTCTGGCCGTTGACCGAAGTGCCATTTCCGCTGCCAAGATCCTCGATCAGGTAACGACCGTCCTGGATGAAGACGCGAGCATGTCGGCGGGAGACCGCGTTCGATTCCAATTGCACGCCGCATTCGGGATGACGCCCGATCAGGATCTCGTCACCGTCGAGTTCATGAGGGACCGCCTGCCCTCCCTGAAGCAACATCAGCACAGCCATCGTCGGCCCACTCCTTGTTCGAGCATCCTCGCTCAGGACGCTCCACCGAAAATTGTCTCGACATTTCCCCGCAGCACCTGTCGCCCCAGTTCCAGAGCCCGAGTCTCGCTCCAACCACGACCCACCACGAAGTCACTCGCCAACACACGCGACAGGATGCCACGGTACATCCGGAACTTCGGCAATGCGAATTCCAGCTTGTACATGTCGCTATAATACCCAATCTGCTTGTGACGCGGCACGGCCTGCAAGCGACTGCGACAGTCCCCCTCGATGTAGGCCGGGATGTTGGAATACCACCAGTGACCGTTGGTCACCACGTTGGGGAAGATCCAGCTGTAGCTGACCAGCTCCTGGTTGCTGGTCGAAGACAACACCGAGATGGGATAGGTCACCCCGGGAAAGGCATTGAACAAGTCCGCGTACTGCCTGAGCGAGGTCCGCTTGTCGAAGAGGTCCTGGCCCTGGTAGACACCGGCGGGATAGACCTGCCGGTTGACCCCGATCATCAGGTCAAACGGCAGCCCGAAGTCGGCACACGCCTGTGAAAGTGACCAGAACACCATCCGCGACACCGCAGTCGAGTCGTCGCTGCTCCACTCGGTGTCACCCTCCAGCCTCGACAACGCCGAGTCCGCAGCAGTCACATCAGGTGACGTCGGAGTAAAGTCCGGCGGCAGAGAAATCGCACAGGCCCGGGCACCTCGAGACGTGAAATGCTCGAACAACTGGCCCAGGCCGGACTTCAACGAGGCCGAATCCGAAATCGCCGTGCCGGTGGCCTGCTCGAATCGATCCCGCGTCGACTGACGAGACAGGTGGAACACCAGGTCATCGGTTCTCAGGCACGGTACATAACGGCTGGTGTCAAACCCCTCGAGCGGATCGTCGAAGTCGTTGGTCAGGTAGACCTGCTCCAGGCCGCTGTGACTCAACACGGTCTCTTCCCAGTCCTCCGCCGACATCGTGACCAGCGCCCGATCGTAGACCGATTCCCAGTTGTCCGAGCCGATCCGGTCCCCCTCGAACCCGAAGAACTCACGACACATCTCCACCAGCCAGCTGACCTGGACGGTGTTGTCGAGGTGATCGAGGAATGGGGCCAGCCGGGCGACCAGTTCACGAGGCTCCAGGCCGGGCTCCTCGATCCGCTCGCGAGGCAGCCCCGCCGAATGAGCCAGCTCGGTGTAGTAGTGGTACCCGAGTATGTCGGCCAGCGTTTCCGAGGCCGGTGCGTGCGGGTTGATGTGGGTGTGCGGGTCGATCAGGGGCAACTGCTCGAGTTCATCGAACAGCCTGCGCTCGAGTTGTTCGCTCATGAAAACTCTCGTCCTGCGACGGCTCACAACTGGTCCGGGCTGGCTCCGAGCAGAGTCTCGGCGGGGACGTCTGCCAAGGAGAATCACTCGTGCGGTCGATCACAAAAAACGACGACCGCCAACAAGTGTCGTGGCGGCCGTCGCAAAGATCTCTGTGACCGATGGGCTGATGGCCCCGGGCAATCAATCTGCTACGGGTTGAATGCCTTGATGAGCTTGGCATCCTTGCCGTTCCAGATCCGTACGATTCCGTCCTCGCCACCGGCCACCACATACGACTCGTCGCGACTCGACGCGGCCGCATACATGAAATCGGTGCCACCGCTGAAACTGCGGTAATTCTTGCCGTTGCCGGCCGTGTGGTACTTGACCGCCTTGTCTCCGCCACAGCTGATCACGTTGTCACCGATCCCCACGAACCGCAACGAGGTGACCTGCTTGGAGTAGCCGCCGATCGTACGCCGCTGTTCACCGGTATCAACGTTCCAGACCTTGATCACGTTGTCGGCTCCGGCACTGGCGATCGAGGTGTTGTCGGCCTTCCAGCTCACATCGAGCACGTGGTGCGTGTGCCCCTCGAAGCTGCGGATGTGTTTGCCGCTGGCGACGTCGAAGATCTTGACGAACTTGTCGGCGGCCCCCGAGAGCAACTTGGTGCCGTCTCGAGAGAATTCGGCTCCGAAGACCGTGTCGCTGTGAGCGTCCTTGAACTCCTTCACCAGGCTCTTCTTGGCAACGTCCCAGATCATCAGCTCGCCGCTTCGCGACGGGTCACCACCACCGGTGACCAGCAGCTTGCCGTCGTGACTGAAGTCGACGGACAGCACGCGGCTGACGAAGGGAGATTCGCTGAGGTCCAGGGGCTTGTCGGCCTTGGGTCCGAGCTGCCCGGCGAGCGACCAGCGGGGCGAAATGTCCCAAGTGGCGGCCAGCTTGTCGGCGCTTCCCGAGAGCACCAGGCCCGAGGGGGAAATCGAGAGCGAGGTGATGGCACCGGTGTGCCCGGAAATCATCTCCACCGCCTTCCCGGCCGCCGCGTACCAGACGTGGATCCTCTGGTCGGCTCCACCGGTCAGCAGCAGCTTCCCGTCGGGCGAAAAGGCGACGACGCTGATCGGCTTTTCAGCCGGCTTGATCGCCGCGGTGGCCTTGGTCACGCTGGCATCCACGGTCTTCTGCCTGGCGTCCTTGGCGGCCTTATCGGCGTTGGCAGTTTTGAGCGTGGCCTGCGAATCGGTCGAGGCCTTGTCGGCGAGTTTCAGTGTGCGATCGGACGATGCCTGGGCATCGGTCGTCTTCTTCAACTCGGCCTTCTGCTTGGCCGTCTCCTTCTCGGTGTCGTCCTTGGCCTTCTTGGTCGTGTCGTTCTTGGTCTTTGCCGTCTTGCTGGTGGCGTCGGACTTGGTCTTGGCTTCCGCGGCGGTCTTGGCAGCCGCGGCAGCGTCGGTCGACTTCTTGTTGGCCGCATCCGAGGCCTTCTTGGCATCGGTGGCCGCCTTGGCCGCATCGGTGGCCGCCTTGTCGGCCTTCGTCTTGGCCTCGGTCGCAGCCTTGACCGCCTCGGCAGCCTTCTTCTTGGCCGCGTCATCAGCAGCCTTCTTGGCCGCCTCGGTCGCGTCGGTCAACTTCTTGGCAGCAGCAGCAGCAGCCTTCTTGGCCGTTTCCGACGTCTTGGCCGAGTCGGTCGACTTCTTGGTTTCGGCATCGGCAAGCTTCTTGGCATCGTCTGCGGCCTTCTTCAGGTCCACGGCCTTCTTGGCAGCATCGACGGCCGCCTTCCTGGCATCCACAAGTGCCTTGGCCGCCGTGTCAAACGCCTTGACCGCCGCGTCGCTCTTGGTCTTGGCCGCGGCAAACTTCGGCTTCTGCTCGGTCACCTTCTTGTCCGCTGCCGTCTTGGCATCCTTGGCCTTCTTGGCCGCAGTCGCCCGGTCCTTGGATGTCTTGTCGGCCGCCTTCTGCTTGCCGTCGGAGACACCCACCAACTGCTTGTTGACGCTCTGCTCCTCGGTGGCATCGGCCAGGCTGCGAGTCAGACCCAGGTCGCCCTTCATCTCGGCCAGCTGCTTGCCGGCCAGGTCGTAGAGCCTGGCGAAGTTCCCCGAGGCCGCGGCGATCGCCCCACCGTCGGGGCGGACGGCCACGTCGCTGACCGGGGAACCCACGTTGATGCTGCGGATCTGGTTGCCCTTGGTGACATCGAAGATCCTGACGGTGTTGTCGCCACTGGAGGTGGCAATCTGGGTCCCGGCGGGCAGGATCAGGGCCACGCCGGTGACCGGCTTGGTATGCCCCTTGATCTCCAGCACAGGCTTCTCACCCGCAGCCTTGGCGGCCTTGTCCTTCTTCTTGTCGGCCGCCTTCTTCTTGTCGTCGGCTTTCTTTTCGGCCGGCTTCGGCTTGGCCGTGGTCCAGACCCTCAAGAGGTTGTCGGCGTGAGCCGACACCAGCCGGGCACCGTCCTTGGTGAAAGCCACGTCGTTGACCGCGGCGGGAGTCGCCACCTGGCGGACCACGCTGCCGTCGGCAATCTTCCAGACCCGCAGGCTCTTGTCCTGGCTGCCCGAGACCAGCTGGCTGGTCTCGGCGGCCAACTTGGCGAACTCGGCCTCGGTCTTCTTGGCGGCAACCAGTGCCGTCTTGGCCGCATCGGTCGCCTTCTTGGCAGCCGTGGCGGCATCGGTTCGTTTCTTCTGCTCGGCGGCGATCGCATCACCCTCGAGCTTCAGAGCCTTGGGATCGAACTCCTTGACTGCCGTGTCGGCGGTGGCCTGTGCGGTCACCGCGGTCGCCAGGGCAGTCTCGGTGGCGGAGGTGGCTGTGGCCAGCCTCGAGGTCTCTGAGGGGTGAGGGTAGAAGGCCAAGCCGCTGACTGCCGCGGTGTGTCCCTTGAGTTCCCGGATCACCTTGCCGTCGGCGAGGTTGACCAGGCGAATGATGTTGTCGGCGTTTGCCACCGCGGCGGTCTTGCCATCGGCGCTGACGGCGGTGGCAGTTACGGCCGAGGGTCCAGCCAATTTCGCCGCCTGCCGGGCGGCATCACGCTTCCAGAGCTTCACCACCCGGTAGCCTCCGGTGGCCAGCATGTCGCCGGAGGGATTGAACGACATCGAGTGGACGAAGTCGCGGTGAGTGGCTCCACCGGGGTACATCACCTTGTCGGCGAACTTGATTGCCGCCAGGTTGGGATCGACCAGCGACGAGACCTTCTCGCCCAACGTCGTGTCATAGATCGTGACCTGGTTGGCTCGTCCCGCCGCTGCGAAACGATTCCAGGGCGAGATGGCGACGCTGTAGATGGCTCGAGCCGAATCGGGAAGCGGTGCGAACTTCAGCATCTGCTTGCGGCCGCCGGCACCTCCGGAAGCACCCTCGAGAATCCACTGACGCAGCAGTCCCAGTTCTCTGGGCGTGAAGGCCTTGGCGTCCTGGTTGTTGGGCAGTGGCGGCATGTGCGGCTTCTTCTGCCGCGAAGCCACCAGGTACAGCAGGCTCTTGTCCGGCTGCTTGGCGACGATCGAGGTGCCTCGTTTGCCACCCTTGACGAGGTCCTTGACCTCTTCGAGCACCAGCTTGCTCTCGTTGATCGCCACGTTGTGGCAGGCAATGCAGTTCTGTTCCAGGGCCGGGTAGACGTCCTTCAGGAAATCGACCGGCCGGCCCAGCTTGACCGCTTCGGGCTTGATCGCCGTCGACTTGGCCGCGGACTTCTTGGCCTTCTCGTCGGCCGCCGAGGCGACCAGCAACGATGCGGCCAACAGGATTCCGCTGGCGGAGACGAGGTAGGTGGTCAGCGGACGAGCGAGCAACAAACGCATGGCAATGCCCCCGAAATTGGCTTGCTGGGATTCGTGTGGAAAGAAAGGTATCCGCAAAGAGATCTACTTGGAGACCTTGATCGTAATCGGCAGATCCACCAGTGCTTCTCGGCCGTCGTACTGCATCTTGGCCCTCACGACCATATTCGCCAACGCGCCCTCGGTGGCCTTGGGTCCGGCGGTGATCGAGAGCACGCCCTCGGTCTTATCGGCGGCGATGGTCACCGCGGAGGCCTTCACGTCGGCGATGCCCGGTGGCAATGGCAAGGTCAGGGTCAGCGGACCGGTGAAACCGTTGCTCCGCGTGACGGTGACCTTGACGTCCAACTTGGCGCCTCGCTTCAGAGCCCCACCTCCGGGCACCGCGGCCTTCAGCGTGGCCGGGTTTTCCCGGATGCTGATGATGATCGGTCCCGACGGCGGGAAGGCGGTGAGGGGTTTGGCCTTGGCGGCCGCGGTGGCTGCTGTGACTTCCTTGTCGGCGGCGGCCTTGGTGGCCTTGGTGGCCTTGTCCTTGTCGGTGGCCGTCTTGGCGGTTGCGTCGGTCTTGACCTTCGCCGCGGCGGCGACGTCGGAGGCCTTCTTGGTATCAGCAGCAGTCTTGTCGGCCTTGACCTTCGCCGCGGTCGCGACCTTGGCTGCCTCGGTTCCCTTCTTGGCAACCACCTGAGCGGCGGTCAGCGTCTTGGCCGCATCGGCGGCCGTCTTGGTGGCCGCATCGCTGACCTTCTTGGCGTCGGCGGCTGTCTTGTCGGCCTTGGTCTTGGCCTCGGTCGCGGTCTTCAAAGCCGCCGCCGTCTTCTGCTTGGCCTGCTCGGCCGCCTTCTTCTTGGCAGCATCATCTCCGGCTGCCTTGACCGCTTCGCCGGCCTTCTTGTCGGCCGCCTGGGCGTCGGTCAGTGCCTTGGCCGCATCGGTGGCCGTCTTGGCCGCAACGTCGCTGGTCTTTTTCGTGTCGGCGGCCGCCTTGTCGGCCTTGGCCTTCGCATCGGTCGCCGCCTTGGCCGCATCGGTCGCCTTCTTGGCAACTGCCTGGGCGGCGGTCAGCTTCTTGGCCATATCGGCGGCCAGCTTGGCAGCCGCGTCGGCGGCCTTCTTGGTATCGGTGGCCGCCTTGTCGGCCTTGGTCTTGGCCTCGTTGGCCGTCTTCAGCACCGCCGCAGCCGCCTTGGCCACTTCGTTGGCCTTGGTCTGAACCACCTTGCCCCGTGCAACCCGGAACGGGTTGCGGCTGTAGGACACCTTGCCCTGGCCCCTGAGGTACAGGGCGAAGGTGCCGATCGGAGCATTTGCCGGCAGGAAGATTCTCAACAGCTGCGAGTCCTTCCCCTTGGCGATCGGCTTGTTGGCCACCTGAACGTTCTTGGGCTGTCCGACCCATGTCAGCGTCACGGCGTCGTTGAACCCGTTCCGCTTGGCCAGCTTGACCGGCACCAGGATCTGCCTCAGCCGGTTCGCATCGACCCGGATCACCCCGTCGGTCTGGACCTGGAAGGGGGCTTTTTCCTTCATCACCGAGACGACCAGCGTGCTGGCAAGCCGGGAGACGGCCGAGTTGTTCTGGGCCCCGTTGATCACGATGGTTCCGACTCGAGCCGGACGATTCAGCGGCTTGGCAGCGGCCACACGGGCCTTCTTGGCAGCCACGGCGGCGGCCTGGGTCGAGGTGACCTTCTGCTTGGCGTCGGTTTCCGCCTTCTGGGACGCGACCAGCTTGGCCTTTGCGGCTTTCAGGGCCGCGTCAGTCTTGTCGAAAGCGGTCTTGGATGCCGCGGTCACCTTGGCGGTGTCTGCGGCCTTCTTGTCGGTGGCCAGCTTGGCCTTGGCCGCATCGGCGGTGACTTTCTTGGTATCGGCGGCGGTCTTGGCAGCCTTGGTGGCAGCGGTCTTGGCGTCTGCGGCGGCCTTGGCGGCATCGGTGGCCGCCTTGTCGGCTTTCGCCTTCGCCTCGGTCGCGGTCTTCAACTCCGCCACCGTCTTCTTCTTGGCCTCCTCGGCCGCCTTCTTCTTGACCGCGTCAGCTGCGGCCGCCTTGATCGCCTCGTCGGCCTTCTTGTCGGCCGCGGTGGCGGTGGTCAGCTTCTTGGCGGCAAGGTCAGCCACTTTCTTGGTGTCGGTAGCCGCCTTGGTGGTGTCGGTCACCTTCTTCTTGGCCACCACGTCAGCCGCCGCGGCGGTGTCGGAGACCTTCTTGGTGTCGACCGCCTTCTTGTCGGCGGCGACCTTGAGCTTGACGGCTTCGGTCGAGAGCTTGTTGTCGGCGGCGTATTTCTTCTCGGCGACACCCTGCAATCCCTGGGCCTTCTTGGCCGCATCGTCCAACGGCTTGATCGCCGCGGTCGCCTTGGGAACCGCAGCCAGTGCAGCCACGACCGCCTTGGTCGCCGCCGCGGCAGCGGCGACCTTGATCGGATCGTCGAGGGTGGCCTTGGCCACCAGGCGGACCGAAGTGGTCAATTCCGGAGCATCCTCGGTGGCGGTGAACACCAGCGGAGCACTGCTCTGGCCCACGCCAATCGTGGTCCCGTGACAGACAACCCCCTTGGGCAACCCCTCGGCGGTCACGTCGATCGCAGCGTTGAAGCCGTCGCGGCGGAAGACCAGCGCCCGACACAGGAAATGCTCGCCCTTGCGCAAGGCGATGCCGTAGTTCTGAGCCGTGTTGCTGTTGGCACCGGTGTTCTGGCCCACCGGCAGCACCACCACGCGGTAGTCGCGATCTTCAGAGCGGATCGAGAGCCGATAGAGGTGGCGGGTCGAGCCGACACCCTGGAAGTTGCGATCACGGACCGTGACACGGTACTTGCCGTCGGCGGGTGCCGCGAAACGGTAGACCGGGTCGTTGGAAGCGGTGTCGAAGTGGTTGGCAAACAGATTGGTGCCGTTGTCGTCGACGGCGGTCAACCGCTTGGAGGGGATTTCCTTGCCCTCTTTGTCCACCAGGACCTGGTCGACGATCAGGTACGGATCGGCCGGTGCTCCGATGCGCTGCGAGTAGACCTCGATCCAGAACACTGTTCCGGCCTTGGTCTCGAATTCGTAGACGTCCTCGTCGCCCCGCTGCTGCAGGACTCCGGTGATGTCACCGGGGACCTGGATCTTCTGGGCCTTCGCGGCGGTGTTGTTCGGCTCGACTTCCACCGCCATCGTACCGACCCCGAAGTAGATCGGCACGGGGTTGGAAGATCCATTGGCGGCCTTGAAGGTGTACTCGAAAGCGTCCAGCCCTGCGGCCAGCGGGTTGACCCGATTGCCGACGAGACTGATGTCGGCGGAATTCTTGGGGACGGGGATCTTCACGGCCAGCTTCTGCAATTCGCGACCGGCGAGGCGAACTCCGGAGGGCTGGCCTCCGGGAAGGTTGCGTCCGAAGAGCGTGAAGCTGCCGGTGGTGCCCGGCACGCCCGCCGCGGGCCGTATGAAATCGATGTGAGGGTTGGTGTGAGCGGTCAGCAGATAGGTGTGGGCCACGCCACCGGCAAATCGCTCGTCAAAGATCTTCACGAAGTACTCGCCGTCTGTGGGCAGAGTGATATCGGTGATCGGGTCGTGGCCGACCTGGCGGCGAGTGAATGACAGCAGGCGGACTCGGCCAGCCGACGTGCTGTAGACTTCGCAGATGGCGTGCAGCGAAGAATCGACGCGAGCGGCCTGGCAATCGATGACGACCCGCTGCCCCTTCTTGCCGGTGAACTTCAGGTAATCGACGTCCGCCGCCCCGTTGATCTGGCCGTAGACGGTCTTGCCCAAGGTGAACTCATCCGCCTCGGCAAAACTGTTGTTGCCCTCGGACTCTCGCACCACTTCCCGACCGGTGACGGCAAACGTCATCGGGTTGCTGGCACCGAACAGGCCGGTGATCCTCGCGTCGTAGAGCCCCACGGGTGCGGTCTTGGCAATCGTGACCACGAAGGTGTTGGCCACCGGAGTCTTCTTACCACCGGAATCTGTGGTCTTCTGCACCGCGGTGATGCCCGCGTGCGAGAAGCTCAGTGCAGAAACTTCGTCGATGTCCGAACCGGCCACCGTCACCTCGACGGTTGTCCCCACCTGTCCGATCGAAGGAGTGACCAGTGTCAGTCGGGTGCGAGGCAGCTGCGCCCAGGCGGTCGCGGCCGGACCACACACCAGGGCCAGCAGGAGTGCCAGCCAGTGAGCGGAGAGAATTGAAGAGAACCTGCCGAACCGTTGCGGGTGACGGGCGGAAGCCATGAGCGTCCCTTCCTGCGGTGTGTGCTGCGGTGTGCTGCGGTGTGCTGCGGTGTGCTGCGGGGGTTGGTCGAATCGATCGGGTAAGGCCGTTGGGTGGGATTCGGTTTGAGTGAATCGCCCGACGGTGAGGATCGAGGTTGGTAGGTAGAGAAGAAACCCGGTCTCTGGCGAAACCGGGTTTCCTTCCATGCGTCTGTTTTCCGAATCCGGTCACCAGTCGTGGCACCCCGGATCCGGGGTCTGGACGGAAATCCTCTCGCCGCATCCCGGCGGCTGTCCTAGTGGTTAAAGAGGAACTCCTTGGTGTTGATCAATGCCCAGATGATATCTTCCCAGGCCACCTTGGGCACCTTTTCGTGCTTGGCCAGGTGCCCCGTGGCGATCTTCATTTCGACCGCATCGGGCTCTCTCGAGTAGACCCAGCGGTAGAGTTCCTTGATCTTTTCGGGGTTGGACCGTTCCTTGTCGGCGGCCAGTTTCGCCGCTCGGCCAGTGGCTCCGGCGATCTTGTTCTGGACTTCGGAGCTGTTGAGCAGGTGCAGGCTCTGGGCCAGGTTGGCCTCCTGCGACCGCTCACATTCACACGCCGTATCGGCCTGCGGCTGTCCGAAGACCTTCAGGAAGTAGGGACCCTTGGAGGGGTCGGGGAGCTGCACGGCGCGGGTGCCGGTGGGCAGGCCGCCGTAGGCCTGCGTCGAGCCGGTCACCTGGTGGAAGGCGTCGTAGAGCACCTCGGCCGTCAGCCGCTTGGGGTAGTACCTCGAGAAGTTCTGCTTGTCCTTGAGGTTGTAGTCGTTGGGCAGGGAACTGAGCTGGTAGGTGTTGGACTGACAGATCAGTCGTACCAGTCCCTTGAGATCGAACTTGTTGGCGATGAAGTGTTCGGCGAGCCCGTTGAGCAGCGCGGGGTTCGACGGCGGGTTGGTCGCCCGCATGTCGTCCTCGGGCTCGACGATCCCTCGATCAAAGAAGTGCTTCCAGTAGCGGTTGACCAGGGCATGAGCGAAGAACGGGTTGTCCTTGCGAGCCATCCAGTCGGCCAGGTACTGCCGCGGGTCGTGGTCCGCGGGAATATCCAGTGCGGGGCTGCCCAGGCCAGTCGGCTTGAGAACATCGCCACTGCGGGGGTTCTTGGCCGAAGCGGCACCGGGGTTGTGCACGATCCGCCGGTCACGAGCGGTTCTCACGAACCCCGGCAGAGTGACATTCTTCTTGGTCACGCGGCTGAAGAAGGCCGAGAACCCGTAGTAGTCGTTCTGGCTCCACTTTTCAAACGGGTGGTGATGGCAGCGGGCACACTGGATCCTCAGGCCCAGGAACAGCTGAGCCGTATCCTCGACCTGCTCGTTGACCTGGTCGACCTCGCGGAACCACACCACTCCGGGCGACTCGGTCCACTGCCCCGACGCCGCGATGATTTCGCGGACGAATTCATTGTAGGGCTTGTTGCTGTAGAGGCTGTTCCAGATCCAGCGGTAGAAGGCGTAGGTCGACCCGACGTCATCGTTGCCTCGCTTCTTGTTCCGCAGGACCATGTTCCACTTGTTGGTGAAGTAGTCGGCGTACTCGGGGCTGTCGAGCAACTGGTCGATCACCTTGTCCCGTTTCTTCGGGTCCTTGTCGGCCAGGAACTTCGCGGCCTCCTCGGCACTGGGCAGGGCTCCGGTCACATCGACGTAAACGCGACGCAGGAACGTGGCATCATCGGCCACGGGCGAGGCGGGGATGCCCAGCAGCTTGAGTTTCCCGAAGACGGCCGTGTCGATCAGGTTCTTCTCGACCGGCAGGCTGGCCACATCGGCCCCCAGCGGGATGGTGGCCCGGTAGGTCGAGACCTGTCCCTGGTAGCGAGCCATGATCGCCACCTCGCCGGCCAGGTCGAGCGTCTTGATCAGGCCGGTGACTGTCGCCTCGGCCATCTCGGTGTCGTTGGCCTCGTAGAGAGCCATGCGGGTGACATCCTCGACGGTGCCGTCGCTGTAGGTCGCCAGGGTGGTGATCTGCTGATCGCTGCCGCGGTTCATCACGCGGGTGACGGGATAGCACTTGATGCCGACCACGACCGGGTCACTGGCCTGGCCCCGGGGCATGCCCTGCTCGACCCAGCGATAAATCAGCCGGTACTCGTGGCTGTCAACATCCATCCGCTTGCCACCGCCGTGAGGCGAACGGCCAACGGCCTTTTGCAGCAGCAGGCTGTCGGCCGGTGCCGAGGGAAACAGGCGACGTCCGCGGCCTTCCTTGACCAGGAACTCGTAATCGTCCTCGGGGTAGAAGCCCAGCAGCGAGAGCTTGAAGCCGTTCTGGCCGCTGGCCTTGCCGTGGCAGCCACCGCTGTTGCAGCCCAGCTTGGTGAAGATCGGCACGACCTGGTTCTTGAAGTTGATCGGGATCTGCCGGGTCACGCCCTCGACCTTGATCTTCAAGGTCCCCGACTTGCCGTTGGCACCGGTGGCGGTCACCACCGCGTCGCCGTCGGCCTCGGGAGTCACCAGCCCGGTCTCGTCAACCTGGACGACGCCCGCCGGGGCGGCCGAGTACTTGACCGTATGAGTGTGGTCACGCAGCTGGCCCGTGGCATAGACGCCTGTGACGTAGAGCTGCTGTCGAGAATCACGTCCGCGGATCGTGAT